>Ga0193729_1000798_pt1 | contig 16280 bp, 16 predicted proteins | sample U1c2metaG_FD_143036 | JGI IMG/M metagenome (GOLD analysis project Ga0193729, IMG submission 143036) | Soil microbial communities from a riparian zone of the East river system, Colorado, United States - U1c2 | ecosystem: Environmental > Terrestrial > Soil > Riparian zone | place: USA: East River...
TGAAGGACTGGAAAAGAAGTTGGAGCGCCGTCCCGCACAAGTCCCGAAGAAGAGAGCGGCCTGAGAGTAAACCAGGCCACCGGCATTCTTGAGGAACTCCAGCGGCACAATCCTGTCACGGCCAATATGTTCTCACCTCGTTCCATAAACCCATAGGATCTGAGGCTGCTAAGCCATTGGGTTGCAACGACCAAAAACATTGCGTCGAAGTGTTCCGGAATGAACTGTTTTAGGAACTCGTTGACGGCGGGTCTTGCGAGACCACAATCGAAAATCGCGCGGCTGCGACACGACTGCCCTCGACTATTTCGCCTACAACTTCACAAAAATTCATCGTACACTTTGCATGTCTCCCGCGATGACCGCTGACGTTACGGATCGCCTCTAGGATGTGAATGATCTTGTAGCCCTCTGGGAAGCCTACAGCAGCGGAGGGCGGAAAGAGCGGGGCTCAGAACCCTCCGACAGCACGATACTTGATTTTTCTCTCTTTGCCAGACAGTTCGTGAGCAAAGATGAATAGAGAGTTGCCGCTGACTTCTGCCGTGTAGGAGCCAGGCTGAAGGTAAGCGCAACGGCGGAAACCGTTCTGGCACACTTTTACGTGACTGCCATCCGGCATGATGACATAAACGTGCTCTTGCGGGATTGACGTGACATAAGTCCGTGGTGGCGTGGCGGCGGTGGTTGTTGTGGTGCAGGATGTGTTCACGTTCATGTTCGTAGTGCCAGCATTACCGTGGTCGGTCGCTGTACCGTTAGTATCGCAGTTAGTCTGCGATGTGCCGGCCTGTCTGGGTGTTGTGCGGGTAAACTGTCGTGTGCTCGCCTCCGAACTTACGACTTGAATGGTGATTGTCGGGGGAGAAATCCAATGTACTCTTACCAATTCGGGTTGTCGAGTTACCCCAATTCACGCCCTATTAGTGCGCTGATGGGGGCCACTTTGGCTTCGTGCTGGCGTTTTCGAAAGACTTGATCCGTGCCGACAGCTGTTTCGATTCTTGGATTAATTTCTCAGCTTCAGCGATCAAACGAATGGTATTCCAGTTCAGTTCCACAATCTTGCATCGCAACAAGGTGGACTCTTCTTCATGTTGCGACCTAGGGACAACCTGCGTGCTGTTGAGCAGCATGGAGTGGCCTCCAATGCGAAATAATCAGATTGCACAAGAGACCGGGGCGCGGCGGAGAGATGTGTAAGAGACTTCTTAAGCCTAGCACGGGAGAAGTGTTTCGCACCGTCACAAACTGACCAAACGTGTCGTGGCAGCGAAAACCAACCAGTCACCGAGGCTCTGGGACAGCGGTCTGATCCACAATCGCGTTCGCGGGTGTAATCCTTCGAACGCGAGGAACATACAGTCCAAGGGCGCATCAGCTACCGTGTGTCGAGTAGGCATAATGTCCTCGACCAACTCCCGCAATTTGCACGCTTTTCGTTCCCTCGTGCGCGTAATCCGTCTTTCTGCAGCCTTTTCCCTTTGGCCCCGGACGTGCTTTCCGCATCCAAGGATCGCGAGGCACGTAAAGTGGGCGTCAGGAGACGGTGGGTGATGACCGGAGCGTCGATCGCGCTGCTCTGCCTCACCGGGGTCGCTCAGGAGACCGCATCCTCTCAGACAATGCCACTCGACGCTATCGTTCAGGCAATGCAAATCGCCCAGGCGACGGTTCGTCCGCAAGCCTCGTATCAGGTAATCCGCGAGTATCGCCTCTTCGGCGCGAAGGATTCGAAAGCTAATTCCGAGGTGGTGGCAGAAGTCAATTTTAGGCCACCCGCCTCCAAAGACTACAGGATTCAAAGGTACTCGGGCAGCAACCGAGGACAAGAACTCGTGCGCAGTATTCTCGACCATGAGGTCGAAGCAGCATCCCGGAACAACAAAGACAGGAGCGCCATCAGCACAGAGAATTACAGTTTCAGCTACATGGGCGAGGCGATTCTAGACGGACAACCGTGTTACCTCTTGGGATTGAAGCCGAAGCGAAAAGAGAGAGAGTTGATCTCAGGAGAAGTGTGGGTAGACAAGCATTTATTTTTCGTACGGCAGATCGAGGGAGAGGTAGCAAAAACGCCTTCCTGGTGGCTAAAACAAGTTCGCGTCAAGGTGGTATTCGCCGATCTCGAAGGAATCTGGGTGCAAACCAGCATGGAGGCCATTGCCGATGTCCGAATTGTTGGCGCACATACGTTGACATCACACCTTCTGGACTATCGGAGAGAGCACCAGGTAGCAACCACTCCGTTTCCTGGAGGTTCCGTCCTTCGGAAACGGTAGCCACAAAACAGAGGTTTGCGAATGTTTGCCTGATCTGCACCTACTATTGAACAATCGCAATTTCACCGACAACAGAGTTATCACTGTAATCCTTTGTGCACGTCCACAACCGCGTGGAGTACCGGATGAATGGTATGGACTAATTTGCAGCCTTCTTTATCATGCGAGCCGGTACGTCGTACGTTCTCGACGCAACTTTGGAGGAAACACAATGAAGAGGAAGATCGCAACAGTGTTCATCGCGGTAATCATGCTTGCCACTGTCGTAGGGCTAGCGACGGCGCAGGACGCAACCAAAGCGACACAGAAGAAAACACGAACGCTCACCGGTTGTCTTCAAAAGGGTGAGGACGCCAACGAGTACAACCTGACCACGAAGGGTGGGGCTACCTGGGAGATCAAGAGCGACAGCGTCAAACTCGATGAACATGTCGGACATACCGTGACAGTAACGGGAGTGGTCGCTCACCACAAAGCACACGCTATGAAGGAAGACACCAAGGCGGAGATGAAAGAACACGGCATGGACAAAGGCGCCAAAGAGCACGGTCACTTGACGGTCGCGGATTTGACGATGGTCAGTGACACCTGCCCGAAATAGCACCGCAGACGCGGATGGTCCCGAATTTGGTCGTGTCCTAATAGTCGTTGAAAAACTTGGTGGCGGCCTCGGAAAGAAGGGCCGCCGCCAGGCTTCTCTTCGCAGATCGAACTGGCTGGCAGAGACAAGGCCAAGCAAGAGGTTTTGTCTTGGGGAAAGGAGTTACGCGACGCCACGTTGCTGCGGCGCACTCTGGTGCTCCGCCGGACGTGTCTTCGCTGGGAGAGTGGCAGAAACTCGTGTCCCAGAACTTGTCGATTCGATAGTCAATTCACCGTGAAAATGTCGCAAGCGCTCCCGCATCCCTCTGATACCCAGTCCTCTACCTTGTGCCTGAATCTCAGCCAATCTTTTGGGAGACATTCCTTTCCCTTGGTCCTCAACGTCCACATGAACGTTGCCCCGTTCAATTGTGATCCGAATCAGCGCTCTCTTGCTACCCGAGTGTCTGTGGACATTTGTCAGACACTCCTGCACAAGCCGAAATATTGCAAGTTCCATTTCTGGGGGAAATCTTTCGAAGTTGTCGGCAATCTTCAGGTCAACGTCCAGGCCGCTTCGCTCCGCCAATCCTTGCACGTACCAACCCAGGGCAGACGACAGACCGCTCTCGTCCAATAACGGCGGGTGCAGGAGGTATGAAGTCGTGCGTATCTCTTGGCTCAAATGCTGAACCGAATCTTGAGCCTCTTGCTGAACCGAATCTTGAGCCTCTTGGACACTCTTAGCAAGTTGATCTGGGTTCTGTTTTGCATCTTCGGCGAGCCGCGCAAGTTGCATGCCCAACACAGTCAAAGTCTGACCCGCACTATCGTGTAGCTCGCGAGCGATGTGTCGGCGCTCCTCGTCTTGAGATTGCATCAACTGCCCGGAAAGGTCACGAAGCTGTTCCGCTTGCTGGATAATCTCTGTGTTTCGCCGCTGGAGTTCTTGAGTCCGAAACTGCACTTGAGTGTCGAGCGCACCGGCCAGTGCGCGATAGCGTTCTTCGCTTTCCTGTAATGCCCGCTCAGTCCATTTACGTTGGGTAATATCACGACCAATTTTCGAAGCACCGACGATCCTCCCAGTGGCATCCCTGACAGGCGAAATTGTCAGGGATATATCCAGTACAGTACCGTCCTTGCGCACGCGGACGGTGTCGAAATGCTCGATGCGTTCACCGCGTTTGATTTGCTCAAGAATGCCCATTTCCTCGCTTCGGCGATTGACCGGAATGATGAGCGAGATGTGCCGACCTACGGCTTCCTCAGGCGTGTAACCAAACAGGTGCTTTGCCCCCGCATTCCAACTGGTAATGACACCTTCTAGAGTCTTGCTGATGATGGCATCCTCAGAGGAATCTACAATTGCGGCAAGCAAGCCGATTGCCTTATCTGCTTTGAGACGCAACCCCGGCAACTCGTCCAAAATCAATTGGCTGACGTTGCCACAATCTGCTTCCGGGTCGTTGAGAATACAGTCTGCCAGTGCCTCATGGGATGCTAGAAGTTGTTTGATGTCATCCTCGAACGCGATTTCAGGGTGTACCTCGGTCCAATAGTGTGCAGCTCTAACGAACGTTAAGAAAAGCAGGAAATACTGAAGTCGCTCTGCGCCGACCAATCGCTCCAGCGCACCGAGGCACGCATTGGCATTGGGCGTTTGCAAGAACACATGACTTGCGAGTGTAAAGACGGCATCTTCCATCTGCGAGTCGGCGTGCGGCATCTCAACAAGAGGCGCAGGACATGTAGCGCAAAGAGACAAGCGCAGCTCTAGGTTGGGTCCGCGTGGAAATGGACGCCGGAGCAACTTAACCACTTCCCCAACGCTTTGAACGCGGGCTTGCGCATCACCGGAAGGATGGCCGAGTCCTAACAGGAAGCCGGCGTGTCTTGCGATGCAATAGCGTACTGCGCAAAACCGAGAGAGATGAACGAAAAGACGTTCCTTGAAAACCGACGGCAGAGGATTGTCGAGGTAGGCTGCTTGAGCAAAGCCCCACAGTTTTTTAGTGATCCCCGGAGTTTCTGGGGAGAGGCGGAAGAAATTTGGGAGTACGCCAAATCGCGCCTCGACTTGCTTCCCTATATCTGGCACGGTACTGCCCCTTAATGCTGAGTTGGCTTCTTTGGGTGTTCCCTTCGAGAACCGGGGGCACCGCCAGCATTATACGCCCGCTGCTTGTCGGAAAGCCCATATGCCACAAGTTGCCACAAGTAGATGGTAGCGGGTTACATCGGATTTTCAGTTCGACTGTCCATGAACATGCGATAGGAAGAGACCGGTCACTTCGCTTGCCGAAGCGGCCACGATTTGCATACTCTCTTGCGAGGATGAACATTTAGAATCCGTGTCGTTCGGAAAAACAATGTGGCCACAGTTTTTGCAGATCAACCGCCCCTGAGAAACAACGGTCATTAAATGGAACTACTCATCTACAACACAATAGGGACAACGAAATTCTTTTTGTGCCATCTCCGCTGCGCCCTTCACTGTGAAAATCTAGGGTTCGACACGGTGGTTTACTGTTCGATGTCGAACACAGAAGGGTTGCCGGGACTCTGCGCAGACGCAACCATATTTGGTGCGGAGGCCGAAACGTCGGACATCTTTCCGCGACCGAACTACCCTGTTCACCTGATTGCGCATTCACATCGGAGGGGCCACGCTGTCATGGGGTGGGGCGTGGCAAAACCGAAACGTATCCTGATAGTGGACGACCACGCCGCCCTGAGAATGGCGCTGAGGCACGTTATCGAGTCAGTCCTCGAATTTGAGGTATGCGGCGAAGCGGAAAACGGCCGCGAAGGGATTGAAAGAGCCGGCGAGTTGCAGCCTGATCTAATCGTACTCGATCTTTCCATGCCCGTAATGAACGGCTTCGAGGCTGCGCGAGAATTAAAGGCCCTGTTGCCCTCGGTCCCGCTACTGCTGTACACGTTTTTTGTAAGTTCGAACGTGGAGGACGCAGCCTTGGCGGCGGGCGTGAGCAAAGTGGCATCGAAGTCCAGTCCACCGGAAGCACTCGTCGAGGACTTGCGCACGCTGCTAAAGTGCGCTTCCTGATTGTCGATAGTCTCCGCAAAGATATTAGCAAGACCGCTTACTTCCGCAGCGCGCCGTTTCAATGTCAGAAAAACGGCGGGTCTTTCATTCCGGTTTATTCGGAATCAGGACCGCCTTTTGACAATTGGTCAGGACTACAGCCTCGTACCTGATTATTAATGACCACGTACAGGATGAACGCTATTTAAGATCCTGCGGTTCTCGATGTACGGTTAAGTGTTCATTGACTACAGCGAACTGATCGACTCCGCTTTCGGCAACGAACACGGGAGTGGAACACAAGGGGTCGTTTTGATCAGACGCCCGGTGTTCACAACAGTATGGTTCGGTATGCATGCGGTCGAATAACAAATCGAAGGAGGTTCTCCCATGAGCATCTTTATGATCCTGTTTCTGGTTCTGTTGGTGGCATGGCTATTAGGTCTCAGTGTTTTTCACGTAGCGGGTGGGTTCATTCACATCCTGCTGATCGTCGCAGTTATTTCGCTGATTGTGCACTTTGTGCGCGGCAGGACTACCTCAGCATAGCAAGAAACTGGTCTTCAGGAAACTGGTCTTCAGAGAAGTCGACAAAGAAATGAGGCATTCCATCTGTGCTCGCTTTTCACTGTGAGCAATCTTGACCAGATGCAGAGGGTTTGTTTGTCTACCTCTCTTATCTCCGAAGCATACCGCCTCTGTTAAACGCTGCTCTGGCCTTGATCGGTTTCGACCCTGAATTGGCCGCTTTGGTCCAACTGCAAGAACAGACCGTTCCCAGAACGTTTGGGTTCACTTCCAGGAGGAATAACAATGACGTTTGTTTATAGAACTGCTGTTCGCACTTTTCTGTGCACCGGTCTGCTGCTCGGCAGTGGAGCGTTGGCACTTGCGCAAGAACCCGCCGGTCAGCAAGCTGCTCCCGACAATACCAAGGTAAATGAGCGAGATCGGAGCAAGGACGAGCCCACGGCGGATCAGCAAAAGGACAATCGTTCTGACCAGGACATCACTCAGCAGATACGACAATCCATTTTGAAAGACAAATCACTTTCCACGTATGCGCACAACGTCAAGATCATCACCCAGAATGGTCAGGTCACACTAAAGGGGCCAGTGCGATCGGAAGAGGAGAAGAAGACGGTCGAGGCAAAGGCCACCGAAGTGGCGGGCGAAAACAAAGTAACCAGCCGCTTGGACATCAAACCCAAGAACTAACAGACGAAGCAAAAGGAGAATCAAAAATGGCAGGCAAAACAGAATCAAAAATGGCAGGCAAAACAGCAGTATTTGGGATTTATCCGAATCGAACGAGTGCCGAGAACGCGGTGGACGCATTGAAAGCGGCCAATTTTCGGAACACAGATATTTCAGTACTTCTTCCCGAGGGCGCTGGCACGAAGGATTTTGCTCACGAGAAAAACACTAAGGCGCCTGAAGGTGCCACAACCGGCGCCGGAACCGGCGCGGTGTTAGGCGGCGGTTTGGGATGGCTACTCGGTATCGGCGCCCTCGCGATTCCGGGACTGGGGCCATTCATAGCCGCCGGGCCTATTATGGCTGCCCTAGCTGGAGCCGGAGTCGGTGGAGCGGTAGGTGGGCTTACGGGCGCTCTGATCGGCATGGGTATCCCGGAGTACGAAGCCAAGCGATACGAAGGCCGCGTCAAAGATGGCGGGATTCTTCTGTCCGTTCATTCTGACGATTCTGAGTGGACGAAGAAAGCCAAGGAGGTCTTGCAGCGCACGGGCGCCCAAGATATTTCCTCCACGGGAGAAGCGACCGCCGAAAAGGGCGATAAAGCCCGTGTTCGCGAAGTTGCCTAGGCTGAATGTTTCGTAATGCTCCGAATCTTGGTCGCCGGTGACAACTTGCCACCGGCGACCCTTTTCGAGGCTATGTCTCCCATCACGGGCTGCCCAGCGTGCCTGAAGCATCGCTTAGGTTGCGGTGCCAAGGCGGGCTGAGGTTCCGACTTTTAGTAACCCTAAGGAGGTTTGAAGGAGGTTTGAAGATGAGAACAGAATGGGCATTTCTAGCTGGATTAGGTGTTGGCGCAGTTGCGACTCTGATGCTTGCCCCGCAGTCGGGTAAAGACACTCAGCAACTACTCGCTGACAAGCTCAGGGGCGGACTGGACCAGGTGGCATCCGCAGGCAAGAAAGTTCGTACTCAGGTGAAAGATTTGGCTAACAGAGGGAAAGAAAACGTCGCAGAAGCCATCGACGCTGGCAAAGAAGCTTACGAACAGTCCAGAGCCGGGGGTTAGAAGACTCTGTGAGAGCGGCTTCCCATGAGGTGTTCGGGACCTTCTGGAGCACGGCCAGGTTGGACCGCTTCAGGAGCCTTAACAGGGACTTTCATCTCTAACCAAACGGAACTCAATTCATTTTGGAGGAAACATGTCAAACGATAGCTTGAAGAAACTGTATGTCGACGAATTGAAGGACTTGTACAGCGCCGAGAACCAATTGGTCAAAGCGCTTCCGAAGATGGCCAAAGCTGCCTCTGCAACGGAGCTGCGACAGGGCTTCGAAAAGCACTTAAAACAAACCGAAGGTCACGTTCAGCGCCTTGAAGAGATCTTCCAGGCCCTGAGCGAGAGCCCAAAGGGCAAGAAATGTGTGGCCATGGAGGGCTTGGTTAAGGAAGGCTCGGAAGTCATGGACGGAGACTTTGAAGGCGCGGTATTAGATTCAGGGCTGATCGGCGCGGCCCGACGAGTGGAACACTATGAGATGGCCGCATATGGGGCCGTCTGTGCCATCGCCAAAGTTCTTGGAGAAACCAAGCACGCTTCTTTACTGGAGCAGACCCTCGAAGAAGAAACAGAAACTGACGAAAAGTTGACCGAACTCGCGGAAAAGATCAATACACAAGCCAACGAAGAAAGTCCTCGAAAAGAGCAGGGCGAATCGAAACCGAGTGCGAAGACGTCCAAACGTGTCGCGTAAGTAAACCGGCATCTGCTCGGAACTCGTCCGGTCGCGGTGATGAACTGGCGGCCCACAATATTGGCAGGGCCGCCAATTGAACGTAATGACTCAGGCGTTAGATGAAGCCTCACGACGTTTGGGACGCTACTTGTTGTTGCAGTTTGCAGTGAATGCCGGCTATGGACTCCTGTTTGGACTGGGAGTTTATTTCGTTGGAATACCTCATCCTCTGCTTTGGGGTGTATTCGGATGCTTGCTGCGATTTGTCCCGTATATCGGGACGCCCGTCGCGGCGGTTTTTCCGATGGGCATGGCCTTGGCTGTGTTCCCGGGCTGGTCTCAAGCAGGTCTAACATTCGTTTTGTTCTTGTTGCTGGAGCTTACAATTGCGAACCTCGTTGAGCCCTTGTATGGCAGCCACACCGGTGTTTCATCCCTCGCAATACTGGTCGCAGCAATTTTCTGGGGCATGCTCTGGGGGCCGGTCGGTCTAATCCTGTCTACCCCTTAACCGTGTGCCTCATACTGATTGGTAGATATATTCCGCAATTGAACTTTCTCGAGATTCTGCTTGGCGACGAACCTGTCTTGTCTCCGCAGGCGCACTTCTATCAGCGACTCTTAGCCCTCGACGAAGAAGAGGCAAGAGACATCGTAGAGGAGTACTTGAAACAAAATCCGATTGGGAACCTTTACGATTCGGTTTTGATTCCGGCTCTCAGCCTGGTCTCCACTCTACCGTTTTTTCAGAGAGCGACAATGAAAGCACACGGCTCAACAACAAAAATCAGAGCAAAAAAGCCGAAAAACGTCCGCAACTGCGAAAGTTGGGCTAGATCCGGAGACCAGGCAATGCGCGACGTGCGGACACTACCAACTCGAAGTGGTGTCCATCGAGGGCTTCCGACGACCGGTGCGGCGGAGCGTCCCCAAAACGCTCCCACCGCTTTTCTCTCTGGTTTGAACGATTGCGAACCGGGCTCCTGAACTACTCAGGGTCGGTCGGATCGTTAAACAGCACCGTCAACTTGATGCTGCCGTGGCCGAATTGTGGAAAGTAGGTTTTCGTCGGATCGCCGGGGTCGAGGTTCGACGCGGTATCATCCGGCGGGAACAGCACCAGAGAATTCAGGAACGTCTGGAGGGCGACCTTGCCACTGCTTCCGAGCGCCGCATACTTGTCGCGTGACTTTTGGGCTTCTCCACCGTGGCGCAGGATCACGTCGTTCAATGTAATGCTGCGTCCATCGTGTCCGTACGGCCCAGTCGAACCGACTCCCCACAACGGACGAGTCAGAAACTGCGTCTGTACCGTTCCATCCCAGTTGCGCTCGTAGAAATTGACTCCGACATCATGCCGCTTAAAGTCGGTGAAGATGTCGTTCACGACAAACGAATTTCCCAAGGGAAGCTTCAGGTGCGGTAGACCCGAACCGTCGTCCACTTCCCGATAGAGCGGCGTAGCCGTCGCAAACATGCTGTTGAAGATTCCCCGCACCGGATCATAAATCGTCTCCAGGTCGGCGACGCGGCGGTCGTGGTTGATGGTCATGTCACTCACGTGACAGGACGCGCAACCCAGTTGCTGGAATACTTTCCGCCCGTGGTCCGCAATCGAGTTCGGTTCACCGTGCCCGGGCTTGAAGTAGTTGAGCCCGTGCCCGGGCTTGAAGTAGTTGAGCAGATAAAACTCCAGATGATCCACGATCGCGGGATCGACCTCGTTCCCGTTGTCGGGATCGGGCGCCGGCGGCGCACTGATCTTGTCCCTGGATCCATCGAGCACCATCCCCGACGGAGTCACCACACGTCCCCCCGCGCTCGCGGTGAGCAGATCGGGATCAGCGGATGCCTCCATCCCCATCTCGTTGTGCAGCGCACCCACGACGAACTCACGCAGGGAGATCGTGCTTCCTTCGGCAAAGAAGGGTTTCACGCGCAGGTCGGCGTCCACGCCTTGCACATTCGAGGTGTCGACCGACCCGTCCGGGTTTCCGGTGATCGTGCCGTAATTCACGCCCTTGCTCGTCAGCTTCAGGCTCATCGGATGCTTCATCTGCTGCGCCAGCACAACGGACAGGTCGCGCGTCGAACGTAGGTCGGTCGTGATCTCATCCGCCAGCATCTCCTTCAGCCCCAGACCGAACAGATGTCCAGCATCGCGGCTGTCAGGACGGGTCACCACGTTGCCGCCCGTTCCCGCCGATCCCCGCGGACGCCCATGACACAACGCACAACTGTCCGACAGTCCGGCGCCAATGGCGATGTCGTTGTTGATGTCGCCCACGCCATCCTTTTCGTTCGCACCCTGCCCTTGCAGACGAGTGAACTTGCGCTGGAACAATTGGCGTCCCCGGCGCACCGACCGGAACGGGTCGCGGTTGATGATGTAGACCGACGATCCCGCCGTCATGACATCGCCCCGGCCCGCGCCGATCTGATCCAGCAGCGACTTGTTGATTCCCGCCTTCGCCGTATTGGGCGCTTGCGTGTTGTCGATCATTTGCGCTTGCGCTGCCATTCCAGCGAACACCACGGCGACACTGGCAAAGCTCAGAACTCTCCCCCACGCCTGCATAATTGTCTCCTTCTCAAAATGTTGACTATTCGTTAAAAACGCCCATCCAGAGAGGGCAGTCACTGATCGACGACAGGCCCATGTATTTGGCCGGACAAACACTCCTGGGTCAATGAAGAACTGCACTGCATGCCCATTCGGTGCGACTTTCACCGCCCCCTCGGTTGTACCCCTCTACTTAGGAATATCGGAAACGGTAGGAGAAAGACGACAGGCGCGGCGACTATTCCCGGCGCAGGCAGCCATCCCCTTACTTTTGTTGGGTATCTCATTCTGCCAGTTGCCGGGCGCTGCGGGTATCGGGGTGATCCGGGCCCACGGCGCTCTGAAGGTGTTCGACCGCAGTCCGGGCGCGGCTCGGGCTTCATCGGTCTTACCCTGGGCCATGAGGACACGGGCGAAAAGGAGGTGAGCGCGGCCTGACTTGGAAGACAATGTTTGGGGTGGTAGATCCTTTTGGAGAAGGTTCAAGGCCAGGGCTACGTCGGTTGCCGCGACATCGGGTCGCCCGGCCTGAAGTTCAACCTTGGCTCGGCGTTGATACACCGTGGGCAGGAAATTGCGTCCAGCCTTCCCAGCTTTGTTGGCCGCTTCCACGGTGTCTACCGCCTGGTTGGCAGGCCGTAAAGCCGACGGTAGAGTCTCCCCGCTCCAGTTCCAGAAGCGAACGCTCTGAAAGCAGGGAAGCAAATGCGTAGTGTCCGGGTGGAAGGTCTTTGCGCAGGCGAGGCTCCACCTCGTCGAGCATCGCTAATGGGAAGCAAAAAACGACAGGGTCGCAAAACGACAGGGTCGCACAGGATTTTCTCGTCTACTGACCCGCTGATTACAGTGCGTTTCGGGTGTCAGGATGGTCCGGACGCGACGCAGCCCCAAGCTCGGAGACTGACCGAAGGGCGGAGTGAAAGGATGCTAACTCGAAGTGTCTAGCTGGCAAGTTGGCGGGCCTTCCGCGTGTCAGGGTGATCAGGACCGACGGCACTTTCAAGATGTTCTACGGCCGATCGGCCGGCGGCGCGAGCTTCCTCAGTCTTGCCCTGGGCGGCCAGAGCATTTGCAAGCGCCAGATATGCGCGGCCGGTTCCGCTGGAAAAAGTTCCTGGTACCGCAGATGCCCGTAGGAGACTCACTGCCCGTTCCGCGTCGGATGCGGCATCCTGGACGCGATGGGCGGCAAGCTCGACGTTGGAGCGCCGGACCAAAACCGTTGGCATTAGAGTCGCGCCTGCATGTCCGTTCTTAATGGACGCTTCTGTAATAGCGATTGCCTCATCCGCAAGTCGAATCCCTTCCGGAATATCTCCCTTCGCAATGACGTTTAGAGATCGTTCAGAGACGAGCGCTGCGAATGCAAAATGTCCCGACGGAAGACTCTTCCGCATTCGAGGTTCCGCCAGAGCCAACATCGCGTCAGAATGTGACAGATCGTGCTGGCCGCGGTAAACTCTTGCTCGCATTAGGAGCGTTTGCACGATCAATATTTCATCGCCTGCTTTCTGAGCGTCAGCGAACGCACGGTTGGCATAATTGCCGGCTTCATCGAAACGATCGAGATCGATCAGCGTTGCGGCATAGTTGTTGAGAAGCTGTGGTGAAACACCTTCCTCGGCCTGGTTCTCCTGGCTGATCTCGATACCACGGCGAAGAGCTCTTTCCGCTTCCAGTATTCGTCCAGAGTGAAACAGCATCAAACCCCAATTGTTGAAAAGCGTGCCGGCTTCTTGAGTGTCATCGCGGCCGAGCGTGGCAAGTAGCTTCGACGCCCGATCAAATGTGCTGTCGGCTTCGACAAACTGTCCGGCGAAGCGGTAGGCCTCGGCCAGTCCCATTAGAGTGTCGGCCTGCAACACGTCTGTCTTAACTGGCGATCCTTCTACCAGCTGTTCTGCAGTCAGCGCCTGCGCCACGGCTTCCGAGGGTTCGCCCGTATCTCTTGAGACCCGGCTACCGCACTCAAGGCAAAAGATGCGGTCGAGCACAAACTGAGACTCGTTCGGAAGCTCCTGAAATCCTTCCCGGACAAGCGCCTGCGCTCGCTTGGGATCACCTGAGACGGAGGCAGCGTTCCCTAGGGCGCAGGCAGCTAGCGCACGGGTCGATCGGTCCGTCACGTTCCGTGAAAGCTTGTATGCCTCTTCGAGAGCCCGCAGGGCGCTGGCGTCCTGATCCTGCGACTGGTATTTTCTTCCGATCGAGACCAACAGCTGAATGTGATTGACGTCGGTGAGATCGTGCTCACGCCGCACGAGGCGCTCGGCTCGCTCCAGCAACTCATTTAGGCGCAAAGGCTTTCCTGAAGGAGCTGCGTCGGTCAATATGAAGTTGTCGAGATCATTGATGGCCTCAGCCCGGGTGAGCTGCCGAAACGCGAAATCGCGCTGCTCCCGTGCCGTGCGCGCCTGGATCAAAGTCCCCGCTGTTCCTGCAACAATTGCCATTAGGGCAATAGCGGTGAGCACAACTGCTAAACGATTGCGACGTACAAATTTACCGACCCGGTAAGAAATAGTGTCCGGCCGCGCGCTGATCGGCTCATTTCTGAGGTACCGGTTAAGGTCGTCGGCTAGCGCCGAGACCGAGGCGTAGCGCTCCTGAGGGTCTTTCTTCAGTGCCTTCTCGACAATGGTGTCGAGATCGCCGCGCAGCAACCGGCTTAGCTTTTCGGGAGTGGTGGCACGTCGGGTGGCGTTGGTGGTGGTGATCTCTGCTTGTGCCCGCGTCGGTGCCACGGTGTCCGACGGCCGCGTGGGCTCCGTGTCCACGATGGCTTTAACCAGATCAGCAGGTGTGTGCGGGCCCGTCCCGGCAGGATGCCGTCCCGTCAGCAGCACATAGAGCAGCACGCCCAAGGCATAGACGTCGGTGGCGGTTGTTATGGCCTCGGCGCGCAGTTGCTCGGGAGCCGCATACTCCGGCGTCATCGCCCGCCCGCCTTCGATCGTGAGCAGCGTCGCCTCTCCCGCCTGCCCCTCGCCTTCCAGAAGTTTGGCAATGCCAAAGTCTAGCAGCTTCACCTGTCCGTCTTTGCTGACCAGCACATTCGAGGGCTTGAGGTCGCGATGGACAATGAGGTTCGCGTGCGCATGTGCAACTGCAATCAGCACATCGAGGAAGAGGCGGAGTCGCGCCTCCACGTTGAGCATGCGTTCGTCACAGTACCGGTCGATGTGGTCGCCTTCGACATATTCGAGTACGAGATAGGGCTGGCCGGCCGATCTGCGAAATCAGCGTATATGCGCCGATCGCCTGGCCAGCCAGTCCCGGCGTGCTCGGCAGAGCGGCAAGACCCTTCTCCAGGAAACCTTCTTGCGCCAGCACGCGGTGTTCGTCAAGAAGCGCTCGCAACTGGGCAGCCAGTGCGGGATTCTGCTCGCCGAGCGAGGCCAGCCACGCGGCGCGCTCATCGTCGGTCAAGGCGAGCGCCTGGTCCAGATACGGACTTAAGGCCTGCCATTGATCGGGGCTGAGTGTGGACATGGATTCCTCAGAGCGCCAAATCGGCGCGAATCTTCCGATGGAGATAAATGCGCGCCTTCTCCCAGTTCCGCTGCACGGTGCGTTCGGATACGTCCCGCATGGCGGCGATTTCCACGAACGAGAAGCCGCAGAAGAACTTCAAGTCGACGATCTCGCGCTTCTGGGCGTGCCGTTCGCGAGCATGGTCGATGATCACCCCACGCATCACCCGCGCCGCATACCCCATGAATCGCGCCTGGTCGGGGAAAGACGATGCGTCGCGCGCAGCCATGTCCAGATACGCTTCGTGGAGGAGGGTCGTGGCACCGAGGCTCACCGCTGCGCCCGGCCGCGCGAGTTCGTGCTTGGCCAACCGGTGCAGCTCCGCATAGAGGGCACCGAAGAGGGCATTCGCGGCCGCAACGTCACCTTGTTCGGCCGCGCCAATAAGCAGCGAGATTTTGGAATCCACGCAGCATCCTCACTGCGTTTCTAAACGCAGGGCGCTCAAAAGTCTCTTATTTCGGCGGATTAGTCAAGATGGCGCGAGCGCGTAGCAGGCAAGCCCATCACAATTGTTGGCGAGACGCCGCCTTTCACCAGTCTTAAGGGAGATTTGGACGATTCGAAGCCTGTCCGCGAGGGTCGCGTGGAGAACTCAAAACCACCACAACGTGATCCGGAAGTTGCTTGGGTAATGGGCCCACCGTGACGGGTCATAGTGCTGAAATCAGATAGCACTCACGATGAGGAGGGGTGATCCGGATTCTGGTCGTGACGGCCAAACAAGAAATAATCCTTCTGCAACGAAAGCTGGATTTACAAACGGTTGGATGGGGCTAATTGGCGAGATCAGGGTTCCGCGGCCTGAGGATTTGCTGTGAAGTGGCGAAGTCACGCTGGCTACGGATTCAATCTGTCAACCATGTGTTTCCTCTGACACTTACACTCGATTGCTCGATTGTCGGCCAACCAAAAACTAATCCGGGTGCGCGCAGAAACACAGCATCTGGATCTCATCGAGGGTCATCATCAACGTTCACGGCACCCCACGATTTCCGATCCGCTTGTTAAACTGGGAGTAGACGGTTTCTCTCCTAAACTATTGATTTGGCGTCCCCGGCGGGATTTGAACCCGCGTTTGCGCCGTGAAAGGGCGCTGATTGGCTGTATCACGTTGTAATTACAAGGCAGCGGTCGCTCTGCAACGCCCTGTAAGGAACGAGGAAGACCGCCAAGAAACAGGTTTAAGTTGTACCGTCCTTGTACCGCGAGTTTTTGCCACGTACCGCGAGTTTTTGCCACGAGACAGCCACTGCAAGGAGCACTTTCCGTTGAAATGCAAGATTAGGCTATTTCTTGCTACCGCCTTTTAACCTCGGGCTCTACTTCGAGCC
>Ga0193729_1000800_pt1 | contig 16272 bp, 16 predicted proteins | sample U1c2metaG_FD_143036 | JGI IMG/M metagenome (GOLD analysis project Ga0193729, IMG submission 143036) | Soil microbial communities from a riparian zone of the East river system, Colorado, United States - U1c2 | ecosystem: Environmental > Terrestrial > Soil > Riparian zone | place: USA: East River...
GGGCCGATTCCACTCGCCTGCCTGTGGGTCGGCTCGCAGATGGACTACCTCTCCGGGAGCGTCGGCGTCGGCATCCTCGTCTCGTTCATCGCGCTGTTCGTGCTGCTGTTCGGAACGCTCATGCTGCTCAAGCGTCTCGACCAGGCCTGGATACTCGTCCGCCGCGCCGCAGGCCACGACCAGCGCACGGGAGTGATGGGCCGCATCTTCGGCGCCACCGCGGTTGTCTGTGGCCTCGCGTTCGCCTTCTGGTTCGTCGTGATCCATGGGCCGGGCTCGGTCACGATCTCGGGCAACGGGAAGTCGTGAACGGCCCGGCGAGCGCCGCGCCGCAAGCACGCGCCGCAGCCAGCATCGCCTGCTAGAACGGGCCGTGCCGTGAGTCTGCTCGACTACTACCGCCAGTTCGAAGGGATGTCCGAGGAGGAGATCAACGTTGGCCTGCGCGAGGAGGCCGCCGAGCGCCGCCGCAAAGCCCTCACGCGCGTCGATACGCTCGACCTCTCGCAGACCACCTGGCCCGAGCTGCCGCATCCGCGGATCGTCAACGCGATCACGTTCATCGCCCGCCGCGGGCTAAATCGCTACCCGCATCTGCGCGGCTCGGACCTGCGCAACGAGCTTGCCGCAAGCCTGCAGATCGATCCCGCGCGACTGATCCTCGGCAATGGCGCCGCGGAGCTGCTCAGCTCGGCCACGCGTGCGCTGATCGAGCCGGGCCAGCAGCTGCTCACCTCCTGGCCCGCCTATCCCCTCTACCCGATCATGGCGCGGCGCGCGCACGGTCGTGCAGTGCCGGTCGGCGGCGGCATCGATGCCCTGCTCGAGGCGGCCCGCGAGCCGCAGACGCGCGTGATCGCGCTGGCCAATCCGAACGACCCGACGGGCGAGCTGATCACGACCGCCGAGCTGCAGCGCCTGCTCGAGGGACTGCCGGACGATGTCGCGGTGCTGCTCGACGAGTCGCTCGTGGAGTTCGTCGACGCACAGCCCACCGACGATTCGCTGAAGCTGCTCGAGCACCATCCTCGCCTGTTCGTCTTCCGCAGCTTCTCCAAGGCGTGGGGCCTGGCCGGCCTGCGCGTCGGCTACGCGATCGGCGGACCGGGCGCGCAGCAGCTGCTCGCCGAGCTCGAGCCCGACCTGGGGGTCTCGGAGGTCTCGCAGGCCGGCGCTCTGGAGGCGCTGCGTACGTGCTCCGGGCTGCTCGCCCTAAACGTGGCCAGAGTCAGGGAAGAGCGTCCGCGCCTGACCGCAGGGCTGCGCGAGCGCGGCTTCGAGGCCAGCGACAGCCAGGCCAACTTCGTATGGGCAGCGCACCCCGCCCTGCAGGGCGGAGAGCTCGCGGCGCGCCTGGCACAGGCCGGCGTGCTGGTGGCCGAAGGCGCGGCGCTCGGCGAGCCCCAGCATGTGCGCATCGGCATCCGCGACAGCGCGGCGACGACCCGCCTGCTGGCGGCGATCGACAAAGCGCTGTAGCGACCCGAAACCCCGCGGATCAGCTGGCGGAGCCTGACTGGCGAAGCAACGTCCCCGTGGTTCCCTCGAGGATCTTGCGCCAGGCGCTCACCTGTTCGGGCTCGGCGTCGAAGTGCTCGACGACCTTGCGAACCCGCTTGGCCGAGATGTCGATCTCGTGGCGCTCGGCAATCGCCTGGTAGCGCTCGTATTCGTCGGCCAGGTGTTTGGTGACCGACTCGAAGCCGTGGCGGGCGATCTCCACGCGTGAGGCGAAGTTCATCATCGAGGTCTGGAACATCAGCTCGTCGGTCGGCTCCGGCTCGATCAGCACGATGTCCACGCCCGGGTAGCGCTGCTCCCAGCCCTTGGCCAGTTCGTGCAGGCGCTGATGCGCGACTAGCTTGAACGCCTGGTAGCCGATCTGCGGGAAGCCCATGTCCGAGACGCGCCGCGGTCGCGTTCCGCGCAGCGTCCACACCCGCTCGGCGAAGTCGTTCACGAACGGCACGATCGGGTTGATCACGACGATCAGCTTCGCTCCCGCCTCGACGGCGATGTCGAGGTTGGTCGTCGATACCATCCCGCCGTCGATCAGCTCGCGATCCTTGACGCGAACGGGCGCGTAGACCATCGGCAGCGCCCCGGAAGCCCGTACCGCGGTCGAGATCGGTACGTCCTCGTTGCCCTCGACGCCGAACACGACTCGCTCGCACGTGTCGAGGTCGGTGGCGGTCAGATAGAGCTCGCACGCCAGCTCGCTGAAGTCGTCCGTGCGGCCGGGCTCGCTGAACACGTGGTGCAGGTAGCTCTCGATCCCGGCGCCCGTGTAGGCGCCTGAGGGCAGCCCCTCGGCAAGGCCCAACAGGACGTCCATCAAGGACACCCCGCCGCGCTGGGCGATCATCTGGCGTGCGAGCGACACCGCCCGCCACGGCAGCACCGCGCCCTTGCGCGCGAACTCGAGCAGGTTGGGACGCAGAAGGTCGTTCAGGCCGACGTCTTTGAATGGCGGCTTCCCCTGTCGCGTGACGACCCTCATCATCTCCTCGGGGCTCACGCCATTGGCGCACAGCGAGGCGATGAACGCACCGGCGGAGGTGCCGACGTACACGTCGAACTGGTTGACGCTGCTGTTGACCGCCAGCAGGTCGAGGGCGCGCAGCGCACCGATCTCGTAGACCCCGCCGGTGAACCCTCCGCCGCCGAGCACGAGCGCTGTCTTGTGGCGCCTCGGCCGGCGACGGCGATCGCTCGACGGCGTGCGCCCCACGCCGCGTGCCGCCTGCAGGCGCGCCCGCCGCTTCTTCGCCGCAACCTTAGCCTCATCCGTCGGTTCCAGCTTGACAACCTTGCCCATGCCAACTTGATTCTAGGGATCGATGACCCGGAAACCCGTGCTCGCCCTCTGTGCGGCGCTCGCCTTGGCCGCCGCCGCACCGTCTGCCGCGAGTGCGGCCGGCGGGCTGGCGGAACTGCAGGCCGACCTCGCACACCAGCTGCAGATCGCCGGAACCCGCTCCAGCGCGTATGTGTACGACTTGACCGCCAAGCAGGCCCTCTTCTCAGAACGGGCCGCCGCCATGCGCCCGCCGGCGTCGGTCCAGAAGCTCTACACCGCAACGACGGCTCTCGCTCGCTTTGGCCCCACGACGCGCCTGCCCACGACGGTGCTCGGGAGCGGCCAGCTCAATGCCGGTGGCGTGTGGGAAGGCGACCTCTACCTGCGCGGAGGAGGCGATCCGACGTTCGGCAGCACGTCGTTCATCCGCAGGCACTACGGAGGGCTCGGCGCGAGCGTCTCGACGCTCGTCTCGCAACTGGTGAACACGGACCGGATCCACTCGATCACCGGCTCGGTCTACGGCGACGAGGGCTACCTGAACGCGCTGCGCGGCGAGCCCTCGAGCGGGTTCGCGCCGGACTTCTTCCTCGAAGGCACGCTCAGCGGACTGGCCTTCGACCGCGGCGCAAGCGGATCGGAAAGGGGCCCGCACGCACCCGCGGCGTATGCCGCACGCAAGCTTTGGGCAATGCTCAAGAACGCCGGCGTCAGCATCCGCGGCCGCAGCGCGGCCGCGAGCGCGCCACTCGGGGCAACCGAGATCGCACGCGTCAGCTCACCGACCGTCTCGCAGCTGGTTGGGCTGATGCTCCCGCCGTCGGACAACTTCTTCGCCGAGACGCTCCTGAAGGACCTCGGCGCCGCATACGGCGGGGCCGGCTCGACCGCCGCCGGAGCGTCCGTCGTCGGCCAGACGATCTCGACGATGCTCGGGTTCAAGCCGCGCGTCGTCGACGGATCGGGCCTCTCGGAAGCCGACAGAACCTCCACCTACCAGGTCGCCGATCTGCTCGTCGTGCTCGCCCCCACCCCCACCGGCGCGCTCTTGCGCAGCAGCCTGGCGGTGGCCGGACGGACCGGCACGCTCGACAAACGCATGCGCAGAACCGCCGCCGCGGGCCGCTGTCAGGGCAAGACCGGGACACTCACCGGCTACTCCAACCTCGTCGGCTACTGCCAGGCCGCCAACGGGCATCTGCTCGCGTTCGCATTCTTCAACGACGGCATCTCCACCTCGTTGGCCCACAGGATCCAGGACCACATGACGATCACGCTCGCCAGTTCAAACGACGGCCTGCCCGCGAAGGCTGCGCGTACGCGGTTCCCGCCGTTGGTGGTGCATAACTAGTCTTGAACGGCTCACGACGCGCCCCGGGGGCGAAGCGCGCCGTGAGCTACTGGCCTTTCCCGCACTCGACGCCCGATGGACCCACGCTCTGAGAGGGCTGTGCGGTTTAGGAGTGCGGGACATATCCCGGCCATCCTTCAGGGCCTTCCTGCCCCAATCTAAAGGTACCCGCAGCCGACCTTTTCCAATCAATGCTTGGCGCAGTCCGGTAGCCTCGCGGAACGAATGAGCACACCGGAACCCCCCAGGCCGCCAATGCCGCCAACGCAGCCCACACAGCGACTAGCTGCCCCTGCGGCCGCACGTGAAGTCGAACGCCTGCCGCCGGAACCTCCGCCCGGGCGTCCATGGTGGGACAACCCCTGGCCGGCAATCCTTATCGGCATACTCGCGCTGATCGTCGGTGGACTGGTTGGCTACGCGCTTGGGAATAAAGGGGAAACGAGCACAGAAGCACAGCGAGGTGGTGGGCCTGCAATCACCGACACGATCACGCACACCACCACTGTGGTCAAGCCGAAGGTAGTGGTGCGCACGAACACCGTCACGGCAAACGCTGTCACACAAACACCGGCGCCCGCCAGTTCGCAAAATGAAGAACGTAGGATCGAAGCCGAAACAGATCTACGCAAAGCCGAACGAGAAAACGAAGAACTCAAGCGTCAGCTGGAAGGACGCTGAGCGGGTCATTGTCGCTTCCGACCTAGCACCTCCCGCAATCCCGCTTCGTCGAGCACCGCTACGCCCATTCGCTCGGCCTTTTGCAGCTTCGAGCCGGGGCTCTCGCCCGCGACGAGGTAGTCGGTCTTCTTCGACACCGAGCCGGTCACACGCCCACCGGCGGCCATGATCCGCTCGGTCGCCTGCTCGCGCGACCATTGCGGCAACGAGCCGGTCAGCACGAGCGCCTTGTCGGCGAGCGGTCCCTCCGACGGGGCCGGGCCCTCCTCGGCGAAGCGCAGTCCCAGCGCGCGTAGGTCCTCGATCAGCGCGCGCATGCGCTCGTCGTCGAGCTGCGCGCGGATCGATGCAGCCATCTTCTCGCCGATCCCCGGCGTCTGCTCGATCTGCTCGGCCGACGCGTCCAGCAGCGCGTCGATCTCGCGGAAGCGCTGGGCGATGTTGCGACCGGTCACCTCGCCGACCTCCTCGATCCCGAGCGCGAACAGCACGCGCGCGAAAGGGCGCTGCTTGGACGCCTCGATCGCCGCCAACAGGTTCCTTGCAGACAGCTCGCCGAAGCCCTCGAGCTCGAGCAACTGCTCCTCGCGCAGCCGATAGAAGTCGCCCGCCGTGCTCACGAGTCCGTGCTCCTGAAGTTGGGCCACTTGCTTCTCCCCGAGCCCCTCGATGTCCATCGCCGCGCGCGAGACGAAGTGCTTGAGCAGCTGCCACGCGCGCCCCGGGCACAGCGGGTTGGGGCACTTCGTGAACACGCCATCCTGCGGCTTGATCGTCTTCGTGGAGCAGAACGGGCACTTGGCCGGCGGACGCGGCCGTGCCGGGCGGCGCTTGTCCTCGACGACGTGTGGCGCCGGTGAGATGACCTGCGGGATCACGTCGCCGGCTCGCAGGACGATCACCGCCTCGCCGGCGCGGATGTCCTTGCGCGCGAGGTCCTCCTCGTTGTGCAACGTCGCCATGCCGATCCGCACGCCGCCCACCTCGACCGGCTCGAGCACGGCGTAGGGGCGCATGTCGCCGAACTTGCCGACGTTCCACATGATCTTCTCAAGCCGCGTCACGGCGGTCGTCGGCGGGAACTTCCACGCGACCGCCCAGCGCGGATCACGGCCGACCGAGCCGAGCCTGCGCTGCAGCTCCAGGTCGTCGACCTTCACGACGACGCCGTCGATCTCGAAGTCCAGCTCGCCGCGACGTCTCTGCCATTGCAGGCACTGCTCGATCACCTCGTCCTCGCTATCCAGCAGCTTGATGTCGGAGTTCACGCGGAAGCCGTGGTCGGTCAGCCACCGGAGCGCCTGCGCGTGTGTCTCGAACGACAGGCTCCGATCGGTGACGCCCACCTGATAGCACCAGATCGACAGCGGGCGCTTGGCGGCGTCCGCGGGGTCCAGCTGGCGGATCGTGCCGGCTGCCGAGTTACGCGGGTTCATGAACGTCGAGAGGCCCTCTTCGGCGCGGCGCTCGTTCAGGGCGGTGAAGTCTGCGAGCGACATGTAGACCTCGCCGCGAACCTCCACGAGCGACGGCGCGTCCTGCAGCTTCAGTGGAATCGCCGGGATCGTGCGCAGGTTGTGCGTGACGTCCTCGCCGATCTCGCCATTTCCGCGCGTCGCGCCGCGCTGCAGCGCCCCGTCGCGGTAAACGAGGCTGATTGCCAGCCCGTCGATCTTCGGCTCGACGACGTAGCGGAAGCGCGGCTCGGAGATCCCCTCGCGCGCGAGATGGTTGCGCATCCGCTCGACCCACGCGCGCAGCTCCTCCTCCGAGCGCACGTTGCCGAGCGACAGCATCGGCTCGAGGTGCTCGACCTTCTCCAGCCGGCTGACCGGCGCACCGCCGACGCTCTGCGTGGGCGAGTCGGCGCTCGCGAGCTCCGGATGCTCGCGCTCGATCGTGCGCAGCTCATCCAGCAGCGCGTCATACTCGTCGTCGCCGATCTCCGGGTCGTCGAGCACGTAATAGCGACGCGCGTGGTGCTCGAGCAGGCGGCGCAGCTCGCGTGCGCGCGAGAGTGTCTTCTGCGACGCCTGAGCGGCGCTCACGACGCCTCGCGCGCTGGCCGATCTCGACCGGGCCGCGACCGGGCCGGCGCCGCTCGCCGACCGATCGGTGGCGCCAGCAGCTCCTTCAGGTCGAAGCCCCTGAGCGCCTCGAGGCCCGGACGGTCGGTGAGGTCGAAGTGGATCGGCGTCACGGCGATCCTCCCGGCGGCGACCGCCGCCAGGTCGGTGCCCGGCTCGTCGTGGAAACCGGGGTCCGAGCCATAGATCCAGTAGCGGCGACGGTGCTCCTCCTCGCGCTCGAGCTTCAGCTCGTCGCGGTAGATGCGCTTGCCGAGGCTCGTCACTTCGACCCCGCTCGGCTGCCCGGCGGGCACGTTTACGTTGAGCAGCGTGGTCGCCGGCAGCGGCACGTCCTCGATGCGCTCGACCAGCCGCGCGACGAAGCCCGCAGCGACCTCGAAGCCGAAGCCGCCGTCGAAGCGATAGTCGAGGGCGCGCGCGCCCGACTGCTGGGAGACGGCGATCGACGGCAGCCCGAGCACGACGCCCTCGAGCGCCGCCGCCACGGTGCCCGAATAGGTGATGTCGTCTCCCAGGTTCGCTCCGTGGTTGATCCCCGCGACGACGAGATCGGCCTTGAAGTCCTCGACCAGCCCGAGACTCGCGAGGCGCACGCAGTCGACGGGCGTGCCGTCGCTCGCGTAGCCGACCGTCCCGTCCGTGAACGGCACCTCGGCGACCCAGAGGGGCCGCCGCGTCGTGATCGAGCGCGCCATCGCCGAGCGGTTTCCATCGGGCGCGATGACCGCCAGGCGCACGCCGTCGAGCGCGCTCAGCGCACGCCTCATCGCCTGCAGGCCGTCGGCCTCGATGCCGTCGTCGTTGGTCAGCAGGACATTCAGCATGCGCTTCTCCAGCATAGGTGCAAGCGACTACTCATAGGCCACGCTCGCAAGCGCCAACCCATGCGCCGGCGCGGTTTTCCCCGCGTCAGCCCGCGGCCTGCCCTCGAGCAGGCGCTTGAACTGCTCGACCGTGATGCGCCCGGCGGCGACATCGAGCATCGTGCCGACCAGCACGCGGCTCATGTGACGCATGAACGTGTCGGCCTCCAGCCAGCACTCCCATAGGACGCCCGGCTCGCCGAGCGGCTCGCGCGCGTCCTGGCAGCCGTGCGAGCGCGGCGGGCGCGGCGGGCGGCCCAGCCACTCCGCGCGCAGCACGGTCCGCTCGAAGCGTGAATGCTCGGTCTCGCTCGGCGTGAAGGCCGTGAAGTCGTGCCGTCCCATGAGCGCTCGCGCGCACTCGGCCAGGGCCTCGTGGTCGAGCTCGCCGGGCCACCACAGCGCCCGCCGGCGCTCCAACGCGCTGCGCGCCCGCCGGGCGAGCACGCGGTAGCAGTAGGTTCGGCTGCGCGCGTCGCGTCGCGCGTCGAAGCCCTCGGGCGCAGGCTCGGCCGCCAACACCGCCAGGTCGTCGCTCAACAGCCCGTTCAGGCGCAGCGGATCGACGGCCTCGTGCGCGTAGCTGGCCACCTGCCCCCAGGCGTGCACGCCCCCGGTCGGTGCGACCCGCGACGGTCAGCCTGAGCGGCCCACCGTCCGATGCGGTTTCGCCGAGAACCGTCCTGAGCGCCCGTTCGAGCTCCTCCTCGACGGTCCGCAGACCGGGCTGGCGAACCCAGCCGGCGAAGTCCGTCCCGTCGTACTCGAGCGTCAGCTTGGTGACCATCCCCGCAGCGCGTGGCGCGAACGCGACTTCAGACCAGCTCGATGAAGACCATCTCGGTCGCGTCGCTCTTGCGCGGGCCGAGCTTCAGGATGCGCGTGTATCCGCCGGGGCGATCGACATAACGCGGCGCGAGGTCCTCGAACAGCTTGTGCACCGCGAACTTGTCCTGCGAGAGCGTCGAAAGCGCCTGACGGCGCGCGTGCAGGTCGCCACGCTTGGCGAGCGTGATCAACTTCTCGATCTGCGGCTTGACCGCCTTGGCCTTCGCCTCGCTCGTCTTGATCCGCTCGTGCTCGATGATCTCCTTGCTCAGGTTCATCAACAGCGAGCGGCGGTGCGCGCTGTCGCGGCTGAGCTTGTGTTTGGTCTTCTGATGTCTCACGAGCCGGTCCAGTCTATTCTGCCGGAGCGCCCGTCTCAGTCCTGGCGGAGATTGAGGCCGCGCGCGTGGAGCGTTTCGATCACCTCGTCGATCGACTTCTTGCCGAAGTTGGGGATCGCGTTGAGCTCCGCCTCGGACTTGGAGATCAGGTCGCCGACAGTCTGGATGCCGGCGCGCTTAAGGCAGTTGTAGGAGCGCACGCCGAGCTCGAGCTCCTCGATCAGGATGCTCCACTCCTCGCCTTGCAGCGCCGCCGGGGCGCCGGCGCCACCGACCGCCAAGCCGTGGCCGTCGAGCGCTCCGCCGGGCGTCGCGCGCAGCTCCTGGATGCGGTCGGCGTCGGTGAAGATCGCCAGCTGGGAGATCAAGAGCTCGGCTGCCTCGCGCAGGGCGGCCTGCGGGTCGATCGAGCCGTCCGTCTCGATATCGAGCGTCAGCTTGTCGAAGTCCGTCTTCTGGCCGACGCGCGCCTGCTCGACGGCGTATGCCACGCGGCGCACGGGCGAGAAGATCGAGTCGATCGGGATCACGCCGATCGGCTGGTCGGGAGACTTGTTCTCCTCGGCCGGGCGATAGCCGCGACCGCGACCGATCGTCATGTACAGCTCGAGCTTCGTTTTTTTCTCGAGCGTCGCGACGTGCACGTCGGGGTTGAGGATCTCGACGCCCGCCGGCAGGTCGATGTCCTTGGCCGTGATCTCGCCGGGTCCGCTGACGACCAGCGGCGCCTCGACCTCGCTCGCGTCGGAGTGCATGCGGCACACCACGCCCTTCAGGTTGAGCACGATGTCGGTCACGTCCTCCTTGACGCCGTTGATCGTCGAGAACTCGTGGGCAACGCCCTCGATGCGCACGCTCGTGACGGCCGCCCCCGACAGGGAGGAGAGCAGCACGCGGCGCAGCGAGTTGCCGAACGTGTAGCCGAACCCGCGATCAAGCGGCTCGATCGTGAACGTGCCGCGGTTCTGCTCCACGGACTCGTTAGTGATCCGGGGGATTTGGAAGTCGAGCATCAGAGTCCTAACGTCGTTTTGGTGTCGCACCGGCGTCGGGGACGGCCGGCTCGGGAGCCCCGCCCATCTCGGGCGTGGGGCACTGAAAGTCCTTCTCTACTTCGAGTACAGCTCGACGATGAGCTGCTCCTGCACCGGTGCGGCGACCTCACGTCGCTCCGGCTTGCGCAGCACCTTGGCCGTGAGTGACTCATGGTCGGCCTGTAGCCACGCGGGGATCTGTCCGGTGAGCTCGGTGGCATCTCTGACCACCTGCGTGGCCGCGGTGTCCGCCTTGATGGCGATCACCTCACCCGACCGCACCTGATACGAGGGGATGTTGACCCGCCGGCCATTGACCGTCCAGTGGCCATGGCGGATCAGCTGGCGTGCCTGGCGACGCGAAGCCGCGAAGCCGAGGCGCACGAGCACGTTGTCCAGACGGCACTCGAGCAGCGCGAGCAGGTTCTCGCCGGTGATGCCCGGCTGCCGCGAAGCCTTTTCGTAGTAGCCGTGAAACTGCTTCTCCAGCACGCCGTAGTAGCGGCGGGCCTTCTGCTTCTCACGCAGCTGCACGCGGTACTCGCTCTGTTTCATGCGCCCGCGGCCGTGCTCGCCCGGCGGGTAGGAGCGACGCTCCACGCCGCACTTGTCCGTCAGGCAGCGCTCGCCCTTGAGGAACAGCTTCTGTCCCTCGCGGCGGCACTGCTTGCACTGTGGGCCTGTGTCGCGCGCCATGCCTAGACCCTGCGCCGCTTGCGCGGGCGGCAGCCGTTGTGGGCCTGCGGGGTCACATCCTTGACGCCGGTGACCTCCAGGCCGGCCGCCTGCAGCGAGCGGATCGCCGTCTCGCGACCCGAGCCCGGGCCCTTGACGTAGACCTCGACCTTCTGCAGTCCCTGTTCGAGCCCCTTGCGGGCGGCCGCGTCGGCGGTCACCTGCGCAGCGAACGGCGTCGACTTGCGCGAGCCCTTGAAGCCGGCTCCGCCGGCGGACTCCCAGGCGATCACGTTGCCCTGGGTATCGGTCAGCGAGACGATCGTGTTGTTGAACGAAGTCTTGATGTGCGCCTGTCCGATCGGGATGTTCTTTTTCGGCTTGCGCCGGCCGCGGGCGCGTTTCGGTGCGGCGGGCACTACTTCTTACCCGCCCGCTTCTTGCCGGCGACCTGCATCCGCTTGGGGCCCTTGCGCGTACGCGCGTTCGTCTTCGTCTTCTGCCCGCGCACGGGCAGCCCGCGGCGGTGGCGCAGGCCGCGATAGCAGGCGATCTCCTGCAGCCGTTTGATGTCCTGCGAGCGCTCGCGGCGCAGATCGCCCTCGACGGACAGGCCCTCGTCGATCGCGTCGCGCAGCTTGGCGACCTCGTCCTCGGTGAGGTCTCGCACGTAGGTGTCGGGGCTGACTCCGACCTGCTTGAGGATCTTGTTGGACGTCGCGCGACCGATCCCGTAGATGTACGTCAGGCCGATCTCCGAGCGCTTGTTCAGGGGGAGGTTGACTCCCGCGATTCTTGCCATCCGCGGCTAGCCCTGCCTCTGCTTGTGGCGCTTGTTCTGGCAAATGACCAGCACCACGCCATGACGGCGGATGATCTTGCACTTCTCGCACATCGGCTTGACCGACGGTCTTACCTTCATGTTCCCTTTCGGCGGCTGGGTTCCCGCGGCTCGGCTCTGGCTGCCGTTGCGGCCGCCGCTACCGTGTCGAGGAGATGCCCGAGCGAAAACCGACCTCGCGTTCGAGCAGGACTCCTCATGGTAGCAACTCCTATCTGCTGACGGCGCCCTCGGGGGTGCCCTGAGCGGCGCGCGAATCCGCCGCGAGATGCCATGGGGTCAGCACCTTCGGCCCGTCGCCGGTGATCGCCACCGTGAACTCGAAATGAGCTGCGGGCGAGCCATCCTGGGAGTAGATCGCCCAGCCGTCGCTGCCAACGCGTATGGTCGCGTGCCCGGCCGTCATCATCGGCTCGACGGCGATCACCATGCCCTCCTCCAGCAGCGGACCCTTGCCGGGCTTGCCGTAGTTGGGCACCTGCGGGTCCTCGTGCATGTTGCGACCGATGCCGTGGCCGACGAGCGAGCGCACGACCGACAGTCCCGCGTCCTCGGCGACCTGCTGGATGGCGCTTGACATGTCGCCCATCCGGTTGCCCGCGCGCGCCTGCGCGACGCCCGCGTGCAGCGAGGCCTCGGTGCCGCTGAGCAGAGTCTGCTGCTGAGCGCCGATCTCCCCCACGGGGAATGTGCGCGCTGCGTCGGCCACCCACCCGTCGAGCGTCACACCGACGTCGATCGAGATGTTCTCGCCGGCCTTCAATCGATAGGGACCGGGTATGCCATGCACGACCATCGCATTCGGCGAGGCACAGATCGAGCCGGGGAAACCGCGGTAGCCCTTGAACGTCGGAACGCCGCCGCGGGAGAGGATGAACCGCTCCGCCAGCCGATCGAGCTGCGCCGTGCTGACGCCCGGAGCTACGTTCTCCTCTATCTCTGCCAGCGCCGCCACGAGAATCGCGCCGGCGCGCTCCATCTTCTCGATCTCCTCGGGGGACTTCTTGACGATCACCCCGGGAGCTTAGCTTGAGCGCCAGCCGCGCAGGGCGTCTGGCGGCTACAGCTGCTCCTCCAGGCGCAGCGTGGCGACCGTCGCCCTGATGTGCGCGTGAACCTCCTCGGGATTGCGCGTTCCGTCGAAGCGGCGCAGGAGGCCGGCGCGGTCGTAATGGTCGATCAGCGGCTCGGTCTGCGAGTGATAGACCTGCAGCCGCCGCCGGATCGTCTCCTCCTTGTCGTCGTCGCGCTGGATCAAGCGCGAGCCGTCCTGGTCGCAGACGCCCTCGTGCTTGGGCGGGTCGAACTCCACGTGGTAGATGTGGTTGGCGTTCTTCACGCACACGCGCCGCCCGGCCAGGCGGCGAACCACCTCGTCGTCGGGCACTTCGATGAGCAGCGCGGCGGTCAATCGCCGCTCCAGCCCCTCGAGCGCCTCGGCCAGCGCGTCGGCCTGCTCGGCGTTGCGTGGAAAGCCGTCGAGGAGGAACCCGTCGCGTGCATCTCCGGCGCCCAGACGCCTGGTGATCATCTCGACGATCACCTCATCGGGCACGAGCTCGCCGGCGTCCATGAAGCGCTTGGCCTTGCGCCCCAGCTCCGAGCCCTCCGCGACCTCCGCGCGGAGGATGTCGCCGGTCGAGATGTGCGGCAGGGAGAAGTCCTCGCGCAGGCGCTCGGCCTGCGTGCCCTTCCCCGCGCCCGGCGGACCGAGCAGTATGAGGTTCAGTTCCGGCAAGTCCGAGGCAGCCTATCTCCTGGGCTGCCCGCCGACTACTTCAAAAAGCCCTCGTAACTTCGCATCATCAGCTGCGCCTCGAGTTGCTTCATCGTTTCCAGCGCAACGCCGATCACGATCAGCAGCGAGGTGCCTCCGAGCGGGATGTTCTGGTGCGTGCGCGCGATCAGAACCGTCGGCAGCGCGGCGACCAGCGCGAGGAACAGCGCGCCGGGAAACGTCAGGCGCGCGAGGATGCGATCGAGGAACTCGGCCGTCGGGCGACCGGGTCTCACCCCGGGAATGAAGCCTCCGTACTTCTTCAGGTTGTCCGCCTGATCGACCGGATTGAACGTGACGGCCGTGTAGAAGTAGGTGAAGAGGACGATAAACACCGACTCGCCGACCACGTAGTGCCATCCGTTGGGCGAGAAGAAGTCCGAGATCGATTGCCCCCAGTGGGTTTTCACGAGCTGTCCGACAGTTGGCGGGAAGGCCATGATGCTGGCCGCGAAGATCACCGGGATCACGCCGGCCATGTTCACGCGCAGCGGCAGGTAGGTCTGACCGCCTTCGGTCATGCGCCGCCCGATCACGCGCTTGGCGTACTGCACGGGTATCCGCCGCTGGCCTTCCTGCACGAACACTATGCCCGCGACGACGGCGAGCACGAGGAACGGCATCATGACCTTGAACACCTGGTCCTGAGAGGTCCACCAGGTCTGGATGCCGCTCGGCAGCCGGGCGACGATCGAGGCGAAGATCAGCAGCGAGATGCCGTTTCCGATCCCGCGCTGGGTGATCAGCTCGCCGATCCACATCAGCATCACGCAGCCGGTCGTCAGGCAGATCACGATCAGGAAGATGTGCGGCGCGTCGAAGTGCGTGACGACCGATTCGCCGGCTTTCGCCTGCAGGGTGTGGAACAGGAACACGTAGCCGATCGACTGGGCGAACGCCAGGCCGACGGTCAGGTAGCGCGTGTACTGGGTGATGCGCGCTTGTCCGACCTCGCCTTCCTTGGAGAGCTTTTCCAACGAGGGGACGGCGACCTGCAGCAGCTGCAGGATGATCGACGCGGTGATGTAGGGCATGATGCCCAGCGCAAACAGCGCGATCCGCGACAGCCCGCCGCCGGAGAAGAGGTTCAAGAGGCCGAGGATGTTCGATCCGCCGAACTCCTTCTGGATGTTGTTTACCGCGCTGAGGTTGACGCCCGGCACGGGGATGTGCGAGCCGAGGCGGTAGATCAGAAGCATCGCCGCCGTGAAGGCGATCTTCTTGCGGATGTCCGCAACCTGGAAGGCGTTGAGAATGGTCGAGAGCATGGGCTGGGCTCCGCGGCTCAGAGCGGCGCTGCACTCCCTCCCACGGAGCGGCCGATTCTAGTCGATGCGCCTGGGCGAGCCGCCGCTTGCACGGCTCGTCGAGTCTCTAGCGCTCGACCAGCTGGCAGGTTCCGCCAGCCGCCTCGATGCGCTCGCGCGCGCCGGCGCTGAAGGCGTGAGCGTGCACGGTCAACGCCTTGCTCAGCTCGCCCTTGGCGAGCACCTTGATCGGAACGTCCTTGCGCGTGCCCAGGCCGTTGGCCTGCATCAGCTCGATCGTCACCTCGGTGCCCGCGTCGAAGCGGCTCTCGAGCGCGGAGACGTTGACCGGCTGCGTATGCGTGCGGAAGGGCTCGAAGGGCATCGACTTCTTCATGTGCGGCCCGCGCAGCTTTCGCATGCGCATGTGAATCGGCATCTGCCCGCCCTCGAAGCGCGCCCTGCGCTTGGAGCCCGAGCGAGAGCCCGCGCCCTTCTGTCCACGCCCGGCGGTCTTTCCGGTGCCCGAGCCTTCGCCGCGCCCGACGCGCTTGCGCGGGCGGCGGCTGCCGGCCGGCGGGGCGAGGCTGTGCAGCCCGATGCGCCCCGGCTGCTCGTCCCCGACCGGGCTCACTTGCCCTCCTCGACCTCGACCAGGTGGCGAACCGCATGCAGCATGCCGCGCGCCTGCTCTGAATCCTTGACCTGCACCGTGTGTCCGATGCGGCGCAGGCCGAGCGAGCGCAACGTGTCGAGTTGTTTCTTGTTCGCGCCGTTGCGCGAGCGAAGCTGGGTCACGCTCAGCGCGGCCATCACGCGGACGCCTCTCCAGTCGCGGCCGTCGCTGCCTGGTCGGCCTGGCCGCCGCCGTCCGATGTGGCGGCCTCTGCAGCAGTCGTGCCCGGACCCGCAGCGGCGGACTCGGCGACGCCGTTCGCGGACTCGCTGCTCAGGCCGAGCACCCGGTTTACCGACAGGCCGCGCAGCGTTCCGACCTCCTCCGGCGTACGCAGGCCACGAAGGCCCGCGACGGTCGCCTTGACGAGGTTGATGGGGTTCTGCGTGCCGAGGCTCTTGGAGAGGATGTCGTGGATGCCGGCGAGCTCGAGCACCGCACGGACGCCTCCGCCCGCGATCACACCGGTTCCCGGCGAGGCGGGCTTGAGCAGCACGCGCCCGGCGCCAAAGATGCCCGTCGTCTGGTGGGTGATCGTGCTGCCGTGCCTGGGCACGCGGAACAGGTCCTTCTTCGCTCGCTCGACGCCCTTCTGGATCGCCAGCGGCACCTCGTTGGCCTTGCCGTAGCCCACGCCCACGACCTCGCGTTCGTCGCCGACGACGACAAGGGCTGTGAACGAGAAGCGCCGGCCGCCCTTGACGACCTTCGCGACGCGGTTGATCTCGACCACGCGCTCTTGCAGGTCCAGGCCGGCGGGGCTGACCGATCTATCGACTGAAATGGACATGAGCAGGAGGGAGGGTAGCGGTCGGGAGGCGCCTGGACGCCTAGACCGTTATGCCACTCTCGCGAATCGCCTCGGCGAAGGCGCGCACGTGGCCGTGGTAGCGGTAGCCGCCGCGATCGAAGACAGCTTGCGAGACGCCGGCGGCCTTCGCGCGCTCGGCGAGCGTCTCGCCGGCGCGCTTGGTGCGCTCCGGCTTGGCAAGCTTGCGCAGCTCGGGCTCGTACCAGTTGACGGCCGCCAGCGTGCGCCCCGCGGCGTCGTCGATCAGCTGTGCGGAG
>Ga0193729_1000801_pt1 | contig 16266 bp, 14 predicted proteins | sample U1c2metaG_FD_143036 | JGI IMG/M metagenome (GOLD analysis project Ga0193729, IMG submission 143036) | Soil microbial communities from a riparian zone of the East river system, Colorado, United States - U1c2 | ecosystem: Environmental > Terrestrial > Soil > Riparian zone | place: USA: East River...
TCCGAAAAATCGGCACTGGCACGCTCCTTGCTGTTGAGCGAAAGCAAGCGAAACGAGTAGCAAAACTCAACCGCCATAGAGGAAGGAGACACAAGTTATGGACGTCGGCTATTTCACTATGCCTTCGCATCCCCCGGAGTGTGGATTGAAGGAAGGAAACGACTGGGACCTGCAGGTACTGCGCTGGCTCGATGAACTGGGCTACCAGGAAGCCTGGGTCGGCGAACATCACACGGCGCCATGGGAGCCAAATCCCACGCCCGATCTGTTGATCGCTCAAGCGCTGCTGCAGACCAAGAACATCCGCATCGGTCCGGGCGGATTTCTGTTGCCATATCATCATCCAGCCGAGCTCGCGAACCGCGTGGCGATGCTGGATCATCTCTCCGAGGGGAGGTTGAATTTCGGTGTCGCAGCCTCAGGCCTGCCGAGCGACTGGGCGATGTTCAATGTCGACGGCATGAGCGGCCAAAACCGCGATATGACGCGGGAGGCACTCGAGATTATCCTGAAATTGTGGAGCGAGCCCGCGCCCTTCACGTACAAGGGCAAGTACTGGACCGTGACGAAGCCGGACACGATGTTCGATTTTCTCAAGCCGCACCTCAAGCCGCTACAGTCGCCACACCCGCCAATTGGCGTGGCTGGGCTGTCGAAGAACTCGGACACGCTGAAGCTTGCCGGCGAGCGTGGCTTTATCCCAATGAGCCTCAACCTCAACCCCGCCTATGTCGGCAGCCACTGGGAGTCGGTGGAGATCGGCGCGGCCAAGACGGGACGGAAGCCAAGCCGCAGAGACTGGCGGTTGGTGCGCGAGGTATTTGTCGCGGATACCGATGAAGAGGCCTGGAAACTTTCGACCGGCGACATGATGGGAAGAATGATGGGCGAGTATTTCCTTCCCCTCCTCGGTCATTTCGGGTTCAAGGACTATCTGAAGCACACGCCAGAAGTGCCGGATAGCGATGTGACCGTGGAATACTGCGCACGACGCAATTGGATCGTCGGCTCACCCTCAACCGTAGCTGAGAAGATCGAGACCATCTATCGTGAAGTCGGCGGTTTCGGCGTACTGCTCGTCTTCGGCTTCGACTACAAGCACAAGCCCGAGGCGTGGCGACACTCGCTTGGGCTGTTGCAGCGCGAGGTTATGCCACGGCTGAAGCATCTTGGTACCGAACTGCCGAAGGCGGCGTAACGAGCTGCATCCCGGATGCCGCACGGGCGCATCCGGGATCATTGTCTAGATCATCAGCGTCCGGTACTGGAGATAGAGGCATGGATATCGATAAGCAGAGTTTCAAGAAGGCGATGCGCCAGTGCGCTGGAGCCGTTGCGCTGGTGACCGTGGGTACCGAACCAGGGCGACGGACCGGACTGACCGTGACGTCGGCTTGTTCGCTTTCCGATGATCCGCCTTCACTGCTCGTTTGTGTAAACCGAAACGCCAGCGCGCACGCCCTCATCCGTGACGAGCGATTTTTCGCGGTCAACTTTCTGGGCGAGGATCATACCTTGCTTGCGCTGACATTCAGCGGTCAGAACGGCATCAATGGCGACGATCGCTTCGCTTTCGGACGATGGTGCATTGGCGCCACTGGCGCCCCGTTGCTGGACCATGCAGTAGCAGCATTCGACTGCGTGCTCATGCAGGAGTTCGAAACCAAAACCCATTCGGTGTTTGTAGGCGAGGTCCGTGACATCAGGATCTCCGTCGAGAGCAACCCTCTAATCTATTTGCGCAGCAGCTTCCAAAGCGTGCGAGACATCCGAGAGTCGTTTGCGCTTGGCGATCTGGACGCGCGACGTCAGAGCTGGAGCCAGTTCTCCTGACACTTTCATAGCAAGAGTTTCGGCCACGCCTATCCAGGCCCGTCGATCTTCAAAAGCTTGATCTTGCGGTAAAGCGTGGCTCGGCTGATGTTCAGCGCCCTCGCAGCTTCGGTTACACGTCCGTGGTGGTTGCGCAACGCCTCGACGAGTGCCGCGCGCTCGGCCGTGTGATCCGGCTCGGTGTCGAGGCTACTGGGGCGCGGAAGGTCGAGATCCGCTTCGACAATGACATCATTCTCGGCAGTGCAGCCGGCCAGTCGCAACACATGCCTGACCTGGCGCATGTTGCCCGGGAAGGGGTAGGATAGCAGCATGGTCCAGGCGCCCGGGGAAATCCGGCAATTTGGAGCTTCCTCCCCCGCGATCTCGGCAATCACCTCGCGCTTGTCGGCTCGCTCTCGCAGGGCCGGCAGCGGGATCTCCATGCCGCGCAGCCGGTAGTAAAGGTCCGCACGGAACGTGCCTTCCTCGGCCATTCGGCCAAGATTGCGATGGGTCGCGCTGATCAGCCTGATATCGACAGTCACGGGCTTCAACGCTCCGAGCGGCCAGACCTCGCGATTTTCAAGCACGCGCAAGAGTCGGGTTTGCAATGCGATCGGCATATCGCCGATCTCATCGAGGAACAGCGTGCCGCCGTCAGCTTGCACGATCAATCCCTTCGATCCGTCGCGCCGCGCACCGGTGAAAGCGCCAGCTTCGTAGCCGAACAACTCCGCATCAATCAGACTTTCCGGTATCGCCGCGCAATTCAGCGCGACATAGTGGTTGCGGGCGCGGCTGCTGGATTGATGGATTGCACGCGCGAAAACATCTTTGCCACTGCCGGTCTCGCCATGAAGCAGGATCGGGAGGTTCTGATTGCCAATCCTCATCAGGCGCTTCACCCCGTTGATCAGCACGGGATCGTTGCCCGCAAGCTTGTGCAAGCCAGCAAACCGGCTTGCCGGAATCTCTCGGCGTTCGGCCGGTCGAACCCTCGCCGTCCTGGCGCGAACTGGCGGCGCAATCCGGCCCTGTCCCAACAGGCTGCCATCAGCACATCGCAGCTCGACATTATTCTCCGGTGATCGAGTGGCCTCATCGTCCAGCTGGATGAGATGGGACACGTCGATGCCCGCCTCTATTGACGCATCAGTCAACCCGAGGATCGAACGGCCACGGAGGCATGCGCCGACTACCCGACGATCGTCGTCATAGGCGACCAGCCCGCCGCCCTCCTCACCCGGCAATGTCGCAATCCAACAGTTTCGAAAGTACCGACGGAAGATTGAGCTTTCGATTCGTCGAGTGGCCTCCACGGCGATGGACAGCGCGAGCTGATGTGCAGTACGCTCGAGATCGCTGCGGCAAGAGGTAATGTTCACGGCGCCAGCCAACTTTCCGCAATGGTCGAACAGCGGCGCCACGCCACAAGTGAAAAGGCTCCACTGCTCGCGGAAGTGCTCGTCGCGATGCACCAGGATGGGCGTTTGCTCGGCGAGGGCGGTGCCAACCCCGTTCGTTCCCTCATAGGCCTCCGCGAAATTCGAGCCCGTGTAGATCTTCAGGTCGCGGAACGTCCTCTCATAATCGCCGCCTGGGAGACGACTGACGAGCATGGTCCCATTTGTATCGGCAAAATTGACGCAATATCCGGAATCACGAAGAACGCGTGCAAGGCTTTCGAGCTCCGGAATGGCGATCCTGATTAGGTCCTCAATCGGCTCGGTGACGCGCCTGACTTCGGCTTCTGTCAGGGTGCGAGGTGGATTGTTCCGCGCGGGATCGAGCTTATGGTTGGTCAGACAACGTCGCCAGGAATTGGCAATCCGCGACTCCGTGTCGACGCCAGCCAACTGACTGGCGACCGACAAAACACGGGCGACATGGTTCGAGGCCTCGAGATTGGCCATCCGGACGTCTCCACCCAGTATTTTCCTTAAAGTCACATACCGGAAATATAAGTCAAGCGGTAGTACACCGGGCGGCTAACCAACCTAGGTGCGCCTGCTGCCTTCGTTGCGTCGTAGGCGCCCATGCCTTTGCGACCGTAGACAGCGCACGTCGAAGATACGTTTATGACGCTCCCTCCCACTCTGGCGGAGAGCCGGAAGTGCCGCCCTGGCCATAGATACAAGGCTCAACAGGTTGATCCGCACGATCGCGTCCCACGTGTTCAGCTAGGGGTTCGTAGCGACGGATTCCCACATTGTTGACGAGAACGTCGAGCTTACCGAACGCAGCAATGACTTTGTCGACAACTATTCCCGCAGCGCTCTCCTCTCCAAGGTCCGCCACAAAGCCTTCGCCGTTAGCCCCCTGCGAGTTTACGTCGGATCTCGACCACCGCCGACTCAAGGACATCGGCGTCTCGGTCGACGAGTGCGACTTTCGCGCCTTCTATACAGAAGATGTTGCCGGCGGCCGACCCGATACCACCACCTCCGCCGGTGATGATGGCGACCTTCCCCTCGAGTCTTTGAGCAGACAACAACACTGTCCTCCCGGCTCATTGGTCATGCTTGAGCGGAGCCATCGAGCGTTTCATGAAGCACGAAACGCGTTCACGAATTTGTCGAGATAAGGACGCGGGATTCTGGGGTGGCGGGTTCACTCGCATCTGGCGCAACGTGGACGCCAGGAAGATGCTCGACCTACTCTTAGGCCTCTATCCAGATCCCCGCATCGGAGTTCTCGCGGATATGTTTGACCAGAAAGTCCGAGAACACCCGGATCTTGGCGGGCAGCCTGATGCGGTTCTGGTAGGCGATGTTCATCGTGAGCAGCGGCAATTCCCAGTCCATCAGGACCGGCACGAGCTTGCCGGTCGAAATATCGCTCTGCACGATGTAGAGCGGCTGAATGAGGAGACCGAGGCCGGCGAGCGCCGCACCACGGATCACCTGGCCGTCATTGCTGTCGAGCGTCGGCGCGATCCGGATGGTCTGCTCCGCGTTCGCTTTGTGTAGCCGCAACGAATAGGGATCGTTGGCGAGATTGTAGATCAGCATGTTATGATGGGCGAGATCTGCCGGCGTCTCCGGTCGCCCGTGGTTTGCCAGATAAGATGGCGCGGCCGCAAGCACGCGCCGCATCTGGCCGATGCGGCGGACGATGATGTTAGAATCCGGCTCGTGCTCGCGGGTGCGGATGGCGACGTCGATGCCGGCCTCGATGAAATCGGGATAGCGGTTGGCGGCGATGATCTGCACGCTGAGGTTTGGATAGAGCCCGCGGAAGGCGGGCAGCATCGGCGCGAGATAGATCATGGCAAACGACAGCGAGCTTGTGACGCGCAGCATCCCTTTCGGCGACAGCGCGCGGTCGCTGACGGCGTCCTCGGCTTCGGCCAGCTCGTTGAGCAGCGTGCTGCAGCGCTGCAAGAATTCCTGGCCCGCTTCCGTGAGCCACAGCCGGCGCGTGTTGCGCTCGATCAGCCGTACCGCGAGCCGCTCCTCCAGCGCGCTGAGATGCCGGCTCGCCGCCGCATTCGACATCCGCAGTGCCTCGGCGGCCTTGGAGAGGCTGCCAAGCTCGGCCGTTTTGGAAAACACCTCGAGTTGAAGCAACCGGTCCATTTTTGCGATTATCGGAAAAGAGACTTGCAAAGTTTGGTCTTTATTTCCGATTTTCGCAAGGCAAAATGCTTCAAAGATAGAAAGCGGCAGGCGAGGAAATCAGGGAATGTCAGGCCCGATCAGGCACATCGTGATGTGGCGGGTGCGCGGGGAGACCGCGGAAGAGCGCTCGGCGGGGCGGTCCAAGGTCAAGACCCTCTTCGAGGGCCTGAAAGGGCGGATCGACGGCCTCACCCACATCGAAGTCGGCCTCGATGTCAGCGGCGTCGATTATGCCTGCGACGTTGTCCTCGTCTCCGAATTCACCAACAGCGCCGCCCTGAGGGCCTATGCCACGCACCCGGAACATCTGCGCGTGCGCGAGGAGTTGGGTGACTTGCGGATCGGCCGCTTCCAGGTCGATTATTCCATCAAAGAAGAGACCGGCGCATGATCGGTTCGTTCACCTTTGAAAATCTGCCTTGCCGCGTAGTGTTCGGCAGCGGGACGCTGAGCGCGGCCAAAGCCGAGATCGAACGTCTCGGCGGCAAGCGCGCGCTGGTGCTGACCACGCCACAGCAGGAAGCGCAAGGTGCCAGGCTCGGATCCGCGCTCGGGCCGCTTTACGCCGGCATCTTCGCGGGTGCCACCATGCACACGCCGGTCGAGGTGACTGAACAGGCGCTCGCGGCGATGAAGGCGTGCAATGCCGATTGTGTGGTCTCGCTCGGCGGCGGATCGACGACCGGCTTGGGCAAGGCGCTTGCCTTGCGGACCGGTATCAACCAGCTCTGCATCCCCACTACCTATGCCGGCTCCGAGATGACGCCGATCCTTGGCGAGACCAGGGACGGACTGAAGACCACAGTGCGCGACACAGCCGTGCTGCCGGAGACCGTGATCTATGATGTCGATCTGACGCTATCGCTGCCGGTCGGTCTTGCCGCGACCTCAGGCATCAACGCGATTGCGCACGGGGTGGAAGCGCTCTATGCCCGCGACCACAATCCCGTGATCTCGCTGATGGCCGAGGAAGGCATCCGTGCGCTTGCCCACGCCCTGCCCGCCATTGCTGCGAAGTCTGACGATCGCGAGGCCCGCACCGAGGCGCTCTATGGCGCCTGGCTGTGCAGCGTCTGTCTCGGCGTTGTCGGCATGGCGCTGCACCACAAACTCTGCCACACGCTCGGCGGCAGCTTCGATCTGCCGCATGCTGAGACGCACACCATCATCCTGCCGCATGCGCTCGCCTACAATGCGCCTGCAGTGCCTGACGCTATGGCGCGCATTGCGCGCGCGATTGGTGCTGCGGATGCCGCATGGGGACTTTACGATCTCGCGCGTCGGCTCAATGCAAAACTGGCGTTGCGCGACATCGGCATGCCCGAACGCGGCATCGACAAGGCGGCCGATCTTGCGGTCACCAACGCCTACTGGAACCCGCGCGCCCTCGAGCGCAACGCCATCCGTGACCTCATCGCGCGCGCCTGGTCGGGCGAACCACCCGTCGCGAAGAAAGCAGCGGCGTGACCGACATGCGGCGAACGCTCATCAAATCCGCAAGCATCGTCAGCATGGATGCCTCGCTCGGCGATTTCCGCACCGGCGATTTGCTGGTTGAGGGCAATCGCATTGCCGAAGTACGTCCCGATATCGATCTCGGCGGCGGAACGGCCGAGACCGAGATCGTCGATGGCACCGGACGCATCGTCATTCCCGGCCTGATCAACGCGCATATGCATACCTGGCAGACGGGCTTGCGCGGCTTTGCTGCGAACTGGACGCTCCTGGAATATTTCCGTCGCATGCATGCGGGCCTAGCGACCTTGTTCCGGCCCGATGACATCTATGTCGGCACCCTCGTCGGCGCGCTGAACCAGATCAATTGCGGAACCACGACGCTGGTCGACTGGTGCCACAACAATCCGACGCCTGCTCATACTGATGCCGCGGTGCGCGGCCTGATCGAGAGCGGCATCCGCGCCGCTTTCTTCCACGGCTCGCCAAAGCCGGAGCCGAAGCCGGGCGAGCCGCATTTCTCCGAAATCCCGCATCCACGCCGTGAGGTCGAGCGGCTGCTGGCGGGGCCCCTCGCCGACCACAATGGCCTAGTGACGCTTGGGCTCGCCATTCTCGGCCCGCATTACTCGACGTTTGATGTATCTATGCACGATTTCCGCCTGGCGCGGGAGTTCAACCTGATCGCCTCAATGCACCAGGGCGGCGGCCCGGCGAAAACGCCCGGCGGCTGGGAAAGGCTCATCGAGGCAGGCCTCGTCGGCGCCGGCGTCAACATCGTCCATGGCAATGACTTGCCCGACGATCTCTTGCAGCGCCTCGTCGATCTCGGCGTGTCGTTCTCGGTAACACCCGAGAATGAGATGATCCAGGGCCATGGCTTTCCGATCACCGGCCGCCTGCTCAAGCGCGGCGTCCGCCCCACGATCGGCATCGACCTCGAATCCGTGCTGCCCGGCGATCTCTTCTCCGCCGTGCGCGTCGCGCTCTCGATGCAGCGAGCGCTTGATAATGAGGATTCGCGTAAGAGTCATGGCACCATTCCGGCCACAACCACGATCCCGACGCGGGAAGCACTGCGCTGGGTCACCACCGAAGGCGCACGCATGCTTGGACGTGACGACCAGATCGGTTCGCTGACGCCAGGCAAACTCGCCGATCTCGTCGTCATCAATGCTGACGATCTCAACCTGTTTCCGGTGCACGATCCCGTCTCCACCGTCGTCATGCAGACGAGCCTCGCCAATATCGAGTCAGTCATGATCGGCGGCGCCTGGAAGAAGCGGAATGGCCGTCTGCTGGCCGACGGGCTGAATCAGAAGAAAGAGTTGCTCGCACAATCAGGCCACCGGCTGGTGCACGACATCGAATTGCAAGGACGCGCCGCCTGAGGCGATTAACGGACAACAAAAATGACAGAAGCTTCAAAAAATGTAGCCTTTATCGGAACAGGCAAGATGGGCCTGCCGATGTCGGTGCTGGTCGCCAAGGCTGGTTACGCCGTGACTGCCTTCGATCAGAGCGCGGCGCGCCTTGCCGCGGCGCGCGAACAGGGTGTTTCCGTCGCCACCTCGCCGACCGACGCTGTCAGTGACAGGGCCGTGGTCATCACTTCGTTGCCGGATGACGCGGCCCTGCGCGCGGTCATGCTCGGCCCCACCGGCCTCATTGCCGCGATGGCGCCAGAATCGACCCTGATCGAAACCAGCACGGTGAGTGTAGCGGCTTCCGGCGAGGTCGATGCCGCCACGCAGGCGCGTGGTGTCGCTTACCTTCGGGCGCCAGTCTCCGGAAACGCGAGCATTGTTCACACGGGCGCGCTGACCTGCTTCGTCTCGGGTCCCAAAGACGCGTTCGAAAGTGCCAAGCCGCTGTTCGCCTCTTTTACACGCGCGCAGACCTATCTCGGGCTAAGCGAGGAAGCGCGTTACGCAAAGCTCACCGTCAACCTGATGATCGCGGTGTCAGCCGCCATGATGGCCGAAAGCCTCGCGCTGGCGCGCAAGGGCGGCATCGCCTGGCAGGACATTCTGAAAGTGCTCGACGACAGCGCGGTGGCGTCACCGATGGTGAAGTACAAGACCGCACCGCTCAGGGCCCGTGATTTCGAATCGACCTTCTCCTGCCGGCAGATGGCAAAAGACCTCGATCTCATTCTCGGGGCCGGCCACGCCGTCGGCGTGCCGCTACAGCTTGCCGCTCAAGTGCGCGAAACCTATGGCTCGCTGATCGCGCAGGGGGATGGCGAGACCGACTTCATCGCAACCGTCCGTCATGTCGAACGCCTGTCCGGCCTTGGCGAGCCAAAGCTCTGATCAACGGAGGCTCATTTGCGTGACTTCAACGAGAACACAATCACGGATGCGGTGCTCGAGCGGATTGAGGGCGCGACCGATCCGCGCGTCAAACAAGTCAGCGACGCGCTGGTGCGGCACCTCCATGCATTCGTGCGCGAGGTGCGCCCGACCCAGAAGGAATGGGAATACGGCATCGATTTCCTGACCCGCACCGGCCACATGTGCGACGACAAGCGCCAGGAATTCATCCTGCTGTCGGATACGCTCGGCGTCTCCATGCTGGTCGACGCGATCAATCATCCCGTGCCGGAGGGCGCCACCGAGACGACCGTGCTCGGGCCGTTCTTCGTCCAGGCTGCGCCTGAGAAGCAGAGCGGCGACGATATCTCCGGCGGCATGGAGGGCGACCCCATGCTCGTCACCAGCTCGGTCTCGACCGTCGACGGCCGGCCGCTCGCCGGCGCCATAGTCGATGTCTGGCACTCCGACGATGACGGCTATTACGACGTGCAGCAGCTCGACAAGATCGGCGATCTCGCAATGCGCGCGCGGTTCCACACCGACCAAAATGGCCGCTTCCATTTCTGGTCCATCAAACCAGCCGCCTATCCGATCCCGCATGACGGTCCAGTCGGCGAGATGCTGGAGGCGCAAGGCCGGCACCCCTGGCGGCCGGCGCATGTGCATTTCATGATTTCGGCGACCAGCTTCGAGCAGCTCGTGACCCATGTGTTCGTCGCCGGCGATAAATATCTCGACTCCGACGTGGTGTTCGGCGTCAAGGACAGCCTGATCCATGACTTCGTGAGCTGCCCACCCGGCCGTACGCCAGATGGTCGCATGATGGACGCCCAGTATTTTCATCTCAACTATGATTTCGGCCTCAAGCAGGTTGCGAGCAGCACGCAAGCGGCCTAAGTCGAAAGAAACAGAACGGACCGCAAAGAGTCCGCATCAAGCAGATAGGGAGCAATGATGGGACCGCGGGTTAGCGCAGCAACATTGGCCGATCGCCTTGCCGGCATGATCGGCCCACGCGCCAGCGTCGCGCGCGGCGTGCTCGATCAGCACGGGCAGAGCGAATCCCATTATCAGGCGCTGCCTCCGGATATCGTCGTCTTCCCTGAGACGACCCAAGAAGTCGCCGAGATCGTTAAGCTGTGCGCCGGCGCGGGCATGCCGATCGTCCCGTTCGGCGCCGGCACCTCGCTCGAAGGCAATGCAGCTTCGGTCGCGGGCGGCGTCTGTTTCGACTTCGCGCGCATGGACAAGGTGCTGGTGGTGCATGAAAGCGACATGGACGTCGTGGTGCAGCCCGGCATCACCCGCAAACAGCTCAACGCGGAACTGCGCGGCACCGGCCTGTTCTTCCCGATCGATCCCGGCGCCGACGCTTCCATCGGCGGCATGAGCTCGACCCGCGCCTCTGGCACCATGGCGGTGCGCTACGGCACCATGAAGGACAATGTCATGGCGCTCGAAGTGGTGCTAGCGGACGGGCGCGTGATCCGCACCGGACAACGTGCCCGCAAATCCGCCGCAGGCTATGACCTGACTCGGCTATTCGTCGGCGCCGAGGGTACGCTTGGCATCCTCACCGAGATCACGCTGAAACTGCATCCCCAGCCGCAGGCGATCTCGGCGGCCGTGTGCAGCTTCGACACCCTGCACAATGCCGCCGACACCGCGATAGCGGTCATCCAGTCGGCCATCCCGGTGGCGCGGATCGAGTTCGTCGACGACGTCATGATGCGTGGCATCAATGCCTATTCGAAGCTCGGCTATCAGGAAGCGCCGACCCTGTTCTTCGAATTCCACGGCTCGGAAACGGCTGTCGACGAGCAGGCCGAAGCGGCGCAGGCGATCGCCGCCGAGCATGGCGGCCGCGGCTTTGAGTGGGCGAAGGCCGCCGAAGACCGCAGCCGCCTCTGGCACGCCCGCGACAACACGCTTTACGCCGGCCTCGGTTTACGGCCCGGTGCCCGCGCCGTGATCACCGATGTCTGCGTGCCCATCTCGCGGCTGGCCGAATGCCTGACGGAAACAAGACAGGATGCGGATAATCACGGTTTCGTCGCGCCGATCGTCGGTCATGTCGGCGACGGCAATTTCCACATGCTGATCCTGATCGATCCCGCAAACGCGGACGAGATCGCCGGGGCCAAGGCGCTTCAGGCACGCATGGTCGCACGCGCCATCGCCATGGACGGCACTTGCACCGGCGAGCACGGCATCGGGCTCGGCAAGATCAGCTATCTCGTCGACGAGCTCGGCGAAGCCGTCGAAGTGATGCGCTCCATCAAGGCGGCCCTCGATCCGCACGGCCTGATGAACCCGGGAAAGATCTTTGCCGCGGAAGCGCGCGCATGACCACGGCGTTGCCGACCGAGCCCGCCTCACCCACGCAGGAGACCCTGCCGCCGCTACTCGAGCTGCGCGGCATCAGCAAGGAGTTTCCTGGCGTCAAAGCGCTGGACGACGTCTCCTTCGCGGTCTTTCCCGGTGAAGTGCATATGCTGCTCGGCGAGAACGGCGCCGGCAAATCAAGCCTGATGAAGGTCTTGTGCGGCGCCTACAGCGCCGACGCCGGCGAGTTCTACTACAAGGGTGAGAAGGTCACGATCGCCTCGACCGCGGACGCGCAGAAGCTCGGCATTGCCGTGATCTTCCAGGAATTCTCCCTCGTCCCCTACCTCGACATCGCGCAAAACATCTTCCTCGGCCGCGAACCGAAAGGACGCATCCCCGGCACTATCGACCGCCGCAAGATCTTGGCCGACGCCAGGCGCGTGCTCGATTCGATCGGCTTCGAGATCGATCCCTCTGTGACAGTCGACAAGCTCGGCGTGGCGCAGCAGCAGATGGTCGAGATCGCCAAGGCAATCAGCCAGAACGCGCGCATCCTCGTCATGGACGAGCCGACGGCGGCACTGTCCGACCGCGAGACCGAATTGCTGTTTGCGCTGATCGCGCGACTGAAGGCCGATGGCGTCGCCATCGTTTACATCTCGCACCGCATGGCGGAAGTCTTTACGCTCGGCGATCGCATCACCGTACTGCGCGACGGCCGCCGCATCGACGGCGTCCGTCCTGCTGACGTCACGTCGGACCAGCTCGTGCGCATGATGGTCGGCCGCACCGTGGACATGACCTATCCGCGCAACTTTGCGGAACGGCGGGGCGAAGTGCTGCTCGAGGTCAAGGGCTTGACGTCGCCGGCCGGCATTTCCGACATCAACATCGAGGTCCGCCAGGGCGAGATCGTCGGCCTGTGCGGCTTGGTCGGCTCAGGACGCAGCGAGGTCGCGCGAGCCGTTTTCGGCGCCGATCCCGTGACCTCCGGCGAGATCATTTTCGATGGCAAGACTATCTCCGGAGAACCGGATGTGGCCGCGCGCCGCGGCATCGCGCTGATCCCGGAGAGCCGCAAGAGCGAGGGGCTCGCGCTGCTCCGCTCGGTCGGCGACAATCTCGTGGTGTCGGCATTGCGAAAGCTGTTTCCGAGCGGCGTGTTCGATCCGCGCAGCGCGCAGCGCACCGCCGACGGCCTGATCCGGCAGCTCAGGATCGCGACGCCTGGCGCGCGGCAGACGGTCGGCCTGTTGTCCGGCGGCAATCAGCAGAAGGTCGTGATCGGGAAGTGGCTCGCGGCCGGCGCAAAACTGTTCATTTTCGACGAGCCGACGCGCGGGATCGATATCGGCGCCAAGTCTGAGATCTTTGCCCTGATCGACCGGCTGGTCGCCGAAGGCGCGGCAGCGCTGATGATTTCCTCCGAACAGGTCGAAATCTGCCACGTCTGCGACCGCGCCTATGTGATGCGCGAGGGACGCATCGCCGGACATCTTTCGCGCAGCGAGCTGACCGAGGAGAACATCGTGCGACTGGGGATGCATCATGCGTGAGGCCGCCGTCGTTTCGCAATCAAATCCCCTGCAGCGCATCCCCGGCGTCGCGCTGGTGCTGGTCCTCTTGATTGCAATCTTCGGCGCGATCGCGCCGGGTTTCCTGTCGGTCGCCAACCTCTCCAACGTGCTGGTGCAGTCGACCATTTTGACCATGCTCGCGTTGCCGATGACGCTGATCATCATGACCGAGGGGCTCGACCTGTCGATGGGCGCCGTGTTGACGCTCACCTCGCTCTGCGTCGCCATCGTGTCGCTTGCAACCAAGTCGATGCTGCTCGGCCTCGGCGCAGCGATCCTGGTCGGTGCAGCCTTCGGCACGGTCAATGGCTGGCTGGTCGCGATCCTCGGCATTCCACCCTTTGTCGCGACGCTCGGCACGCTCGGCATGGCGCAAGGCCTGTCGCTGATCGTCAGCGACGGCCAAAGCGTGGTTGGTATTCCCCACAGCGTTCGCGACATCTACTCCGCGACTGTCCTCGGCGTGCCCGTGCCCATCGTGATGGCGCTCGCGACCTACGCCGTGTTTCACACTCTGCTGTATCACACCCGATTCGGCACCTACATCTTCGCGCTCGGCGGCAACCGCGAGGCGCTGAAATATGCCGGGCTCTCACCCAACAGGCTCTTGATCGCCGTCTACGCGCTAGGCGGCATTATGGCCGGAACCGCGGGCCTGTTGATGACTGCGCGGATGAATTCGGGACACCCAACCGCAGGGCTCGGCCTCGAATTCGACGCCATCGCAGCAGTCGCGGTCGGCGGCACCTCGTTCGAGCGCGGCAATGGCTGGCTGCTCGGCACCGTGCTCGGCGTTATCGCCGTCGGCGTGCTGCGCAACGGGCTCAATCTGATCTCGCTACCATCCTCGGTGCAGGTCGCGAGCGTCGGCGTCCTCGTCATCGTCGCCCTGTTCCTGGATGGCCTTCGGAGCCGGTCATGACCGACATCACCAAACAGGCTTTGTCGCCACCGCGCTCCTTCCTGTCGCAGGACGCGATCCAGGTGTTCTATCGCCTGCTCGCCGCGCTCTTGATCTGTGCAGCGCTCGCTGTCTTCAGCGAATCTTTCCTCAGCCTTGGCAACATCCTCAACGTGCTGCGGCAGGCCAGCTTGACCTTCTTCATCGCCTCGGGCCTGACGCTGGTCGTGCTCACCGCCGGTCTCGACCTCTCGGTCGGCGCCAATGTCGCACTGTCGGCATGTATCGCCGGAACCGTGATCCATCAGACTGGCTCGCCGCTGCTCGGCATCCTCACCGGGCTCCTCGTCGGCGGCGTCGTTGGCCTTCTCAATGGCGTGATGGTGACTGCACTGCGCATCCCCTCCTTCATCGCCACGTACGGCATGCTCTGGGTGCTGAACGGCCTCACCTACTGGTATATGGCGGGCGACACCATCCACGGCTTCCCGGCAGGCTTCCGCCAGATCGGCAGCGGCTACCTGTTCGGCCTGCCGATCCCGGTCTATCTGCTCCTGATCTTCCTCGCGATCGGAACGCTGTTTGCGCAGCGAACCATCTGGGGCCAGGAAATCTATGCGATCGGCGCCAATCCGGTCGCGGCGCGGCTTTCCGGCATTCCGGTCGCACGCCGGCTGCTGCTCGTCTACGCCGTCTCCGGCACCATGGCGGGGCTGGCCTCGATCATCTTCCTGTCGCGGCTCAATTCGGCGGAAGCCGATATCGGCGAGAGCCTGACGCTGCCCGCCATCGCCGCCGTCCTGATTGGCGGCACCTCGCTGTTCGGCGGCGTCGGCACCGTGTTCGGCACCTTTGTCGGCGCCTTGATCCTCACGCTAGTGCTGAACGGCATGAATTTGCTGTCGGTCAACGCGAACTGGCAGCCGCTGGTCACCGGCGTCATCGTCATTCTTGCCGTCTGGCTCGACATGAAGACACGCCGCCGCACGCAATGAGTTTTTTGAAGAAGCCCAACAAAGCAAAATGAGGGATGGAGACCACATGAGACAACACGAGAGACTGGCCTATCTTGCACTGCCGTTCCTGATGGCTGCCGCATTCACCACGCAGGCTTACGCGGACGGCGAAACCATTGCGGTCTTCACCAAAAACCAGACCAACCCGTTTTTCCAAACCGTGCGGGTCGGGGCCGACAGTATGGCGAAGACCTTGAATGCGAAGACGCTGCAGTACATTCCGACCAAGCCGGACTCTATTCCCGAGCAGCTCAGCCAGATCGAAGACGTCGTCGTGAAGAAGCCGAGCGCCATCGTCTTCACGCCCGTCGACTACAAGGCGATGGTGCCGGGCGTTGAAAAGATGAACGAGGCCAAAATCCCCGTCATCAACATCACCGACCGCTCCGCAGGCGGCAAGTTCATTTCCTTCATCGGCGCTGACGACTACAGCCTCGGGCTTGAGACCGCGAGTTTCCTGCTCAAGACCTTGGGCGGCAAGGGCAACATCGTCATCATCGAAGGCGTCAAGGGATCGCTAACCAATGTCGACCGCGTCCGCGGCTTCAACGACGCGTTGAAGGAAAATCCGGGAGCAAAACTGCTGGCGTCCCAGCCCGGTAATTATCAGCGGTTGCAGGCCTTGCAGGTCATGGAAAACCTGATGCAGTCCAATTCGCAGATCGACGGCGTGCTCGCCGCCAACGACGCCATGGCGGTCGGTGCAATCGAGGCGCTCGATGGCGCCAATCGCAAGGCCCAGGTGATCGGCATCAACGGCACCAAGGAAGCGATCGACGCCATCAAGTCCGGCAAGCTGCTCGCGAGCGGCGACTATAACGGTTTTGCGCAAGGCTGCCTCGGCACCATGATGGCGATCCGCTCGCTGCGCGATCAGCCCGTCATCACCGAGATCGTGCTGAAGCCGACCGTCATAACCAAGGACAACTACGGGCCGTTCGACATACCGCTGGAGCAGCGGACCTGCCCCAGTTGGGAAGAGGCCGGAAAGCTGGGTGGAAAATAGACCCCTAACAAATCTACAACCGGGACGGCCGCCACGACCGTCTCACACCACAGTTCCGGAGACATAATGCTGTTTGCAATTCACGCCCTCGACCTGTGTGTACCAAAAACTTAAGCTCGGGCGTAGTGGTGATGAAGTCCGCCTAGGATGGCAAGTGACCTGACCACACCAATTCGCTGAACCGGGCGAGAAACGGGCGCATCCTTGTCCAAGGCCAAGTGCGTCCGCGT
>Ga0193729_1000802_pt1 | contig 16264 bp, 14 predicted proteins | sample U1c2metaG_FD_143036 | JGI IMG/M metagenome (GOLD analysis project Ga0193729, IMG submission 143036) | Soil microbial communities from a riparian zone of the East river system, Colorado, United States - U1c2 | ecosystem: Environmental > Terrestrial > Soil > Riparian zone | place: USA: East River...
GTAATGGCTGAAATCAAGAACGGCTTTTTCGTCGTAACTCTCGATCGGGAAAACTTCCCTGAAAACGGCCTGGAGCCCGTGGTTCTTGCGCTTGGCAAATAGAACGTCTTTTTGGAGAAAATCGACGTAAGAGTTGAGTTGAACCTCAATCAGGTTTGGAGGCTCGATCGCTTCCTTAATTGTTCCGAAGTGGATGCGTTCCGAATTTCGTTCTGACATAATCACCAGGCCACGGGTTTAAACTCGCACCAGCCCACAATAAATTGCGGCCGCATGCGTACAAGAGCTTACGGCATCAACCGGAGAGCGAGGGATGCAAAAATAGCCTCAAAACAGCGGTCTGTCAAATCGACTCCCACCGTTTTGCTGCCAATTCAATCTTTCCAGCAAACTGCGGTTAAAAATAAGTCTCCCTTACTTCTAACAAAAACTGAAAGTAAACGAAAACGGCCGCCACGCAAGATAATTCGCATCGCGGCCGTTGTTTTAAATTTGCTACTTGATTTCGACCTTCGCCCCAGCCGCTTCGACCTTTTTCTTGATCTCCTCGGCTTCCTGCTTGGTCACACCTTCCTTGATTGGTTTGGGAGCGCCTTCCACCAGTGCTTTCCGCTGCCACCGCAACCGGTGCGGCCGCGCTTACGCCCCAATCCTCTTCAAGTTTTTTAACTAACTTCGCGATCTCGAGCACTGAGTAGCTGTTGAGATCCTTGACCGTCTTTTCTATATCTGCTGGCATTTTTTTCCTCCAATTGCCGCCTCCGAAAGCCTTCGGAGAATTAAGATCGACAGCTGCCGACCCGGACAAGTTTCTATTTGTTGTTCGCAAACGTCATCGCGACATTGCGAAAATTTTATCCCGTTACCTCCGTCGCTGGTGGCTCCTCTTTTTTTGTCTCTGCCAATGAGGTCACCTCTTTAGATTCAGTATCCGCTGTTGCCGGCGCCGTGGCGGTCGCTTCCGCCGGGGGAGCACCTTCTTCCTTTGGCGTGGCTTCGCCTTTGCTGGCTCTCGCGTTGAGCAGCCGGGCCAGCGACGATCCTGGCTCATTTAATACTCGCACTAACTGCGTCGCGGGAGACATAAGCAAGCCGAGCAATTGCGCGCGCAAGACGTCCCCTGGCGGCAAATCTGCCAGCGCTTCCAGTTCGGCGGGCGAAACGGCCGCCCGATCGATGAAACCGAGCTTCAGCATCGCCTTCTTGAATTCGGTCACAAAAGTCTTGAATGCCTTTGCCACCGGTGCCACGTCCTTCTTTCCGGTAACGACTGCAGTCTGGCCGGTAAGCTTGCCGTCACCTGCCGGGAATCCGGAATCCGCCATGGCGCGCTTCAGAAAGCTGTTCTTCACCACGTGAATCTCAGCGCCCGCGCCGGCCAGCCGTTTCCGCAGCTCGCTAAAATCGTCGACTTTCATGTGCTGGTAGTCAGCCACCAGGACAAAGGACGATTCCTTCAACTCTTCGGACAGGTCCGAAACAATATTGGCTTTTTCTGGTCTCATGATGTCGATCTTATGCGGCTTGCCCGGCCAGGTAAGGCGATGGATCGAGTTTCAGGCCGGGCGACATTGTCGCGCTTAATGTCATCGCGTCAACAAATCGGCCTTTGGCTGTGGCCGGGCGCGCGCGAACCACTGCTTCAATCACGGCGTTGCCATTTTCTACCAGCGCTTTTTCTTCAAACGAAAATTTTCCAACCGGCACGGCGACGTTGCCGTTTTTATCGAGTTTAAATTCAACCCGGCCAGCTTTGACTTCCTGAACGGCTTTGGCCGTATCTTCGGCCACTGTTCCAGCTTTAGGATTCGGCATGAGGCCGCGTGGTCCGAGAACTTTTCCGAGCTTGCGCACTTCGGCCATCGCCACCGGTGTCGCGACCGCGACGTCAAAATCTTGAAAACCTTCCTGAACTTTTTGGATCAAATCTTTAAAGCCGACGTGCTCGGCGCCGGCGTCTTTCGCTGCTTTTGCCGCTGCGCCTTCGGCGAATACGAGCACTCGCACGTGTTTGCCACTTCCATGGGGCAATGCGCAGGTGCCGCGCACCATTTGATCGGATTGTTTTGGATCGACACCCAGACGGAACGAGACCGTGACTGTTTGATCGAACTTCGTCGGCGGAAACTTCTTCAGGGTGGCGACCGCGTCGTTGAGGCTGTAGGATTTTTTGCGGTCCACCTGCTCGGCGGCGGCGCGATAACGTTTACTACGTTTTAGTTGCATATTTTTGTGCAGTGTTAGCGGTCGCCGCGGCGACCTCCTGCTAATTTAGCCCGCCTCTCAGCGAAGCGGGGCGGCACAGTAGGGGAGCATTTTAGGATTGTCAACGCCGGGCAATCTCTGGTAAAACCCTGGGGTTATGAAAATCCCCACTTATTATAGGTTGTTAATCGTTGCCGCCTCTCTCCTTGCCGCCAGCCAACTCTCCGCCCGGCCCGTTGGTTTTAGCGAATTATCACTGCTCGTCCGAATGCATGAGCCGGAAACTTCGATCAAAAATGAAGTCGCAGAGCGAAAACTTTTGCACGGACTGACGCAACCCCAGGAAGGGATTCTCAAATCGCAAGGCGCGAGCGATTCGCTCATCCAGTCCCTCCGCAATTCCAACCTCGTCGTCTCGAAGGAACAGGCAGCTGCGGTTGAGTCGGCCGCCGCACGCGAGTCGAGCGCTTCTGCAGCGGAAATGCATCCTGCCGGTCACCATCGTCATGTTTTAGTCTTCGACGTCGCTTTGGGTCATTCGATTAATTTAAGCCAGTGGGGCGGTCTGGATTACGAGATCGCATTTTACTCGTACCGCTTCGCTGGCGAAGATCACATCCAGCCGGCTTTGATCGACAATGTCGGGACGCGCACAGTCGTGTTTAGAACGACGCCGTTCTTGAGCGAAGGCGAAACATTCACGTCTGATTGGTTTCCAACCAACGGCGTGCGCAACTGGCGATTCACGCCTTACAACGGTGTGGATTACGATAACCGGGGCGATTTCCGCGATACGCGGTCGATCAATTTCAGCGACACCGTTGCAGTAAGTTCTTATTCCGTTTCGAGACCTGTTGCAGTGGATTGGAATGATCCGGTTTTCTTCGACGGTCAGCCCTATACGTTTTATCCCGTTTACGGCAGCGGCGGTGTTTCGCTTTATTTTATAAATGCGACCACATATTCAGCCAAAGTCGCGGTCGCATTCAATCGCTGAGCGATCAACCGGCTAATCCGCAGGAATTTCGGGTTCAGCGTCCGCCGACACCGCTACTGGCGGTGCGCTCGGTGGACCGTTGCGGATTATTTTTCCTTCCTTCATCACGAACGAGACCCGCTCGGTCGCGGTGATATCGGCGGTTGGATCGCCCGGCATGGCGATCACATCTGCGAACTTCCCTTTTTCGAGTGTTCCGGTTTTTTGGGCGATGCCGAAAAGGTCGGCTGCGTTTCCAGTCGCGGCTCTCAGTGCGTCCATCGGTTGCATTCCCAGATCGACCATCAGTTTGAATTCCTTGGCGTTTTGCCCGTGAGGAAAAACGGCGGCGTCAGTTCCGAATGAAACTTTGACGCCCATTTTCACGGCATTTCGAAACATGTCCGAGCGCGCCGCGGCTGCCGCTTTCGCCTTGGCCTGGAGCGCTGGCGGGTAGTTGTCGATCTTGCTCATGATCCATTCCGTCGCCATCAACGTTGGTGTGAGATATGTGCCCTTGTTTTTCATCAACGTGAGCGTTTCCGGTTTCATGAACGAACCGTGTTCGATTGAATCGACGCCGGCTTCGATCGCTTCCTTCGCGGCCTGATCGCCATGACAATGAACGGCCACTTTTTTGCGCAAACGATGCGATTCATCAACCAGGGCTGCCATTTCTGCCGGCGTGAGTTGCGGCGTGTCCACTTCATCTGCCAGTGAAAGAACACCACCCGAAACTGCAGCCTTGATCACGTCCGCGCCGTTTTTCACTTCGAACCGCACCGCTTTCCGGATCGCATCGGGCCCGTCCGCGATTCCTTGACTGAAATCGGGCTCGTGACCGAAAAGCATATCGCGAAAACCGCTAGTCGGATCGAAATGCCCGCCGGTCGCACCAATTCCGTAGGTTGCAACCAGCATTCGCGGACCAACGATGACGCCTTTGTTAATCGAGTTCCGCAGCGCGACATCGACGAACTCTTTGCTGCCCACGAAACGACTGCCGAGATCGCGCACGGTTGTAAATCCGGCTTCGACCGTGGCGCGGGCGTGAGTTGTCGCAATGATTGCTTGCTCGGAAACATTTAGATCGACCTCTTTCAGTCGGCGGTCGTTGTAGTTACCGGAAAAATCAAGCGTCAGATGCGTATGGCCATCCATGAAGCCTGGCGAAAGGGTGGCGTCGCCGAGATCGATGACTTGTGCATCAGGCGGCGCCGGCAAATTGCTCCCGGCATCGACAATCTTGTTCCCCTGAACAATGACGACGCCATTTTGGGCCAGCGTTTTCGATTTGCCGTCGAACAAACGCGCTGCTTTGAGAACAACAATCTTGTCGGCAGCTTGGGTCGCAATCGCGCAAACCGCGAATGCAAGAATAGTGAAACCAAATCTTAGGGAAGATCGACAAAAAGCTGGGACTTTCATTCCCGGGATATAGAAACTTCGGGGAGACAAAGCAAGGCTGCGCGATGAATGCCTCCGGTCTTGTTTAGCGCATTGGCTTTGGCTTCAATGGCTGGATGCTCCAACCATCAACTGTCTATCGCGCCCTTATGGTTCTCGGTTTGGTGATGATGTCGATCTTTGCATCAGTGATCGCGCAAACTAATCCATCGAAAGGCCCCTCTCCTGAGCCAAAAGCTGAAACGTCTCCTACGCCGCCGCCCGCAACCGATTACGACATTCGCTGGGGCGTGAAGATTCCATTGCGAGACAAGGTTGAGTTAAACGCGACTCTTTACTTGCCAAAAACGGCGGACGGATCGGCTCCTAAAACTCCTGTCGTTTTTACACTGACGCCGTACATCTCGGACACGTACCACGCGCGGGGCGCATACTTCGCGTCGCACGGCTATATCTTTGCGTTGGTCGACGTTCGAGGTCGCGGAAATTCCGGGGGCGACTTTGAGCCGTTTGCCAATGAACCCCGCGATGGCCACGACGTTGTCGAGTGGTTGGCGCAGCAGCCGTTTTGCGACGGAAAAGTTGCGATGTGGGGCGGTTCGTATGCCGGTTTCGATCAATGGGCGACGGCGAAGGAATTTCCACCGCACCTGGCGACGATCGTTCCCGCGGCCGCGGCGCATCCGGGCCTTGATTATCCATCCCTCAACAATGTCGGCTATCTCTATGACATGCAGTGGTTCACCCACACCAGTGGTCGCACCGGTCAGCAAAATCTTTTTGGCGATTCAAAATTCTGGCGAACGAAATTTCTCGATGCCTACAAAAAGCATATCGCGTTCAGCACGCTTGATTCGTTCGTCGGCAATCCATCCAAGAATTTTCAGCGCATCCTGAAACATTCGGCGGTCGACGCCTATTACGACGCGATGGTGCCCACCGCCGATCAGTTCAAAAAGATTTCGCTGCCGATCCTGACCATCACCGGTCAATACGACGGCGATGAGCCCGGCGCGATGAGCTATTATCGCGATCACATTGCAAACGCGTCGCCCGAAGAGCGCGCCAAACATTTTCTGATCATTGGGCCGTGGGATCACCCGGGTACGCGCACGCCAACTGACGAAGTTGGCGGCGTGAAGTTTGGTTCGGCGGCGATTGTCGATCTTAACGATCTCCATCGTCAATGGTACGACTGGACGATGAAGAACGGGGCGAAGCCGCGGTTTTTGAAAGATCAGGTCGTGTATTATTTGCTCGCGGCGGGAAACACTGGCGCGAACGGCGAATGGAAATACGCGCCAAATTTTGCTGAGTTGGTCGCGAACCCGAAAACGTTTTATCTCGACTCCAAAAATGGCGACGCCAATGGCGCGTTCCGCTCGGGTTTCCTAAGCGACAAACAACCGGCCGAAGGCGTCGATCAATTCGTGAACGATCCGATGGACACGAGCCGCGGCGAAAATGTCGAGGGCGTCGAGCCGAAAGACAAAACGGCCGGGGTTGATCAGAGTTTCGCTCTTTGCATTGGCAAAGACGGGCTCGTTTACCACAGCGAGCCGTTGCAAAAAGAAACGCCGTTCATCGGTTGCCCGAAGGTTTCGCTGTGGGTTTCGATCGACACGCCGGATACCGATTTGCAATGCGATCTTTATGAGATTCAACCCGACGGCACGAGCGTCGCTCTGTGGAATGATTTCCGCCGTTTGCGTTACCGTGAATCGTTGCGCGAAGCCAAGCTGGTGAAACCGGGCGAGATCGTGAAGTGCGATTTCAATCCGGGGTTGTTCGTTGCGCGTCGCTTGATGAAAGGCAGCCGGCTGCGTCTGGTTGTCTATTCGCCGAATTCAATCTTCTGGCAGAAGAATTATAATTCGGGTGGAGTCGTCGCCGATGAGACCGCGAAAGATGCGCGCACCGCGCACGTCAAAGTTTATCACGACACACAGCACGCGAGCGTCATCGAGTTGCCGCTGCCCTGATGACCTCGCGAGTCCTGATCGTTGCAGTATTTTCATTTCTCGCGATCAATCTGCGCGCCGCGTCCGAGATCGTAATCGCGATCCGTTATTTGCAGGGGGAAGGGACCAGCCATTCGCACGTCTATGTATATAGAGAAGATGGGAAGTTCCTGCGCCAGCTCACCAGCGACAATTCAGGACAAGACGTCGATCCGGTATTCGCGCCGGACGGAGAGACCATTGTGTTTAGCCGGGAGAAAGAGGGCAGTCCGGTTGAATTTTGGAGCGTCCGGCCCACGGGTGGAGAACCAACCAAGCTCGACTCGGCTCCGGATTGGTACGAGCAAACAAAGACTTCCTCCTATTTTACGAATCGTGACACACCGCCGGAATCGGCAGCGCCCGCACCCGAATCAAGGCAAACTTCGCCATCAGGGAGCGGGGGCGGCATGATCGGGGGACGGCGGACTTACAAAGCGCCCGATGGATCGGCGGAATTGATTTTACGCGAAGATCCGAGCGATCCGGACGATCGAGCGAACGGGGAAAAGCACGGCAAACATTACGTATTGCGCTATTTAAAAACCGGGATCCAGGCGGATTTCGGAACTTTGCCGGGGTTCTTCGGCGCTTATGAAATACTGCATGAAAGACAAAGTCCGGACCGTCGATTCTTGCTCGAAGGCCTGCTGCGTGTGGCGTTCTTCGGCTTGCATTTAAACAGCACCGACGGCGATACTTCGTTTGCGCTCGACCTCAACGGTCCGCGCTTTGTCCGACTTTCTCCGAATTGGGCCGCGCCAGTGCCGTTGCCGGGCGAACCCGCCTTCCTCACACTCACTGAAAATCGTTACGTGCCAATTCCAGGGACGACCAAGACCGCGAGCTGCTCTTATATAGAGCACTGGGACGCGCAATTGCAGAAAATTCGCTACGCCCGAGGGAAAGCACCGGCCATCTTTTACGGCGCGTCGGTTTATCGCCCGGGGCGGACACCGCCGGTAGTGACGATTCGTCAACACGGGGATTAGCTACAAAACATGAAAACCTTTTGCGCGGTCGTGTTGGTCATTGTCGCCGGAGGCGAAATGCTTCAGGCGCAACAAACCGATTCGTTCGACAAACTCGCCGCTGATTTTTGGTCCTGGCGCGCGAGATATGCGCCGTTCACGGGCGATGATGTCAGTCGAATCGAGCGTCCGGGCGGAATGCGCGATTGGTCGCGTGCCAAGATCGACAGTGAGCGCAAAGAGTTGGGCGAATTTGAAACGCGCTGGAAGAAAATTGATTCGCACACGTGGCCGATCGCCAGGCAAGTCGATTACCGATTGATTGGCTCGGCATTGGCGCGGGTGCATTGGGAGCTGGACATTAACCCGCGTTGGAAACGCGATCCGAATTTTTACATCGAGCAAACGCTGACTGCGTTGACTGAGGCGCTGACCGTGCCGGCGCCCTACGGCGAAGCGCGCAGCAAAGAGATTCTCACGCGCATTGAAAATATTCCGTCGATCTTGGAACAAGCCGAAGCGAACCTGGACCAACCGCCGGCGCCGTTCGCAACCGTTGCAATTCAAGCTCTCACGGGCGTGGACCAGCGCTTGCGCGAAATGGCTACGGAGCTCGTAAAATCGACAACTCTCAAGGGCTCCGAATTGAGCGCTGTAGTCGAACGTGCGGCAGATGCGCTGGAAAGTTTCCGGAAATACCTGCAAGAGAAATTGCCGTCGTTGCCGCAACAGACCGCGCTTGGCCGCGATGCCTACGTTTTCTTTCTCAGGAAGGTCGCGCTGATGCCGTACTCGCCAGAGGAATTGCTGGCGATGGGACGCCAGGAATGGAACCGCGCAGTTGCATTTGAAGCCTACGAAAGAAATCGCAACAAGGATGTTCCGCCGCTGAACATTGAGGACAACATCGACAAATGGATCGCTGATGCAGCGGCGAAGGAATTGCAGATTCGGAAATTTCTTGAGGAGCGCGACATTCTCACCGTTCCCGATTGGATCCAGCATTACACACTGCGACAAATACCCGAATACTTGGCGGTGCTCCCGTTTAGCGAACACGATGACTTCACGTCGCCGTCGCGGCTGAAAGAGAACTGCATTCGCTATGTCAGTCATCCTGGACCGAATCTCGTTTACTTCTGGCGGGCGACGTCGATGGATCCGCGACCGATCTGCGTCCACGAAGGAATTCCCGGCCATTATTTTCAGCTCTGTCTGTCGTGGAAACACGAAGACCCGATTCGGCGGCATTACTACGACTCCGGCGCGAATGAAGGCATCGGCTTTTATTCCGAGGAGATGATGTTACAAGCCGGGCTGTTCGACGATAGTCTACATACGCGCGAGATCATTTACAATTTCATGCGCCTGCGCGCGCTGCGCGTGGAAGTGGACGTGAAACTCGCGCTCGCGCAGTTCACGCTCGAGGAGGCGAAGAAATACTTACACGAAAAAGTTCCGATGGATGAAATTACCGCGCGGCAAGAAGCAATCGCGTTTTCGACTGGTCCGGGACAGGCGCTCACCTATCAGATCGGAAAACTTCAGATCACAAGGTTGCTGGCTGATGCGCGCATGCAACAAGGCGACAAATTCAATCTGCGCGCGTTCCACGACTTCGTTTGGAAAAACGGCAACGTCCCGATTTCACTCCAACGTTGGGAATATTTGGGCGATGCGAGTGAAGTGCCAAAGTAAATTCGCGGCTTACCGGAATCGGCGTCGGGAGATTTCCTCTTTGATGTCTTCGAGTGCTTCCTCGCGCTGTTCACGGATCGTTTTGACGTAGAAGATCGTGCCAACGATGCCGAGGGCGGTGGCGCCAAGGAAATTGAGGTTTGGATTCACGTTCCAAAGGTAGGCGCCGAAGATTGCCGCCACGCTGACGATCAAATCGCGGACTAAATAGTAGGCGCCGACCATTTGCCCGCAGCGCGCGGGGTCGCAATAACCAATGATGAGGGCTTTACGAGAGGTGTCGCCAAATTCCTTGAAACCACGAATCATAAAGGCCACGAAGAGTAAGACGAGGCTGTACGATGGAAATGCATGCGAAACGAGCAAGGCGATTGGGAAAAGGGTAAACATGATGAACGTGACGATGACGAATGGTTCGCGGCCGTATCTGTCGGCATAATGCGATGCCGGAATGATGCACAGCGTCGCGGCCAGCATTTCAACTGTCGTAAGCACGCCAATTTCCTTCGCGCTCATGCCGATGTAATCCATCGCGAAGATCACGACCCAGGCGTAGGGAATCCGTTCGCAGAACCGAATCAGGATATCGCTCAAGAGCAGCCGCCGCATCGGGGAATTGAACTCGCGCAAGCTCTGCCAAAAATTCAGACGTTCCCCGGGCGTTTCTTCTTTCGGTTCGTCGCGCAGAAGCCGTTGCACCAAAATCGTCGCGCCCGAAAGAACGATCGAAATCACCAGCGCGATCCGGACGCCGCCAATCACACCGAACCGATCGATCAACACTCCGCCAAAAAACGGCGCGACCATGATCGGCAAACGCTTGATCACCGATTGGACGCCGATGCCCATCGAATGGCGATTTGCTTCCAGCGCCGCCGCGACCAGCGAAAACGTCGCCGGCAATGAAAAGCAGCTCCATGACAAAAACAGAAACATTCCCGCGATCACCGCTGCCCAATGCGGAATAAAAAGAACGAGCGCGTAGCCGACTATCGATACGATGTTGAAAGCGAGAAACGCGCGTCGATGTCCCCAAAGATCGACAAGAACACCGCCGGGATAGGCGTAAACCGCGCCGAGCAATGTCCGAAGCGCATCATACAAGCCGATGACAAAAACCGTCGCGCCCACGGCCTGGAGATATTTGGGCACGAACCGCATCCAGAGTTCTTCGCCGGCGCCGATCATGAAAATGGCGAGCAGCAGAACAATGAGATTGCGCTTGAGTCCAAAAAAATCGGCCAGCGATTTGAAGGCGAGCACGCAGAAGTTTTGGCGAATCGCGCGGTTTATTCAAGCATGCGGCTAAGATCGTTCCTACGACCGTTTAGCCATGCCCAGGCGTTCTATCTCGGATTTCAATTTGGTCTGCCCGACGAACTGATCGAGTCTGACTATCTCTCGTGAACAAACGGGGGATGATGACGTCGTCTCATCACTCTCTTTCTTATCTTTATGAAAAACAAAGTTCCGCAGGTCACATTCGCGCCAGGCCGCAAAGATGATTATTGGAGGATAACTATGGACGAAAAGAAATCGGACCTCGTTGCAAAGGTACCGCAGGTAACGCTGCTCTTCTGGATCATTAAGATCCTGGCGACCACGCTCGGCGAGACCGGTGGCGATGCCGTCACCATGTCGTGGTTTGGCGAAACGACGGCCGAAGCCAAAGGCACCGGCTATTTGGTCGGAACGGTAATTTTCGGTGTGATTTTCGTAGCCGCGGTGCTCGTGCAAATCCGGGCAAAAAAATTTCACCCGTTCCTCTACTGGCTAACGATCGTCGCAACGACGACGGTCGGGACCACCTTAGCGGATTATTGCACCAGATCGCTCGGCATCGGCTACACCGGCGGTTCGACGATCTTGCTGATCTTCGTGATTGCGTCGCTTCTGATCTGGCGTTGGTCGACCGGGAGCATATCGATCGAAACGGTGAATACACCAAAGGTCGAGGTGTTTTATTGGGTGACGATTATGTTCTCGCAGACACTCGGTACGGCACTCGGCGATTGGGTCGCCGATACCAATGAAATGGGGTATGTCGGGGCGGCCGCGGTCTTCGGTGGTCTACTTCTATTGACCGCTCTTCTTTACTCCCTCACGAGCATTTCACACGTCATTTTGTTTTGGGCGGCATTCATCTTGACCCGCCCGCTCGGCGCGGTCGTCGGCGATTTTCTCGATAAGCCGATCGCGAAAGGAGGACTGGCTCTCAGCCGCTACACCGCCTCGCTCGCACTGCTGGTGGTGATCGTCGCCTTAATTTTGATTTTCCCGCAGAAGCCGGCGTCAAAAGCACATTTGATCGGTCAGTAAACCAACTGCACGCCGAAGTACCCGATCCGCGCCGGCGGCGCATCCGGTGAACGCAGTTCGTGGCCGAACGACCCAATCGAGATGACGTGTTCACTGAATTTGTGCCGCCAGCCGAAATTCAACGCGAGCACACCCTGCGAAAAGTTACTGCGCGAAGTGCCGTGCAGTTCCGCCATTACTTCAGTCTTTTTTGTTAGCTCCGTGCCCGCAACGATTCCGTAAAGCCATTCGCTCCGGCCGACGGTTGAGAGCAGCGCGCCAACTTCCGGGTTCAACTCGAGTCGGCCGAACTTTTTGGCAATCTCCAGCGGTAATTGGACTCGCGTCCCGTCCTCCGAGAGACCGCGGCGCACGGATGATTGGAAGATGTTGAAGATGACGCGCGGATAGGTCGACATGTCCAAACCGCTGCGATCTTCATCCAGAAAACGCCACTTGAACGCCGCCTCTGTTCCGCCGAGTCCGCCGACGCCGCCGTGATCGTTGCGCTTCAAGATTGTCGGCGCCGTTTGCAAATTCAGCTGGACGTGATCGCCCCATCCGTAATTCAAATCGAATTGCGGCGTATCAATCGACCACTCGTTAGGCCGGTGCTCAAAAACGATGGCGATATTATTTTCCCAATGGCCATTGCCCGGAGTGCCCGGATCGTCGGTGATCATCGGCGGCCCGCCCTGCGCAGATGCGAATCGCGCGCCGCAAGTGAGAATCGCCACAATCGCTAATCGTCGCACACCCTAACGCTTCGCCGCGTCAGTCGCGCCGTAAACTAACAACTTCAATGTGTTCGGCACGATCGTTGGCCGTGCCGGCGACGCGCCAGGCGACGGGGAGGGCGCCGGCTGAAATTGCGCGGTCGGCAGATAAATCCTGTGCGTTTTTGGATCGAGCGCGATTGTCCGCGCTCCGCGCTCTGTCTTAAGCGTTTGCACAACCGTCAATTTATCCGGCGTTTCTTCCTTCGCGATTGTCGTCGTCCCGTCACCGCAGGATGCGAATGTAAGTTGCGTCGTTTCATCGAATGCGCAGCCGTCGACCCCAGCGCCGATCGGCACCGTCGTCACAACTTTTCCGGTTTCGGTATCGAGCATCGCCATCATTTTATTATGGCAGGCGGCAAACAAACGATGATGAACCGCGTCTAATGCAATACCAGACGGCTCTGTCCCCGGCGCAACCGGCCACCGCGCGACGACCTCATGTTTGGCGACGTCGATTACCGCAACTTCGCTTTTGTCCTCGAGGTTGCAGTAGATGCGGTCCGTGTTCGCATCCGCCACTGCGAATTCCGGACTGCCTCCGAGTGGAATCGTGGCAACGACCTTCGCGTGCTTCGCATCGATAACCGTGGCCGAATTTCCGGTGTGATTGAAAACGTAAACCTCACCGCGCTCCGCTTCGTAAGCGATTGCGTCTGGATTTTGACCCGTCTCGATCTTCGAAAGGGTCTTGAGCGAAGTTAAATCGACAACGCTCGATTTCGATTCCTTGCCATTGGATGAAAATCCGCGCTGCAATTCGGGGACGGGCATGAAGGCATGAACGCCCGGCGTCTCACCAATTTCATCGACCAGGGTGTTGTGATCAAGATCGACAACGACCACCTTCGTAGCATGCGAGAGATAGAGACGGCCCGCCTCGGAGTCGATTGTGAGAATATCCCAGCCGCCTTCGCCACCGATCGGGACCTCGTTCAAGAATTTGTATGGCTCTTGCGCGACAAGCGTTGTCTCACAGAACGCAATTAGTCCGAGCAGCAACCGCAAACAAGTTCTACGCATCTCGTACTGCTACCGCATTTAGAGAAAAGTGCATGCGGCGAACCGAATGTTAATCGTGGACGTTCAAACTTTGGCAACTAATCTCGACCCATGAGCTCCTGGTTCTGGTATGCGGTTGTGGCCGCTGTTCTTTACGGCGCGCATCAAATTTTCACTCGCCTCGCCGCCGAACGCATCGGCGACGGCCTTGGCGGTTTCGTAGTCGAGGCAAGCGCGGCGTTGTCCATCTTGCTGTATCTGGCAGTTCTTTGGTTCGTTGGACGATGGAACCAAAAATTCAGCGCAGCTGGATTTAATTATTCGCTTCTCACTGGAATCTGCGTCGGGGCCGGGACAATTGCGTTCTTCCTTCTTTTTCAGAAAGGAGGACCGCTTTCGGCCGTACCGGCGATTTTAGCGGGTGGCGCGGCGATTATGGCCATCGCCGGGATTTTGTTTTTTCACGAAACCCCATCGTGGCAGCGCCTGCTTGGCATTACGCTCGCAATCGCTGGATTGTTTCTGCTTCGCCGTTAATACGACTTTGGCTGAGTTTTATCTGATCTGATAGCAGCGAATTTCGGCTGGCTGGCTGCCGCGATGTGGAACAGCTAAGAACAAAGTGTCACGTTCTGGCACGAACAGTCCGGTGCGCGCGCCGTCCGCCGTGTCGATCTTGGTCAGAGCCTTGTAGGTGTTCGGATCAGTTTGTTCGATGATGTCGATCTTACCGGCGCCGCCGATCGCGTAGATGTGATGACGTTTGCTGTCGTAGAAGATCTCATCGGGATCGCCCGAGATATCGATCTTCGAGACGATATCGCCGGAATCAGTGTTAAGTACGATGAGCTTGGCTGGCAAACGGCAGCCGACAAATAGTCGATGGTTTGTTTCATCTAGTGCCATCGGAAAATTTCCAAAGGCTAAATCTGTTCTCCACGTCGCAACGACTTTGCCTTGGTCGCGCTCGATTACTGCCACATGACGGGCATTTGGAACATTGACGAAGATTCGCTTACCCGTTCTTTCCAATTCGAACGCTTCCGGATGCGCAGCAAGTTTGATTGAACCAACTTGCTTGCCATCAGCCGAATTGATGATTCCGATTCCGCCGCTGCCAAATCCGACATAAATCTTTTCCGCGGCGTCATCGTAACGCACATTGTCAGCGTCATCTTTGAAATTCAGTTCGCCAATTTCTTGGAACGATTTGCCGTCATAGATTTTGCAGACACCTCCGTTGTCATTTGCAACGAAGATGCGGTCCAATTCAGGCATGTAGGCGATTCCTTGCGGCGCGCCGAGGCCGGTAATCGAATGGATTCGCTCACCTTTGCGCAGATCGAGCACTTCGACTGTGTTGTTGCCGAGTGCGCAAACGAACAATCGTTCGCCGTCGGCATCAAACGCGAAATGGTCTATTCTTCCTTCAACTCCAGGCAGCGGGATCGTCTGCTTTAGTTTGATCCGCGCTTCACCGGATTCAGCGACCGCCAGACAACTTCCGGCTGCTACGATGCCTATGGCGAGAACCAAATGTTTCAACTGGCTTCGTCCGTGAATCAAACTTGGCTCTAACGCCTATTTCGCCGCCGATGTGCTGACGCCGGACAAGCCGGAGGCCAGAAGCGCGCCTTGAATGGCTTCGGCTAGTTTTTTGGCCGGACCTTTGCCCCAGTAGTGAAAAAACAAAATGCGCGGTTGCTCGTGCGTCATGTGTTGATGAATCGCGACGATGTTAATTCCGCCAACGCGCATCGCTTTGAGCGCGGATTGCAATTCATCTTCAGTCACGGCGAAATCTCCGTCGACCACCGCGCTGTCATCGCTTCCGGCAAAGGCCGTCCACGTGTTCACGCCCATCGCATTGTCGATCTTGACGCCGTGCATCGTCGCCGGATGGCCGATGGAGAATTTCACCATGCCGTTGTTAACTTCACTGCTCATTCCGAAAATCTTGTTTAGCGGTTCGGCTGAGATTGAGTTTTTCTCCGGCAACGCTGTCGCGTCGAATGAATCTTTCGGTTGCGGATTGGCTGCGCGGACTTCTTTGATCTTGTCGTAAACTTTACGCACCGCGCCGGCGAGTTCCTCCACGGTACCCTGACCTTCGATGTGCATGAAATAGACTTTCGGATGATCGAAGAAGAAATGATTGTGGAGCGCGGTCACGCTCAGTCCGTTGTCGAGCGCGACGGACATTGCCGGATTGGCTTCGTCTTCGAAAAGAACGGTATCCCCCATCATCATCGCCTTTTCGTTCGTCCCGGTGAATGCGGCCCAAGTGCCGAGTCCCATGAACGGTGGCATCGTCCAGCCATCGACCGCCACCTTCACGTCGTTGCGCGGCCACGTAACTTTGTAAACGCCCTCCTTCTCGTTGAGCTTACCTCTTAGGCCGGTGAGACTGTCGATCTTTGCCGTGTCGAGATCGGCCCCGAATAAGTGGACGACTGCGAAAAGACTGATGCTAGCCGTCAGGAGCCAGCATGTTGGCGTTGTCTTGCTTGTTTTCATGTGTGGATCATTCCTTCCAGTTTGCCAACAAAGATCAGGCAACCGTAAAACAGTGACCACGAAGCAATCGGGCCATTTTTCAATCCCTCCTTTGGGGAAGAAGCGGACCTTAAGACAGGCAGCGGCGATCACGCGCGTTGCGGGTTCTGGAGCGATTGAACGCTCCAAAACCGCAACATCTCTCGCCTAGTATTTCTCGCCTTTTTCTTTGTGCTCCTTGCTCTCGTCGTGCTTGCTCACGACTTTTCCGTTCGCGTCGATTTTGACGCCCCACTGTTTGCCACTTTTTTCGATGACAGCCTCATAGTTCGCTCCCTCTTTTTCCCAGCGAACAATTTTGCCGCCTTTGGCTTGCGCGTCGGCAGCTTGCTGTACCGCCGCCGGCACATCAGAGCTGCTGATGCTTTGCTC
>Ga0193729_1000803_pt1 | contig 16258 bp, 16 predicted proteins | sample U1c2metaG_FD_143036 | JGI IMG/M metagenome (GOLD analysis project Ga0193729, IMG submission 143036) | Soil microbial communities from a riparian zone of the East river system, Colorado, United States - U1c2 | ecosystem: Environmental > Terrestrial > Soil > Riparian zone | place: USA: East River...
CGTCGAAGCCGCCGCTCCCTCATTCTCTCGGGGCTCGCCGACATCCCGCTCGCGTTTACGTTTCTCAGCATCGGGTTGCTGCTCTGGGTTTACTATCAAGCCCATCCCGATCCGACGCTGTCAAAGACGCCGAACGAAACGTTCTGCCATTTCATTCTCTATCAAATGCCGGTGGGCCTTCGCGGCCTGCTCCTCGCGGGAATCTTCGCCACCGCCATGGGATCGCTCAGCACGGCACTCAACGCCCTCGCCACCAGCTTCACCCGTGACTGGTACGAGCCTTACATCAACCCCGAAGCCACAGACGAACAAAGCTTGCGCGCCGTGCGCTGGGCGACAGTGTGGTTTTCTGTTCTGATGATCATCGTTGCATCGACGACGGCTTATCTTGTGATTGTGCACCCGAACGTCCGGATCATCCCAATTGTGCTCGGAATTTTTGGCTACACCTACGGGTCACTGCTCGGTGTCTTTTTTGCGGGAATGCTAACCAGAACGCGCGGGAACGATCGCGGGAACATCATTGCCATGATTATCGGGTTCCTCGTTGTCGCAATCTTGAGTGGATTGCCAAACAACGTCGCCGGGATATTTGGTAGACAGTTCTACACCCAGCCGACCTGGCTGCCCGTGATGGCATTCCCTTGGTGGATTTGCTTCGGGACGATTGTCACTTTTTTTGTGGCGATTTTGTTCCGGACTGGCCGCGAGCATCACCCAGGTGCGGCTTAGCGGCGATATTGAAACAGGAATTGACCGACCGGGCATCACTGAATTACTTGAGGCGTCAACAGCAGTCTTTTCACCCGACCCTCAACCACCCAATCCCATGCCCCACGTCGTGACCGACAAATGCACCGGATGTAAGTTCACCGACTGTGTGGAGGTGTGCCCGGTCGCCTGTTTTTACGAACTCGACAACCAGGTGATCATTCACCCGGATGATTGCATTGATTGCATGGCATGTGTGGACGTATGCCCGGTGCACGCCATCTACGAGGAGCAGGACCTTCCGCCGGAATTCGCGAAAGACGTCGAGTTCAACGCGGCTCAGGCCAAGCAGCTGAAGGACTCGGGCGCGCCGGCAATCACCGCTCGCAAGGATCCCCTGCCCACCGCCGCGGAGCGAAAAAAGGCCCTGGGTTATTGAGTGACCAGCCCGCGCCCATTATTCCGATCATTCTCGGGATTCGGTTAGACTTACGCCTCGCTCCTCGACGTTTTCTCTGCGGAATTTTCACCAAACGACGCGGCAACAATCGCGGCTATATTATCGCCATGATCATCGGCTTCATCGTAGTCGCGATCCTGAGCGGATTGCCAAACAACGTCGCCGGGATATTTGGGACGCGCCTTTACACGCAGCCGGACTGGCTGCCGGTAATGGAATTCCCGTGGTGGATTTGCTTCGGAACAATCGTCACTTTTTCGGTGGCAATTCTTTTCCGGACGACCCGCGAGCATCACCCACGAGCTTGACACCGACCGCAGAACGCCGCCCAGCCCATTTCCGCGCTGATCTGGACACATTTCGCAGCTCCCGTCGCCCGCTATTAAATGCTACCAGCCGCTCCCATTCGATTTGCCCGGCGTCATCACAAAATTTGAGCGTGAAATCGCGAACGAACCGGTTTACCGCTCGGTCCCAAGCTTCCGTGAAGGCCGGGCGATGTTTGTCTGGATCATCACGCATCAGCGTGACCAGCTTCAGATAGAAGGCAGCATCTCCCGTAACGCGTTCCCAGAACTCCTGGCCGGCGAGCTTGAAATATCTGCGTGATTTTTGTGGAGCCAGATTTCCTTTGCCATAGGCGCAGCCCATGATCGGAACGAACTGCTTTCGCAAAGTTCGCAGCGTGGAGCGGAGTGAGTTCTCCATCTCCCGAAAGCGGTCATTTAGCTTCGAGACCTGATCAGAATTGAAAGCATTCGGTCCTGATTTCAGCGAAATCGGTTGGTAAGCATCGTCCGCTTCGAGCACGAAATCCGAGCCTCGCGCTGCCGCGATGATGAACTTCGAAGCATGTTTGCAAATTGGCTCGAAAAACTCGTTACCGAAAATCGTCTCGTCTGAGGATGAGATTGTAGCGGCTTAAGCGGTAATTACGTCGCCTTGCAGAAGGCGTTGCCAATCGACGCAGCCGTCCCGGCTGACAAACCGTTGTGTAAGCTCTCGGCTCAGTCGATTGATAGCGCGGCACCACGCCCGGTAAAACTCTACTCGCTCACCGCTCGTTAGCGCTTCGTCGCTCCTCGCAGCGCGAATCTTACTCGCAAAATACGCAAAGAGTAACTGCTCCACGATTACTCCAGCGGCTCCGTTGTGGAGAAAGCGCAACGTAAGCAACGCTTGATTATCGAGGACGTCGTTCAGCGCGATTCGATCCAAACCTGCAACTATTTTGTTCAACCTAAAAATCCTCGTATTGCTCATAATGAAAAAATGTTTTGGCGGTGCCAGGCAATTGCATTGCGATGTGGATAAATCTCTCGCCTCGACGGCAGATGTATATGGCCGCGCTTTTTGACGAGCGACCGCAAGAACTCGAACTTCTCGATCTTCCCAAAATGTCCGGGTACGCCACCAATCTTTGGCGATACTTCAAGTTTGTAGTCGTCTAACAACGTAAACCAACCAACATCAAACGCCCAATGGTGAAGACGACACATTGCTATGCCATTGCAAACGTCATCCCGTCCTCGTAGGCCGTTCGGGACGATGTGCGCCGCTTGCACTTCCCACGTTATTAAATTGGGAGACTGAATCTTCAAGCCGCACACAGCGCATCTATGAGCGTAGGCCTCGATAGCAGCTTGACGGAAGCCACGGGTCCGAAGCATGAATTCAGTATTTGCGGACATGCGGCGTTTTTTTGTATCGAACGGGCTATAATTCTCCGACACAGAGGCGGCTAGGAGTTTGTTGACGATTTTCTGAACTTCGTACGATTTCGTCGGTAAGTTTTCCTTTTCACGAGCTGGTATATTGCAAAGCGCCAATGCTTGGTCGAAACCATGTTCTGTGAGCATCCATTGTCTCTCTTGCGTTAGACGAGCGGTTTCGGTGGGCCGCGTTACCAGATTTTGTTTCGCCAGCGAGTCGGCGGCTCGGAACAGTAACCTATGCCACAGGTTCGATTTTTTTAGGCGATTCTGCTTCCGATAAATCGTTTCTAAATACGCTGAACTCTGAAGCTTGGTCAACGCACATTCATCAGCGAGTTCGTTAACAATTGCTTCGCCAGTAGCAAATTCCTTAACAACACCACCGTGCCTGAGGAGAGCTCGAAGAAGAGCCTGCTCGACCTGTTGGCGACTGGGCATGGCCAGTTGCGCGAGCATTGCACCTTCATAACTAGTCGATCGCATTTCCTTCGATGTTATCCAAATCGGACATGATCGTGAAATCCTCTTAATCCTGTCCGCTCATTTTTTTTCCCCCGCCAGGTTGATTCCCAAATCGCGCAACTGGCGCGGATCGACTCCGGCGGGCGATTGCGTCATCAAATCGAGGCCGCGATTGTTTTTTGGGAATGCCATCACGTCGCGAATGCTTTCCTCGCCGCAAACTAACATGACCAGGCGATCCAGCCCGAGCGCAATGCCGCCGTGCGGCGGCGCGCCGAGTTTGAATGCGCGTAGCAAATGGCCGAAAAGGGATTGTCGATCTTCGGGACTGATGCCGAGCGCTTCGAACATTCTCTCTTGCAGCTCTGGCTCGTGAATCCGCATGCTGCCGCCGCCGATTTCGACTCCGTTTAAGACAACGTCGTAAGCTTCAGCCCTGATCTCGCCGAGGCGAGGATTTGGAGACGGCGCGCCCTCGCGCCGCGACGAGGGCGTCGCGGCTCCAAGCAATGCCATGTCCTCGGCTTTCGGACGTGTGAACGGATGATGCACCGCATTCCATTTGTTTTCTTCTGCGCTCCACTGCAGCAGCGGGAAATCTGTCACCCAAAGAAAATCCAGCTGGTCGCTGTCGCCGACGAGCTTTTGATATTCCGCGATCCGCAACCGGATGCGGCCGAGCACTTCGCAGGCGATCTCCCATTTGTCTGCCGCGAACAAAATCAGATCGCCTTCCTCGATTTGTAGTTTCGACTGCAACGCCTTCTTCTCCGCGCCGGAGAAAAATTTCACGATGGGCGATTTCCATTCGCCGTTCTCGACCTTAATGAAAGCGAGACCTTTTGCGCCGAAAGTCTTGGCGACTTCCGTCAGCTCATCGCTCTGACCGATGGTAAGGCTGGCAAAACGTTTTGCGTTGATCGCTTTGACCACGCCGCCCGAATCAATCGCGCCGCGGAAAACTTTGAAACTGCTCGCGCGAAATTCCTCGCTAAGATCGACAAGTTGCATGTCAAAACGGCGATCGGGCTTGTCGCTGCCATAGCGGCTAATCGCTTCGCGATAGGTGACCCGATCAAACGGCGTTTTGATGTCGATGTTGCGCGCCGCTTTGAAGATGGCCGCTAACATTCCCTCCGTCAGCGTGAAAATGTCGCCGGCTTCGACAAACGAGGCCTCGATGTCGATCTGGGTGAATTCTGGTTGCCGGTCGGCGCGCAAATCTTCGTCACGAAAACATCTCGCGATCTGAAAGTATTTCTCCACTCCGCCGACCATGAGTAGCTGCTTGTATTGCTGCGGCGCTTGCGGCAATGCGTAAAACTTTCCGGGCGTTAGCCGGCTTGGAACCAAGAAGTCTCGCGCGCCTTCCGGGGTGCTTTTGGAAAGAATGGGAGTCTCGACCTCGATGTAGCCCTGGCCATCGAGATAATCGCGCGTGGCTTTGGCAACTTTGTGCCGCAGACGCAGATTGCGCGCGAGCTGCGGGCGGCGCAGATCGTAATAACGATAGGTCAATCGTAGATCTTCGTTGTGAATCTCGGTATCGATCTGGAAGGGCAGATCGGTGGCGCGATTGAGAATGCGCAGGTCCGCCGGGAGAACTTCGATGTCGCCGGTGGTCAGCTTGGGATTTTCCGTTCCGGACAATCGCGGTGCTACTTTACCGGTAACCTGAATCACGTCTTCGCTGCGCAAACTGTGGGATTGCTTCGCGACTTCTGCGTTTTCCTCGGGGCGAAAAACAACCTGAGTCAGACCCTGGCGATCGCGCAGATCGATGAAAATGACGCCGCCATGATCGCGTGACACGTGCACCCAACCGGCGAGCGTGACCTCTTTGCCGATGTCGATCTTACGAAGCGAATTGCAATCGTGGGTGCGGAACATAATTAAGCGGGAGCGGAAATGAGTTTTCCGATGCTGTCCAGCAGTGACATCTGTTCGATCAATTTCTCTTCGCGCGTGGCCAAGGTCTTCATTTTAACGTTCGGCCACTCGTCGCCGTAGAGAAGCGCGAGAGTCGCGCCCAAATCTTCTGCGGTTTGAAATTGTTTGGCGACTTTTGTGGGAGTGAGTGGATAATCGACACGGTAACCCTTCTCGCGAAGCCCCTGAACGTGCGCGAGCGCATCGGCGCGGCGTGCCTCCTTCGCGATCACAACGTAGATGTCGATCTTACGTTCGCTTTGCACGGCAGCTTCCATTTTCTCGCGCGCTGCGGCGCGATCGCGAATTAATTCGCCCAAAACCACGTCGCCCATGGCAAAACCAAGCGCGGGCGTCCCCACAGCGCCGTCGCTTAACTGTTCGATTAATCGATTATAGCGTCCGCCACCGGCAATCGCGCGGAGTTTTCCAGCCCGATCGAAAACTTCAAAGACGGTGCCAGTATAATAAGCGAGACCGCGCACAACCCGAACATCGACATCGACATATTCAGCCAGACCGCGGGCGCCAAGATCATCAACGAGCTGATCGAGTTTTCCGCTGCGACCGCCTTCTTCCAAGATCGACAAAACTGGATCGGCAAGCTGGCCGAGCTTCTCAGCCGTCTTATCGCGCGGCTCGCGCTCGGATTTGTCGATCGTCTGCAACACTTCCTCCCATCGTTCGCTTGGAAGTTTCTGCTGCTGAAGAAAATCGGTCCAAAATTCCCGGTCGCTGATGCGGACCACGAAATCCTTTGCCATCAAGCCGAACGCGCGGAGGATGTCGATACAGAGGGCGATCAATTCGACATCTGCGGAAAAATTGCTTTCACCAATGATATCGCAATTGAGCTGGAAATGTTCGCGTAGTCTTCCTCGCTGCTGTTTTTCGTAACGGAAGAATTGCCCGATGGAAAACCACTTCAGCGGTTTTTTGAACTCGCGCTCATGCGCGGCGACGACGCGTGCAAGCGTCGGCGTCAGTTCCGGGCGCAATGCGACTTCGCGTTCGCCTTTGTCGATGAAGTTGAAAAGCTGGCCGACGATTTCATCCCCGCTTTTCTTTTTATAGAGATCGGTTGGTTCAAGCAGCGGGCCATCCCATTCCACGAAGCCGTAGCGGCGGGCAACATCGCGCCAGCGCGCAAAAATGTAATTACGCGCCGCACAATCGTCCGGCAAAAAATCGCGAAATCCGGGTAATGGTTGCATGAAAAATCAGACTACGTCTCGGAGCAACCTTCTATCGTTGATTTTTATGCAACCGAGGAGGAAAGAATTTACGAACTCAGTATGACGTTGAATAAACTCCGGCTCAGAGCAGTCGGATACATGCACGACGGAAAGCATCCGTTTAACCAAAGCAGAGGACAAATATGAAACAAACCAGATTAGTGAAAATATTGGCTGGCGGAGCGGCTTGCGCAGTGGCGCTGAGCACGGCTTTCGCGCAGGACACGAGCACGACGACGACGACCGCAGGGTCGACCGGCGTGAGCACGACCAGCACGAGCATTTTGAATGGCTCGGGCACAATTACGACTTACACTCCGGGATCGGACTCCATCATGTTCCGCACGGAAACGAGCCCCGAACCGGTGAGGTATTACTACAGCAAGAGCACGACTGTGGTTGATCCGGAAGGTAGAACGGTCGAGTGGTCTGCTCTTCGTCCTGACATGCCGGTGACCTACACCTACGCGAAAGAGGGCGATCGCATGGTCATCACAAAGATGACATTGACGAAGCCGCTCTCCTACTACGAAAAGAAAGAGACGACAACGACGACGACAACCAGGCCCTGACGGGCAGTTCGATCGTCAGTAGAAAATTCAAAGCGCTCGCGGAAATGCGATTCCGCGGGCGCTTTTCTTGGGGGGCAGCTAATCGCCATAACCGCGCGGAAATTTCTGATGCCATTTCCAGGCGCTGCCGATGATCGCGTCAAGTGACTCGAACTGTGGTCGCCAGCCAAGGTCTTTTTTGATTTTTTTCGAGGAAGCAATGAGCCGCGACGGATCGCCGGGGCGTCGCGGTTTTTCGACGGTCTCGATCTTGCGTCCGGTGATCTTGTGGCAGGCCTCGATCACTTCACGAACGCTCGAGCCACCACCCGTGCCGAGATTATAGAGTTCACTTTGGGGCGCGCCCAGCGCCAGAATATGCGCCCGCGCAAGATCGATAATGTGGATGTAATCGCGGATGCAGGTGCCGTCCGGCGTCTCATAATCGGCGCCGTAAATTTCCACGTGCGGTTTTTGGCCGAGCGCGACTTTGAGCACGTTCGGAATCAAATGCGTTTCAACCCGATGGTCCTCGCCAAAATTTGCTGAGGCGCCGGCGGCGTTGAAATAGCGCAACGAGACGAACTTCAAACCGTGGATCTCATCGTACCAGCGCAGAATTTTTTCGAAGGCGAGCTTGGATTCGCCGTAAGGATTGATCGGGCGCGGCGGGGAAGTCTCGTCGATTGGCACGCGCTCCGGCAGCCCAAAGATTGCGCAGGTCGATGAAAAGACAAGCCGTTGGACCCCCGTGGCGACCATGGCATCGAGCAAATTCAAGCCGTTGGCAATGTTGTTACGGAAATATTTGGACGGATCGCACATCGATTCACCGACGAGCGCATTCGCAGCAAAATGCATCACCGCCTCCGGGCGTGTGCTGCAAAGCGCGGCCTCGATTTTTTTCCGATCGGAAAGGTCGCCCTCAATGAAGGTGGCGCGCTCATCGACGGCGCGGCGATGGCCTTCCGCGAGATTATCGAAGACCGCCACCTCGTGGGCTTCATCGAGAAGCGATTCTGCGCAAACGCTTCCGATATAGCCGGCGCCGCCCACGACGAGAATCTTCATTCCCGGAAAGTCGGCAGGTCGCTTGCGTTAATCAATCCAAAGTGCGGGGTGCAGCTTTCCGAGCTGACGCCTGCCCAGACTTGGAAGCCTGGGCGCCTATTGAAGATTGGACAGGAGCTTTCTTCTGAAGTTCGGCGATCATCTGCTTCACGGTGCGATTTTTCGCGCGCGGACCTAGCACCTTCAAACTCTCCTCCTCCGAGCCCCATTGCAAGATATCGATATCGACATGGCGCATGCCCCACCGTTGCATCTCCAGGCGGCTTGGCTTGTAGAGATCGATCGTTTCCGTCCCAACCAGGGCCGTTCCGTAATCGTCGATTATGTATTCTTCTTTTGTATCGACGACTCGGAACCGCGTCCCGAGTGGAAAGCGCGACCAATCGGACGCGGCGCTCATCACATGGCGAGCGGACAAATAGGTCCCGATCGCATTATGACTACCACCTCTTTCAGTATGCGTATAAGCGGTCGTGCGAACTTGCCGCATCTGATGCCCCGCGGCGGCGGTCGGTTTCGACTGCGTCGCGCACCCAACGACGAGGCAAGCGATAGTTCCTGCGGTTATAAGGTTAAGGCGCTCCGGCATTTGCAATATCGTCATAGCATTGCTGCGGGTGGGGTGGCAAGACAATAATTTGCTCGGCCTGCGATGGTCCAACCCAAAGGTAGATCGTCCGCTCTGTCGGGCGATGCTAAATAAGTCTCGGCTTTCGCCGACATTATTCTAACATCGAGCAGGGGACTGGTCGATCCACCTTCATGGCTGCGTGGCTGACGGCCGGGACAAATCCGTCGTGCAATGCGGACAACGCGTCGCTTTGAGGGGAATCGTCATCGCGCAGGCCGGACAATCTTTTGAAACGGGCGCCTTCTGCGTCGGCTGCTTCATCTTGTTGATTCCGCGCACGAGTAGAAACACTGCGAAGGCGACGATCGCGAAATTAATTATCAACGTGATGAAGTTGCCGTAGTTCCAGGTGATCGCGCCCGCTTTCACCGCATCTGCGGCTGTGGCGAAGGTTCCTCCGCTCGGCGGTGCGCGCAGCACTACGAACTTGTTCGAGAAATCAAGCCCACCCGTGAGCAGGCTGATCGGAGGCATGACGATGTCTTTGACGAGCGAGCTGACGATCGCGCCAAAGGCCGCGCCGATAATCACGCCCACCGCGAGATCAACCGCGTTGCCTTTGATCGCAAATTCTTTGAATTCCTTCCACACGTTCTCCAGACGTTTCATACGACAACATTGACGAGCTTTTGAGGAACCACGATCACATTGCGGACGGTTTTGCCAGCGATCAACGCTTTGATCCTGGGAGTGACCAGGGCTGCAGCTTTCAACTCAGCTTCCGTCGCGTGGATCGACACTCGCATCCGGTCGCGCACTTTGCCGTTCACCTGCACAACGATCTCGACTTCGTTTTCAATGAGCAACCGTTCGTCGTAACTTGGCCATGGTTGCTCGGTAGCGTCGCCGCGGGCGTCGCTGAACTTTGCGCCAAGCTTCTCCCATAACTCCGAGGCGAGATGTGGCGCGAACGGGTTGAGCAGCACAAGAAATGTACGCAGCGCAGACAATGGGATGATTTCGGCGTTGGTAAACGCGTTCACGAAAATCATCATCTGCGAAATCGCGGTGTTAAAGGAGAGCGCCTCGATGTCTTCGGTAACTTTCTTGATTGTCGCATGCGTGATCTTTTGCTGCGCCTGACTCGGATCGACATCTTGCACCGCGGCGGAAAGTTCCCAATCGCCAGCTTGATTCTCGTTCATCAGCAAGCGCCAAACGCGCGCGAGAAATCGAGAGACACCTTCGACCCCGCGCATGTTCCATGGTTTCATCTGCTCGAGCGGTCCCATGAACATTTCGTAACAACGAAAGGCATCCGCGCCGTACTGGTCGATTACGTCGTCGGGATTGACGATGTTGCCGCGCGACTTCGACATCTTCTGATTGTCTTCGCCGAGAATGACTCCTTGATTGACCAAACGCTGGAACGGCTCTGGCTTCGACAAATAGCCGAGATCGAACAGCACCTTGTGCCAGAAGCGCGCGTAGAGCAGGTGCAAGACCGCATGCTCTGTCCCGCCGACGTACAAATCGACTCCGCCCGGAGTCGATTTGAATGACGAAGCTCGAATGACGAATGACGAATTTCCCGGCGGTTCTTGCTTCGTCATTCCTTCGTCATTCGTCATTCGAGCTTCGTCATTTGCGCCGCCCATCCAATATTTCTCCGCTTCTTCGCTAACGAACCGCTCATCGTTCCGCGGATCGCAAAAGCGCAGATAATACCAGCATGAGCCCGCCCACTGCGGCATCGTGTTCGTTTCGCGGGTCGCTTTGTCAGAATAGCGGATCCAATCTTTCGCTTTGGCCAGCGGCGGCTCGCCCGTGCCGGTCGGTTTGTAATCATCCAGCGGTGGCGGAACGATTGGTAGTTCGCTTTCGTCGAGCGCGCGATGTTTTCCGTTTTCCCAGACAACCGGGAACGGCTCGCCCCAATACCGCTGACGCGAAAAGAGCCAGTCGCGGAGTTTGTAGTTGATTGTCGATCCACCCAGACCGCCCTCATCCAGCCACGAAGTGATCTTTTTCTTCGCCTCGGCGCTCGGGAGACCTTCGATAATTGGCGAATTAATTGCGATGCCGTCGCCGATGAATCCAATTGGATCTTCCCCACCGGGTCGTTGGACAACTTCGCGAATCGGCAGATCAAATTTTCGCGCGAATTCCAGATCGCGCTCATCATGCGCGGGCACGGCCATGATCGCGCCGGTGCCGTAACCGAGCAGAACATAATCCGCGATCCAAATCGGAATGCGTTCTTGATTGACAGGGTTAATCGCAAACGCGCCGGTAAACACGCCGGTCTTCTCTTTCGCTAGATCGGTTCGCTCCAGCTCGCTCTTGCGCGCTGTTCGCTCGCGATATTCGCGTACGAGCGGCCATTGGTCCTCGCTGACGATGACATCGACCAGTGAATGCTCGGGCGCCAGCACCATGTAAGTTGCGCCGTAAAGCGTGTCCGGCCGCGTGGTGAACACGCGGATTTTTTGCTCGCCATTGTCGATCTTAAAATCTACTTCCGCGCCTTCACTGCGACCGATCCAATTGCACTGGAGCAATTTGATCCCCTCAGGCCAATCGAGTCCCTCGAGCTCATTCAGCAATCGTTCCGCGTAGGCGGTGATGCGCAGCATCCATTGCCGCATCGGGCGCCGCACGACCGGAAAACCGCCGATCTCGCTTTTTCCGTCGACAACTTCTTCGTTGGCCAAAACGGTGCCCAGCTCCGGACACCAGTTGACCGGAACGTCGGCCACGTAAGCAAGCCGGACGCTGTCCGGATTATGGCCACGATACGTCGAGATCGGTTCCGCTTTGTTCGTCTTCGGATTGAACCACGAGTTGTAGAGCTGGAGAAAAATCCACTGCGTCCATTTGTAATAGCCGGGATCGGTGGTGTTGATCTCGCGTTGCCAATCGTAAGAGAAACCGATCCGCTTCAGTTGCGCTTTGAATTTGGCCACGTTCTCGCGCGTGGTGATGGCAGGATGTTGGCCGCTCCTGATCGCATATTGCTCGGCGGGTAGACCGAATGCGTCCCAGCCCATCGGATGGAGAACGTTGAAACCGCGCATCCGCTTGTAACGCGCAATGATATCGGTGGCGGTGTAGCCTTCCGGATGTCCGACATGCAAACCCGCGCCGCTTGGATAGGGAAACATGTCGAGGATGTAAAATTTCGGTTTGGCTGGATCGAAATTTGTCTCGCCCGGATTGAGCGCATGAAATGCGCAGCGCTCATCCCAGATCGCCTGCCATTTGGGTTCGATCTGGTCGAATGGGTAAGGTTTGCGGCGCTCTGAACTCATAAGATAACGAATCAGGAAAGCAGGAAATCAGGAAAAAGAAATTCGCACGTTTAGAGTGTTCCAATGCAACCGCTGCTCCTGGCCACCCGCAATGCAAATAAGACGCGCGAGTTTCGCGAGTTGCTTGGCAAAGATTTCGATGTGCACGATCTGAGCTTTTTTGATGAAATGGCAATTCCGAAAGAAAGCGGTCGCACATTTGAAGAGAACGCGATCCTTAAAGCAGTGGCGGCCTCGCAACATCGACGAGTACAAGATCGACATCTGCTGGCCGTCGCGGACGATTCTGGTCTCGAGGTCGCTGCGCTGGGCGGTGCGCCGGGAATTTTTTCCGCGCGTTTCGCCGGCGAACACGCCAGTGACAAAGAGAACATCGATAAGCTACTTAGCGAGCTTGCGCGGAGAAATGTGCCGCTCGATCAGCGATCGGCGCGTTTTCGTTGCGTAATTGCACTCGCGCGTGAAGGCAAGTTACTCGGCAAATTCGAAGGAAATGTCGAAGGATCGGTTGTCGAGCTTCCGCGCGGCTCGCGTGGATTCGGTTACGATCCGATCTTCCTGCCGAACGGCTTTGACAAAACGTTTGGTCAATTGCCTAGCGAACTGAAAAACCGAATCAGCCACCGGGCTCGAGCGATTCGTGCGTTCCGTGCTGGATTACCGGCCGCTCAGCGCGGCGATTAGGGCTTGGGAGGCGGTGGAGCGCCGGCGCCCGGAGCACCCGGAGCAGTTGCGGCTCTGATCTGATACCCTACTTTCGTGATCCCCGCGTTGCGCACTTTGTCGAGAACCGAAATCACATCGCCGTGCATCGCGAGCATTGCGGCGCTGATTGAGATTTTGATGTCCGGATTCGCGGCGCGAAGTTGGTAAAGGCGCGGCAGCACCTGGTCGTCCGGAACGAACTGATTATCGAAGTAAACGGCATTACCCTCGGCCACCTTTATCGCAACGTAATCTTTCGGCTGGTTTTGCGGAGCCGCGACCGCAGCCGGCAAATTAACGCGGATACCCTTCATGTGTGTCTGGCTCAAGCTCACCATCATGAAACTAGCAAGGAGAAAGAACATGATGTCGATCAACGGAATGATCTCGATGCGGGCTCGTTTTTTCGGGATAGGTGAAGAAAGTCGCATGGCTTGGGATCAATACGATGCGCCGGTCATAGTGAAGGTGATGGGAACCTTCACTTTAGGAGCGGCGGCTCCCGGTTTAAATCGCCACTGTCGAAAAGCGCTCACTGCGGCGTTATCCAATATCGGGTTGCCGATGCTTTGCGCCATGTTCGCGCTGCTCACGCTGCCGCTGGCCACATCGACATCCAATACGCAAACTCCGCTGCCCGTAATGCGGCGCGAACGCGCCTCATAGGGATACTGGGGACGCGGCGCGTAAACGGCGACCGCTTTCGCGTTGGAAATCGACATCACGCCCGGATGACCGGCCACCGTGGGAGCTTTGATTGGCGCCACTTTCGCCGTCTTTGGTTGTCGCGGTGGCGGTGTCCTTTCCTCGACATACTCCGGCTTAATTTCCGGCTCGGGCGGAGGCGGCGCCGCAATCTCCTCTGGTGGCGGCGTAGGTTGTTCCTCCGGCGCCTCAATTGTCGCGATCACGACGGCTTCCGGAATCTGGGAAAGATCGACTGGCGGTTTTTCGTGTTTCATCGCGGCAACCACAGCGCCAATATGTATCAGCGCGGCGCCGCTGAGAGCGGCCCAGACATGCCATCTTGGCGGGGGACGATAGAGAAGTGGTTTAGGCATAAAAATTACCGTGCACCAGCCGCCCCCGGAGCCGGAAATCCTTTGGCCGCCTCGCTCTTAATCTCAAAGGCGATCTTGTAGAAGCCGGCCGCTCGCAGGAGATCAAGCAACCGAATGACGTTGCCGTGTACGGTGTCACGATCGCCGCGCACGAAAACCTTGGCTTCGGGATCGGTCTGATGCACCTTTTTCAAAAGGGGCAGCACGTTATCGTAGCTCACCTCTTGCTTGTCGAAGTAGTAATTCCCGTCCTTATCAACCGAGAGGCTGATGTAATCGCGCTTGGACTGCGTTTCGCCGGAGACCCCCGTGGGCAGGTTCACCTTGATGCCTTTCATGTGCACCTGGCTCAAGCTCACCATCATGAAGCTGGCAAGGAGAAAGAACATGATGTCGATCAACGGAATGATCTCGATCCGGGCTTTCTTATGCGGAATGGGTGAGGCGAGACGCATGGTAGAATCTTTAGATCGACGCGCCTTTCCCAGAGGTTGCGGCTCCTCCCGCCAGCTCCACCTCGCGCTCCGCGCTTTGTGCTCCTAACATAACCTCCAAATTGGTCGCTGCCGTTTGCAGTTCGAACTCTAAGTTAGACACCCGGGAAGTGAAAAAATTAAAGGGTATTAATGCGAATATGGCAATGCCGAGACCGCAGGCCGTCGCGATCAGGGCTTCGGCGATACCACCGGTGACCGCTGTGACCGCGAGTTCTTCGTTGCCAAGGAAGCTGAAGGAACGGATCAGACCGGTGATCGTGCCCAATAGACCGAGCAACGGTGCCAGCGTGACCAGTGTGTCCATGACCACGAGAAACCGGCCCGCACGCTTGATCTCGATGCCAGCGGCGACTTGCAACGCGCCTTGCAGCGAAGCGTGCTGATGATTGAGACCGTTCCACATCATGCGCAAAACCGGATCGCGCGATCCGCGGGAAAGCCTGGACGCTTCAGCCAAATCGCCACTTTCAATCGCGGTGAACACCTTCTCGATCCGCTTCGGATCGCGCCGGAACCAGCGGCCGGCCCACCAAAAGATTCGCTCGATCACTACCGTGAGTCCGATGATCGACACGATCAGGATCGGCCACATGATCGGGCCGCCCTTGCGGAAGTTATCGATGAGAAAGTTGCCGCTAAACGTGCCCGCGGCCTTCGTTTCACCGGCGGGCGACGCAGTTGTTGCCGGTGACGCAGTTAGCGTAGCCGGAACGCTCTCTCCTGGCGCAGGCGAAGCGCCGACCGGTCCGACCGGAGAGGTCCCAGCGGCCGGCGCGGGCGACATGCCGCCAGCCGGCGCGAGCGACATACCGGCGGCCGGATTCGGCGGCGCGGCGGTGGCCGGCGCGTTCGGCGGCGGTGGCGCAGGGGTATTTTGACCAAACGACGTCAGCATGAGTGCGACGATACAGAAGCAGACAGTAAACAATGTTTTCATAGTTGAGGTTGAGTTACCGGCTCGGTTTCGGTGACAGTTCTTATCCGGCTTTTTTATGCCAAACGGACTGGCCCGGAGTCGAGCAAAAACTTTTCATCTTATTTGATTCGACACTTCGCGTAATTAATGATTCGAATTATCTGCGCCTGCGGGATGTAAGGCAAGCTTATCAATATTCACAGGAACCATCGATCCTGCACTCACTACGGAGTTAATCAAAGCGCGTTTACGACGCTGATTCGCAATGGCGGCCAATCGTCGATCTTTGCCTCAAGCCGATCTCCTGCGTGGATTGGTCCCACACCCGAAGGCGTCCCGGTCAAAATCAAATCACCGGGCCCAAGCGTCATTGCCTGGCTGGCGAAAGAGACGATTTGTGCCACGGAATAAATCATCTGGCTGGTGCGCGCGCGCTGTTTGATTTCACCATTTTGCCGGAGCTCGATGGCGAGATCGTTAACATCAACATCGGCATAGACAAACGGCCCCACTGGCGTGTAGGTGTCGAACGATTTGCAACGGCCAAATTGCTTTTCCGATTTTTGCAGAACGCGGTCGCTGATGTCTAAGCCGATGGTATAACCGCAGACACGGTCGAGGGCGCGTTCCGCCGTCACATTTTTCGCCGTTGCGCCGATGACGATCGCCAGTTCCACTTCGAAATCGGTTTGATGTTCGGGAAACGCGATCTCGATCGCGCCGTTATGCGGTAAGAGTGAGCTGGGCGCTTTGAACCAAATCAACGGTGTGCCGAGCGGCGTGCGCTTCATTTCCGCAATGTGATCGGCGTAGTTAAGTCCAACCGCGATCATCTTGGATGGCGCAACCGGAACATCAACGTGTACCTCTGCAAGGTTCAGCACTTCGCCCGTCGGCTCGATGTCGATCCAGTACGGCCGCGCCAGGACGTGCACTTCCTCGCCGCACACTTCGCCGTAAAAAAATTTCTCCCGCGATTTGAAACCGCCGAAAGTTCTCATCGATCAGTTTTTGTAGCGGCGGTCTATGACCGTCGCAAACTACTTGTTGAAAACGGCGACGC
>Ga0193729_1000804_pt1 | contig 16251 bp, 12 predicted proteins | sample U1c2metaG_FD_143036 | JGI IMG/M metagenome (GOLD analysis project Ga0193729, IMG submission 143036) | Soil microbial communities from a riparian zone of the East river system, Colorado, United States - U1c2 | ecosystem: Environmental > Terrestrial > Soil > Riparian zone | place: USA: East River...
ATTTAGTCCCGCAGACAACGCAGGTTCCCTGCATGGCGGGCTTACCATTCTTCATGGTAATCTGATGGGCATCTTTCATTTCCCGCTTATCCTTGCACTTTACACAATATGCAGTATCTGATGCTGGATTTGATGTTGTATCTGCCATAGTTCTTCAGCTGCCTTTCAAAACGTGGTAAAACGTGTTGCTTTCTGCAAGACGGCTATAGATAGACCTCAATAGCCTTACAACCTACGCCAACCGTGCAGCACACCGTCTATTCTGTTTCGGATGGGTGACCCAAACTGGGCAAGAGTCCACAAACAAAGGTCTTAGTGCGAACAGATACGCCCTTTTCAGAGGGACAATGGTTTTTTACAACCGCTTCATCCTATCACGCATCCGTCAGACATTTTACCACACGTTCCTACAAATTCAAGAGCTGCAATTCAAGACCTGTAAGAGGTTCCTTGCGTTACATCACCAATTAGTTTTGAGATTGTGCGCCCTGTCCCTATGAGATGCGAGGCGTGTGCTCCCATGTATGTAACGAAGCACACTTGCAATAGGACTCACAGAATAGGCTGAAATGGCTCATTCTAACCAATGGCTCGACTTTCTGGGTCGTTTCCGTAAATATACATCAGCCACAAGGATGATGATCGTCACGCCTATGTAAGCAGCGATATTGACCCAGGGAAAACGCTGAAAAAAAGGTAGCAACTTGTCATCGCCCAAAAAGATGTTTGCTGCCGTCCAACCTACGACTAAACAGGCAATGTCCAGTAGCCAAGGCAACCGTGTAATCAGTATTGCCACTAAGGCACTCCCTGTCAACAGAACTGTAATGCTTAATGCCAGACCAGCAACCAGGAGAATCAGATTTCCCCCGGCAAGCCCAGCCACAGCTAGTACATTGTCCAGACTCATCATTACATCGGCAACGAGTATCGTGAAAATGGCCATCAAAAGGCCCATGGAGTCTGACTTAGGAGCAATGACATCAGGATCGGCCTGCTCTCCTGCAAGCGCAGTTTTCTGCTTAGAATGATACAGTATTGAGCTGCGATCAGTGAGGAGACGAATAGCGATAACTAAGAGTATAATGCCACCCACTACACCCAGGTATGGCAATTGTAGTAGTACACTAGCTGCAAGAGTAAAAAAAAGGCGCAATATGATTGCGCCTCCCCCACCTACCACAATCGCTGTCAGACGCTGGCGTGGAGGCAATGCAGCGGCAGCCGCCCCGATGACAATAGCATTATCACCACTCAGTACCAGATCTATTAGCACAATACCAATAATGGGGCCTAACCAATCAACCATTTGAATCGTGTATTCCTCTTTACTAGAGAATAACTAACATCATTGGATAAACTGATTTGCCCCTGACTGCTATCCAGTCAAGGGCTTTTTCGATGTTCTCTCTCTAGTATGTCACAGATTCTGGTAGAACCACACGAAATAATGGCCAGCTCAAAAAAAATTACACGAAAATGAACTGGCAATCTAAAGCCATCGCCGATTAGTGTGCTTGTCCCCTTACTGCGACCAGCCCGGAAAGCCCCGTTCTTTCAAGACGGGAATGAATGGGCTTCCCTTTTTCTGGAGGGGCTTGGGCACAGAGGCTCTCTTTTTCTGAGGCATGTGTCAAAAGGAGGCAAATCTGCTTGACAGTGTTGACCTTGTACAAGCGTGAACCTGTCAAGTGGATTTGACGCATGCCTATATCTAGGATAGCAAAGTCTCAACTCAGGGCCGACCATGTATTGTGTTGAGCTGCTCGAGCACTCTTAACATTTTGGTTAATGCTAGATTCTGGTCCAGTGGCTAGCGAAAGCTCTGTTTCCTCTGTGCTCATAGCACAAAGAAGAGAGGGTGGGGAGAGCGTACTGGAAAGCTACAGCTTTCCTTCCAGTATAGCTTTTAGCACGTTTTGCATGATATCTTTTAAAGCGTCTGATTTGATATCAAGTTGGTTTAAAGCCCTTGATCCGGCAACGGCTAGTTGTAGCCAAGCTTCCATTCTAAATGCTTTTTTACCTATTTTTTCAGCCTCACCTATAGCAGCAAAGCTTTTAGCCATATCAACGATAGCCTTCGTCACCTTTTGCACATCATCCGACTCTTTTTTGGACAGTTCTTCTATTTGTTCGGACAGGTTTCCCAAATGATCATCTATCGGCTGCTCGCCATGGTGGCGATTATTTTGTTGATCTTGGACTGCTTGATCGCGCTGTTTTTCCAACTGCCTCAGCTCACTATACTGTGGTTTTACCATCTCTCTAGCCACCCTCTCTGCAGAGCTTAGTAAGGACGTTGCTTGTTCAACGGCATCTTCCTCGAGTGATAACTTTTCGCTCTTTATAGGAAAGCCATGCTTTTTACGAAGATCCTTAAGACGATCAGACGGTTTATTAGATGTACCAGATGTATCAGATGTTCTACTAGATATTATATCGGATATTCTACTAGATGGGCTATCAGGTGATTTACCTAATTCTCCAAAGTGCATGATAATTATCTCCTTTTGCATGAAACTAAGTTCAAAATTTCTCAAAAGATCTATAGTGTTTTTGTATTTAGACTAAATCGGAGAAATCGAGGCGATTCCCTTACTGAGACATAGAGAGTCTTTCTTACTAAAAGCAGAGTTTCTCTCATAAGTGACGAGCACTATTATTAGTTTAGAATAAGTATATTAATAGATCATTAAGAATTAGTTAATATTTGTAATAAACATGTAAATATTCCATTTAATAAAAGTTTTGATTATTAATACATATAAAAAGTGCAAAAAGCAAATATAAGGGTTCCTTAGAAATTTAGACTTCTAAAGCATAGTTCAATCTCGGCGATTTATATTTAACGGTTAGTTTGGGCAGCTAGGTAGAGCCACATTGAAGATAATTCCTTTTCTCGACTGCACAAGCAAGATGGTATCAAGGAGAGCGAAGCGGCTTGGCATTGGTGAGCGGCATGGTACATTCTCTATACAAACCTTGCCTAAAAGAAAAATCTTCTTTTTAATACATAATGTTGACCGATCGTTAATAAATGATGACGATTAGTTGTTGGCATATAATGATGATCGCTCGTTAGCAAGCAATAACCACTGGCTGTTATAGAATGACTGAAGACCGTTTGTAAGGCAAGGTCTGTTTAATAGAACAATTTGAACGATCCAAATTTGTATAGAGCCTTGTCAGAAGCTGTCAGTGACTGTTACCTATCCGCAAACAAGATGTCACTGTCAAATTCTTTGATGAACTCTGTCATACTATAGAATAGGCATATTAATACATGATTAAATATCAATTAACCTGTGTAATAAATAGGAAAAATAGTATCCTAAAGAGTTATAGGTTACCGCCAAGTAGAACCGTATTACCAGCACTTTGTTGACGCGAGATTTCTCTTCGTGTTGGAGGGGGAAGCAGAGGAAAAAGGTGGGGAATGCTTATTCTTGGTCGTAGGCGTCTTGATTACCACTTATTGAGGGGTAATGGGCAGCATTGTTTCCGTCGAGATTTTCTCGATGGAGGAGTTTCTGTATCTCGTCAAACATGGTCTCTACATCGCCGAAGGAACGGTAAACGCTGGCAAAGCGGATATAGGCGATCTTATCCATAAGTCGTAAATGGTCCATTACCAACTCGCCGATAACGCTGCTTGGTATTTCCTGTTTCCCAAAACGATACAGCTCTTGCTCGATGTCCTCCACCGCATTTTCAATTTCACCTGCGGGCAATGGACGCTTCTCACAGGCCTTGCGTAGCCCGATGTACAACTTTTGCCGATCGAATGGCTCTCGCCGCTGATCTCGTTTGATTACCATCAAGTGGAATTTTTCGACGCGTTCATAGGTGCTAAAGCGAGCTTTGCACTGTTCACATTCGCGCCGTCGATGGATGGCGTCGCCGATATCTCGTGAGTCCTTAACCCGTGACTCAGTGTATCCACAAAAAGGACATTTCATGCTGACTTTCCAAAATCTAGCTCAGAAGCTTCTTTTGGGAACATTCTACCACAGTCCCCCCTTTTTGTGTTCAATGTCCTCGGCTCACCGAAATATTCAAGAGCTGGCAGGGAGATCATGCTGAAAACTGCTTCTCGGGATGATCTCCCCGGTATACCAGTGCCAAACAACAAAGATGAATGTTCTGCATTCTCCTGGATGCAGATAGATACTGTTAGATGAGTACTGGAATTGCTATATGCCTTTTCGAGGTGAACTCTGTTGCCATGGCTTCAATTTCACTTGGGGAGGTCGATGGCTTTTGCTGGTTGGGATGAACTTTCCCCACATACCCTGACCGCAACCTGGATCCCTCGCGCCAATAGGCATACCAATAGGGGCCATGTCCCTGTCCATTGCGGCAGGTACTACATGCAGCCTTTCCACACTTACGAAATTGCAACTGATAGGTGATGTGTTGATCATTTGGTATGTCTCTCATAACCACTACCTTACCCTTCCACAAAATCAATAAAAACGTCTACGAAGACTCTCAATTGATGGTTTTATCATAACATTAGTACATGAACATTATCTGAATTTTGCGCTTTCAAAAATGAAAAATTGTTCATCTTTTGGGGGAGATGGTTGCTTGCAAGCGTGTCTTTAAATAACAGCTTATTCATAAGCTGAAAAGAGGAGGCCTATGTCTTGTGCGAGTTTCTCTTTGGTAGGGAATCGATGGTATAATGAAGTATCACAGCGGTTAAGTAGCGCTGCTGATAGACAGACCGCTGTATTTTGTTCGCAATATCATGTTGTAGGATTGGAAGGAGGAAACAAACTATGCAAATCATTATCAAGAGCAGACAAATGCCTATTACCTCACAGTTGCGTCAGCAAATTGAGCGTAAAGTACGCCGTCTCTCTCGTCTGGTTGATGAGAATACCCGTGTAGAGGTGACAGTAACTGAAGGAAAGACACGTAGTGCCAGTGATCGTTATTCTATGCAACTTGCTCTTTCTGGTTATGTCCATCCTATTCGCAGTGAGGTGAGCGCGGTGAGCGCCACTGCTGCCCTTGATCTCGTGATCGATAAAGTTGTTGCCCAACTTGGTCGCCAGAAAGATCGGCAAACGACAATACGTCGGCACCATACAACGCCTATCAAAGTTCAGTCTCTTTCTCGTTCTGGTCTGCTCACGTCTTTAGAAGAGGAGTCTGAGGAAGTGACGGAAGGTTCTCTGACTGCAAACTCTGTTGAGGAAGAACGTAACGAGGAAATCTGGTCCAGAGTAGTGGAAATTCGCCGCTCGCCTACAAAGCCGATGACCGATCAGGAGGCGATTGCGCAGATGGAGAAAGATGGCGCTTCTTTTTATCCTTTTTTCAATGAGGAGAGCGATAGCGTCAATGTGATGTATAAGCTGGATAATGGAGGATATGGAATATTAGTGCCTGTCATGGTATAAATACGTATAGAGGTACTTGGCAATAAAATTCTTTATCCTGCTTTGGGTGCAAGATGACCCTCGTTTCAGTTCTGGGGCATTTGTGCCCATCCTTTTTGTCCTCACAGCGTGACTTCAAAGTGCCATGGCTGCGATGGTGGAGAATCGAATTGACCAAGTGGATCGGCTGCTCGGATCGTTAGGATACGAGCCTCGGTTGATGGGAGAGGCCTGAAGCGTGCGCTTCCCTGATAGACAGCTTGGTTTGGTCCATTTGTTAGGTCAGGCCGTGCCAGCATGATGCCTCCGTGATCTCCTGTCCATTGTTTTCCTGTGGTATCTTTGAGGAAGAAGATGATACGTGGGACGAACGAGAAGCCCGGCTGAAGGGGAGGTCTGATCCACATATAGAGCAGGTCGAAGAAAGACTGATAATACTGCAGTTGGTGCAGTATTAATATCATCCCGTTTTGTTTCTGTTCTAATTCCAAGGTGATGGTTTTTACCGGTTCACTTGTATCAGGCTTTTCTCGTTGCTCCTGTGTTCGAGGCAAGGGAGCTGCGATGACTACTGGTGGACGTGATGCTAGTTCCAATGCCCGGGTTGAAAAGGGCGTTGGATCTTGTAAGATGTCGTTGCATAATTGCAAGCACTCATCGCAGATATATGCCGCTCCTGGCCCCGCTACCATACGCCTGACATCCGATGTGTGGCGGCCACAAAAGGAGCAACGCGCTTGTGAACGATCAAAACTCATTATATCCTTCCCTATCAGCTAAACCTATGCATTACCCTTTACGCATACGCTGGGCAGTCAGAACTGCCGTTGCCTCGTTACGCAATCCCAGACGTACAAGAACAGAGGCGTGGGCCTCCCATTCTAATAAGTCATCTAATGGTAGAAGAGATGATGCGATGTTGTCTGTTGTGCTCTCTAGCTGTCGAGAATCGTCTACGGGCATTTGATCTATATGAATATGCCCATTGAACTCTTCTGGCTTTTCTTGGCCTGTATCGAAATCGCTCCTGTATTTGCGCTGCAAAGCCAGCTTGATCAAATAATCGGCAAAGTGCGGATTTTTTGGAAGGAGGGAACCATGCAGATAGGTGCCGTAAGCGTTGCGGTAGATTGCACCTTCGGTAGAATCCTCTGCATTGTTACCGTATCCTTTCAGGACTTTTCCCAGTGGCTTGGCTGTACCCAGATAGGTACGTCCTCCATGATTCTCGAAGCCAACTAGTGTTTGGCCATTCCAACTAATGGCAATATTTCCAATACAGCGTGCAGTGCGTGCTCCTTTGTGAATAGTCCAAGCATCAAAGACGCCCAGACCTTGCATGTCTGGTCCTTCGGCTGGACGATAGTAATGGGCTAAGAGTTGGAACCCGCCACAAACGGCAAGCACTGGCATATCGTCTTCGATCGCTGCCCACAAGCCGATTCCTTTCATCTCATGTAAATCCTGGGCAACGGGAGCCTGCTCTTTGTCCTGACCACCGCCAATGAACAATATGTCGTACTCATCGGGTGCAAGAGCATCGCCAATACCCAAACCAACTATTCGTAGTTCGATACCTCGTAGCTGGCAACGGCGGCGCAATGTCAGGATATTGCCCCGGTCGCCGTATAAATTTAATTGATCTGGATACAAATGTCCCAGTGTCAGCGTAAGTGGCTGGGTGAAACCATCGCTCATACTTCTTTTCCTTCCCAAAAGTGAGGAGTTAAACCGCGTTGTTCCAACTCACGATGCACTGTCAGTAAACCTGTATACGTAGGGACAATAAAGAGAGTTTCACCAATGGGTGTTTGCTGTATAAAGCGCTTTTGAGCCCGTAGCTGTTAGCTATCTGGGAGGTCAATTGCTCAGGATCTGCAAGAGTCTGGCGCTTTTTTTGTTTTTTGTTTGCTCCTCTTTGCTGGCGTGTCTGGTGCGTACCCCATTCACCTTTTAATGGCATATATGGGATGATGGTCATTTCCTTCTGAGGTATCCCTGCATATTTCAGACGTAAGGCAAGATCCAGTGCACGGGTTCCCGAGACGACAAGGCTTTGGGTATGGCCCACTGCCCGTTCAAAATCAACATCCCAGATCCAGGAGACATCTTGCCCGTCGGCAATGTTGTCATTTAAGATGAAGAGGACGTGACGTGCTATGCCTTCGCTGAAGACGGTGCGTAGCACTTCATTAAATCCGGTAGGATTCTTTGCCAGCAAGAGACGTATGGTTCTATCTCCGGCCTGTATGAGTTCACCGCGTCCGAAGGCTGGCTTTGATTGTTCAATGCCTGTGATAATGGATTGCCAGTCTGTATTTACTGCCTGGGCTGCTGTGATGGCAGCCAGAGCATTATAGACGTTATAGAGTCCTGGTAGAGGAACAATTATTTCATGCTGTTGTCCTGTATGTTCAACGGTGATGCGATGGCGGTCGAAGCTATCGAGTTGTACTTGGGTCGCTCGTATATCCGGTTGAGGACGCTGCAATTCGCAGCTAGTACAGCGATAATGTCCAATATGGCTATAGAAGCGTAAATCGTATCTGTACTCATGACCACAGTTTGAGCAAGTGCGGGCATCGCTGACTTGATATTGTTCAGAGTCTCCACGTTGTTTTTGCAGGTCCAGAGAGGGGTCGTCAATACCATAGTAGAGCACTTTGCCGCTAAAGCCAGTCGCCAGATGTGCTATTGAGGGATCATCTGCGTTGAGTACGAGTGTGGTAGTTGCTGGCATCTGGCTGATGGCCTTTCGCCAATGGGAAATGATGCTGTCTACTTCGCCATAACGATCGAGCTGGTCTCGAAAGAGGTTGTTAAATACGGCGACGCGTGGCTCTATGGCCTTGACGATCTGAGGAATTGTGGCCTCGTCTATTTCAAGGATCGAGATAGCTCTCTTCCCTGAACGCCGCATCTGGCCGTTGGGTTGGGCGCGGATGACAAACAAGCTTGCCACACCACGCATCAGGTTTGATCCTTCGCGATTGTGCCAGACGCGTAACCCGCTATCACGCAAAATGGTAGCAATGAAACCGCTAGTTGTCGTTTTACCGTTTGTTCCTGTAACGATGACGGTACCATATTCTATCTGTGTTGCCAAGTGTTCGATGATCTCTGGGTAGATGCGCTGAGCTACTATGCCGACAACACTTGTACCTCCGCCGAGATGTAACCGGCGGCTGATAGCTCCTGCAGCTCTTCCTGCGACAACCGCTAATCCCGCTCGTAGAACATGTTGCCGACGCTTCTTGCGATTTGGTTGTCGTTGTGGTACTGTATTGGTTGATTGAGAGGGATTATTCTGGCTCTCTTGTTGTTCTCCATCTATCTTGGGCGGCATTGACTGCGATGGCCGTTGTTTTCGCATGCTGTTCCTCCGCGTGAACGCTTCTATCCTTATATAGTAGATATATGCAGCATAGCATGCAAGCTCAGTGGGGTCAAGTGCATTGAGGGATGCTATTTTAGTACTATGTTCATACCTCATTGCGGTAGTATACTCTACTTGCGCTCTGATGGCTATGCATCTAAAGAAATATTTCGGCATCTTTTTGCGTTTGTATAAAGGCCGGATGAGATTTAAAGCAGGGACTTGCCAATATGTGCTATCCTGTCTGTGATCTTAAGGAATACTTGGGGAGGTAGAATAGCTACTTGCCAACTTGTCAGGAACCCCATGGCGAAAGCTAGGGACTTGCAGTCTGATGATATTCTGTCCTTAATAATAAGGGCAGATATGTGTATACATGCAGGTTTTGTTGAGTAAAAAAGGTCAGGTAAGATTTCATGGCAAAGAAACTTGTAATTGTAGAATCGCCAGCCAAGGCGAAAACAATTGAAAAATTTTTAGGACGCGATTTTACGGTCCTTGCTTCTATGGGTCATATCATCGATTTGCCCAGAAAAGGGCTTGGCGTGAATACAAGAAAAGATTTTGCTCCTCGCTATGAGATTATCGAGAAGAAAGATAAGCTGATTGAAGAGTTGAAGGCCGCATCCAAACGTGCAGATGAGGTGTACTTGGCTCCAGACCCTGATCGTGAGGGTGAATTCATCGCTTGGTCGCTGAAAACTATTCTAGAACTAAAGAATCCGCATCGTGCCGTTTTTAATGAGATCACCAAGCTAGCTGTACAGGATGCTATCAAAAAACCCCGTGAAATTAATGAGGACCTTTTTAATGCTCAGCAAGCACGCCGTGTGCTTGATCGTCTGGTTGGCTATAAAATCAGTCCGCTTCTCTGGCGTCGTATCCAGTCCGGGACTAGCGCGGGACGTGTCCAGTCCGTTGCGTTGCGAGTAGTCTGTGATCGTGAGGCGGAAATCCGCGCTTTTGTTCCTGAAGAGTATTGGTCAATCACTGCAACGCTTAGTAAACAGAAGAAGCCAGAGCGTTTTGAGGCCACTTTAATCTCGCGTCTCAAGGATATGACAGCTGCGAATGGTGATGAAGCTGGCTCTGAGTCAGAGGAGCAGCATGGAGCTGATGTTCAGAACGGTACGAAGGCGGCTAAGGCTGGGAAGGGACGTATTAAGATCTCTTCGAAGGAAGAGTCCGATGCTATCCTCGCAGATCTGCAAGATGCAACGTATACGGTGCTGAAATATGATGAACGTGAACAGCGTCGTCAACCACCTCTGCCTTATACGACGAGTACTATACAGCAGGATGCCTCAGTTCGGCTCTACTTTAAGCCAAAGAGAACCATGAGTCTGGCCCAGCAACTCTACGAGGGTATTGAACTAGGAGCCAGCGGCCATCAGGGTCTGATTACCTATATGCGTACCGACTCGACTCGTATCTCTGATGAGGCCCAGGGAAAAGTAAAAGGCTACATTGCTGAAGCTTTTGGCCAGCCCTATGTTGGTCAAGGACGTTCTGGCAAGGCGAAAGCAACGACACAGGATGCACATGAGGCAATCCGTCCAACAGATGTAACATTGACCCCTCAAGCCGTGAAATCGTACTTGTCGGCTGATCAATTCAAGCTGTACAACTTGATCTGGCGTCGCTTCGTTGCAAGCTTTATGACACCGGCTGTCTTTGATACCGTTCGCGTTGATATTGTTGCTAAGCAGTATGTCTTCCGGGCTTCTGGCTCCAATCTCAAATTTCAAGGTTTCTATGCTGTCTGGTCTCGTGAGGAAGATGAAAAGCTTTTACCAGTAATGCAAGTAGATGAGGTACTAGATTCGCATGGACTAAAACCAGAGCAGCATTTTACGCAGCCACCTCCTCGTTATTCTGAGGCGAGCTTAATAAAAGAACTTGAAGAACAGGGTATTGGGCGTCCGAGTACCTATGTCCCGATCATCAGTACGATCCAGGATCGCGGCTACGTCGATCAGGACCAGCGGCGCTTTATTCCTACGTGGTTGGGCGAGACGGTTAACGAGATGCTAAATAAGCATTTTCCTGATATCGTTGACACTGGATTTACTGCTGAGATGGAACGCAAACTAGACGATGTGGAAGAGGGGCGTTGCTCTTGGACGGAATTCCTGCGCAGTTTCTATGGTGATTTCAAGGTCACTATGGAAAAAGCGGAAGCTGAGATGGATCGCGTACAGAAGCCCCTAGAGGAGATGGACGAGTTATGTCCTGAATGTAAGGAACGTAACTTGGTGATTCGTACTGGACGTTTCGGTCGCTTCATTTCGTGCTCTGGCTTCCCTGAATGTCGCTATCGCCGCTCTTTTGTGATGAAGACTGGTGCTTTCTGTCCATCGTGTAAGGGCGATCTTGTGGAGCGTAAAACGCGGCAGAAAAAACGTGTCTTTTATGGCTGTAACAACTATCCAACCTGTAATTTTGCCATTTGGGAGCGGCCAGTGCCTGATCCTTGTCCAAAGTGTGGCGGCCTAATGGTTATTCCCAAAGTAGGGCAAGATCCTGTCTGTTATGAGGAAGTCCTTACCGCCCAACGTAGCGTAGAGGAGAAACCGAAGCAAGATGGGAGTGCACGGTCAGCGCGTAGCACGCGTAAGAAGAAAGCATCAGGGGACGCAACCTCAGAGGGCAATTCAAGTAGTGCGAGTGGGACAGGCAGTAAGGAAAAGAGTAGCGGAAGTAAAAAGAAAGTATCAGCAGAGGCAGTTACGAAGTCGAGTTCGAAAAGTGTGAGTGGGACAGGCAGTAAGGCAAAGAGTAGTGGGAGCAAAAAGAAAGCATCAGGAGAAGCTGTTGCAAAGTCAAGCTCGAAAAGTGCGAGTGGGATAGGCAGTAAAGCAAAGAGTAGTGGAAGCAAAAAGAAAGCATCAGGAGAAATAGCTACGGAGCCGAGTCCAAATGGTGCGAGTGGGACATACAGTAAGCAGACTACAATAACAGTGCTCACTGATGCTGAAGGTGAGACTGTCCAAGAGGAAACTGTGGCCGCCCATAGCACAACCAGTAGACATACCTCTGCCAGGAAAGCCCCTTTGTGAGAATAGGACTCCCCTGTCTTTCGTTGTGGGTAGAATGTCAACGATGTGCTATAATCATGAGACAACTATTGCATTCCTTATGTCCAATAGGAAAGAGGACTGTGATTAGGAGGATTATATGCCGCATGCAGTAACGCTCATCCCTGGCGACGGTACGGGACCCGAAATTGCTCGGGCTACTCGTCGCGTTTTGGAGGCCACGGGGGTCCAATTTGACTGGGACGTGCGTCTGGCAGGAGTGGAAATGGTCGAGAAGTATGGCACAGTTCTGCCTGATGATGTGATTGAGTCGATAAAGTATACCAAGGTAGCTCTAAAGGGTCCAATTACAACTCCAGTTGGTAAGGGCCAGCGGAGCGCAAATGTTGCTCTACGCAAAAAACTCGATCTCTATGCCAATCTTCGGCCTGCAAAAACCTATCAGGGGCTACGCTCTCGCTACGAGAATATCGACTTAGTGATTGTCCGTGAGAATACTGAAGACCTCTATGCTGGAATTGAATTCCAGCGTAATACGCCCGAACACCAGGAGATGATCGACTTCATTGCTCGTACGACCGGGCACCAACTTGATCCCAACTCAGCTATCAGTATCAAGTATATCTCTACTATGGCGACGCGGCGCATTGTCAAGTTTGCTTTTGAGTATGCTCGTACAAATAATCGTCGCAAGGTAACGGCTGTACATAAAGCGAATATTATGCGTCTCTCGGATGGCCTATTCCTGTCTAATGCGCATGAGGTGGCCAAAGAGTATCCTGATATTCAGTTTGAAGATCGTATTGTGGATAACATGTGTATGCAACTGGTGCAGAAGCCAGAACTCTACGATGTGCTCGTGCTTCCCAACCTCTACGGTGATATTATCTCTGATTTATCTGCAGGATTAATCGGTGGGCTGGGAGTCGCTCCAGGTGCTAATATTGGGAGCCAGTATGCCATCTTTGAGCCTGTCCATGGGAGTGCGCCAAAGTATGCCGGGCAGAATAAAGTCAATCCTATGGCCATGATGTTTTCTGGGGTCATGATGCTTCGTCACCTAGGTGAGCGTGACGCAGCTCATCGCCTGGAAAAATCCCTTATGCAGGTGATTGCACAGGGGAAGTACGTGACCTATGATTTGAAGCCTCGTCCTGACGATCCTACATCCGTTGGCACTTCGCAGGTCGCTGATGCAGTCATTGAACATTTACAGTGAGTGGAGGAGCTTGGGTACAGGGGGTATACTAGTGGAATTAGCTTGTGAAAGGCAGGTTTTGTGGTGTAATTACCCACATGGACAAGCAGCAAGTCATAGACACCCTGAAATCTTATGAGTCGGAGTTGCGTCATCGCGGTATTCTGCATGCTGCGCTATTCGGTTCGGTAGCTCGTGGCGATAACCGTCCTGATAGTGACATTGACATTATGATTGAAGTTGATCCCGCAGCACATATCACAGTTTTTGGTTATGTTGGATTGAAAGAGTACATAGCGGGTTTATTTCCTGTGTCGGTCGATGTAGTAGATCGACATGCCTTGAAACCATATGTGCGTTCGCCGGTGGAAGGTGATTCTATCTATGCCTTTTAAATCTCAGAATATGCAAATCGGGAGTACTGGCAAAAAGCCTAGTAACTTGTTTTAGAAGCTTGGTAACGACTCAGGACGCACAGTGAATTAGGCCCCGACGAAACGGGCAATAAATCGCGGGGCGGACGCGATTTATTGCGTCCCTTGCTAGCTGATCTCTCCAGCATTCTCTCTCTTGTGCCACTTATGACGCGCCTGAATATAGCGCACTGTCCCTGAGTGGGAACGCATCATAAGAGAAGATGTTCGTGCACCCCAGCCGAAATATTGAACGCCGTCGAGCAGATCTCCGCTGGTAATACCAGTTGCTGCGAACGATACATCGTTGCCTTTGACCAAGTCATCAGTACGGTATACTCGTTGCAGGTCGATACCATCCGCCTTAAACTTCTCACGTTCTTCTTCATTGCGTGGCCAAATCTTGCACTGAATTTCTCCACCAATGCATTTGAGTGCTGCTGCCGCTAGGACTGCCTCTGGTGCTCCTCCGGTCCCCATCAAGACATCTACTCCTGAGTAATCCTCCATGGCTGCCTGGATGGCTGCCGCTACATCTCCGTCAGTGATCAGGCGGATACGAGCACCGACTTCACGAATCTGGCGCATCATTTCCTGATGACGAGGGCGGTCTAATATGACAACCGTAAGGTCGTCAATATGTGCATCGCGGACACGAGCGATACGATCCAGGTTGACACCAATTGGGGCATTAATGTCAATCACATTTTTCATCGCTGGTCCAACGGCAATTTTCTCCATATAAAAGACGCCTGGAGGTGCTGAATACATCGTCCCTCGTTCGGCTGTTGCTACTACTGCCAGGGCACCGGGCAGACCAAGTGAGAGCAATCTCGTGCCATCAACCGGATCAACAGCCACATCGACTTCTGGTGAATTGCCATTGCCAACTTGCTCGCCAACGTAGAGCATGGGGGCTTCATCTTTTTCACCCTCGCCGATAACAACGATACCACTCATGTCGACACCATCAAGTGCATGACGCATGGCGTCAACTGCCGACTGATCAACTAATTCTTTATTGCCTTTGCCCATCCAACGGCCAGCACTCAGGGCAGCTGCCTCAGTAACGCGAACCAGTTCCATTGCCAAGTTACGCTCTTTTGTCCTTGAATATTCGAAACGTCCTTCTAGATCCATAGTTTTTTCCCTTCTTATTGCGTTTCTATCTCTACATAACGTGGATGTGTACGGCAATGTTCGGCTTTGATGATTGCACGCAGATTCTCCACAGCCTCATCGAGTTCTCCTTGTCGATTGACAATTGCATAGTCGTAATATTTCCTCTGAGACAACTCAATTTCGGCATCGGTTAGCCGACGTTCTCGCTCTGCAGCCGTCTCGGTCTGGCGATTCGTAAGGCGATCAATCAATTCGTCTATCGATCCGGGCACCAGGAAGATATAAATTGCACCCGGTAACTTCTGCCGAACCGTTCTTGCTCCCTGCACATCGATTTTTAATAAGACATCGTGCCCCTGCCTTAGGTTCTCTGTAATCTGTTGGGTAGGTTGTCCATACCAATTTCCATGGACATTGGCGTGCTCAAGAAGCTCATTGTTATTGACCATGTGATCAAATGCTTCTGGGCTAATGAAATAATAGGGGTTGCCATCACTTTCACCCGGGCGTGGGGCACGTGTAGTGACGGAGGCGACGACATGAAAATCCATGCCTTTTTCTTTCAAAGCCTTAATCACCGAATCTTTGCCAGTTCCCGATGGGGCTGAAAGCACGAAAAGTAGTCCCTGGTTATTGGCTGGCGGCGACTTTTCGTGAGGTAATGCGTGTTGCGTTTCAATTTGCATGCTTCTTTCCCTGATAATGCTTATAAGACAAGCAAGTCGGTATACGAACGATCTCATCCTTGTTATACTTTTTGCATCTTTGCGTCAATGAGCATAAAGGGTTGCTGCTTGCTATCATCGTGCTACAACCTTTGGGGTAACAGTGCCCACGGTACTATTGTACAACACTGTATCTTTCTAATGCCACCGCTTATTATTGGGGCTTGAAATTTTGATAGAAGCTTGCAAAGCACAGCCATGATTAATATGTTGGGTAAAGCTTCCTTCCTTGACCTTGGCTTGGCTTCCGGTGTATGATCCAAAGGGATGAAACAAGGAGTGCGAAGTTTTTCAGAATTATGCATATAGACGCTATCACCCTAGCCGCCGTCGCCGATGAATGGTGTACGCTGCTAATTGGGGCACGGATTGATACCATTATCCAACCGACTGAGCATGCCATTGCTATCCAATGTTATGCCCCCAGTCGTGCAGGAGGAGAGCAAGCTTCTGCCCAAGGGCAGGGAGGACAGAACCGCTGGCTCTATCTCTCAATTCACCCACAGTTTGCTCGGGTGCACTTGACCGCGCTCAAGCCACAAAAGATTGTCAGTGAGCCTCCTGCATTCGTCATGCTATTGCGCAAGCATCTAGAAGGGGCGCGTATCGAGTCGATTGTACAGCCACGATGGGAACGTGTACTGGAGATTATTGCTAGCTATCGCAGCAATCCTGATAGTGAAGAGCGCGTCCGTTTCCGCCTCATCCTAGAGATCATGGGGCGGGTCAGCAACATTATCCTTTGCAATGAGCAGGGGATGATTCTTGGTAGCCTCAAACGTGTCGGATCTGATATCAACCGTTATCGTGTCATCGCTTCCGGAGTGCCGTACGTGCCTCCACCACCACAGCAGCGCACGCTTGCTGGTCAGACATTGCCTCGTCTGGAACCTACCAGCGTCACACCAGCCCAACTATCGATCTGTGCTGTTGATGTCAACTCTGATGCACCAGAAGTTCTCCTAGAGAAAACAGGAAAACGCTCA
>Ga0193729_1000805_pt1 | contig 16251 bp, 14 predicted proteins | sample U1c2metaG_FD_143036 | JGI IMG/M metagenome (GOLD analysis project Ga0193729, IMG submission 143036) | Soil microbial communities from a riparian zone of the East river system, Colorado, United States - U1c2 | ecosystem: Environmental > Terrestrial > Soil > Riparian zone | place: USA: East River...
CTTCTTTCCGCCCCATGAATGCGTAAAGAAGTCCGAGCTGTGCATGGCGCGTCGCGTCTTGCGGACTGTCGGTCACGGTTTTTTCCAGCGCGGGTCGTGCCGTTTCAAAGTCAGTTTTGGCCCGCGCGCTATCGTTGCGCACAAGATCGATGCAACCTTGCAGGTAGCTTTTCGGAAGCGGCGCACCCGGTTGCGAGGTGATGGCTTCCAGACGACAGAGGGCGAGCGCTTTCTCCGCCGCAGCTGGATCTCGGTCCATCAAACCCACATCCCATCGCGCGAAAGTGACAACTCCGTCCGGATCGACATTGGCGGGAATACTTTGCAGTGCGGTCTTGATTGGCTCCGTACTTCCGTTCCGGAAAAATTCGGTGTAGCCGCGCTGAATCTTCACATTGACTGAATCAGGCGCGAGCTCGAGCACGCGATCAAGTCCACGCAAGCCGCAGCCCAATCGCGCAATCCGAAGTAGGTTTGCGATGCGTCGTAGAGCGTGACTTGATTACGCGGATCAATTGCTTCCGCATGTTTGTAAGCGGCTATGGCTTCCGCCCAACGCCCTTGTCGTCGCTGCACAGCGGCGATGTAAAGGCCGACGTCGCCATCATTCGGCAGCGCCCGAGCGGCGAGACCGAATTCGCGCAACGCTCCCTCGTAGTCCGCTTCTTCATAATATAAATACAGCCCAAGCGCGGCATGGGCTTCGCCCAAGTCCGGCTGCAAGCGCAAAGCTTCGATCGCCTCCGCGCGGGCCTTTTGTTTGCGTGCTTCCGTCGGTTCGAACCAATGATAAATTTGACTTGTCGCGGCGGAGAGTCGCGCGTGTGCGAGGGCAAAGTTGGGGTCGAGTGCGATCGCTTGCTCGAAAAGTTGGGCCGCGGTCCGAAAATCTTGCAAGAAGTTATCGGGCCGCGTTTGGTATTCGCGGCCTTGGAGATAGAGAACGTAAGCGTCGGTGTTGTCCGTTGGTTTTGTTTCGACGCGCACTTTTTCCTGCGGCGAAAGCGTTGCTCTGAGAGCGTCGGCAATCCGCTTCGCCACTTCACCTTCCACACTAAAAATATCGATCAATTCGCGATCGTAACTCTGCGCCCATAGATGCGCGTCGGTCTCTGCTTGAATGAGCTGGACGTTAATGTGCACGCGGTCGCCCGACCTCTGCACGCTCCCTTCGAGAACGTTAGCAACGCGGAGTTCGCCCGCAATTTCGGAAAGATTCTCCGGCACACTTTTGTAATGTGCCGTAGAAGTGCGCGAGATAACTCTGAGCCCGCTGATCTTCGAGAGTGTGGTGATGATTTCGTCCTGGATACCTTGGGCGAAGAAGGCGTTTTCTTTGTCCGAACTTAAATTCTCGAAAGGCAGAACGGCCACGGATTTATTGTTCGATCCGGCAGGCGCGACGGCCGCGACTTTATGCTGCTGGGAAAAATGAAACGTCAGCAGCCCAGCTGCGATCACCGCGGCGACAATAATTACCGTGCTAAACCTGTGTCCGGTCTTCCGCTTGATCGATTCGTTAGGCCAAACATCTTCCGTTCGCTTCAAACCTTCGGGTGTCAGCTCAAATGCCCATGCGATTACGATTGCAATGGGAAAACCGATGACGATCGCGAGCACGATAAATCGCACCGCCCAATTGGGAATTTCGAAGAACGGAAAGACTTGAGTCGCGACCTGCGTCAATAGCCAGCCTACCACCGCGTAGGCGATCGCGACCTTGTAAACGTTGCGTCGCTTGAGCTCTGAGAAGAAAGTGGCCACCTTCATAATTTTTCGCCGGTAACTTTTTCCACCAGCGCTTCGAAGCGTGGATCGCCGCGCAGCGGATCGAGGTACGGATCGATTTTGATGAAATTAATGCTGGGCAGGCCACTCTGATCGCCGCGGGCAGCTTCTTCCAGCCAGTCCAGCGCCTGATCTCTTTCTCCGAGCGCGAGGTGAATCACGGCAAACGCGTAAGGCTGCACATAACGCCTCTTAGCCGCTTCGGTAAGCTGGGCCAATATCTCGCGCGCTTCCTTCTGCCGTCCGGCGGTCGCCTCGGCGTGGCCAATGAACCCGAGCCCGCTCGGGTCGTCGTTCAACTCTAAGGCTCTTTTATATTCAGCGATCGCTTCGCTGATATCGCCTTTCAGTTCTAACGCCAACCCGAGATACCGGTGAGCAAAATAAAACTCCGGATTCATTTCCAAGGTGTCGTGATATTGCTCGATCGCCTTATCGTATCGCTTTGACATCAGGTGAACCGTCCCGAGATCGACATGAATGATCGGCGACACTGGATCGAGCTCGACGGCTCGTTTTGCTTCCGCCATTGCGCGATCGAACTCCCCAGTTATCAAGAGTGTCAATCTCCCATACCAATGGTGAGCCGTCGCGTAATTCGGGTTTAGCTGAATAGCGCGCTCAAATTCTTTCGCTGACTGCGCCGGCTTGAAAGAACAAACGAGTACAAGGCCCAGGGACGCGTGCGCCTCAGCAAGTGAGTCGTCCAGTTCAACCGCTTTCATTGCGGCAGCTTTTGCGCGCGGAAGATATTCTTGCGGTGCGCCTGCTCCATAGACGGGAAACAAGGCGCACGTATCAGCTATGCCCGCATAAGCGAGGGCGTAGTTTGGGTCCTTGTCGGCCGCTTGCTGAAAGTAGTTGAGTGCTTTCTTAAGATTCTCAGCGGTGCGTCTGTTCCAAAGATACCGACCTTTGAGATAAAGCTCGTGCGCCTCCAAATCCGCTGTCGGTTTAACTGAGATGGCGCGTTCTTCGGAGCCGGTGAGTTTCGCTTGCAGCTTCTCGGCGATCGTTTTTGCAATATCGCTTTCGATTTGAAAAACGTCGGTCAGCTGACGGTCAAATGTGTCAGCCCAAAGATGGGTGTCGGTCTCGGCTTTCACTAACTGAACGTTCACGCGCACTTCGTGGGCCGAGCGCTGCACGCTGCCTTGCAGAATATTCGCGACCCCCAGTTGCTTCGCGATGGCTGGCAGATCATCGGGTGAGCTCTTAAAACGCTGTGTCGAAAGGCAGGAGACCACTTTCAGTTGCGCGATCTTCGCCAGTCGCGTGATGATTTCGTCCTGAATCCCGGCTGCAAAATAGGCATTTTCGGGATTGCCGCTGAGGTTAGCGAACGGAAGTACAGCGAGAGACTTTCCCGGCAGCTCTGCACGCCAGCCCTGTTTGTTTGGCGCGGTATAGCGCCCGAGAAAAAACAAACTCGCCGAGATCACCCCGGCTATGACCACAACATAAATCCAGGCGCGACTACGCACCGGTTTTTTCGGCAATTCGTCTGCAATCTCCGTTCGCTTCAATCCTTCCGGCGTCAGCTCAAATGCCCAGGCGATCACGAGAGCAATGGGAAAACCAATCACAATCAGCATTATCACTAGGCGGATTGCCCAGTTTGGAATCTCGAGGAACGGGAAAACCTGCGTCGCTATCTGCATCAGCAGCCAAGCGACGACTGCATAGGCGATCGCTACTTTGTAAACGTTACGTCGCTTTAGCTCGGAGAAGAAGTTGCGCGGATTCACGGTGGCGGCGTACTTGCCTCCGAAGGCGTGTCTTTGGTTGCAAAAACTTTTGCGACAAGTTCTTCGAAACGCCGGTCGCTGCGGATCGGGTCCCACACCGGCTCGTCTTTGTAAAAGACTCCGATCGCTCCCGTTGCTAAGCCACGTTCCAGCCATGAAAACGCCAGCTCCTGCTCGTTCAAGGTCGCATAGATTTTGGCAATCCAGTGCGCCTCGCTCAGGTTCGCACCTGACATCTCTTCCAGCTCTTTGATGATCTGGAGTGCTTCCGCCCGCTTCCCCTGCGCCGCGTAGACCACGCCCGTACTGTAAATCAAAATCGGATCATTTTTCCTCTCTCGTTTGGCCTTCTCTAATTCCGCGAACGCCTCGTTGAATAACCGGTTTTGAATGTACACTCCGATTTCCCAGGTAGTGCTCAGAGCCGGGCCCAGTTCATTAGCCTGCCGCAGCCGCTCCAGTGCTCTCACATAATCACGCTTAAAGTAGTAAGGAAGGACCGCATTCCGTGCGATGGCTGATGAGAGCGGGTCGAGTTCGCGAGCTTTCAGCAACTCCTCTAAGGCTTCATCGAGACGCCCCTGTCGCACGAGCGAAATTCCCAAATAGAAATGGGCTAATGCTAAGCTCGGGCTGAGTTCGATCGCACGCCGCAGTTCACGATCACCCAGCGCGAAATTGGACGGGGCGAACAGGGCGTACGCTTGACCAAGTGCGGAGTGACCTTCGGCAAGGTTTTCATCGAGCGCGAGGGCTTTGCGCGCTGTCTCTTCCGCTTTGCGCCGACCTTCAATGGGCGCAATGTAGCCGCGCAATCCAAGAATTGCATACGCGTCAGCTAAGCCCGCGTAGGCGAGCGCATAATTGTGATCTTCGTCAATGGCCTTCTTGTAATAGTGGATGGCCGTGAGTAGATCCTCGCGGGTACTACGTTGAGCATACGACCGTCCCTGCATGTAATACTGAAATGCTTTAAGGTTCTCCGTGGGACGCTTCGCAAGCTGCTGCCTCTCTGCGCCGGTCAGCTTCAAGCGCAGCTTCTCGGAAATCTCTTTCGCGATCTCTTCCTGCACCGAGAACACATCGGCAAGCCGGCGATTGTATTGCTGGCCCCAGATCTGGCTATTGTCCTGCGCGTTGATAAGCTCCACATGGACCGACAGACCATCGCTTCGCTGCGCGATCCTACCCGTGAGCACCGCCTGCACTTTCAACTCCTTTGCTACCGCCTGCGCGTCCATGTCCTTTCCCTTGTAATGGAATACTGAGTTGCGTGACATCACTTTGAGGTTCGGCAACTGTGAGAGGCTGTTGATGATGCTTTCGGGAATACCGTCAGAGAGGTAATCGGTGTCTGGATCACGGTTCTGATTGTCAAACGGCAGCACCGCGATCGATTTCGCCGGCAACTCAGAGCTTTGTTTCGAACTCGTGTAACGTCCGAGACTTCGGGACCAGCCCTTCGGCGCGCTATCTGCGACTTCCGCGCGTTTGATCCCTTCTGGCGTCAGCTCAAAGGCCCACGCGAGAATCAGCGCGATCGGAAACCCTAACGCGAGCAGCATGATCACCAGTCGGATCGCCCAATTCGGAATCTCGAGAAAAGGGAAAACCTGCGTCGCGACCTGCATCAGTAGCCACGACACGACTCCGTACGCAATGGCTACCTTGTAAACATTGCGCCGCTTTAATTCGCCGAAGAGATTCTTCGGATTCACTGCTCGTTCTTGTGCCACACAGCACTGCATCGTTCAAGCCGATCCGCCCTGATCCGCGAACAGAAATCAATAGTCGGCGCTAAAGCGCGCGGCCCAGATCGGGAAAACAGCGCGGTCAGCGACCGCGGCCAATAGAAGAGCGCTTGCAAAGCGTGTTCACGGCGGAACAGTTGGCAGCGATGCCGGGTGACTTTGAAAAGCTGAATTCGAAAATCGAACGCGCGGTTGCGGACAGCCAGTTGATGGAATCGGCGGCAAAGAACATTCGAGCCCTGCTTGCGGGAACTTCGTCGGATTTTTACTTGCGAGTCGTTGATGAACTCGTTGCCACCGCTAAGTGGTCAGAGTTGAACGACCGGTTTTACCAGACACTTGTCTTTGGCACCGGCGGTCTTCGTGGACGCACGATCGGCAAAGTCGTCACGACCGCGGAACAGGGTAACTCACGCGAAAACGAACGACCGCAATTTCCGTGCGTTGGGACGAACGCGATGAATTTCTTCAACATCAGTCGGGCGACTCAGGGACTTGTCGCCTATCTGCAGGATTTTGTCGGCTCGACAGAGTCTCGCCCCACCAGAGAGAGGCCAAAAATTGTCATCGCACATGATCCACGGTTTTTCTCAAATGAATTCGCTGAACTCGCTGCGAAAGTTGCTTCAGAAAACGGGTGCGATGCGTTTGTGTTCGATGGACCGCGTTCGGTGCCAGAACTTTCGTTCGCTGTTCGCCATCTCAAAGCGAACGCCGGCATCGTGATCACGGCGAGTCACAATCCGCCGTACGACAACGGCTATAAAGTTTACTTCAGTGATGGCGCCCAGGTGATCGAGCCGCATGCGAGCGGAATCATCACAAGAGTAAACGCGATCACGAGCGAAACTTTTGCGCCGCTGCCAAAAGATCGACAAGGGAACATTACGATGATCGGAGAAGAAATCGACGAAGCGTACATGCGTCGACTCGAAACGTTGATTTTGGATCCGCAGATGATCCGCGAGGCGAAATCGCTACGGATAATTTACACGCCGCTACACGGGACCGGCAGCGTAATCATCAAACCGATGCTGAAGCGGCTCGGTTTCAATTTCAAGGTCGTGCAAGAGCAAGATCGCTTTGATGGCCGATTCCCGACAGTGAAATCGCCAAACCCGGAAAATAGCGAGGCGCTAGCGATGGCGATTGATCTCGCCCAAAAGGAAGATGCCGATCTTGTTGTGGCGACTGACCCGGATTGCGACCGGATGGGCGCAGCGGTACGCGAACAGCACGCAGCCGACACGGCTGCCACCGCAGGCGGCAAAATGAAATTGCTGACCGGGAACCAAATCGGTTCGATCATTGCTTATTACCGGACGAAGACGTTGTTCGACAAAGGCGCGCTTAATAAAGAAAACGCGTCACGGGCGGTGATCATCAAAACGTTCGTGACGACCGATCTGCAAAAAGCGATTGCGGAACATTACGGTTTGCGCTGCGTGGAAACATTGACCGGCTTCAAATACATCGGCGCGAAACTCGGCAAGTACGAACGTGCGATTCCCGAAGAGATGCGACAGAATTATGTCGATCTTACGGAAGACGAAACGCGGCGACTTCGTCTCGATCATTCTTCGTTTTATGTTTTCGGTGGCGAGGAAAGTTATGGCTATAGCGGCGCCGATTTCATTCGCGACAAGGACGGCAACGGCGCGGTAATCATGTTTTGCGAAGTGGCCGCTTATGCGAAGTCGCGCGGCCAAACAGTAAGTCAATTGCTCGATGAGATTTTCTCAATGTTCGGCTACTTCGCCGAGAAAAACGGTTCGCTCGTTTTCGAGGGCGCGGAAGGCGCCGACAAAATTGCGCGCCTGGTCAAGTCATACGCAAGCGACCCGTTTGCAGAAGTGCTCGGCTCAAAAGTGACGAGCGTCAGAAATTTCGGAAACGAAACGATCAAAGACGTGGAAGGGGACGCGATTCCCAGAGAGAAGATGTTGATCTTTGAACTGGAAGACGGGACGCGGATTGCGGTGCGTCCATCGGGAACCGAGCCCAAGATCAAGTACTACCTTTTTGCGCAGCGCCGACCGCAAAAAGGAAAATTCGATTCCGCGGAACTCGAGCGAGTCAAAGCGGAAGTGGGAAAGAAACTGGATCTTCTCTGGGATTGGCTGCAAGAGGATGCGCAGTCGCGTCTAAGTAAATAACGGAGGTGAACTGGTTACTCAAAGCGCTGCGGTTTTGGCCCTGGCTGGCGGCGATTTCCAGCGGACTTCTTTGCACAGGCTGTTTTCCGCCGTTCGATCAAACCTGGCTTTGCTGGATCGCTCTCACGCCGCTCATCACAGCAATTTGGTTTTCAGGGAAAGCTTCGCGCCATCCCTGGCTTCGTAATCTCCTGCTCGGGTACGTCGCTGGGCTGGCTTTTTTTTGGAGCGTTCTCTCCTGGCTTACAACTGTCACCGTGCTCGGCTGGTTTGTTCTCGAATTTTACATGGCGATTTATTTCGCGCTCTGGGCGTGGTTTTGCGGGTTGGTCCGACCACGAGAAATAGAAGAGGAACCGGGCTTAACCAAATGGGACCAGATGTTAGCCCAGGCCAGGCGGGACAGGCCGCCACCGCGATCACCATGGACGAGATCGACAAATAATCTGGCGTTGGCGTTTCTTCTCGCTGCTGCGTGGGCGACCCAGGAATGGTTGCGCGGCTGGGTTTTCTCCGGTTGGGGCTGGAACGGTCTCGGCGTCGCATTGCACGCCACCTGGCCTCTTATTCAAATCGCGGAATTTACCGGCGTTGCCGGGTTATCGTTTATGGTCGCGTTTGCCAATGTCATTGCGGTTACAACCGCGCGGCGGTTAGTCCTTGAGGCGCGCACCCACGCGATGCGGCCGCATTTTGATCTCACGCTCACGATGGCTGCCATTGTGGGCGTTCTGACTTTCGGCCTGCGCGCAGCCCAGATTTCGCCTTCAACAAAACCGCTCCGGGTCGCTGCGGTGCAAGCGAATGTTCCCCAAAACCAAAAGTTCGATCCACAGTTTACGAAGAAAATTTTCGATCAATTCCGGCGTTTGAGCGAAATCGCGCTGCGATCGAACCCGCCACCCGATCTGTTGGTCTGGCCCGAAAGTTCAATGCCTGACCCCGTACGCGACAAAAACACGGCGAGTTACCAGTTCGTAATGGATTTAGCCGCACCGATAGATAGCGATCTCCTGCTGGGCACAATCGATGAAGAAGGGGGACGTGCTTACAACGCTGCGCTGCTTATTTCCGATGGCGGCGAACGGGTGCAGCTATATCGGAAACTACACTTGGTGCCGTTTGGCGAATACGTTCCGGGGCGGTATCGGGTGCCGCTGCTCGCGCGAATCGTCGGCGACCAGGTACCGGGGGACTTTGATGCCGGCAAGGATTACACAGTATTTGGCCTAACGAATAACGACGTGCAGGTCGCTCCCTTGATCTGTTTTGAAGATACTCTTGGCGAGCTGGCCAGGCGCTTTGTCCTGCCGGCCGACACGAATCCCGGCGCGAATTTGCTGGTCGATATCACAAATGACGGATGGTTTTTGCGGTCGGCTGGTTCGCGTCAGCACTTAGCAAATGCGATTTTTCGCTGTGTGGAAACACGCCGGCCAATGGTTCGGGCAGCCAACACCGGAGTCACCTGTTTTGTGAACGAACTCGGCCGCATCACGCAAAGACTACAAGATGAAAATGGCAGCACATTTACCGAAGGTGTGCTCACAGGCGAAATCAAAGTTCCGACCGAGCATGAGCTCACGTTTTACACCCGGCATGGCGAGGTGTGCGCGAAGCTGTGTGCGGTGATCACGTTGATCGGGATAATCGCAGCGATCTCGCTGCGCGGATTGCGTCGCCTTGGTGGATCGCGCGTTCCATCGCGCGATGTTAATTCCGGCGCCGGAGGCGCATCATCGTAGCATCGGACGCGGGGCGCTCGATCCACCTCGCGAGAATTCGATGTGTGTGGTACAAACCACATGCATGTCCGTTCAACTGCCACTTGATCATTTAGGCACACTTTGGCCGGAAAAATTTAGCCGGGCGCGAGTCGGCGCGCTGTTTCATCCGGCATCGGTTTCGGCGAAGCTCGAGCACGCATCACATGTTCTCGAGCAACATAACGGGGATCTCTTTCGCCTCGCCGCGTTGTTTGGTCCGCAACATGGTTTTCGTGGTGAGACCCAGGACAACATGGTCGAATGGAAAAGCTACCAGCACCCGCGGCTCGGCATTCCGGTTTACAGTCTTTACGGCGAACACCGCGAGCCGACTGCGGAGATGCTGAAGGGGCTTAGTGTTCTAATTGTCGATCTCCAGGATATCGGTGCGCGCTACTACACGTTTATCTGGACAATGTATCTCTGCATGCGCGCCTGTGAAAAAGCGGGCGTGGCGGTTGTTGTTCTCGACCGGCCAAATCCGATTAATGGCACCATGACAGAAGGGCCGATCCTTGACCCAAATTACAAATCGTTTGTGGGCATGCATCCGATTCCGGTCCGTCATGGGCGCACAATTGGCGAACTAGCACAGCAGTTTCGCGATGAAACTTTCCCCCAATGCCAGTTGTCAGTCTTACCAATGAAAAATTGGCAGCGCACGATGTGGTTCGATCAAACTGGACTTCCATGGCTAATGCCGTCGCCAAATATGCCGACGCTCGATACGGCAACCGTGTATCCTGGAATGTGCTTGCTGGAAGGCACAAACATCTCCGAAGGTCGCGGCACGACACGGCCATTCGAAATCTTTGGCGCGCCATTCATCGAAACGGAATTGGTTTGTCGCGAGCTCAATCATTTGAAACTGCCGGGCGTTTTCTTCCGCGAGAATTATTTCCAGCCAACTTTTCACAAGTTCGCTGGAGAGCTCTGCGGCGGCGCTCAACTGCACATACTCGATCGGCAAAAATTCCAGCCATTTCTGACCGGAGTGGAAATCATCAAATGCATTCGCAAGAATTACCCTGAGCAATTTCAATGGAAGCAACCCCCTTACGAATACGAATGGAAAAAACTTCCCATCGAAATCCTAATCGGCGGACCGGTCGACTCGCTTTTCGCCGACTGATCACAAAGATTGCGGCCCTCGGCATTCTGGCTGCAACTTATTCGGAACTCCGAGCGGATATTCCGTGGCCGGAAGTTGTGCAGCGGCTGGCCTACGAAAATGAAAAGCTGGCGCGGCGTCCTCAAGGCCATGGCGGCGAGTACTTTCTCGTCTGCACGCTGTACTACACGCCGATGGAATCGGGTTTCACTTTCCAGCGCGGATTTGATGCGACGCCCATGACGAAGCCTGGATTGCATGGACGAACCTATCCGCGCGATTTTCTTCGCTCGGTAAAAAAAGAAGGCTTCGGCCGGATAACGACGCCGGTCAACGGCCGGCATTATATTCGGTACAACGCGGAAAATTCGTTTGCTTTTGCGTGGACACCCACGGGAGGAGGGGGCACGCTGGTCGCGCGCTTTTCCGCTGCGACAAAACTGGGTCAAAGCGTGTTGCGCCGTGGTGTGATCATTGAGACTTCCTCTTCCACGGTGAAGGAAGTCTTCGGCAGCACCCGATGGAGAATTGTCGACACCGGCGGCGGTCTGCGCCGGTGGCAAGTGGATCTTTATTATGGAGAGGATGAGCCGCTCGGTCCCGGCCGACTCATGGGCCGGCCGCGTGCGACTACATTTGAGTACGCGTATTCGAACGTAAAAATCGCGAAGTAACGTCGCGCAACTTTCCAAGTTGCGACTCTGCGCAAGTTAACAAGGTGCGCCACATTCAAGGATGAGCGCGTTCACGATTCGCCTGACGTTTCACGGCGATCTTGGTTTTTTTCGTGGATCGCGACCCGGTGGTGAAATCGTCGAACGCACCCTGGGCGAAAAAACGTCTGTGAAAGATGTAATCGAGTCGTGCGGTGTTCCGCATCCGGAAGTCGGCTTAATCTTGGTTGATGGCCAACCTGTCAATTTCGTTCACGTAGTCGAAGGGGACGCGATGGTTGATGCGTATCCGGTGCGATCTCTTCCAACGCAATTCGAGAAACATCGACTACAAAGCCGTTGTATTAAACATTTTGTCGCAGATGGACACCTTGGAAAACTCGCGCGCAATTTGCGCCTGCTCGGCTTCGATGTCGCCTATGATCACCAGGCACAAGATCGGCAATTGCTCGGCGTAATGGAAAGCGAAAACCGGGCACTCTTGACGCGTGACCGGCGGCTGCTCATGCATGCGATCGTGAAAGCCGGCTATTGCCCGCGTTCGCAAAATGCTGATGAACAAACCATCGAGGTAATCCGTCGCTTTGACCTTTTCGATTCGATTGCTCCGTTTACGCGGTGCCTCTGTTGCAATGCGCCACTGCAAGAAGTCGCCAAAGCCGACGTGATTGAAAAGCTGGAGCCGCTCACGAAAATTTATTACGAGCGGTTCCGGCGTTGCACTGGCTGCGGCCAAATCTACTGGGCCGGATCGCATTTCTCGAAACTTCAGAAACGGCTCGACGAAATACGTGCGCGATTTCCGGCGCGCGACGCCTAGCCTGTTCGCACGTATTCAGCTTTGCAGCCCAACTCATTGAACGGGGCATGGTGGATTCCTCTGGGCAAGCCGCGATTCAATCGTATTGTCGCCAATTTCAAAAATGCGATCTACATCCGGCCAGCTCTTTGTAGCGGTAATGCTTTCCGCCATCGGACTTTCGACGCCACTGCTGGCGTACGCACCGCTCGGGCATGAAATTGTCGGTGCGATTGCAGACGAACGACTGGCGAACACGCCGACGGCGACGAAGATCAGGACGCTGCTGGACGGGCTTTCCCTGGAAAAAGCAGCTGTGATCGCGGATGAAATCAAAGGCTGGGACAAAAAGGGAGCAGACGATCCAAAAGCTTTTCATTACTCCGCCCATCCCAAAATTGACAGGCAATTGCGCGATTTTTGGCGCGCGAATCAGCCAACGCACGATGCCAATTCAGCGATGCCTTCGCATCATTGGTTTCACTATGTGGATGTGCCAGTGGTGCGCATGGAGAAATACGCAGACGGCAAAGCTGGCCGCAGCAAATGGGACATCGTGCATATGATTCCATACTGTCTCGAGGTGTTGCGAGGTCGAGTTCCGGAACAGAACGAACGAAAGATCACGAAGCCAGTTGCGCTCATTCTGCTGGCCCATTACGTCGCCGACATTCATCAGCCGCTGCACGTCGGCGCGGAGTACTTCGATGCGCAGGGTCGAATCGCCGATCCGGACAAGGACAAATCAGCGTTGGCGGATGAAGGCGGAAATACCTTTACGCTGGAATTAAGCGACGAGCCGCCGCGTGGTCGCGGCATTCGTAAGAAAAAACTTCACGGTTTTTGGGACTATGACGCTGTAAATGCCCTCTTTCCCGCCGTGCCGAGCCCGCTGCGCAAAAGCGAACTTCAGGCGCAGATCGAGCCGCTCAAAAAACAGCTGGTTTATGAGATGGCTACGCATGAACCATTGAATTGGCGGATGCCGGCGAGCATCGACATCCATAATTATGCCGAACTCTGGGCAGACGAAATTTTGCCGATTGCTCGCGAGGCACATGAGCGGTTGCAATTCATCAATGTACACCCGCAACAGGAAGAGGATCGCGTCGTCGCTGCAGGCGAAGCGGACGAAAAACCTCAGCCAGATCGCATGGGTTACCGCGCGTGGGCAACAGAGGTCGTCCGCGAAGAATTACACAAAGCCGGTTGGCGTCTGGCCGATCTACTGGAGAAAACTCTTAGATGACGTCGGGCATTCTCATCCTGAACGAAGGAATTAGCGTGTGCAAATTTTGAAAAAGAAAATCGCGCCGAAATTTCTCTCGGCGCGATCACGAATTGAGATTTTTTGGATCGACTCTATATGACGATCAGGTCTCGGTTTTCTTCGCTGCCGCGGATTTTTTGCACTCTGTTTTGAGCTGAGCGAACTGCTCGGCGGAAAGAATTCCCTTTGCTTGCTTGAGGAATGTTCTCCGGCTTTCTTTCGTGCAGCCTGCCTTCATGCACTCGGCCTGCCACGCTTCGATCTTGCTCTTTTGATCGGGTGTGAGGTTCAATGTTGCCAAGTCAGCGCATGCCGTCTTCTCAGTGTTCGACACGCCTTTGGTACAACACGCTTTGTCTCCTGCGAACGCGCTGGATGCGACGAGCATCGCAGCCGCAACTAATCCCGAAACAGTAATTTTGATCATGGTGAATGCTCAGACACGCTTGTAGCTCAAAGCGTTCAATTGTTCATCGGCTGGAAATATGACTGGCGCGAATTTCTTCACGCGGTAGAACAAGATCGACTATGTCCACGACACTGGAAGCTGTTCGTCCAATCGAACTCTCTGAAATACGGGAAGCCTGTAAGCGAATCGCTGGAACAATTGTTCGCACGCCGCTGGTCCGTCTCGAATTAGGGCCGGATCAGCCGGACATCCGCCTGAAGCTGGAGAACCTGCAACCAATCAATGCCTACAAACTACGCGGCGCAGCGAACGCGGTGGCGATGTTGCCGCAATCCGAACGCAAACGCGGCGTATGGACAATCAGCGCGGGAAACGCAGGACAGGGCGTGGCTTATGCGGCAAGACAAGCAGGTGTGCCGTGCACAGTCGTCGTGATTGAGACGGCGCCTAAATCTAAACTCGAGCGGATGCGCGCGCTCGGTGCGAACCTCATTTCAGTACCGTACGGTGTCGCATGGAAAGCGCTCGAGGAGCGCTCGTTTCCTGGAACTAAAGGCACATTCGTGCATCCGTTCGATGATCACAATTTCATTACCGGTCACGCGACGATGGGACTTGAAATTCTTGAAGACGCGCCGGACACCCAAGCGGTCATCGCCAGCATCGGCGGTGGCGGCCTGATCACCGGCGTGGCCAGCGCGATTAAAGCGCTCAAGCCGGAAATCAAAGTCCTGGGCGTCGAGCCGGAGACGGCTGCGCCGGCAGCGCTTTCGTTCGAGAAAGGTTCTCCGCAGGTGTTCGAGAACTGGAAAGCTTCGTTTGTGGATGGGGCGGGCGGCCAAAGCATGTTTCCCCGCATGTGGGAACGGATGAAACCGGTCGTGGACGGTTACATCGTCGTCAGTTTAGACGAGACGAAAAAAGCAATGCAGCTAATGGCTGAAAAAACACGAATTATCTCCGAAGGCGCGGGCGCGCTGCCAGTTGCCGCTGCGTTGACCGGGAGACCAGGTAAAGGCCCGATTGTCGCAATCGTTTCAGGTGGCAACATTGATCTCAATAAGTTCTGCGAGCTGATCGCGTCGTAAACAAATTCTTGGGCACCTCTATTCTCCGGCCGACGCCTTCTTGGAAAATGGCGGCGTCAGCATGCGGATATTGACTTTCGCTTCGGAATTTGGGAAAACCTTCTCCGCAGTAAAATGAAGGAGGAAAAACAAATGAAAATTGGCGATACAGCACCGGATTTCGAAGCGGAAACCACTGATGGGCGGATGCGCTTTCATGATTGGATCGGCGACTCCTGGGCCGTCCTGTTCTCGCACCCGAAGGACTTCACTCCTGTCTGCACGACCGAACTCGGCTATATGGCAAGGATTAAGCCGGAGTTCGACCGCAGAAATGTGAAAGTCATCGGATTGTCGGTCGATTCGACCGGTGATCATAAAGGATGGGCGAAGGACATCGAGGAGACGCAAGGCTACGCGCCGAATTACCCAATTATCGGCGACGCTGATTTCAACGTTTCGAAGCTCTACGGGATGCTCCCGGCCGACACGGCAGGCGACGCCAAAACGCGCAAGCCGGGCGATAACGCGACCGTGCGCAATGTTTACGTCATCGGGCCGGACAAAAAAATAAAGCTCATCCTTGTGTACCCAATGACTACGGGCCGGAACTTCGACGAGGTGCTTCGGGTGATCGATTCGCTGCAACTAACCGCGAGACACCAGGTGGCTACGCCAGTCAACTGGAAGCCGGGCGATGACGTGATCATCGCCGGTTCGGTGTCCGACGAGGAGGCGAAGCGGCGTTATCCGCAAGGCTGGAATGCGCCGAGGCCCTACATCCGGATCGTGCCGCAGCCGCAATAAGCTGCCAACGGAGCCGTAGTATCGGAGCGGCGGTATGCCGCGCTTCGCTTCGTTGGCACCGATCTGAGGTTCTGGTAGTGTCCTAATTTGAAAATGGGCTAATCGTGATAAGGCTCTGCATGTGGAGCGGGACATACTCACCGATGAATTTTGTAAACCGCTCAATTTGGTAATGATAACGAAATTGGAGCACAAAAAAGCCTTTCTCTTTTAGATATTCCTTCGTCATCCCCGCGGCAATTTGCTCCCCTGCTGATCTGGTCGCGAGAGCCAAAATAACTGAGCCAAGAATATCATCCCGATTTGTGATAACGACTTTGGTTGGTATCATGATTAAGATGTAACGTCTGCTTTAGGCCACCGTTTCTTTCTCGCGGCTTCCAATAGGCGTTTTGTCCGCTTCTTGCTTTATCGGCGGAAAGCTCTTGCAGCCGCGCGGCGAAGCTTGGCGATTGTCTCAGCGCTCAGTGGTTGATGAAAGTTCACCATAGCTTGGCAACATACCACGGCGGCGCCGCTGACATGAATAAAAGGTGCGCCATGTGGTTGCCAACCTTCCTTCAGCGCGGCATTCACTTTTTCGGCGAGCGAACCGAGGTCTTGGCTTTCAATAATTTTGTACTCTTCGATCGTGTCCATCTGCCTATCATCGGAAAGCGCGCGGCCGTGGTCGAGGAGGGTTTACTGTCTGTGCGAGAGCCCGTCCGCGCAAAGACCGGTGCGGCTTTACCCTAATCAGCGACGCGCTACTGTTCGGGCCGGCTGTGGTACGGCGAGCCTGACGCAATCGGCAATGCAATCGGCTACGCAAAGGACAAGAAACGGTCAGTCTTCCGCAAAATACGCCAGCACAGTCCGCGATCTCGTGGAAATGATTGAAGGGTGAGCGAGCGTATAGAGAACAT
>Ga0193729_1000808_pt1 | contig 16216 bp, 15 predicted proteins | sample U1c2metaG_FD_143036 | JGI IMG/M metagenome (GOLD analysis project Ga0193729, IMG submission 143036) | Soil microbial communities from a riparian zone of the East river system, Colorado, United States - U1c2 | ecosystem: Environmental > Terrestrial > Soil > Riparian zone | place: USA: East River...
GCCGTCACGCAGCAGGCGCGCGTTGGCGAGCACGCGGGCGAGCAGCGGTGGGCCGTCCTCGGAGCGCAACACCCGCAGCGCCGCGGCCGCCGCGCCGATCGCGGCGGGCACGCCCGAGGCGGTGAAGAGGAAGGCGCGCGAATACAAGCGCAGGTACTCGATCACCTCGTGCGAGCCCGCGACGAAGCCGCCGCAGGAGGCCAGCGACTTGGAGAAGGTGCCCATGCGCAGGTCGACGCGGTCGGCGACGCCGAGCAGTTCGGCCGTTCCCGCGCCACGCGCGCCGAGCACGCCCGCGCCGTGCGCCTCGTCGACCATCAGCCGTGCGCCGTAGCGCTCGCACAGGTCGCAGATGTCGCTCAGCGGGGCGATGTCGCCCTCCATCGAGAACACGCCGTCGACGACGACCAGGACGCCGCCGCCGTCCTCCTGCGCGCGCTGCAGCATCTTCTCGAGCTTGTCCAGGCGGTTGTGGCGAAACGGGCGCAGCTTGGCGCGCGAGAGCAGGCAGCCGTCGAGGATCGAGGCGTGGTCGCCCGAGTCGGCGATGACGGTGTCCTGGGGACCGAGCAGCGTGCCGAGCGTGCCAACGTTCGCCTGGTGCCCGGTCGTGAAGACGATCGCGTCCTCGCACTCCATCCACTCGGCGATCTCGCGCTCGAGCTCGAGGTGCAGCGGGATCGTTCCGTTGAGCAGCCGCGAGCCAGTCAGGCCGGTGCCGAAGCGGTGCAGCGCGTCCTCGGCGCCCTGCATCACGCGCTCGTCGCCGGTCAGCCCGAGGTAGTTGTTCGAGCCGAGCATGATCCGCTCGGCGCCCTCCATCTCGACGACCGGCATCGCCGGCGAGGTGAGCACGTGGAAGTACGGCAGGATGTCCGCGGCGCGCGCGGCGGCGAGCAGCTCCGAGCGCTCGTGGTCGCGGACCTTTGCGAAGACATCGGTGGAGGTCTGCATGTAGTGTGCCTCGGCCGTGGGAGTCGAAATCGGATCGGTCTCTACTCGAAGAGATCTCAGGCGCTTCATCGACCTCCCCTTTCGCCTGCATGCTAACCACCCGCTGTGGGTCCCCCCGCTGAAGCTCGAGCGGCGGCTGTTCCTCAACCGCCGCATGAATGCGTTCTTCAGCCACGGCGAGGCCGACTACTTCCTGGCCCGGCGCGACGGGCGTGTCGTCGGGCGCATCAGCGCGCAGATCAACCACGCCTTCAACGACTACCAGCACAAGAGGTGGGGCTGGATCGGGTTCTTCGAGGTCGAGGACGACCAGCAGGCCGCAGACGCCCTGCTCGACGGCGCGGCGGCCTGGCTGCGCGCGCGCGGCATGGAGCGGATGGTCGGCCCGGCGGACTTCACGATGAACGACGAGAGCGGCATCCTGATCGAGGGCTTCGACCTGCGCCCGATGGTCCGCCAGCCCTGGCACCCGCCCTACTACCAGCAGCTCGTCGAGCGCGCCGGCATGACCAAGGCGATGGACCTGCTGATGTGGAACCTCGAGGTCACCGAACGCGACAAGGTCCTGCCGGTGATCTGGGAGCTCGCGGCGAAGGCCGAGAGCGAGCACGGCATCCGCGTGCGCCCGATGCGCCGCTGGCAGCTGCGCAAAGACATGAACTCATTCGCCGAGGTCTACAACTCGGCGTGGTCTGAGAACTGGGACTTCGTGCCCTATTCCAAGAAGGACCTCGATGCGCTCGCGCAGGAGATGCAGCTCGTCTTCGACAAGCACTGGGCGATGATCGCCGAGCGCATCGACACCGGCGAGGTCGTGGGGATGGCGATGACCTTCCCCGACATCAACCAGGTGCTCGCGAAGATGAACGGCAAACTGCTGCCGCTCGGCTGGTGGTACTTCCTCAACAAGGGCAAGCTGACCGATCGCGTGCGCGTCGGCTTCCTCGGCGTCAAGCCCTCCTACCAGCACACGGGCGTCGCCGCGCGCCTTTACCAACTGCACTTCGACGCCGCCGAAGCTCGGCCGCAGGACGGCGGCGAGATGGGCTGGATCCTCGAGACGAACACCGCGATGAACCGCGGCATGGAAGCGATGGGCGGGCGGATCGTCAAGCGCTATCGCGTGTTCGAGCGCACTCTTGCCGCGCACGTGCCCTAGCTCCACCCGTACCGCGAGCGGCGCGCCAGGCCCGCGGTGCGTGGGTGAGCCCCGTCGCTGCGCGCGGCGGCTGCTGTAGGATGGCCCCCAGCATGGGAGCGAACGGGACGTCGGAGGAGAGCGCGTGAGCCGGGGCAGTCTGCGCCGGCGGCTCGCGCGTAGGAGGTCGGCCGGCCTTGCGATCCTCGCGGCGGTCACGGCAATCGGCGTGGTGGCTGGTTGCGGGAGCAACAGCAGGCCCACGAAGGCCGCGTACAACACGCGAGCCAACCGCGTATGTGAGAGCCTCAATCAGAAGATGCATGCCATCGCTGAACGGCCCTTCGGGAACCTCAGTGCGGAGCTCAAGGAGGTACTCAAGGTCAAAGAACAGGCGAACACGCAGCTTCGAGCGATCCGCATGCCCGCGGCGGACGCGGTCCCCTCGGAATGGTTGCGCTACCGCGAGCTCGCCATCGGCGCTCTGAAGAACATCGTTCGGGCTAAGCCACGCTCGCCGGGCGCGAGGATCGCCAATCGCGCTTATGTCAAGGCCAACGCGAAGGCTGAAGAGATCGCGCGGGCCTACGGGGTCACGGCCTGCGTGGGATTCGCAGCCTGAGGCCCCACGATGGCTGCTCGGTCGGGCGAATCGCCTCATGGCGGGCCCTCGAGCGCGGGCGGCATGAAGCAAGGGCGAGCGGATCGTCAAGCGCTACCGCGTGTACGAGCGCGAGCTATAGGCGCGCGCGAGCTCCAGGCGTGCGCGAGCCGTAGGCCCCTGGGAACCACGTGGGGTCTGGGGCGCGCTCTACACTTCCCAGCGTGAGCGCCTTTCCCCAGCACGAGCGTCCCGTCGGCCGGTCCTCTGAGGACCGGGCGCCCGGGGGCGCCTCGGCCGGCGAGGGCGAGGATACAGACGCCCTGCCGGTCCTCGCCGAGGCGGCGACCGTCGTGCGCAGCTACCCATTCTCGGGAGAGCTCTCGCGCAGCTCCTCGGTTGTGATGCTGCCGGCCGTGCAGGCCGCGGCGGTGGCGGCTGGGGGCTTTGTCGCGGGGGCGGCCGTCGTCGGTCTCGTCACGCGCCGCCAGCGTCAGGCCGCCGCGTTGTCGAAGGGCCGTCACGCGGGGCGGCGCCTGGGACGTGCCCGCCGGGGGCGAAAGGCGTCCTCGGCCGCAGACGAGCTCGTGCAGATCGTCGGCAGCCGCTCGCTGCTGCTCGACGTGCATCTGCTCGGCGGTCGTGACTAGCTTCGAGCAGCGTCTGGAGATACGACCAACCGGTCCGTTTCGCCTGCCCGGGGGCGGGATGGATGGCGTGCTGCGCCGCCGTGGCGGCGTGCTCGAGCGCCTGCTGCATCACGATCAGGAGCCGGTCCTGGTACGCGTCGCGCAGCCCGCTCCCGATCGCGTCCTGTTCGGGGCGCGCGCCGGCTCGCGCGCGGCCGCCGCGCACGGGATCTCACGGATGCGCTTCGCGCTGGGCGTCGACGAGGACCTGCGTGGCTTTCAGCGCCGCTTCGCGCGCGATCCGTTGATCGGCCGCTCGCTTCGCCGTCGCCCCTGGCTGCGCGTCAGACGCCGCCCAGAGCCCTTCGAGGCGCTCGCGTGGGCCGTCTGCGAGCAGCTGATCGAATACGAGCGCGCCGCGGCGATCGAGCGTCGCCTGCTCGCCGTTCTCGGCCGTCGCTGGGTGGGTTGGAACGGCGCGGAGAGCACGCTGCGCGACCTCCCGACGCCGGCCGCGCTGGCCGGCGCGGCGCCGGCGCTGCTGGAGTCCTTCGATCTGGCCGGCACGCGGGCGCTGACGCTCGTGCGCGCCGCCCGCGAGGTGGCGCTCGGCCGCGTCGACCTGCACAGCCCAGACCACGAGCACGGCTGGCGCAGGCTGCGCGCGATCCCGGGCATCGGGAGCTGGACCGTGGAGATGCTCGCCCTGAACGGCCAGGGCCGCCACGATCAGCTGCCGGCAGGCGACGTGGGACTGCTGAAGCTCGTCGGACGGCTGCTCAGCGGCGGCGATCCGCGCGCTCGCGCGCAAGAGCACGAGGTGCGCGAGTTCTTCGCCCCCTACGAAGAGTGGGCGGGGCTGGCCGCGGTGCACATGTACGCGCTGTGATCGCGGGGCGCCCGGCGCGCCGGACGGGACTGCCCGTTCGCCCCGTCAGTCGTGCCCCTGCTCGCGCTCCACGAGCAACGCGAACGTCGGGCAGGCCGCGGCCGCGCGCCTGGCGTGGCTCAGCAGCGAGCGGGGCAGCGGCTCGCCGTCGATCAGCGGATAGCCCCACTCGTCGAGCGTGATGCGCTCGGGCAGCAGCTCCGCGCACATGCCATGGGCCTCGCAGGTGATCGGGTTAACGCGTACGCGATGGCTCACGATGCCGACCCGACCCCACGACGCCGTTCGGCGCCAGCGCTGGAGCGCACGGGCAGCGGCAGCTCGGCGGGGCTCGCGCAGGCGTCGCATGCGCCGTGGCGCGCGTGATCGGCGAAGGCCGCCGAGAAGGTCTCGAGCGCACTGAGCACGAACCTCACCGCGCCGTCGGGGTGGGCGCACGCGCCGCGCCGCTGCACGAGCGCGGCGAGCCGCGCGATCCGCTTGCCTGCGTTGCCCTGCGCCGTGCCCGAGGCGACCTCCTGCACCGTCGCCGCCAGCGCGTCGAGCCCGTTCAGGCACGGCCCGCACTGCCCGGCGCTCTCGGCGGAGAGCCAGCGAGCGACGCGCGCCGTCTCGGCCACCGGGCAGGCGTCCGCGGAGAGCAGTGCCACCACGCCCGCGCCGAGCGAGGCGCCGTGCGGCGCGAGGTGTTCGTCGGACAGCGCCACGCCGCCGAGCAGCTGGCCCTCGACCCAGGCGCCGGCGTATCCGCCGAGCAGAGCCGCGCGCGGGCGCGACGTCGTCCCGCCGGCCGCCTGCAGCAACGCCGAGAGCGACGCGCCGTACTCGATCTCATAGACGCCCGGATTGGCCACCGGGCCAGTCAGCGTGACCAGCGCGGAGCCCGGTTGGCTGGTCGTCCCCAGCTCACGAAACCACTGCGATCCGTGACGGCCGATCAGCGCGATGTGCGCGAACGTCTCCGCGTTGCTGACGAGTGTGGGACGACGCCTGACGCCCTGCTCGAAGGGCATCGGCGGCGTGAACGTGGGCAGCGCGGGACCGCCGTTCAAATAGTTCACCAGCGCGGACTCCTGACCAGCCACATATCCGCCCGGGACGACGCTCAGCCGCACGCGGGCCGGCGCTCCGGCGAGCCCGCTGCGTTCTGCGATCGCCGCCGCGACGGCCTCGACGCTGGCCGCGGCCGACTCGCAGACGCAGACGATCAGCTCATCCGCGCCGACGGCTTGCGCCGCCAGTTGGCCGCCGTCGAGCATCAGGTGCGGCAGCAGCCGACACAGCGTGCGGTCCTTGTGGCTCGCGGGCTCGCCCTCGGCGGCGTTGATCACGACGATCGAGCGCCGTCGCGCAGCAGCGACCGCGTGCAGCTTGGTGGCCGTCGGAAAGCCAGCGCCGCCGCGGCCGCGCAGGCCCGCGCGCTCGATCCGCCCGATCAGCTCGGAGGGCGCGTGCCGGCGGCGTTGTGCCGGCCGATCCCCGATCGGCGGGAGGCCGCCGTGGATGTCCAGGTGCTCGTCGAGGCTCAGCGCGCCGCCGTGCGCGGGGATCCCGCTCAGCAGCCGCGGCAGCGCCGGCGCGGCGGGCTCCCGCGGGGCGGGTGGACGCTCCTCGGCGAGGGTCGTGCTCGAACGGCTCATCGGCGACCGCCGCCCTGGGATTTGGCATGCGAGGAGTGGCCGAGCAGCGAGCTCGGGGTTCCCGAGCGGCGCGCCCATTCCGAGCCGAGCGGTCCGCCCGGCAGCCACAACAGCAGGAACACGGAGAACACGCCCGCGCCTCCGAGCGCTGCGGTACGGGCGCGTAGGTTCTGCGGCCAGCCGGACAGCACGCGCGCCAGCACGGCCGCGAGCACGAGCAACAGGCAGCCGATGCTGAGCGCCAGCAGCCACGTGGCTTGCACGTCGCTGCCCGTGCCGAACCCGTGCAGCAGCGCGATCGGCCAGCTGGCGTAGGTGAGCCAGTGGATCGCCCGCCAGGTCGCGTAGCCCATGCGCTGGCGCAGCAGGCTCGTGATCGTGACCGCCACGAGCATGTCGAAGGAGACCGCGCCCAATCCCAGCCAGAACGGGCGGTAGGAGCCGCCGAACGGAATCAGCGCGTCGATCAGCGAGATCGGCGCGAAGCTGTCGAGCACCGACGTGAGGATGTGCAGCGCCAGGAAGGCCATCGCCAGCAGTGAGACGTTGCGATGCAGCGAGTCGACCACGAAGCGCGGCCACTGCGGCGTGCTGAAACGCTGCACGTCCAGCACACCGAGCACGATCGCGGCCGTCAGCAGCAGCAGCGCGACGCCTCCCGTCGAGCGCGTCAGGTACCAGTACGTGCTGCCCGAGGTGGCGGCCAGCGTTGCGCTCATCGAGCTGCCGCCAGCTCGCGCCGTGCCTCGGCGCCATCGCTCCAGGGTGCCGGCCAGTCGCCGACCGTTGTCACTTGGCCCGCTCGGTCCTGCAGGCGCGCGGGCAGGCCGAGTGCCGCCAGCCACGCGACCGCCGCGTCGTCGCGCAGGATCGCCGCAGTGGAGGCGATGTTCGCCTGGGCGCAGTCGCCCGCCGCGACGCTGACGGTCTTCCACCGCGTGCATGCTGGCGCCGAGGTGCCCGGATCGATGATGTGGTGCATCGTGTGGCCTTCGTGGCTCCAGCGCCGGACCGCCGTGCTCGACGTGGCGAGCCCGCCGGAGCGGATCGCGATCGTCTGGCCGGGCGCCGACGGCAGGCTGCGATGGTCGTCGGTCACCCTGATCCGCCAGCCGCCCGTGGGGGGCGCCCCAGCGGTTGCGACGTCGCCGCCGAGCGCCACGAGCACGCCGCGGCCGCTCGCCGCGTGGACCGCGGCGGCGGCGCGATCGGCGGCCCATGCCTTCGCGGTTGCGCCGAGATCGAGACGCACGCCGGCCGGGATGCGGACAGTGCGCGAAGCGGCATCGAGCTCGATCGTCCGCCAGCCCGCCCGCGAACGTAGGGTGAGCGCCCGCGCGACGGGCTCCGACAGTGGCGCGAGCGCCCGGGGCGGCGGGGCGAGCTCGTGCAGCGGCGGGGCGAGCAGGCTCCAGTCGCGGTCATATCCGGCGAGCTCGAGTGCGCGACCGACGGTCGGATCGACGTCGCCGTCCGTCAGCCGCGCGGCGGCGATCGCGAGCTCGAGCGCCTCGATCAGCAGGGGACTTGCCCTGACGGGCCTTCCGGCGCCGGCGTTCAAGCACGAGAGCTCGGAGTCGAGGCGGAAGCGGCTGCATGCAAGGTCGATCGCGGCGAGCTCGCGTTCGACGATCGCGCTCGCGACGGCGGGCCCCGCCGGGTCGGTGCAGCGCAGCACGACCGTCGTGCCGAGCGCCTGCCAGCTCGCGTGGGCGAGAGGCCCGCGGCTATCCGGTCGCGTGCGCTCCACCGAGGTCACGAGCCTCCGGAGACGACAGGTGCTTCCGCTTCGGGCGCCGGTTCTGGCGCCGCTTCCCTTTGGGGTGCGGCTTCCTGGGCAGGCGCGGGTTCTTCGGCCGGCAGCGATTCCTGTGCCGGGGGGGATTCGGGCGCTGATTCACGCGACGCTTCGGGCGCCAGCTGCGCTTCGGATTCGGGCGCCGCGCTGGGCGCTTGCGCCGGCGGGTGCAACGACTTCGACGAAGGGGAGGAGCTCTGCGAGGAGCTTTGCGACGATTGCTTGTGATGCGTGCTGTTCTTCGCGGCGCTCGCCTTGCTTGCCGTCTTGGACTTGCTCGGGAAGGCGTGCGCGGTCACCTCGGTGAGAACTCCCGTGAGGGTCACGCTCCCCGCAAGCAGCCAGCGGTTGATGCGCCCGAGCCTGCGCAGCGAGCTGTCACGTGCGTGTGTCGTGTGAAAGCGCATCTCAGCGGGCGGAGAGCCACGGTCCGAACTGCTGGATTACGAGGATCGCCAGCACGAGGCCGAGCGTCAGGGCACTTGCAAGCGACAGCGTGCGACCGGAGCGACCGCTCACGTCCGCGCGGAGGCCCCCCGCTGGCCCGCCTCGGCTCGCCGAGCTGCCGTAGTCGGCGCTCAGCGACTGGAAAAGGGCCGGCAGGTGTCCGAGGATATGGAGCGCCATGAACGGGATCCAGACGATGAAGCTGATCTTGTGGATCGGCAGGAGCGTGTCGCGCGAGCTTGGCCCGGCGAACAGCAGCGCGACTCCGCTGGCGATCACGACGAGCGTGCTGAGGACGACGACCGGCGCGATCAGGCGAAGCGGCAGCGGCGGAGGGCTCTTGCGCCGGTAGCGCGGGTTGGCCGTGTAGTAGCTCACGAAGCGATAGCCGGTGCTGGCGAGCTTCAGCGCGAGCGGACCGATCAGCATCATTCCCACGAACAGGTGCACGGACAGCAGCGGTCCGAGCTGGATGATCGTGACGCCGATCACGGCCAGCAGCACGATCAGCAGCGCGCCGGCCGCCGCGGTGAGGCGCTCGTTGCCCACCGTTCCCCCGCCCAGCAGCCGTCCCGGTCGCGCACGAGCGGCGGGCCGGGCGACCGAGTGACGTTCGATTGCCATGCCCGCAGTGTGTGTCGTCCGGCTAAGGAAGCGATAACCGCTTGATGAGAATGCTCATGCAAAGATCTGGGCAGGGAAAGGCCCTGCCAGCGCGACGCCTATCCTTGAGCCATGCGAGCGACCGCCGGCTCTCACCGAGGTGAATCCTCGTCTGCGAGGGAGGAATCGGCTGGTTCGGTCGAGCCGGTCGCGGCCACGCGCGTGCTGCTGATCGAGGACGAGCCGGGAATCGTCGACTTCGTACGGCGGGGCCTGGAGGCGGAGGGCTTCGACGTGGAGGCGGCCCTCGACGGCATCGAGGGCGAGCGACTCGCGTTGAGCGGCAGCTTCGACGCGATCGTGCTCGACATGATGCTCCCCGGTCGCTCCGGACTTGAGATCCTCGACTCCATGTCGCGCAGCAACCCGACCGTGCCCGTGATCGTGCTGACCGCGCGGGGCGAGGTCGAGGACCGCGTGAGCGGGCTGGAATCGGGCGCGGCCGACTACCTCGTGAAGCCGTTCTCCGTGGCCGAGCTCGTGGCGCGCGTGCGCGCCAATCTGCGGATCGTCGCCGAGGCGTCCGCGAGCACCCTGCGCGGCGAGGGCATCGAGGTCAACCTGCTGACGCGCAAGGCCTATCGCGGCGGTCGCTCGGTCGCTCTGTCGAGCACCGAGTTCGAGCTGCTGGTGTATCTCCTTCGCCACCACGGCCAGGTGCTCTCGCGCGGGCAGATCCTCAGCGCCGTGTGGGGCTACGAGCACGACCCGGCGACCAACGTGGTCGACGTGTACGTCGGCTACCTGCGACGCAAGCTCGGCAGTCCCGAGGACCCCGCGCCGATCTTCACGGTGCGCGCCGTCGGCTATCGCCTGGGCAGCGCGAGCTGATCGTGCGAGCGCGGCTGGAGCGCCTGGCACGCGTCGGGCTGCGCTGGCGCCTGGCCGGCTGGGTGGCGGTCGTGATGCTGCTGTGCACGGGCATCACGTTCGTCGCGGTCTATCGCGGCACCGCGACGCAGCTGCGTCGACAGATCGACCAGGAGATCGCCGGCGACGCCAGCGAGCTCGCGCACAACCTCGCGCTGGCCGACGCGCGCACCCGCCAGGGGGTCTACCGGGCGGCCAACGTGTACGTCCGCGATCAATCGTTCGCCGCGGGCTCGACGGTGCTGTTCGCGGTGGTGCCCGGCGCCGGGACGAGCACCAACCGCCCGGAGCTGTTCTCCCGAGCGGCGCCGGACCACGGCGAGTCACCCGCCGAGCAGAGCAAGGAGAACCAGCTGTCGGCGATCCTGTTGAGCGCGCGGGCAGGCTACTCGACGCTCGACGTTCCCGATGTCGGCGACCTGCGCCTGCTGCGGCGCGTCGTGCGCCTGCACAACGGGCTGCGCGTGATCGTCGGGGCCGGCGAGCCGCTGGCCGCCGTCTCGCACGCGCAGGCCGGCGTGGCGCGCGCGTTCATCCTCGCCGGCATCCTGGCGCTCGCGGGCGCTCTGCTGGCGTCCTATCTGATCGGGACGCGCGTGTCGCGGCCCTTGCGCCGGATGGCCGCCGTGGCGGCGCGCGTCGACGCCGGAGACCTGCACCCGCGCATCCACGACCCCGGCGGGGAGGGGTACGAGGTGCGCGTCCTGGCGGACGCCTTCAACCACATGCTCGATCGCTTGACCGACGCGTTCGCCGGGCAGCGGGCGTTCGTCGCCGACGCCTCCCACGAGCTGCGCACGCCGCTGACGGTCATCCGCGGCCAGCTCGAAGTGCTCGCCGCGCAGGAGAACCCGTCGGGAGCGGAGGTGCGGCGCGTCGAGCTGCTCGTGCAGGCTGAGATCGCCCGCATCAGCCGCCTGGTGGACGATCTGCTGGTGCTGGCCAAGAGCGAGCAGACGCAGTTCCTGCTGATCGAGCCGATCGACCTGCCGAGGTTCGTCGGCGATCTGTGGGACGGGATGAGCCTGATCGCAACGCGCCGCTTCGAGCTCGGTCCCGTTCCCGCGGGAACCTTGCGAGCCGATCCCGACCGGCTCGCCCAGGCGTTGCGCAACCTGGTGGGAAACGCGATCGAGCACACGGCCGCCGAGCACGGGCTGGTGCGCATGCGCGTCGAGCTGATCGACGGGCAACACATTCGCTTCCTGGTGGAAGACGACGGGCCGGGCATACCGTTCGAGCAGCGCGAGCAGATCTTCGACCGCTTTCACCGCACCGACGCCGCGCGCGACCGCGCCTCGGGCGGAACGGGGCTCGGCTTGGCGATCGTGCGCGCGATCGCTGCTGCGCATGGAGGCACGGTGACGGCCGGGCGCTCGCCCGAGGGGGGCGCACGGATCGAGCTGGAGCTGGCGGGCTACAGCGCCGAGCAACTCGGCGGACGCCGAGACGTTCGCCGAGCGCTACCTGAGGATCCCGGTGTGGCCGATCGAGTAACGGCCGGGCTGGGGCCAGACGCATAGCCCGTGGGGACCGTCGCCGACCTTGATCCTGTGCAGCAGGCGCCCGCTCGCTGTGGAGATCGCGTAGACCTCGCCGTTGGAGCGGCCCGACAGCCACAGTATCTTGCCGTTCGCCGATACGCCGCCCATGTCCGGTGAGCCGCCGCCGGGCAGCCACCACTTGGCGATCGGCCGGCGTGTGGCGAACGACACCACGCTGATCGAGCCCTCGCCGCGGTTGGTGACGTACAGGACCTTCGCGTCACGGCGCGGATACAGGCCGTGCGCGCCGGCTCCCGTGAGGAAGAACTTCAACACCTTCATCGTGTGGGCATCGATCAGCCAGACGCCGTTGAGCGCCATGTCCGCGACATAGAACGTGCGGCCGTCCGGCGACAGCTTCACGTCCTGGGGCATCGCGCCGCGGGCCAGCCGGATCGTTTTGATGACCCGCTCGGTCGACAGGTCGACGACGATCATGCGTCCCCCGAACTCGCACGACACCAGCGCGTAGCGCTCTCCCGCGGTGAAGTCCATGTGGTCGATTCCGGGGCACTGAGGCGTCGGCAGCGCGTGATGCAGGGCCATCGTGCGGGCGTCGCGGAAGTCCAGCTCCTGGCGCGCCTCCGCGACGATTATCGCCCAGCGCCCATTGGGCGTGAAGTACATGTTGTAGGGGTCCGTCACGGGGATCGGCTTACCGGGGAGAGCGGTGCGTGGATCGATCGGCGTGAGGCTGTTTCCGGTGTCGTTGGTCACGTACAACGTGCGCAGGTTCCAGGCGGGCACGACGTGCTGGGGAAGCGAGCCGACCGGGAAGCGCTCGATGACCTTGAAGGTCCGCTGGGAGATCACGTCGACGGTGTTCGAGCGCGTGTTGGGCACGTACACGAGCGCCGGGTCGCCGCGCACGACGGGGCTCAGCAGCCCGGGACGATCGGCCGCGTAGACGTTCGTGAGGCTCAGGCGTGGCGGGATCCTGCCGGCCACGGGCACTTCTACACCCCGATGCGCAGTCGTGCGCCCGGCCGCCGAGGTGGCCGGGCGCGCTTCCTGCGCCGTGGACGAGCCCCCGCATCCGGCGAGCGTCAGCATGGTGGCCAGCAGCGCCGCCATGGCGGCCAGCTGTGCTGCCGCGGCGCGTGCCATTGGGGGGCGCTCGGGCGCGTTCATCGCGCGCTCGGCAGCAGCGTCAGAGCCCGGTCGTAAACCGTGCCGGCCGATTCGCGCCCGCCGACGAGCACGATGCGATCGGGCAGGGAGGCCGCGCCGAGATCGGACAGCGCGCGCGGCAGACGTCCGGCCGGCTGGACGGCTCCATTGAGCGGATCGACCGCGAGGATCGACGAGCGCTGCCCGGAGAGGCTTTCGCTGCGTCCGCCCAGCACGTAGAGCCAGCCGCCCAGCGCGGCGCCGGCGGCGTGCGTGACGGGATACGGCAGCTCGCCGACGCGGCGGACGCGACCAGTCGCGGGATCGAAGGAGAGGATCGCCCGTTCGGCGGTCACGCCCGAGGTTCCTCCGGCGATCAGCACACGACCGCCGACGGCCGCCACGGAGGCGTAGCGCAGCGGCCGCGGCAGCGTTGCGACGATCCGCGCGCCGGCGCCGGGGGTGAACGCCACGATCGTACGCAGAGGCGCCGAGACGGTGTAGCCGCCGACGATGTATGCGGTGTGCCCGACGGTCGCCGCGGCGACGTCGGAGGCCGCCACGGGGAGCCGTCCGACGGCGCTCGCCCCGCTTTGATCGACGCGGTAGATCACGTCGCTCGTGCTGCCCGCGTCGCCTCCGCCGAACAGGTAGGCGCGCCCGCCGATGCTTGCGGCACCCGCATCGTGGAGCGCCTGGGGAAGCTGCCCCACGCTGCGGGCGCCGGAGGCGTCGATCAGCGTGACGTTCGACACCGACGAGTCGCCGGCGTCGAGACCAGCTATCGCGAGCACCCCACCGGCGCCGGGCGTGACCGCCGGCAGCTGCACCGCGGCCGGGAGCGCCTGCGAGGTGCCGGCCCGCAGCGTCGCAGGCCGCGGTGGCGTTGTGCTCTTCGAGCTGGTCACAGCCGCCGCGCGGGCGGGCGGGCCGGAGCGCGTGCCGCCGCAGCCGCCCACCAGCACGGCCAGCGCGGCGGCCGGAAGTAGCGCGCGGGCGCGCGCTCGCGGTCTCACGGGCACCTCGCCAGCATCTTCGCACGGCCTAAAGCCGAGGTGAGTGCGGAGTGAGGACCCGCTCACGGCCGCGGCCCGCGTTCCACCGGCGCGGTGCCTACGGAACGATCACCGCGGCCCCGCTGAAGCGACCCGCGCGCAGGTCCGCGAGCGCCTCGTTGGCACCCTCGAGTGGATAGGTGGTGACGCGCGTGTGCACGGGAACCTGCGGGGCGAGCGCGAGCATCTCCTCGCCGTCCAGGCGCGTCAGGTTGGCGACAGAGCGGACTGCACGCTCCTCCCAGAGGATGCTGTAGGGGAATGCGGGGATGTCGCTCATGTGGATGCCCGCGCACACGACCGTGCCACCGGGCGCCAGCGCGCGCAGTGCGACCGGGACGAGCGATCCAACCGGCGCGAAGATGATCGCCGCGTCGAGTGGCTCGGGCGGCGGGTCTTCGGAGCCGCCCGCCCACGCGGCGCCGAGCTCGCGCGCGAAGTCCTGCGCGGTCTCGTCGCCGGGCCGGGTGAACGCGTACACCCGTCGTCCCTGCCAGCGGCAGAGCTGGACGAGGATGTGCGCGGAGTCGCCGAAGCCGTAGAAGCCGATGCGGCGCGCCTCGCCACACATGCGCAGCGCTCTGTAGCCGATCAGCCCCGCGCACATCAGCGGTGCGCCCTGCTCGTTGGAGTAGCTCGCGGGAATTGGCAGGCAGAATCGCGCATCGGCGACGGTGTACTCGGCGAATCCACCGTCGATGTCGCGTCCGGTGAACCTGGCGTTCGGACACAGGTTCTCGCGTCCGCTGCGGCAGTACTCGCACGTGCCGTCCACCCAGCCGAGCCACGGAACCCCGATGCGGCCGCCGCCCGCGAGACCCTCGACCGCAGCATCACCGCCCGCCTCCACTTCGCCGACGATCATGTGTCCGAGGATGCGCGGCGGGTGCGGTATGTCGACCTCTCCGTCGAGGAGGTGAAGGTCGGTACGACAGACGCCGCACGCCAGCACACGGATGAGCAGCTGTCCGGGGCCGGGCTGCGGGATCGGGCGCTCCTCCAATCGCAACGGCTGACCGACCTCGTGGAAGACCATTGCGCGCATCGCTCTCCTATCCGAAGAACAGCTCCGCGGTCTCATACAGCGTCGGGTCCAGCAGCTTCGGCTCCCGCAGCGCCTCGGCCAGCGGCACCTCGACGATCTCCGTTCCCTGCAGCCCGACCATGCAGCCGAAGCGCCCGGCGAGCGCCGCATCCATGGCCGCGACGCCGAAGCGCGTCGCGAGCACGCGGTCGAACGCCACCGGGCTGCCGCCGCGCTGCACGTGGCCGAGGATCGTCACGCGACTCTCATACCCCGTCTGCGCCTCGAGCTCACCCTCGAGCGCGACGCCGATCCCACCGAGGCGCGCGTGCCCGAAGGCGTCGGTCGCGGTTCCCTCGCGGATCTGCAGCGTGCCTTCCCGTGGGACGGCGCCCTCGGCGACGACGACGATCGAGAAGCTGCGTCCACGCGCGTGACGGGCGCGCAGGTGGGCGACGACGCGATCGATGTCGAACGGCCGCTCCGGGACGAGGATCGCGTCGGCGCCGCCGGCCAGCCCCGCATAGGTCGCGATCCAGCCGGAATGCCGGCCCATCACCTCGACGACCATCACGCGGTTGTGCGACTCGGCGGTCGTGTGCAGGCGGTCGATCGCGTCGGTCACGATCTGCACGGCCGTCTGGAAGCCGAACGTCACGTCCGTGCCGCCGAGATCGTTGTCGATCGTCTTGGGCACGCCGACGACCGGAACGCCGTCGCGATGCAGTCGCAGGGCCACGCCGAGCGTGTCCTCGCCGCCGATCGGGATCAGCGCGTCGACCTCGCGCGCACGTAGCGTCTCGCGGATCGCGGCCGTCCCGTCGCGTCCCTGGGAGAACGGATTCGTGCGCGAGGTGCCGAGTATCGTGCCGCCGCGCGGCAGGATGCCGGCCGTGCTGGCCAGTGTCAGCTCGATCGCATCGTCGGCCAGCACGCCGGCCCATCCGGCGCGGAAGCCGACGAAGCTGTGCCCGTCCTCGGCCAGCCCGCGGCGCACGATCGCCCGGATCACGGCGTTCAGCCCCGGGCAGTCGCCTCCGCCTGTGAGCAACCCGACACGCATCGGGTGCCTAGATCCCCTGCCCCGGGAGGAACTCGTTGGTGAACGGCGGCAGGGCGGCGTTCGGGTTGTTGCGCAGCAGGCTGTGGGAGAACATCCAGTTGCCGAACGCCGCCCACGCCGATGGGCTCTGCCAGCCGAACGGCTTGCCGGCTTCGCTCGGAACCATTGCGGGCAGGGTTTGCTTGATCGAGGCGAGCTGGAGCTTGGAGTCGAGCGACGGGTTGGCCTTCACGACCAGCGAGGCGGCGGCAGTGGGCTCGCCGCGCACCTCGCGCTCGCCGCGCGTGAGCGCCTGCAGGAACGCGCGCAGGTCCTGACCGCGCTTGTGCGCCTCGTCTTCGCGAACGACCAGCACCAGCTCGTCATAGGTTGGCACGCCGGCGCGGTCGACGGGGATGGTCAGCGGACGCTTGTGGAGCTGCTCGAGCTGCAGCGCCTCGTAGTTCCAGAATCCGCCGAGCGTCGCGGCGACCTTGTGCGAGAGCATCGCGGGGACGAGGTTGAAGCCCACGTTGACTTCCTTGACGCTCGCGGGATTCACCCCGGCGCTCTGCAGGGCGGTGCGCAGCTCGACTGCCTGATAGGGGATGCCGGCGGTCCCGACCGTCTTGCCCGCCAGATCTGAGACCTTTCGCACGTGCCCGGCGGGCAGGGCGATGATCGATGTCAACGGGCGCTGCACGAGCGCGCCGACCGACACGAGCCGCAGGCCCTGGTCGCGGGCGAGCAGCAGCTCGGGCTCATATGAGATGGCCATGTCGGCCTTGCCCGCTGCGCGCAGCTTGAGCGGG
>Ga0193729_1000809_pt1 | contig 16214 bp, 13 predicted proteins | sample U1c2metaG_FD_143036 | JGI IMG/M metagenome (GOLD analysis project Ga0193729, IMG submission 143036) | Soil microbial communities from a riparian zone of the East river system, Colorado, United States - U1c2 | ecosystem: Environmental > Terrestrial > Soil > Riparian zone | place: USA: East River...
GGTCGGCGTCCATCGAGGCCCCCTTGGGTCAGCGGTCGGTATTGAGCACCGCCGACTTCGACTGCTGCGTTATGTCCCCTTCCCCAGCCCCACGACCACCCCCACGGCCGTGGCACTACTCATCTAGTTACTCGCTGCCCCACAAGGTGGGCATCGCGCCTCACTGACGCAGCGCTATGAAGTTCGCTGGGACGTGCTCGACGAGCTGGGCGGCCGTATCTCTCGCGCGGCGATCCTGCGCACGTACCCGTCTGGGTCCGAGAGCAGTGTGTCCGCGGAGTCCTCGTCGTACTGGATCTTGAGTACGGATAGCAGCGCGAACCGAACCTGGAGGCTGGGATCTCTAGCGAGCCGGCGAAAATCGTTCCAAGGCAGCTCTCTTCCCGAACTCTCCCACGCTTCCACGGCTGCGACGCGAACATCAGGCACGTGATGCTTCAGCGCGTGTCGAGCTCCGTGAGGATCGAAGAGATCCGCGTGAAGGCGTGCCGCGAACCATCCAGCCTGCACGACGGGGGCGCGTTCGTCGAACATCGCCTCCCGGGCAGCGTCCAGCATCCACCTCGGCGGAGTCGCACCATCCGAGAATGCAGCGGCGGCCCGAAGCGCCATTGCCTCCAAATCTCCGCGTTCGGCCCACATCTCCCGCATCCACTCAACGCTCTCATCGTCCAGGTCACCGGCCGGCGAAGCCAACGGCTTCATCCGGTCAACCCACTCGGGCCGATCAAGCTGCTCACGAAGCTCCCACATGCCGGCTACTGCTCCGACACGGTTATGCATCGGCCACTTCGTCTCTGACGCATAGAGCAGTAGGCGCTCTGCCAGCTCGCGACACAAGCCCTCATCGCCAGTGGCAGCGGTAACCGCCGCGTCGCGCTCCAGCGCGAGCAGCCCGACGATTCCCTCGCCGTCGGGCGTCATGCCGAGATCGGAAGCGAGGAGCCGAGCTGCGATCCGTTTGCAGCCCTCTCGCAGCTCATCGTCCCCCTGGATGATTCCGGCTCTCACGAGTGCCGTGAGGGCCTGCGGACTACCGGCGAGAGCGGCGACTCTCACCGCCGCCGCTCGTCCTGCATCGCCGAGTCGATCAGCGACCCACGCGGTGCCCGGCTCGCCGATCTGCGGCCTCGCCACGAACAGCCTGATGAGCTGATCCGAGTACTCCTCCGCCCCGACGTCGACCAGCATCCGCAGCCCATTTCGGGCGGCCGACGCGACCGCAAAATCATCTTCGGCTGCTAGCTCGCTCAGACGGCTCGCGGCCGTCGCCCGAACCTCGGCGTCATCGGCCGCGAGGGCGAGTGAGGCCAGCGCCTCGGTCGCCGCGCTCCTCGTGTTGTCCAAACGTTTCCGTGGCTGTCCGGCCGTGGCGATCGCGAGCTTCACCAGCTCAGCGACCGCCTCGTCATTGGCAGCGCGCCCGACGCGAGACAGCGCTCCCAATCGTGCCTCAAGTGTCCAGGTGGGCCAGGAGCCGCATAGCCGGCTCACAACATCGCGGGGTTCTTGTGCTTTGTCGGCGGCCTCTTCGGCCGCCTTGCGTTCCTTGCATTGGCAGTGCAGCACCACCGCCGCGGTATGTTCGCCGGACGCCTCTTGGGCGTCCGCGAGTAGCGAGCAGTCCTTGAGCACGCCGTGCAATATGCCGCCGCGTTCATAGCACCAGCGGGCGGTAACGAGCAGCGGGATCGCCCGCTCGGGTCGACTCTCCAGACGCTCTCTGGAGGCGAGCCGCTCGAGTTCTTCCGCACGAACGAAGAAGCTTCGGCCGGCGGTGCGCTGACTTGCCGCGAGCTCTCGCATGCCCCAGCCGGCAAACCGCCAAGGGTCTTCCAGCCTCGATGCGGCTTGCGCGGAGAAGAAAGACAGAGCGGCACGCTCCTGTCCAGTGGGCATCTGAGACCACCGGCTCGCGACGTCCGCGTAGGCGCTGCGGGCGTCGGCGAGTCGTTCAGCATTGACCAGGTCCAGCGCGGCCCGCGTCTGAACCCAAGCTGCGCTCTCAGGATCGCGCTCAAGACGCTGGCGCGCGAGGAGCCGGAGCCGCTGCCAAGCGGCGTCCGCTCCGGGATCCCGTGCTGCTCGCAGGCCGTCGGCGTGGAGCATCGCGAGCTCGAGTTCCAGGGCATCGGAGTTCACGTCGGGGATAACGGGCTCCGCCAGCGCGACGCTCTCTGCTTCCCCTTGGTGTAGTTGGCAGCGCCACAGCACTACGCGCCAGTGCTGCTCGGCATCGCCACCCGGACCTCCGCTCTGCGCATGCTCGAACGCCGATTGGAGCCGGCCGATCGTCCAGGCCGGATCCTCGGCGGCACGCCAACAGGCTCGCCACCCCGCGGCCTCGGACGAGAGCTCAGGAGGCAGCTTACTCGCGAGGCTGTCAACGACGCGCGGGATCTCGTCGAACGCCATCCACCACGTCATCTGTCCGAGTATTTCTCGGAACGTGTCGACCGCCTCAGAGGTTCGTCCGGCGGCCGAGAATGCACCGCATGCCCTCACCCTCAGCGCGCGCGCATGCTCGACGAAGCCGACGGATTCGACATCGTCAGAGAGCTCGCGTAGCAGCCGGGCAGACTCGCCCGGGTCGCTATCGGCGAGCTCGTCTGCCAGGTTCTGACGTTCCGTGCCGTCGGCGACTAGCCATGCTGGATCCTGCTCGTAGGCGGCAGCCCAGTCGATCGCGGCTCCCCCTATATCGATGCGGGTGAGACCGCTGTGCTCGAGGGCGAGCGTCAGTAGTCGTACGCGGATCAACGAGCGGTACTCGTCGGTGCTGTTGAACTGCTTGTAAAACGCCGTCTCGTCCTCGGTGACCTTCGCTCGAAAACGACGTACCTGCCGAACCTGCTCGTCGTCCTCATCAACATCCTTCGGCATGCTCTTGAGGTAGAGCCACACGTCGGGTTTTCCGGTCCGCTCGCGTCGGCTGAGAGCCAGATTCCACTCCTCTCCGAAGCCGGAGCTGCTCGCCCCGGTCGGCGTCCCCCAGCGGTTCCAGACCAGGGCGAGGAGCACGTCGCAGCGCTCGACGTCCTTGTTGATGTCGGCCTGCGCCCTGCCACCCGCGGGTCCGCGTTCCTCCCATCCATCGATTTCAATCCGCCAGCCCTGACGGCGAAGCGACTCGTTCAGCTGCTTGGCTGCCTCGCGGGTTACCTTGCGCTCGTCCTCGACGCCCCCAGGTGACGCGAGAAAAACGCGGATAGGTTTGATGGACTCTGTCAACGGCCGGACTCTCGTCCGGCAGGTTAGGGACTCGGTCGGCCCGCCACGGGCGGCAACCGCTACTGACCCTCTCGGAGCTGCATGTCCGAACGTCAGATCCGCGCGGACCCGATCACCAGCGTCTGCGCCTCGACCACGAAATCCGCGGGCCTCCTCCCGGCAGACCGAGAGCCACTTCGAGCCGAAGGGCCCGCAGGACTAGCGTCGCGGCCGCCGGCATGAGCACGCGTCGCTAGCGTGTCCACTCGTCAGGTGGAGCGCCGGGCTTCCAGGTTGAGCTGATACCTCCACCCTCCTGTCGAAGCGCTCGGCCGAAGTCCTCAAGCTGCGCGTGAAACGCCAGCTCGTAGCGCGGATCGTCTCCGTAGTCGTCGATCCAGTCGCGCCAGACCACGAACGCACAGAGCGGCTCTAGATGAGCGGCATCCTCCCACCACCCCTCCTTTAGGAAGGCCAGCACGTGGGAGTAGCGGCCATGCAGCGCCACGATCGAGCCCCACATCAACGGCCCTCCACTCCGAGTCGCCTCCGTACGGCTCAAGCCACGGGGGTCGCTCGTCGGACTCCGACCTCGCGGGGAGCGATCGAGCGGGCGACGACACCCGTTGCGTCGGGGGCCGCTCCACTTCCGCAAGCCCAGCCTCGATCATCTTGGCGGCGACTCGCGCGACAGGCTCTCCTCGCTGCTGCGCCAGGACTTCGAGCTGGGTCACTATCGGGTCCGGCAACGTGATCTTCATGCGGTAGCTCATCCGGCGCCTCTCGATCCGTTGGTTGCGGACGCCTGGGTGCGCCCTCTTCCCGTTGTTGACCCTGAGCGGACGAAACCGGCCAGCGAATGTGACCCCACTTCCGGGCCTTGTTTGCACCCCGTGCATCTAGTCTGTGCGAGATTCAGCTCTTCCGAGCGGACGAGCAAGGCTCCGCATCGGAGTGCGTCTCGTCGGTTGATCAGCTACGGCTGTCGAGGATCTGCTCGGCGCGAGCGTGTATCTCGGAAGGCCGGACGCCGAGGGCGTCCGCGATCTTGAAGATGTGGCTCAGGCTCGGATTGCGCTCGCCGCGCTCAATCCCGCCGTAATGAGATCGATCAATGCCGCACCGAAGCGCAAACGCCTCCTGAGAGACGCCTCTCTCCTCGCGTAACTCGCGGATCGCGCGGCCAAAGGCGACGTGGCCGGGGGAGCGAGGCTGCACGCAGCCATTCTGTCGGGCCGACGCTTTATCGTCCACGGTATATAAACCACATACAAGTGGCCCCGGCGCAGCGCTAACTGCCCGGGGCCTGGCACGGAAAGGAAGGCTTCCCATGCAGCAGGAGCGTATTCCAGGTGACCGCCGAGGGACGAGTCTCTCGGACGATCAGATCGACAACACCGTGATCAGCTTTGTGCTCGACGGAGCTGCGTGGCCGTGGAGCCTCGAGGAGATCGCACGCGAACTCGGCGACAAGGCCGACGCCGAAGATGCCGTAGCGCGGCTGGCAGGCGCCGGTCTTGTCCATCGGATCGGAGGCTTCGCATTCCCGACGCGCAGTCTTCGGCGAGCCAGCGAATTGCGAATCGACGCAATCTAATCGCGCCGAGCCTCAAGTCGTTGGCCGTTGCAACGCCCTCGCGGTCTGTATCCGTTGTGAGGACCAACTCTGTCCGTCATTCGCCGACCCTTGGGCCGACCGGCCAGGTTCCTGAGCGCTACCTGTCGCGGGCGGAGCTCGCTCGGCTGATGGGTGTCAGCGTGGCGACTGTCGACCGCTTGGTCGCCGAGGGCATGCCCTCGGTGCCGTGGGGTCGGCGTACTCGGCGGTTTCGTCCGTCTGTAGCGCTCGATTGGGCTGAGCGACGGGATGGGCTCGCGTGAGCGTGATGAAGATGCCGTCCGGTCGCTGGCGGGCTCAGGTCTACGATCCGGCGCGAAGTCGCAATGTGAGCGTGTCGGCCATTCTCGGCGGCCAGGGCACGTTCCCGACAAAGACCGAGGCCAAGCGCGCTCGCGAGCGGGCACGCGAGCGCCTCGGCGATGTGCGGGCCCGCGACCTGACGCTCTACGGGTTCTGGGAGCGATGGACGACAGACCCGCTGTTCGCGCGACCGAAGGAATCGACCAACATCCACAACCGAGAGCGCACGCGGGCATTTGTCGAGCAGTACGGCACCCGGCAGATGGACGCGATCGACGACGCGGTGGTCGCCGACTGGCTGGCCGGCGGCAAACGCAACGGCACGATCCCCGCGCTGCGCGCGATGTTCAACAATGCCGCCTCGGCGAAGGGCGGGCGTCGTGTCCGCCAGAACCCGTTCGCGAGGCTCGGGGTATCGAGGGGTCCAGGTCGCAGACACGAACAGCCGCCTACCGAGGAGCAGGTCTGGCAGATCATTCGCTGCGCCCAGGAGCTGTCCAGCCCGTCGTTCGCCGCATGGCTTCAAGTCGCCGCGTTCACCGGCATGCGGCCGGGCGAGCTGGACGCGCTTCGTCGCGTGAACGTCGACCTCGAGCGCTCGCGCATCCGGGTCACCGAGCAGTTCAACGCTGCGACTCGGACGTTCACGTCCCCGAAGAACGGCCAGACACGCGAGGCGCCCCTGACCGAGCCGGCACGGGAGGCGATCGTCTCGCTGCCGATCGAAGGCGAGTTCTGCTTTACGCCGATTCGCGGAGCGCACTGGTCGGCGGCATCGCGCGCCTACCACTGGAAGGCTGTGCGAGCGGCCGCCGGCTGGAGCGGCAGCCTCTACCTGGCCACGCGGCACTTCGCCGGCTGGTACATGATCAACGAGCTCGAACTGCCCTCCGAGGATGTCGCGATCGCGCTCGGGCACACCGACGGCGGCGAACTGGTGCGCAAGCTCTACGGCCACCGCGATCGCGACCGCGCGCTCGATCGCGTGACCGCCGCATACGAGCGAAGGGCGAGCGACACGCAATTGCGACTCGTCTAGCCATCGGAACGCGCGGTACGGTCATCTGCCATGCCTGTACCTCCCCGAACGCGTGGCCCGGCACCGACGTGGGAGAGGGGCGTGCGGGTGAAGTTCCACTACACCCAGCCCGACTATGCCGAACTAATCCTCGCCGAGCAGACATACCGCGTCTCGGCAGAGCAAGGGCGCGCCGGTAATGGGCTTTACGTGACGTCGGTGGCGCCCGGCTCGATGTCTGATGGGGAGTTGCTTGCGCTGCTGTTCGCGCGACCGCGGCCGAAGCTGTTCGTCAACGGCGTGGTCGTCCTTCGGAACGACGCCTTCCAGTGGGAGAGATACGAACCGCGCAAGTACATCCACCGCACACGGCCGTCCGCCACCCTCGACCTGTCGCTCGTCTTGCTGGGGATCGGTACCTGTCGCCACGGGACGTGGCTCTGGTCGGAGGGAATCTTCGCCTAGCTTTGCTAGAGTGACATCCAAAAGTCAGATTAGCTCCGACGATGCCAACAGAGACGCTCAGAAGCCCACTTCCTCTCATCCGAGCCGACGGCAAGGGCTACACCATCGCCGGCGAGTCGATAGACGGCTTTTCAGACCGGCCGGAGCTGCCGCCGCCAGCCCGTGTCCGCCTGGCGCGCTTGGGCGAGCGCTATGCCCCGAAGAAGCTCTCCCCGGCTCAACGGGATCTGCTCGCCACCCCGGCAGCGGAGCGCGACGCCACACGGCAGCCGTCTGTTGAACAGGAGGGGTTCCAGGCTGATGCCGCCGAGGCCGAGCGAGCTTGGGAGGAGGGGGTATACGCCGAGCTCTCCAGCGAGCAGCAAGAGTGGGTCTCGGATCCCGGCTCACATCCATCGCTACCCGAGGAGACGCGCTACCCCTTGACGCTCGGACAGATCCACCTACTGACGGGCGCGAGTGAGCGTCAGCTGCGCCATTGGACCGACGAGGAGATGGTCCCGGCGCACCGCGCCGGTAGCCACCGTCGCTACTACAGCACCGCCGTCGCGCGTACCCTCCTGTTGGCGCAGATGAGCAGTCAGCAAATCGCCACCCTCATAGCGTTGCGTCGGGGCGGCGACCCCGGTCGTCGCATTGCCGTGATGATCGGCAGTGTTATGTCGAGCGTCGCGCACGATTCAGGCGTCGGCGAAGCCCAGCGCGAGAACATGCTGGCTGCTGCGCGGGCGCTTGCTGAGAACACAGCAGCCTGAGGCCATTGGCCAAATCGTCCGGCGGGTCAGGTTCCATTCGCGCAATGGATATCGCGTGCATGAGATGGCGACCTCTCGATGTCGATGGCGAGACGGTGCGGTACGGTCGTAAATGGGGAGAGCGGAAGGCGAGCTCACCCGTCAGCGACCTCACTCTTGAGGTGGTGTCGTCATTCTTGCACGACAGTGCGGACAGAGCCCCCCAACCGGGCAATTTTCTTGTCGAGTTTGTCGAGCCCGATCCGGACGAGGTTGATGAAATTACGGACCTCCTGAGGCCGGTCTTCGGGGACAATGGCGGCATGATCGCCGAGTTCATAACGATGTCGAATCCTGTGTCCGACTTCTCGCAGTTCAGTGTTACCGCGGGCGTTATCGATGACGATGCGACAGTCCACTTCCGTGCGTTGGACTGGATGACGATCAGACCTGGCAAGACCCTTGACGAGTCATCTTTGGTCGCGTGTCCGATCCGGCTCGTGGCACGGGCCTCTGCCGTCGTAGTCGCGTGGCGAGCGCCTGTCGGCTATCCGTCACTTCCACCCCGGGCTGAGAAGCGGCACACGATTCTTGCCGACCGGCTGCCGGGAACGATCATCGAGCGCGACTACGAAGCGGAGGCTCGCGAACGTGGCGAGCCCGAGTGGCTCATCCGCTTTGAGCACTGGGCTGGCTACGACTGTGCGTCTCAGCTGTCACAGCTCATTGGTGAATGGGAGGACGAAGAGACGTCGGCTGGCGGGCTGGCTGAGGAGCTCCTTCGACGCTGCATCCTGGCGAGCCGTGAGGCCGTCGCGGAAGATCTACCGCGAGAGTTTGAGGAATGGGAAGCGGACGTCCTCGGCCGATCTCGTTCTAGCGCGTCGCTTGATGAGTTCGCGCTGTCTTCCCTCAACAAGCTCGGCACGATGGTGAACATGGTCGACGACAACCGGCGAACGATCCGCGGACCAACGGGCGAGCCCGAGTACTACTTCACAAGAACGAAGTCCTCCGACGCGATCGGGAGCCTTGCGGAAGAATCTGGCGCGGCGGCGGCGGCACTTCGCGAGCGCGTGCGGACCGGACTTTCGCTGGTGAGCGCGGTTTCCACGAGTCAGGCTCTAAAAATCGCGCGCGAAAGCCAGCGGAGCAGCGAACATTTCCAGAGGGTCGTCAGTGTGCTCGGCGCCGCCGTTCTAGGGCCAGCGTTGGTTGCAGGCTTGTTTGGGGCTAACACAGCCCTCCCGGGGCGCGACAAGTGGTGGGGTTTTGCGCTGATGCTGGTTCTAATGGTCGCTGCCGCTGCAGCCATCTTTGGTCTCCTGAAGCGCTCCGATCGCCAAGCGAGTCAGAGCTTGGAAGACCGAGCGAGGGAGCCGTAAGAGATCGCCCGTAACCTCCGGCCAGTTCCGGGCATAGCCGAACAGCGGTCGCCTCGGCGGGAGCGCCATCGAGGCGAGCTCCGGTCCGTGTCCCGCGGAGTCTCCCTGTCTCGGGCGGCGAGAGGATACGCTCCCAGCCAGCAGCGCAGTGAACATCGTGCCGAGGCGGGACGTGAGTGGCCTCTACGCGTAGACGTCAACGCAGGCCCGGGTGGTGACCGCCGGCCGGACAGCCCTATCGGACTCCATCGGACCCCTTATGGGCCGTAGTGGTCGGCCATGTCCTGGAGGTGCTCCAGGCAGATGTGCATCCAATTGCCCGTGTCGTCGAGCGCTCGCGCGAGCTTGGTCATCGTGGTCGAGAAGTGGTGAAGGTTCAGGTGCCTGGCGCCGTTCGGCAGAGGCCGGCCGCCGTGAGCATCGGTGGCGTAGCGAAATGCGGTGCCGCGCGGATCGAGCGCCGCGAGCTCCTGGATGACCCGCTGCATCTCGGTGATCTCTCGTCTGCGATTACGGTCGGCGGGATCGAGTTCGCGCTCGAGGTGCGGCTTCGCTGTTCCCCACAGCCGTCGCAGGTCATGGGTTTCGGGGACCGCGACGGTCTCGTGCGCGAGCCTTTGACCGAGGCCGATCAGATCCTTCAGGCGGAGCTCGACGTAGTGGCGGTACAGGAAAACAATTGGATACAGCAGGAAATCCTGCTCGTGCCATTGTGGTGCGTGTTCGGCCAGCCGTTCCGCCGCGATTCGATAGCCCTCGGCCTGCATGTCCTGCTCGACCGACCACTGAACACATGCGTTCGCCTGCCACGGGCCGTCCTCGCTGACGAGGGCATCAGTGGCGGCCAGGTGCGGCAGATCAGGGTCGAGGAACGCCGATGACTCCATGTGCTGAAGCTAGCAACCAGCATGCGCCCTCAGGCCAGCTCGCCGCCCACGATTACGCCCACGCGCTCGCCGAGGGCCCTTGTTCGCCGGCAACTGCCTCTACCTCCCCGATTCCTTACCGAACCCGCGACCACAAGCGAACACGGTTGGCGGCCGGCCGGAGCCCTCAGCCGATCTGCTCCGCCAGCTCGACGATGATCCCCTCCGGGCCGCGGACGTAGCAGAGCCGATAGCTGTCTTCGTAGCGCTCCACCTCGCCAACGAGCTCCACGCCGCGGGCTCGCAAGCTAGCGACGACAGCGTCGATGTCGTCCACTGCGAATGCGACATGGCGAATGCCCGGGGTGTTCGCAGCCGCGTGCCGGTCGCCGCCCCGGCCCGACGGGGCGTGAAACTTCGTCAGCTCGAGCCGTCCGTGGCCGTCCGGGGTCTCCATCATCGCGATCTCCGCCCGGACGCCCTCGAGCCCCACCACGCGGTCCACCCAACCGCCCTCGACCGATCCCTCGCCCTGCAGCTCGAGTCCGAGCTCGACGAAGAACGCCGTCGCGGCCGCGAGGTCGTCGACCACGATGCCCACGTGGTCCATGCGTTGGATCGTCACGCGCTCGACTGTAGCGACACGACGGCCCCAGCTACAGCGTCTCGGTTGCCGAACGGCTGGTGGGAACGCGCCGCGCGTTGGTCTTAAGAGACCAGCGATGAGGTTGCTCGGCTCAATCGGACTCCCTACAGATTGATCTTGGAAGCCGGTGCGCTACGCCGCAGGCGGCGGTCCGAATCAGGTGCTCAGCGCGTCGGGCAGCCCAGGGTCGGCTGGATCTCCCACCCAGGCGGCATATCCGTCGGGCCGATCAACACGGCAGTGGGAGCGGTGACCGCGCCAAGTACCGGTAGCTCCCACATACCAAGTGCGTGTTCGGTGTCCTGGCGATGGAGAGCGAGCCCGTCGATCCGCGGTTGTGACCCGACCGCGCAGTGCCGAGCGCAGAGAGTGCCCTCAGGCGACGAGTCGTGGCGCGCGTGGTTGAGGCCTACGTCGTCGCTACAGGATCTACTTCAAAGAGCTCCCCACCACGCCAGCGCCGCCGTGGCGGTGAGCACGGCGGGGGCGGGGTGGAGGAACAGGGATCGAGGGGATCGCATGTAGGCAGCGCCCAGCCCCACCGCGAGCGCCGCGAAGCCTGTGGATGCGCCGGCGGCGAGCAGGCCGATCCCCTGGGCCGTCTCACCCTGAAGGGCCGAGCCTGAAACGAGGAGGGCGAATCCGACGGTGAGAAAGGCGATCGTCGTCATGTGCCACGTGACGTGGATCATCGCCTTGGTCATTCGAGGACCACCGAAGCGACTGGACGGCAGCATTTCCAGTGAGAGCTTTCTCACCACGAGGACCTCGCCTCCCACTCCGTGGATGGCAGCGCCGAGGATGGCGAGCGATCCGGCGACGAGCAGCGGGAGGTTCACGCGGAGCCCTTCGCGTGGGCTGTCCCCGGATCGTCGGGGCGCGCCTGCCAGGTCCGTCCTATCTCTCCGATCATCCGGGGGTAGACGATCAGGTGACGGAACGGCTTGATCGCGGCCATGTAGGCGGTCCCCAACAGCCCGTTCGGCTTCACCAAGACGGCCAGCTGGCCGCGGTAGCCGCCGGTTCCGTCTGGGACCATGCCGATGTGCATGACGCCGTGCATCGTCCGGTTGGCGATCTCCGCCGCCCACTCGTCGTCGAGCAGGTAGAGCGAGGTGAAGGGGAGCGCCTCGAAGTCGGGGCCCGATGGGATGCCGCGCAAATCCGCCGGCAAGCGGTCGCGGAGCGTGGGCACCCTGGAGTCGAGGCCGGCGTCTGCGGCGTCCCAGCCGAGCAGCTCTCCGAGCTTCCACCGGATCGTCCAGAGCGTGCGGACCGCGATGGAGGAGCCTTGCGACGGATCGCTAGAGGCAATCCCCCGCACCAGCTGAGGGAAGGCGTCCGGGCCGCCCGGCGTCGGCAGCGCCCACACGTCCTCCAGCCGGAAGTCGCGGGTGAGCTCGTGGATGCGCCAGGGCCGGGATGTGTGCGCGGTGTCCGGAAGCCTCATTTCGTGGACCTCGTCCGTACGAGTAGTCGTGGGAACACAGTAACATACATATGTGCATGTACGTGGTGTCCCTACGATGAGCCGCTCGGCGGCGGAGGCGCCGGCAGATCGCCGACGTCTCACGCAGGCTGAGCGGAGCGCCCGCTCGCGGAGCGCGCTGCTCGAGTCGGCCGCCAGGGGCCTCTCGCGATATGGCTACGGCAACCTAGTGCTCGAGCAGGTGGCGCGCGAGGCGGGCTACACGCGCGGCGCCCTATATCACCAGTTCAAGGACAAGGAGGACCTGGCCCTAGCGGTGATCGAGTGGGTCAACGAGAACTGGATGCGCGAGGTGGGTGAGCCGGCCAAGCAAGAGCCAGATCCGGTCGGTGAGCTGGTCGCGATGGCGCGCGGTCACGCCGTCTTCTGCCGGCGGGACATCGCCCGCGTGATCATGGCGCTGCGGGTCGAGTTCAGCGGCCAGGACCATCCGGTCGGACGCGACCTCGAGCGGATCTCCGAAACGGGCGTCAAGCGCGTCGCCCGCCTGATCGACGCGGGGCGCAGAGACGGCTCGATTCCACCCGGGCCGCCCGTCACGGCGGTTGCGCTGGCGTGCATGGGAGCGCTCGAGGGCGCCGTGATCGCGCTCGCTGGGCGAGCACCGCACGACGAGATCCTGGCGGCCCGCGCGGTCGCCGGCGTGCTTGGACTGGGAAGCGCCACCACGTAACTCGACCGGTCCAATTCGAAGGCGCGCTCAGCTTGCTCGTTTTGAGCCGATGGCGAAACTACCCGCCGCATCAAGACGCGCCTGCACGTTGGTCTAGGTCGGTTGCGCGCTAGGTCTAGTTGTTCGGCGATGAGGTGCGGTCTAGCGTCCCGGAAACTGGAAAACCACCTCAGGTCAGCGGGGGTCTCGACGAGCTCAGTCGAGGTGCCGGACCGTCAGGCGAAGGGGAGTCTCAGCATGGAGCACACGCTCCAAATCTCAGCACCAACTCCAAGGAAACTCTTCTTCGCGCATGTGCGCCTAGCGGTAGCCGTCGCGGTCGCGCTGGGCATCGTCAGCATCTCGGCCACGAACGCATTTGCGGATGACCAGACTCCGCTCACCGGACAGGTCACACCGGCGCTGAGCACGATCGCCGCTCCGGGCCCGGTTCCAGGTCGCTACATCGTCACATTCTCGGGTGGCGTGTCCGACTCCGAACAGGCAGCCGCGATCTCGGCCGTCGGTGCTAGCGACGTTTCGACGATCCCCGCGCTGCGGATGCACGTCGTGGACGCCTCGGAAGCTGCGGTCACCGAACTGAATGCGAATTCGGCGGTGGAGGCGGTCGAGGCCGACCAGGTGCGCAACGTACAGGCTGCTCCGAGCGACCCGGGCTATAGCTCGCAGTGGTCGCTTTCGCGGATCGGGTGGGATCAGGCCTTCGCCTCCGTGAACCCGGCCGGCTCGGCGACCGTCGCGGTGCTCGATACGGGCATCGACGCGTCGCACCCCGACCTCGCTGGTCAGCTCGCACCCGGCACCTCGATCGTCGACCCGACGTCCGACGGCACCACCGACCCCAACGGCCATGGCACCTGGATGGCCGGCATCGTCGCCGCCGCGACAGACAACGGGACCGGCATTGCGGGCATCGGTTACGCAGGGGTGAAAGTCATGCCGGTTACTGTCCTCGGCGCAGGGGGCACCGGTAGCGACGGCGACATCATCAACGGAGTCATCTACGCGGCTGACCACGGCGCGAACGTCATCGTGATGTCGTTCACCAATCCTGGTTTCAGCCAGAGCCTCCAGGACGCGATCGACTACGCCTGGTCGAAGGGCGCCGTCGTCGTCGCGGCTGCGGGCAACGACGAATCGGCGACCATCAACTACCCGGCGGGCGACCGCGGCGTAGTGGGCGTTGCGAACAGCGATGAAAACGATGCGCTGAATCCAACGAGCAACTACGGCCAAGACGTGTTCATGGCAGCTCCGGGCACGAACATCTACACGACATCGGCGGGCGGAGGCTACGCGACGATCAGCGGCACGTCAGCTTCGGCGGCCGAGGTCGCGGGCGCCGCAGCGCTGATGAAGGCCAACTCGCCGGAAGCCAGCAATGGCGTGATCGTGGGACGGCTCGGCGCCGATGCCGAAGCTCTGAGCGCCGGCCAGCAGGCCGGCAACGGTCGGCTGAACCTGGCGCGCGCGCTCAGAGACGGCTCGACCAACTCGATCGAGCCAGCGGGGGCAGCACCGGTCGGCGAAGGCGGGCCGGTGGTGGGGCCGTACGTCGTCGCGGCGCAGGGCATAACCCTGTCGCCGACGTCGACCCAGGCGAACTCCCCCGTGACGATCACCGTGACCGGTGGCGGTAACTGGCCTGAAGAACATCTCGTCACGATTAAGGACAACAACGTTACCCAGGCCGCTGTCATTGAAGGTTCCTCGAGCCCGTGCAAGACCCCCGCGAAAGGCGGTTGGTCGTGCACCTACAAAATCACGCCGAGCGCCGGGACGCACACGGTTTCCGCGAGCGATGGCAGTTCGGAAATCCCTACGGCCACCTATACAACCTACGGGGCGCCGGATCACCTCGCCTTTACCAATACCGCGATCGCGAACGCCGGTACGAATACGAATCTCTCGCCTCAGCCAAAAGTCACGATACAGGACAGCGCCGGCGCGACAGCCGCGGGCGACAACTCGACGCAGGTGACGCTCGCGATCACGTCTGGCACGGGCACGAGCGGAGCGGCCGTTGCCTGCACGGCTAACCCAGTCACAGCGGTCAACGGTGTCGCTACGTTTGCTGGGTGCAAGGTCAACGTCGCCGGGAGCGGTTATTCGCTGACGGCGACGAGCAGCCCGTCGCTGACGGCTGCTACGAGCAACTCGTTCAACGTCACCAATGCTGCCGCTGTGGCCCTGCCGCTGCGCTCCGACTTCACGACCGGTATTAGGGCGGCAACGACCACGAACACAATCAGCAACCAGTTCGGCACGACGGCGTCAACGCTCCCGTTCAACGGCTCCTCGCCGAGCGCTCCGGTCAGCTATGACTTCTACTCCGCACCACTGAGCGCGTCGGCCGTGCTGGCGAGCACCGATCAGGCCCGAGCCAGGATCTGGCTCAAGAACGCAGCCGGCGAAAGCGTGGGATTCACGTGCTCGGCCACCTATTACGACTATGACCCAGCCGTCGGAGGGTTGGGCACTCAGATAGTGGCCACGGCTCAAGCCACCACCCAGTCGGCGAATAAAGGCACGAACAAATTGTGCGAAACGACAGCCGCGGCGATAGGCGGCGGCTACACGGTGCCGGCGGGCCATCTACTCCACATGAGAGTAACGTTGACGTGGCAAAGCGGTGCCACGACGGGCACTTCGCTTCTCTACAACGCGGCCAGCGGCAGCAACGGTGACACCGACGGCCTTATTCCCAGCAACGCCAACAGCGCGACGGCCTGGACCTTTGGAGCGTTCACGAGCGGCCCGAACGTGACGTTCTCGGCGAGCACGGCGAGCGGCGGCAACGCGATGACCTCAAGCAACAGCGTCACCGTCCACTACACGCGCAACGGCTCGGCGAAGACAGCGTCGACGTGGGACGGGAGCAGCTTCAGCGACTTCGTCGACACCGGCAGCACCGTGACCTACGATGGCTCCTCTTCGGGCTCCGGCGCGAGCGAGCGCTGGCAGGCCAACGCCGCGGGCACGTCGCCCAGCTTCACCGCCGCGGCCACCTCGTCAACATTCTCCCAGAGCTACTACGACCAGGTGAAGCTGACCGTTAGCAGCGCGCACGACACGCCCGGCTCGACCGGTACTTCGTTCGGCAGCTCGGTCGCTAGCGGTGGCACGACGCCGTTCTACGATCGCGGCTCGAATGCGAGCGCGACCCTGCAGAGCGGAACTGAAAAGGAAAGCGGCATCACATACGCGTTCACAGGCTGGAGCGGGAACGCGAGTGGTACCGGGCTAACCAGCGCCAACATCACGATGAACGGCGCGAAGACCGCGACCGCGAACTGGCAGCAGGACTCGACCGGGCCCGTCACCTCGAGCCAGGCTAGTGCACCGACTCCAACGAATTCGGCACCAGTGGTCACGGCGTCGATCAGCGACGTAACTGTCGGCAACAGCGATGTCGCCGCGGCCGAGTACTTCGTCGATGCCGCGGGCTCGAATGGTGCGGGCACCGCGATGAGCGCTTCAGACGGCGCCTTCAACAGTCCGACCGAGGCCGTAACGGCAACACTCACCTCGACGGTATTCAATTCGCTGAGCCAAGGCACGCATACGGTCTACGTGCACGGTAAGGACGCGGCCGGCAACTGGGGTCCGACGCAGTCGGCGACGTTCTTCAAGGACACCGTCAAGCCGAGTTCGGCCGCGACCTCGCCGGCATACGACAACTCGGGCACTATTGCGATCAACGCCCACGCCGCAGACGCCTCGCCGAGCTCCGGCGTGGCGAGCGTCGAGCTCTACGTCAAGAAGCCCGGCGACAGCGCCTTCACGCTCGCCCACACCAACAGCGAC
>Ga0193729_1000810_pt1 | contig 16206 bp, 8 predicted proteins | sample U1c2metaG_FD_143036 | JGI IMG/M metagenome (GOLD analysis project Ga0193729, IMG submission 143036) | Soil microbial communities from a riparian zone of the East river system, Colorado, United States - U1c2 | ecosystem: Environmental > Terrestrial > Soil > Riparian zone | place: USA: East River...
GTGTGCGGGCCAGCTATCAATTCTAGGACCAAGCGCACAGCAAGAACATGGCCCGTGCTGGTCCCTGCTTATTCGGCAAGAAGTCTATAGCCAAAAAGCGCACAGGAAGGCTAGCACTCTCCTGCCAACTTGTCTCAGAACCCTGCACATGATTCTGTTTTAGAACATATATGCAATAATATCCTCTTTGCTATGAAGCCGTCAATAGCCGATTTACCCAGTCTCTTTCTCCCTCACACTCTCTTTGCCAGGTATGCGTCAAATCCACTTGACAGTTTCATGTTTGTACAAGGTCAACTCTATCAAGCAGAATCGCCTCCTTTTGACGCATGCCTAAGAACTTATCTGGGAACCTCACTTAAGCCCCTCTAATCCAGGGACAAAAGGAGGTATTCGGATAAATTCTTAGGCTCAAATCGTATTCTCCCTTCGCTTACCAGAAACCCTCATGCTAATTGAACCTACGAGCATAACGTTACAGTGTATAGACATCTTTGGTTTCCTCATATTGAGCAGCTACTGGTTGAGAAATCACAATACCAAATATTATATTTACTACTAGACAGATCGCTATTAGATCATTATAATTTAAATAGTTCCCTTAAAATTTAGTAGTCAGTGAACTACATCATGAAGATGGAAGCCCTACCTTTATCTCGCATATTTAGGAAGCAATAGATGTATTATAGATTTTCTGGCCATGAGACATTCCCATGTAGATATACATGGCTACCAAAAGCTTTTCAAGCCATTACCAGCGATGCTAAGCTCCTTTTAGATGATGAGCGTGCTATGGTCGAATTAGGTGTTGGCAAGAACATGGTACACGCCATCCGTTTTTGGACACAAGTCACAGGCATTGCTGTACGAAGCAAAGAAGATGGTTTTTCGATAACCAAATTTGGTCAGGCGCTCCTTGGTCCAAAGGGATTTGACCCATACCTCGAAGATGTACGCACTTTGTGGCTTATTCATTGGAAATTGTCAACTCATGTTGAGGAACCATTATTTGCATGGGATTATTTGCTGAATCATTGGCACTACCCTGAAATCAGCAGGATAGAAGTGTTGCAAGCCTTTCGTCAAGAAGCAAATCGGCTAGATCGTACTCTTGCAGATATCACACTCGAGCAGCACTTCGATACCTTTCTGCATACCTATGTACCCACACGTAGCTTTAGAAGTACCATTCAAGAAGATACGTTAGATTGTCCACTTGTGGAATTGCATCTCATTCAGAGAATCGGTGAACGAAAGCTCGGCAATTCGGGTAAGAGCGAAACAGTCTATGCATTCCGTCGTGAACCAAAGTTGGAAATTGCTCCAGGACTATTTATTTATTGTCTAGTTGATTTCTGGGCAACCCGCCGACCCTATGAAGAGACATTAAGCTTTCGTGATGTGGCCCTAGCTCCTGGGAGTCCCGGACAGGTGTTCAAAATGCCTGAATGGGAGATTCGTGAAAGGCTCGAAACGCTGGAAGAGGATTCGCAGGGAACATATCAGTACCGAGAATCAGCAGCATTCGAGCGCGTAAGCCGACTAGTCTTACTTCCAAATATTTCCCTTGATACTGTCTATCAACCTCGCCCACGATTGGAGTCTCTCTATGCTTAAGACAAAAATTTCCGATCTCTTGGAGACTCAGCACCGTTTTTTGCGCTCAATTCATATTAATCGAGATTTTAAGGACTCTTCCGTCCTCGAAAGCTATATTCTAACAGAACAAGCCCAATCGATACTGAAGCGTATAGCTACAGGATTAATACCGACCTCTAGGCAACGTGCGTGGCGCATCACAGGAGACTATGGATCCGGAAAGTCTTCTTTCGCTCTTATTTTAGCTCACTTGCTTTCCTGGAAACACGACAATCTTCCCATCACCTTAAAAGATGCTGTTAACTTCGACCAGATCGGTATATCGCCTCCACGTATGCTTCCAGTACTGGTGACAGGAGCATATAGGACTCTTTCAATTGCAATTATCCAATCACTGTATGAGACACTTTTAGAGGTTTATGAACGTGGAAGAGAGCCGAATATTCTCAAGCACATTCGAGAGTTTCTCTCTGCAAAGCCAGAAGTTGATGTTACCGATGCACAAGCAGTGGCTCTCCTACAGGAAGCAATAGATTGTCTGGTTAATACAGACAAAGCTGCAGGTGTGCTCGTCATCCTAGACGAACTAGGCAAATTTTTAGAATTTGCTGCCTCACATCCGGAAAAACAAGACATATATTTGCTGCAGCGGCTTGCTGAGGCAGCAGCTAGAAGTGGAAAACATCCGCTTCTCGTTATTGGTCTACTCCATCAAAGCTTTCATGCTTATGCAGACCAGCTTTCCCAGGCAACTCAGAGGGAATGGGAGAAAGTATCCGGTCGTTTCGAGGAAATACTCTTTAGCCAGTCGATCGACCACACCGTTAACCTCATAGTTGACGCTCTAGGCGTTCAGCAGAAACTTTTATCGTCAGAAGTGGTCCATCAGGCTGTTCAAGCTATGGAGACCGCTCATGGTTTAGGTTGGTACGGAATCGCAACTCCACTCGAGTATTTGCGCAACAAAGCTGTAGAGATATATCCTCTCCACCCTACTGTTATACCAGTTATTATAAAGATTTTTACTCTTTTCGGGCAGAATGAGCGCTCTTTATTTAGCTTTCTTCTGTCGCAGGAGCCGTTCGGCTTACAAGACTTCGCTAGGCAAGAAACCAACAGGAATCAATTTTATCATCTTCATCATTTATATGATTACACTCGAGCAACGTTCGGGCATCGCATCGGTTTACAGGGTCATCGTAATCACTGGCATCTCATTGAGTCTATTGTTAGCAATTTTCATTCCGATGATGAGCTTGATTTGAACGTGCTCAAGACTATTGCCATACTCAACCTAATTGATGATATGCACTTACTAGCCTCAAACGATGCTGTTACGCAAGCGATTTTCCCAGAGACATCAGATGCACAACGACCTGTCGAAGATGTATTGCAAGAGCTGCACACAAGAAAACACATTATTCACTATCGCGGTGCAGCGGGCGGATATTGTTTATGGCCTTATACGAGTGTGAATCTCGAGAGGGCCTACGAAGATGCTTGTCGAGCTATTGGTTCGCAACTGCACATTTCACTAGCCATTCAGGACTATTTGGAAAAACGTCCCCTTGTAGCGCGACGTCACTACATTACCACTGGTACTCTACGATACTTCGATGTACTCTATGTACCAGCCACTCAGTTATCTGCAACTCTTACAGCGAACACTACAAGAGCGGTAGGCCGTATCATTATTCCTCTTTGTGAAACACAAGAAGAACGTCAAATTGCTCTTCAGTTTGCACAATCACCGATACAGCTAGATTATCCAGATACCCTTATGGCTATCTCCCAACCATTAGTAGACCTTGCCAGATTATTGCAAGAAGCACAACGATGGCAATGGATCAGTGAGAACATTCCTGAACTGATAAATGATACCTATGCTGCCGAAGAAGTAACTCGGCAGCTCATATCGTCCAAACAGGCGCTTGAGAGGCGTGTTCATACTAGCCTTGGAGTACAACAGTCCATTGATTGTATGGAAGCACAATGGTTTGGCAAAGCTAAAGCCCTCACTATTCCTGATCGGCGCTCTTTGTTCACCAGACTTTCTGATATTTGCGACGAACTCTATCATCAGGCACCTCATATCTTGAATGAGTTGGTGAATCGGGATTCACTTAGTTCAGCGGCTGCCACTGCACGCCTACGTCTAATTGTGCTGATTTTGGATTCTTCATCAAAACCATTGCTGGGGCTAAACCCTGTATCGAAGCCACCAGAGATGTCCATTTATCTTTCTCTCTGTAAGAAGACAGGATTACATCAAGAAACAGATACGGGTTGGGGATTTGCGCTACCTTCTCCAGCAGAAGACAGTAGCAACGTTCGTCCCACCTTTATCCATATCCATCAGATATTAGAAGATCAGAAAGATAGCCGAGTCTCTGTTGCAACCATTTTCAGCGAACTTCGCAAACCACCCTACGGGGTTCGTGAGGGCCTCGCTCCTATCTTCCTTGCAATCTTTGCTATTATACACGAGCAAGATTTGGCATTTTATGAAAACGGGTCCTTTTTGCACAATATTTCCGGCCACGATTTTCGTCGATTAATCAAAGCGCCAAGTAACTTTGACATTCAGCTATGTCAAGTAAGTGGGCCTCGTGCCGAATTGTTCGATGCCTTGTATATGAGGTTGGAGCTGGCAACGCAAGAAGAGCATCAAGTTAAGCTTCTCGACATTGTACGTCCTTTGTTTGTACTCGCAGCGAGGCTTCCAGAATATGCGCAGAAAACAAAAAACCTATCGGCAACAGCATTAGCAGTGCGAAATGTACTACTAGCGGCTCGAGAACCTGGCCCCTTTCTTTTCCACGATCTTCCACAAGCGTGTGGTTTTGACCCTTTCGAGCCTAATATTAGAAGAAGCGATGATGCGACTCATTTCGTTCAGGTTCTTAAAGATGCACTCGATGAAATGAACTCCGCTTACTCAGAACTCCGGATACGAATCAAGCAAACACTGATGAGGACTTTTGAACTTCCTGATCAACAGCAACAGTTCCGCGAAATTTTAGCAAAGCGGGCTGAAGCTATTGCAATAAAGATAAGCGAACCTCGTTTGAAAGCCTTTTGCCTACGCTTGATGGACGCTGCTCTGCCCCAAAACGAGTGGTTGGAAGCCTTAGGAAGCTTCGTTTGTTCAAAAATTCCTGCATCATGGATAGATATCGACGAACACCGTTTTGAGATGGAGATGAATCAACTTTGTACATGGTTTCGTCGCATAGAGGCAACGCTATTCAAGGAAAATGGGCACGATAATGGGGATTCCGCCATCCGCATTGCCGTTACTCAGTCGAATGGAAAGGAGGTCAATCGAGTTTTATACGTTACACCAGAGGAGGAAGAAGAAATTATGCGTATCCAAGCAGAAATTATGAAGTTTTTGATGTATAATAGGAGGGCTGGTTTGATCGCTACTTCTCGTGCATTCTTACAAATGCTCTCACAAGAGGAAGGGAGTTGAGCATGATTGCTCTTGTTCGCCATATTTTGAGCTTATCTGGAGGAAAAGATAGTGCGGCACTCGCCGTTCACATGCGTGATAAAGTACCGGAAATGGAATATATCTTTCACGACACTGGTAAAGAGTTGCCAGAAACATACGAATATCTTAATCGGCTTGAAGCTATCCTGGGCAAAAAGATCACGAAAACGACTTCAAACCAGACTTTCGATACTTGGCTAGCGGCCTATGGTGGCATGATTCCCTCCAAGCATCGTCGTTGGTGCACTCGTATGCTTAAATTAAGACCTTTCGAGACATATGTTGGAAATGACCCTGTTATCAACTATGTTGGATTGAGGGCAGATGAAAATCGGGAAGGCTACATCAGTGGTAAGCCAAACATCAAAACAGTTTATCCCTTCCGAGAAGATGGTATTACACGAACTGATGTTACTCGCATCCTTGAAGAATCAGGCTTAGGTTTACCTACTTACACTAATTGGGGACGGACTCGATCAGGTTGCTATTTTTGCTTCTATCAACAGAAGGTCGAGTGGGTACGTCTGAAACAGAATCATCCCGACTTATTTGAACAAGCTAAGCAGTATGAGCATGCCAATACATTTAATGGTGAAGCATTCTACTGGAATGGAGAAGAGTCGTTAGAAGAGCTTGAGCGTCCTGAACGTATGGAGCAGATCATCCGGAATTGGGAGAAAAATCGTGAACGAATGCGAACAAGACGAAATAATCAGTCACTACTTCATATACTTGGGGGATATGAAGAAACAGAAGAGGAAGAGAGAGAGGGATGTCTTATCTGTTCTATATAAGAACTAGATTAAGAAGAATGGCTAAAGAGATTACGAATTTCTCTTTAGTATAGAGAGTTTCTTTTGTGTGTTCTTTCATCATCATATAGCAAAGGACTACTGAAACTTCTTTGCGAGCACGATTAGCTCTCTTATACTTTACATGTGTAACCCTACAACATATCATTGAATAGTCTTGTATTAAAATTGAGGTCTTGAAGCGGATGAATGCCAGCATAACAAAAAAGTTGCGTTTTTTACGTCAATACGGTCCTATTTCTCGTAATGACAGTATGTATGACGAGACTATCCAACGTGCAGCAAAACGAGCCGGAGTTGTGCCAATTGTATTTGACCATCCTCGACGTACCGACGTACTATTATGCTTTAAATCTGCTTCCCCCACCTCCGTTATCCTCACGGGTACAGCAGGTGATGGTAAAACGCACCTCTGTCGAGAGATCTGGACAGAATTACATGGAGACCAGTCTGCTTGGGGCACTGACAACCCATATCTCAACAAGTTAATCTCTCGTGAGGATGGGTCAGAGACAAAGCTGCACGTCATACGAGACTTAAGCGCATGGGTTCCCCAGACTCATGCCAATTGGCCACCTGACAAACTTGAGGTTCTTAGTCTCTTTTGCCAATCCCTGTATGAAAACGAGAGTAATGATATCTTTCTCATTGCAGCAAACGATGGTCAGCTTATTGAGTCATGGCGAAGGCTTCCTAACACTGAAAGTGTTCTCAAGGTACGTTCACTTCTCGAACAGTTACTTGTAGAAGATCGTCAACACGAACCGGGAGTGCAACTTGAGTTTTTTAACTTGAGTCGTGGTAGTTCCGCACAACTTCTCGATCTTGCACTGAAAGCGTTCCTAAATCACGAAGTATGGTCTGAATGTATGGTCAGCAAAGTGGATGCCGACCACGCTTTTGGAACGAACTGCCCCATCCGCCATAACTATGAGTTACTACATACCCCATTAGTGCAGAAGCGGCTCCGAGCACTTTTTGAGTTATGTGACTACAATGACTTGCACATTCCCATTCGCCAGATCCTCATGCTGTTGACCAATGCAGTGCTAGGTCATCCTAATGTGAAGGATCAGATGATGGTTCCTGATGACGTTCCCGTACTCATAGCAAAGGGGCTTGTTGCAAAAGCAAGTCTTTATAATAATGTTTTTGGTGGAAACTTGTCAGCAACACGTCGTGAAGCACTAACAATTTTTTCTTATTTAGATAGGTTTCGAATTGGCTACGAAACATCGAATCGAATAGACAATATACTGATTTTTGGTAATGCTGATGACAATCTGCGCCCCTATTTCGAGCAGCTACTTTCCAACGACAGGTTCTATGGTGCTCAGGAGAGCTACCTTGCTGCTCAGCAGAACTTCGTTGAGGGAACAGATAACGAAGACAACATCGCCAGTTTCCTAAATGAGCTAGTCAGTCAACGAAGAGGATTGTTTTTCAAAATTCCGATTGAACAGGAACATGAACTTTCGCTATGGGATCTTACCGTTTTCAAGTACGCAGGTGAGTACCTCTCACGCATTCTACATCCCCTCTTAGCTAACAAACAAGTAGAGCATCCTATCCGAGCCCGTCTTATAAAGGGACTCAATAGAATCTTTGTTGGTATGCTCATCAACAGCGACCGGGAGCTTATTCTGGCTAGTAGCCTGTCTTTCTCTCATGCGAAAGTGAATAAACTATTAGAGGAGCGCATCTCCGTACTTCCACGTTTAGGAGAGCGTGTCGAGATCGTTCTTCAGGATAATGTTCCGACACTTAATGTCGTACTCAACGACAGAATTCAGTGTCCTCTTCCGCTCCAACTCATACGCTACGAGTTCTTGGTTCGTGTTGCAGATGGAGCACTGCCTAGTAGCTTCTCTAAGGAATGTTACGAGGATATACTTGCTTTCAAAAGCCGGATTCTGGGGGCACTAGCCGAGCGAAGGAAAGCAGAACCGCCTCTCTTGCACAATACATTTAGACTCTTGAGTTTAGATGATAGAGGCAGCCCAATAGAAGACGTAGTGGAATTGATGGAGCAAATGAATGATCGAAAAAGTTGAGTTGGATCCTCCTTCTAGTCAAGATCACCCAAACATCTCGCCTTGGGTAGACGAGCAAATCTGGGGACACAGACTATGGGATGCTCAAACACCTTGGCTACTTTTTCTGGAGTTTCTCTCGGTAGCGGAGGCATGCAATCGTCAGGGTAAGCTTTTAAATGAGGGAGGTAAATACTATCCTCTAGTATTTCATGCCTACAAAAGGATGTATCTGCGCAATATACTCTTCAACAATGCAGATCTTTCTCGTCTCAGCGAACAGCACTATATTGACCAAGATGTAACATGGCAAATGTGGATAAAAGTGATGAACGAGAATGCACGAGGTGTACATGAGAGAGATTTCTCTTATTTAAAGAACCAGTTTCACTCTTTTATAGACTTTGCGGCTCTAATAGAGATGTTACGCGGGTCAACAGTGGAAAGCGAGAGAGATAGAAGATGGACATCACGCTTTGTATTTCCGTTTGGCCCTAAAGCGCTCTATGTAGATGTAAACATTGGAGCTAATAACCAACCTTCTCCAGAGTATATCAATTTTGGACGTACAGGAGAGCTACTCTATCTCATGCTTTGTCGTTCAATATGTAGTTCTCAGTTGAAGGAACCCATTACAAAGCTCCTTCTAGGTGATAATCCCTGGAATAGATTATTGGGCTTACTTCAGCCCGAAAGCGAAGACCTAGATATCTTTATTCGTGGTCACAGCTACTTACCATATCGCCATCACCATACGTTTGACAAGTTGGGTGAGGATTGGCTGAGTATCTTTAATCTACAGTTACCCGGATTTGATGCCGTTTCTCATTTAGTAATTCTAGGGGCTTTTCATATTTTACTCTATCAAATAACTATTGCTAACGAAAAGCTCCAAAAGAAATCCAAACCACATATAATCTGTGAAGTGGTGGCACCTCAGAAGACACTCGTTCGAGAGCTGTCTTTTGTCAACTATCAAGATAATGCCGCCCTTCCTGCTCAAGCCATTGAGGCATATATTGATGCTATCGAGCACTCTCAAGAATGGCAAGCAGCTTTGAGGGAGCCAGGAGCATACACTCTGTGCCGCACGATTCTAAAAGAGTATGTACGATGGCCACGAAAACCAGATGACTATGATGGGCCAGACGATCCCAAACAGCTTATACAGGAATTACGCTCTGAAGCGCTAAAAGGACACCGTCAACATGTGGCTTATGTACACAGAGCTTATGGGAGAGAGATCGGTCTTGTCTCGAAGCGAGGAACAACTAAACTGCGCTATGCTCCCAATGATATCCTTCTTAAGACACTCATTGCAGCGAATGTTAAGAGCCGTATGGAACTGAGCGAGTTTTTAGATCGATTGTATCAGCGATACGGCTTAATATTCGGAGAAAGAGAGGTAGAGCAAGTACTATCCAACGACGATTTCGATAAAAAGGCATTTCAAGCAAATGCCGAGCGCTTGGAGAGACGTCTGAGTAGCCTTGGCATGCTACGTCGCCTCTCAGATAGCTGTGCTTATGTCGAGAACCCTTATAGGCGGAGGAACCCATGAATGGCGCAGAATTAATTGGGATGGTAGCAGCACTCTACTTAAGAGAGCAGCTTTCTACTAATGATAGAGAAGGAATTGCACGTTTTATCATTGATAATCTTAGCGCAGAGCAAACAGCAGCTGGTGTAAGGGCCATTATGAGTGACTCATTTCTCTCTGCGGCAATCGACGTGAAAATGCCTGCACGATTTCTAGAAGGGCAGAGACTACCTGATTCCGTATTGACCGAGCAGCGTGCCACCTATTTTCGGAATGCTGAGTGTCATAAAATGGCCTTGTTACTTGCGAATACGGGAGACGATGAGAAACAGTCGCTCAAAGAACTTGTTCCAATAGGAGCCTCTGAACTTCAGGAACGCAGTGAACTATGGATACAGGTAGTTACCATAGGATTGAGCCTTCCAGAGGAACACAAAAAGTGGTGGGAGAAGGCCCTACACGGCCTGCAGGAGCTACAGATCTTCTCTTTAGAGCGCGTTGCAGAGTACATTTTACAAACACGCAATGCTATAGTAAATGATGGACAATCGCTGATACGTGCCTTAGGCATTGCTCTACCAGTATTGCATATACCCAGAGATTCAGCATATTTCAATGCTTTAAATGAAAAGGTTCGTACACATGTTTCTCAGTGGAAGCGCCTCTACGCCAATGCGTATAGTAAGAGAGCAAGCTATCTGCGAAAACAGACCCCTTCTCAGTCACGTCTCACAACTGATGAACTCAAAAAGGAATTTAGACGTGTAAAGGATAGCATCCCTGAAACTTGCCATACAATTGTTGAAACTTTCCTTGAAGCGCCTAGCGGATGGAACAGTGCCTCAGTATTGCTAGCTTCTTGCGAATGGGAAGATGTCAAACCGTTATTCGATGGACTCAAGCGAGAAAAATATAACTTGGGAGCAGAGACAAGAGAGTTTTACCACGAGCGGGAGCCGAGGTTGTTGAGTGCAACTGATCACGACTATCTTAGCCGATTAATTGCTCGGAGAACTACCGGAGCAGAGGAAGAGGACAAAGAGTTTTACGAGGCCCATCGAAATGAACTCAAGGAAGAGGCCAAGCTCAAATCGCGTTGGGATCGCTTTGTGTATGGATCTCCACAGGAGACTGACGACTTCATTTTAGGTCTAGCCCTTTGTATGGAAGCCCTTTTTAATCCAGAGGAAGTCAGTAGGCCGGGTACACTTTCTATTCGCTGTGAACGTTCTCTACGAAAAGATCTGAGAGAACTCAATATTGACGCTGGTCTTTATTTTGCAGTCCGCTACAGAGGACTACAATCCCTCCTTGGTCCACAGGTTCAGTGGCAAGTGGGACCACTTTTTGACTTCCAGGAGGTTGTTAAGGAATGGAAGTCCAAAGGGACAAAGCTCAATCATTCGTTAGCCCGCGATGCTTTACAGCTCAAGTTTGTTCTGTCACTAGAAGTAGAGTTGGCAAAAGGTGGAACTGATATATATTACTCTCAGCTCGTATGGAAGTTCAATCCCAGTGAGGTTACCAGCGAATTTGTCGATGATTGGTCACGACTACGAGACCACGCCCTAGTTTACTGTCGTGTAACCCGTAAGGTACAAGGAAGTAAAGGATATGCTCAGGTGGTCGATCTCTCCAATGTAAAGAGCCTCATGCCCGTTTATGGTCAAAACAGCGGTTCATTTGTTGCTGTTTATAAAGCGTCCAATGATATTGCACTCACATGGTTGAAAAATGTCAGACAAGCAGAGAAAGAGCATCTGATCAACCCATCTACAGCACAAGCTTTGTGTTCATCCTTTGATACCTTTCGAGAGAAATACACTACTGCTATAAGAGGCTTTTCCAATGAAGGTCTAAGGCATCCAGATCTCGATACCCAGCTTCAAGCATATAGTGAGTTGCTGCACCTGATATGCATGGAAGCCAAGGGAGACCGTAACCGCGAGCTACTATTACGTCCCCTGCTCAATATAGGAACAGTGCGAGTAGAAGGTGGTCATGAGACTGCTATAGTCACTCCTTGGCATCCCCTTCGTTTGACAGCAATGGTCAGGAAGGCACGTTTTATCACTGATCTCATCAAATTACTGTTGGCTTTGGAACAAGTCCAGTTTGGAGATCCTCGCCTCTTCTTCAAGGACCTACAGCAGGAGTTAAAGCATCCTTTCTACCCAGAGGTTGTTCTAGGCTGGCATGGTGATAAACCTAGTGTGCTGGCACTCACAGATGTAATCGGAGACTACACGCTGCATGAGTCTCCAATCGCCAAAGATGACGGTTTTGACGATACCAATGAAAATCCAACTCAAGCAGCAAATAAGGTTTTAGATTTGGTAAAGCGCTATCTCTCCTTTTATCCACATAAGCAGGCAAATTTATCTGTAGTCTTATATAACTGCGACTCGGCTCGATTACCGCAAGCAGTTGTTGATAAGATCGGTACTATCTACGAAGATGAGGACGATGTCCGCTGCCAAGTGATACTGCGTCACCGTGATGGTCAGCAATTGCGTGCACTTTATGAGCAAATCATTGGCTTGTCAGATGCTGACCCGGACTCATTTAACGCTAGCGAAGCAACTCAAGACTTTATGGCTCGCCTGCGCATCGCTATAATGGTAGATCAAGCTCCTCCCCCCAATCCGAAAGATGGCTGCTTTGCCGATATTACTTTCTCCCAAGATGTCATTGCTCGTCACGCACGTATTGAATGGTATTATGAGACAGCTAGCCCAGTAGCTATTGAGAAACTGATTCCTCCCCGTTGGTCGCGAAGACGACCAGCCGCTAAAGACGATATGAAGTCGGTAGTTTACCTATGTTGTCCAGTTCAAAGCAAAGAGGGATGGGCATTTCTGACAGCTCTGACAACATTTCTCAAAGGCGATTGGGATGGAGACGAGGAACACCGCCTCTTACCAGCACGACAGTTGGATTTTAAAGACCCAAATATGACCAGCATCTTCAGAGAAACTCATGATCTAGCAACTTGGGTAGTGAATTACGATGAGTTACTTGACCGCCGACAATTATTGAATCAGAATGTACAAGTGATTCGATATAAACAATCGGCTACTCAAGGCCGGAACGTAATTATATCGTCGACTGCATCTCTCGACCTTCTGCGCCAAATGGTTCTTCATCGTATTAAGGACCTAAGCTTAGACCTAAGCGAGGCACTCTACCAGGATCTGGCTAATCATTTTATCCAAGATGCCAATGGCATCTCGGGCGATATTGTATTGCGTGCAGCTAAAAATGGCCGCAATGCGAGTGAATTGATAGGAATTGTACTTAGCCGTTTCCTCATCTTGCAAGAACTAGGAGCGCAAAGATACTACGGGTGGTATTTTCTTGATGACTACGCGGAGTGGCTAGGCCAGCGTGAAGAACAAATAGCAGATATCTTGACACTTAGTCCAGAGCAAACACAGGATGGCCAACTGCGATTAACAATAATTGTCGCAGAGTCTAAGTATATTGATGCTGCTAGTCTTTCTATAAAGAGCAAGGAGTCGCAAAAACAGCTGCGTGACACAGTTAAACGTATAACTGATGCATTATTTGGCAATCCAGAGCGTTTGGATCGCGATCTATGGTTAGCCCGACTCTCCGATTTGATTTTGGACGGAATACAGATTCCCGCATCAGCAGGAATTAATCTGGCCTATTGGCGTCGCGCTATCCGTGAGGGTACATGCGAAGTATATGTTCGAGGCTACTCGCATGTCTTTATTTCTGGACCAAGTGATGCCACAGTTTCTTCAGACTTTGTCAGGATAGCAGGTTTGGATAATTCATATCAAGAAATCTTTGCTCGCGCAGATGTTCGCCGCCTTGTACTGAACTACCTTCATGACCTAAATCCTATCAAGATACGAGAAGAGCTTGCAGGAGAAAGCATATGGGATCAACAAATATATCAAAGTCCTACAGATCGGAACTTAACGTTCATAACTGATGAGACGAATGAAGAAAGTGATCATAACTCTTGGCATGATGCACAACTCCCATCTTCTGGTTATACCTACAACTCTTCCTTATGTAGTATGGAAAATGGTAATCCTTCGTCCATGTCCCAAGCAATCCAAGCTAAGAATAGCACTTCGGGATTAGAATCCGAGCCAGATCAAGAGAGTGGTCAACGCTGGGCATATCCTTCAATACATGCTCTACTTATTAACGATGTTAAAGTGGATGAGAACGGAACGGAGCAACAGGTCTGGCTAAGGAACATAGAGAGCAGAACGAAAGCTGCCCTCCAACAGTTCCAGATGCGTTCAAAGTTACTCAGTAGCATACTCACGCCAAATGCAGCATTGCTCAAGTTTGCAGGAAGTGACGATCTTACTGTTGAGCTTGTCAATAAGCGCCGATCTCAATTTCTTACGACTTATAGTCTCAATATTATCTCGGTACAACCAGAACCTGGAGCTGTAGCATTATCTATTGAACGTCCTAGACGTCAGATCATAAAGATACAGGATCTTTGGAAACTTTGGACTCCTGACTCCATAAACGGGAATCAAGATCTTTTAATAGGTATACGAGAAGCAGATGGAGAACTATTATTACTTTCTCCAGGATCACGGCATGCACCACATACACTTATTGCAGGTTCCACGGGAAGTGGGAAATCAGTGCTTCTGCAAAATCTACTTCTAGCGATTGGCGCGACTAACACACCTGAGCAAGCTCGACTTATCCTCATCGACCCTAAACAGGGGGTGGATTACTTCAATTTCATCTCTCTGCCACACTTAGATGGAGGAGAAATTATTGATCAGAGAGAGATTGCAACGGAGCGCCTAAGGGCTTTAGTAGAAGAGATGGATGCTCGCTATGCCAAATTTAAGAGCGCTCGAACGCCTAATCTGGTAGCTTACAACAAAAAAGTTAAAGAGAGCGAACGACTGCCTGTTCTATGGCTGATCCACGATGAATTTGCTGAGTGGATGTTAATTCCGGAGTACAAACAAGAAATTAGCAACGTTGTCAGCCGTTTGGGGGTTAAAGCTCGTGCGGCTGGCATCTATCTTGTCTTCGCAGCACAACGTCCAGATGCAAATGTGATGCCAATGCAACTGCGAGCAAATCTTGGGAACAGACTTATCCTACGTGTTGACTCAGAGGGAACATCTGAGGTCTCTTTGGGAGAAAAAGGAGCAGAGCGTTTATTAGGACGTGGACACTTACTCGCTAAACTCGAGGGAGTCCCTCTGTGCTATGCACAAGTGCCGTTAGTTGAGGAGCAATTTGTTGAGAAGCTAACTTCTGTAATCATATAACTCCTCCACTTTTCCCTCCAGAGATATGACTGCTCTGCCTTTTTTTCAAAACTGTTGACACACTGACGATAGCCCTTAATCGCCTCCAAGAGCCCTTGGCGGCAGTCAACGCAGAGTTGCCACTCCTTCTTTCACTTGAAGAGCATAGCAAGACCAAGCATGAGCCAGCAAGGCAAAGGAATATATTATGGATATCGAAGTAAACAAAGCCATCATCAGAAGGTATATCGAACTTTGGAGTACAGGGAACCTCGTTCTTGCAGATGAAGTTCTCGCAGCCGATTTTGTCGATCACACGCATCCAAATCAAACTCCTAGCTCAGAGAGTATAACAGGAAGTTAAGACTTTTCGAGAAGGCTTTCCTGATGCCCGCATCCCACATTCCGCAGTTGGAAAAGATATGTTTACCTGGCATGTTCTATTCCTGAAGCTCTCTTTGCAACCTATACAGTTGAAACCGAAACTAAAAAGTGATTTCTTGGAGTCGCAAAGCGTTTTCTATGACAAAATCATAACAGAAATTATATTCGTTTATAGTTACAGGTTTAGCAAAAGTAGAAGCTACATATTCTCCACTCATCATTAGACGCACATCAGGTACTATTAGCTTAAATTTCACAAATCGCCGGTAATCTATTTCAAGGCTCAGTATCTTCATTCTATCATTAATCTCATCAAAGGCATCTTGCACATCTTTGACAAATGAAGCAAATTCCCTTTGTTCCATTGTTGATGACCTCCCGGTGTGGGAGAACCTGCTTGAGAAGGAAAACTTTGAGGATTTCCCAGGGCGAAAAGGGAAACGCTGGTGTGTGTGGAATATACGCCCTTCAAAATTATGAAGAAGTTGTTCAAATGCTATTGCAACCTTTTCAACAGCATCTTCGATATTCCCTTGACTAAATAGTTCATCTGCATTTTCTAAGCCTTGTCTAACCTCATCATCATTGACCAGTGGAGCCATCGAAATGGATCTAAAGCTAATGCCAAATACTTTCTCTGTATTCTCATCAAAAAAATTAGCCACACTAATACGAAATGCATCAACCTCTGACTTTGATGGTTGTATACCACTATGCTTTAAAGATGTTCGTGCCGTATTGAGTCTCTTCATGGAATCCTTTTGAGCAAAGTCTTTATCTGGGAGTTTGTTATTGATAGCCTCCCAATACTCTAAAAAAGCTTGGCCAGTCTTTCCTGCATTGAGATATTCAGAGACTAATGCTAAAAAAAGCTCAACACAATCATGAAATAACAAAACTGCAACTGAGTTCAACGGCTCAGCTTTCATTGATTGATCTATAGCCTTCACGTTTGGACTAAATATGAACGGATATTCACGCATAAGCATGTTCTGATGTCATGATATCAGGTCAAATAGGCCGAAAGGCCTTTCCCTTTGCGAAGAAAGGCCTGGAGGAGTAAAGTAGAAAA
>Ga0193729_1000811_pt1 | contig 16191 bp, 6 predicted proteins | sample U1c2metaG_FD_143036 | JGI IMG/M metagenome (GOLD analysis project Ga0193729, IMG submission 143036) | Soil microbial communities from a riparian zone of the East river system, Colorado, United States - U1c2 | ecosystem: Environmental > Terrestrial > Soil > Riparian zone | place: USA: East River...
ACAAGCGCAGTTCAACATGCCGGTTGTTTTCCCCGGTAAGCCGGATAGTGTCTCCACCCAGTTTCGTCTGGTCACACCTGAGTATTTTCAGGTGATGAAGATAGCTATTCAAAAGGGGCGCGCGTTTACCGAAGCGGACCAGACCGGCACCCAACCCGTCGCGATAGTTAGTGAGAGTTTTGCGCGTCGATATTTCAAAGACGCCGATCCGTTTACGCAAACGCTTTCGATTGGTCGCGGTCTCGACGACTCGCCGCGTTCGGTTGTCGCTGTGGTTGGGGACGTCAAGCAGTTTGGCCTCGACGCCAATTCACCGCCCATGGTTTTCGTACCATCAAGGCAGGTCGGGGATAAACTGATGGCCGTCGTTAGGAGATTTACCTCGACCTACGTTGCCATCCGCACTACCGTTGCGCCCACCAGTCTCAGCGCAGCAATCAAAAGTGAAATCGCGTCCCTGGATCCGGCACTACCACTGGCTTCAACTCGGTCGATGGAACAAATAGTGGCCCGATCGATTGCGCCGCAGCGGTTCAATATGTTGCTGATTGCGGCCTTTGCAACTTTGGGCCTGGCGCTGACGACAATCGGAATATACGGCGTCATGTCTTACTCAGTAGCCCAACGAACAAATGAACTGGGCATTCGCATTGCGCTCGGGGCCCAGTCAATCGATGTAGTGAAACTGATTCTACGAAACGGGCTAGTACTCACTCTGATCGGAATTGCTGTCGGACTTGGAGGCGCGGTTGCGCTAACCCGCCTAATGTCCAGCCTCTTGTTCGGAGTTACGCCGACTGATGCAGTGACCTTTGCACTGGTCACGGCCGGTTTGCTGTTGGTCGCGTTGTTTGCCTGCTTTCTTCCGGCGCGGCGCGCGACGAAGGTCGATCCGCTGGTGGCGCTGAGATACGAATGAGCAAAGGCGGAGGACGGAGAGATGAACACCTTCTGGCACGACCTGAGATACGGCTTGCACATGCTATGGAAGAATCCGGGATTCACGACCATCGCAGTGCTGACTCTGGCGTTGGGCATCGGTGCGAACACGGCGTTGTTCAGCGTGGTCGATACGGTGCTGCTGAAGAAGCTGGCGGCCGTTCAGGATCCTGATCGGTTAGTGCTCTTCAATTCGGTCTCAACCAAACAGTTCACGCCCGGCAGTCATAATGGGACCAATCGAACTGACCCGAGTACCAACCTGACGACTCGCTCCTCTTTTCCTTATCAGACCTTCGTGCGTTTACGCGAGCAACGCGGCGCTTGCTCGGACATCATCGCGTTTGGCGCGATCGGTTTGAACGTCAATGCGGACGGATTGGCGGATTTCGCCAATGCTCAAGCGGTGACGGGAAACTACTACGAGGTCCTCGGCGTCCGGCCTTTTCTGGGCCGCATGATCACTTACTCTGACGACAACTCTGCGGCTGCTCCGGTAGCGGTCATCAGCTATCGATATTGGCAGAAGCGGTTCAGCGGCAGGTCCGACATCATCGACAAGCAAATCAATCTCAATAATGTGGCTTTCACGATCGCTGGTGTCGCGCCGCCCGGTTTTGAAGGCGCCATGGACCTCGGTTCGTCAATGGATGTGGCGATTCCATTGGGATGGGAAACGCAGGTCAATGGCGATCGTTCTGAGTTCATGGGCGCTGGTGACTGGTGGCTCAGGTTGATGGGTCGATTGAAACCGGGCGCCACGATCGAGCAAGCGCAAGCATCGCTTGATTTCGCGTTTCAGCAATCCGCACTTGACCACCGCGAGGCTCGGCAGATCCAAAGGCGAGCGCGAGGGCAACAACCGATCAGTCAACTTGATCCCAAAGATTACCCGCATCTCGGAGCCATATCCGGAAGCCGAGGCGAGATGAGTGGCCGGCAGTTCTTTGCCAAACCACTTCGCCTGTTGCTTGGTGTCGTGGCGGTGGTGCTGTTGATTAGCTGCGCCAATGTCGCGAACCTGCTGTTGGTACGCGCGTCTTCGCGACAGAAAGAGATTGCCGTGCGCCTGGCCATGGGCGCGAGTCGGTGGCGTCTGATTCGACAATTGCTGACTGAGAGCGTGCTGCTGTCAACACTCGGTGGAGCGGTCGGCATCTTAATCGCGCTATGGATCAAAGACAGTCTCATAAGTGTTGGTGAGTGGGCCGGCCGCGAGAATTCGATGAGCCCGCGTCTGGATCTGCGTGTCCTGGCGTTTACTTTCGGCCTATCGCTTTTGACAGGAATCGTATTCGGTATGGTTCCGGCCTTGCGAGCAACACGCGTCGACCTGACACCGGCACTAAAAGACACCGGCCGTGGTTCCAGCGCTACCACCCGTTCGCTACTAAGCCGTTCACTGGTCGTGGCCCAGGTCTCACTTTCACTCTTGCTTTTGATCGGTGCGGGACTGTTGGTGCGAACTCTGATTAATTTGCAGAAAGTCGAACCCGGATTTAATGAAGAGAATCTCCTGCTCTTCAACATCGATCCAAGCCTGCTGGGTTACAAAGACGACCGCCTCAGGAGTTTTTATCAACAAGTCTTTACGCGAATTGAAGCTGTGCCGGGAGTCCGGGCAGTTACTTTCTCGCGCGTGCCTTTGCTTTCGCAGATGTCATCTAACGGCACTTTTGATCTGCCGAACACCAAGCCGGGTCCCGATGGCCGGGTGCCGCAAACCGCTGAAGTCTATTTTCACGAAGTGCGAGAAAACTTCATGGAAGCAATGGGGATCCCTTTGTTGCTCGGGCGCACGTTCACGACGAAGGATGATTTGAAAGCCCCAAAAGTCGCGGTGGTAAATCAGCTTTTCGCAGAAAAGTATCTTCCTGGAGTCAATCCCATCGGCCAACGATTCAGTATGGACATATCGCGGCCGGATCCGATTGAGATCATCGGTCTGGTCAAAGACGCAAAGTATACGAGCCAGCGCGACGAAATTCCCGCGACCATGTATCGGCCGTGGTTGCAGACTCCGGGAGCAATCAACGTGATGACGTTCGAGGTGCGGACGACCGGCGATCCCAAATCATATGTCGGAGCAATTCGTCAGGCTGTGCGCGACGTTGAACCCAACCTGCCGCTGAACAACATCAAGACGCAGATCGAGCAAGCGGATGAAACGCTTTCGATGGAGCGCTTGTTCGCGAAGCTGATGAGCCTGTTCGGCCTCCTGGCGCAGCAACTCGCTTCCATCGGTCTCTACGGCGTGTTGGCTTATTCGGTGTCGCGGCGAACGCATGAGATTGGAATCCGCATGGCGTTGGGCGCAAACCGCGGCAGGATGCTGACGATGATTTTGCGACAGGGTTTGACGTTGACCTTGATCGGCGTTGCGCTGGGTGTGGCCGGCGCTTATGTACTGACGAAATATCTGGAGAGTCTTACCAGCATGCTCTTCGGAGTGCAGCCAAGAGATCCTTTGACCTTTGGCGCGGCGGTGGCTCTGCTCACCATCGTGGCGTTGGTCGCCTGTTTCATTCCGGCGCGGCGCGCAACGAAGGTCGATCCGATGGTGGCGCTGAGATACGAGTGAACGCATCACGGGCATCCTCGCGATTTCATGCCTCTCCCACCCGGGTCGAGGAGAAGCGGTGAGTCGCAGCAATTCGGGGTGTCGGAGAACTAGAAATCGGGAAGCTGGAATCGAATTATGGAAACGTTATTCACAGACATTCGCTACGGATTTCGAGGTTTATTGAAGCGGCCGGCGTTCTCGATCATAGCTTTGATCACGTTGGCGTTGGGCATCGGCGTAAACACATCGCTCTTTACTCTTTTCAACATCTTCATGCGGCCAAAACCGGTTAAGGATCCGGCCTCGCTCGTTCAACTCACGTATGAAGGAACGCGAAGGGACGACTACTTCTCATTTCAGAGCTATACGTATGTTCGTGACCACACAGAGGTGTTTTCCGACGTCATCGCGAATTTCCAGGACAAGCTTTTGTTGGGCGAAACAATACGCGGCGCTGAGCCCGAAGAGATTCAGGGAAACTTTGTATCGAGTAACTATCTGAGGACGCTCGGCGGTGAGACAGGATTGGGTCGTTTCTTCTCCGCAGAAGAGAACAGCGTTCCCGGACGCGATGCGGTTGTTGTGTTAAGCCACAAGTTTTGGGAGCGACGCTTTGCGGGCGATCCACAGATCGTTGGTCGAACGCTCCTGCTCAACGGTAAGCCCTTCACTGTCATCGGAGTAACCAAGGCTGACTTTGTTGGTTTGCGCTATGACATGCCCGAAGTGTGGCTGCCCTTGATGATGAGATCCCAGATGCCCACTGTTTATTTCGAGGAAGTGGAGCCGGAGAAGAGAGACTGGTTTGGAGGCAAGGATTTTCAATGGGTGACCCTTCACGCGCGGCTGAAATCGGGCCGCGGTGTCGCCGACGCACGCGCCGCGTTGGCGCTTCTAACAAGTCAACTGAATAGTACTCGCGCGGCCACCGAAGCCAAAGAGATCGTTAACGCCGTACCTATTTCCGAGGTGCGCGGCGATAACGACGTATGGCCCATCATGTGGGGCGTGCTTGGCGCGAGTGGGCTGGTACTGCTGATCGCCTGTTCGAACATCGCCAATATGCTGCTGGCTCGCGCCGTGGCGCGACAAAGAGAGATCGCCATGCGGATGGCGCTCGGCGCGAGCCGCTGGCGAGTCGTCAGGCAGTTGCTTACGGAAAGCCTTCTGTTGGCGTCCGCCGGCGGAATAGCCGGTCTGTTCTTAGCCTGGTGGAGCCTTAATTTGCTCTTCAACCTCCTGGTTAACAGTTACGTTGGCGGAAACGTCGCGGGAGGAGATCTGGCGAGACTTGCCATCGATCTCTCGCCAGACACTCGCGTGTTGCTCTTCTGTGTTGGGCTCTCAATGGTGAGTGGAGTTGCATTTGGTCTCGCGCCCGCCTTGAGCGCGACACGTCCCGATTTGATCACGGTTATCAAGAACGAGAGTGCCGGCGCAAGTGGCCGCGTCGCTGATTCCTGGCTGCGGAGCGGACTGGTGGTCGCTCAGGTCTCGCTTTGCCTCGTGCTCTTGATCGCGGCCGGATTGTTACTTCGCGGACTCACGCGTGTGCTCGTCAGCAATCGCGGATATCAAGCCCAGAAACTTTTGTTTGTCGGCTACAGCCTGGAGTTAAGCGGCTACGACATGAAGCGCGGCGAGTTGTTTCAGCAACAGTTGATCGCGCGACTGGCCTCGCTACCTGGGGTGCAGTCAGTCACGCAGCAGGCGACCTCCGGCGGACGCGTCACGCTCAAACTGCCGCAGGTCTCAGGAGCGAGCGCGGCCGAGTTTGATCGCGTGCCCTGGGAACAGGTACCGGCCAACTACCTGGAATCGATCGGTACCCCGCTGGTCCAGGGTCGCGGTTTTACCGCTGAAGAAGCGCGGGTCAAAGCGCCGGTTATTGTGGTCAGCGAATCGACGGCGCGCAATCTTTGGCCCAGCGATAACCCAATCGGAAAGACAGTGCGGGTGGAAAGGACTCGACGCGATGGAATAGAGGTGCTCTTTCCCGAGGCGCAAGTGATCGGCGTGGCGCTCGATAATCAGATGTATCGCGTCGGTCAAATTCCTCCGTTTCTCTTCTACACGCCGCAAGTTCAGGAGACGGAGTGGCTCGACACATCATTGCTGATCCGAACCACTGGAGATGCAGCCGCCATGAAACAACTGGTGCGTAGGGAAGCCTTTGCGCTCGAGCCGGTGCTGCGACTCGGGGTGGAGACGATGTCGGAACTGGCTGCCAGGAACAATGACATTAGTCAGACGCGCATCGCATCGGAACTCGCGGCCGGCCTTGGCGGGCTCGCGCTCTTGTTGGCGGCAATCGGTATTTACGGGGTGATGGCATGGTCGGTCTCGCAGCGCACGCGCGAGATTGGCATTCGCATGGCACTCGGCGCTCAAGGTCGCGACGTTATGCGTTTAATGATGCGACGGGGAATGAGGTTGGCGCTGATCGGCGTCACGATTGGTCTGTTGCTCTCTCTCGCGCTCACCAAGTTGATGAAGAGTTTGTTGTTCGGGTTGAGCGCTACTGATCCGATCACGTTCATCCTGGTCTCAGCGCTGTTAAGCGGGGTCGCACTACTCGCATGTTACATACCTGCGCGCCGGGCAACGAAAGTCGATCCACTCGTGGCGCTGAGATACGAGTAGCACAGACGTCAGGTCGGTGGGCCAAAGGAGCGTTATGGAAACATTTTTTAAAGACCTCCGCTATGGCATTCGCAGCCTGCTAAAGCAACCCGTGTTTACCCTGGTTGCGGTAAGCACGCTTGCGCTGGCGATCGGCGGCAACAGCGCGATGTTCACCGTCGTGAATGCGGTGTTGCTGCGGCCACTTCAATATCCGGAAGCAAGTCGAATCGTGGTACTCGAAGGCATTAATCCGCCGCGAGGAATCACGCAATCGAACATGTCAATTCCGGATTTCGCAGACTGGCAAAATCAGAACCAGGTCTTTGAGCAGATGGCCGGCTTCATCGCCGGTGGGGTGCTCCTTAATAATGGCGATGAGACAGAGCGCGTGCACGGCACGGCCGTGACCGCTGATTTCTTCACCCTGTTTCGCACTCCCAGTCTGCGGGGCCGCACTCTGCAACCTGATGACGCGCAAGCCGGGCGAGATCCGGTCGCAGTCCTCAGCTTTGGATTATGGCAGCGCCGCTTTGGCGCGAACGCTAGCGTCGTCGGCAGCAAAGTCACGATTAGCGGAAAGGCGACGACTATAGTCGGCGTGATGCCACAGGGCTTCGACTATCCGAACCAATCAGAGACCTGGGTGCCGCTGCCTCTGGAGCCCGCAAAAGAAGCTCGCGACAATCGTTTCATCAGCGTCATTGGCCGTCTCAAACCCGGTGCCAGCGTAGCGCAGGCAAAAGCGCAACTGGACACCATCAATCAGCGTTTGGCCCAAAGCTACCACGAAACCAACAGCGGATGGACCGTCAAGGTATCCAGCCTGCAAGACCGTCTGGTCAGCGACGTGCGACTCTCTTTGCTGGTGCTGCTGGCCGCGGTTGCCTTCGTCCTATTGATCGCGTGCGCGAACATCGCGAATCTGTTGTTGGCTCGTGCCAGTTCGCGACAGAAAGAGATGGCCGTGCGGACCGCGCTGGGCGCGAGCCGCCTACGAATAATTCGCCAACTGCTGACCGAAAGTTTGCTCCTTTCATTTTTCGGCGGCGCGTTTGGTTTGTTGCTCAGCTTCTGGCTAACCAGGCTGCTGATTGCCCTCAGCCCGGCTAACACGCCGCGCTTTGACGAGATTCGACCAGACACTCGCGTATTCATCTTCACGATCGCACTCACCTTATTCACTGGTTTGATCTTTGGTCTGGCGCCGGCGCTGCAAGCTTCGCGCCTGGATCAATCTGAAGGACTAAAGGAAGGTTCGCGCGGTAACGCCGGCGGCGCGCGCAGCAATCGTGTGCGCAGCATGCTGATGGTTGCTGAGATCGCCATGTCTTTCATGCTGTTGGTGGGTGCGGGTTTGCTGATCAAAAGCTTCATGCATTTGCGTGAAGTGACGCCGGGCTTCAATGCGGACAACGTGCTTACCATGCGCATTTCGGTTCCGCCCGGAAAGTTTCAGACAGGCGAGCCGCGCCTTCAATTTTTTCAACAGGCAATCAATCAGATTCATTCGCTTCCGGGAGTGCAATCGGTGGGAATGGTTTTGAGTCTGCCTCTGGGCGGCGACACATTCAACGTATGGCGCGGCTACATCCGGGAAGGACGACCGGCCACCCCTGAAGAAAGCGGCGACGCAGCTTATCTCGCCGCCACGCCCGACTACTTCCACACTCTGCAAATCCCCCTGATTGCCGGACGCAGCTTCACCGACCAAGACGTCGAGAACACAACCAAGGTCGTGATCGTCAACGAAACGACGGCGCGTAAGCTTTGGCCCGGCCAGAGTCCCATCGGAAAGCGCATCACCATCTGGCCTGACGAAAAATTTACGCGCGAGATCGTCGGCATAGTCGGCGAAACCAAAGCATCGCTGGTTAACGAACCCGGAGAGCAGATGTATGTGCCCTACGCGCAGGACTCGAGCTGGGGCAGCATGTCGTTTGTAGTCCGCACCAGCGGCGATCCCGCGAATGCCGCCGCCGCAGTCAGAAACGAAATTCGATCGCTCGATAAGGGCGCGCCGGTCTTCAACGTGCGCCCGATGAATGATGTGCTGGCGACTTCGGTGGCGCCGCGCCGCACGCCAATGCTGTTGCTGAGCGCGTTCGCGGGCGCAGCGCTACTGCTGGCAATCATCGGCATTTACGGAGTCACGGCTTACTACGTTACGCAGCGCACCCAGGAGATTGGTATTCGCATGGCGCTCGGCGCGCAGATGAGTGACGTGCTCAAACTGGTTTTGAAAGGCGGAATGGGGCTCGCGCTGTTTGGGATCGTGGCGGGCCTCGCCGGGGCTTTCATGTTGACGCGTTGGATGACGACTCTGCTGTTCGGCGTCAAGCCGACGGACGCGCTGACCTTCATCGCGGTATCAATTTGTCTGCTCGCGACCGCGCTGCTCGCTTGCTATATCCCGGCACGCCGCGCGACGAAAGTCGATCCGCTGGTCGCGTTGCGTTACGAATAGGGAGTGTGGCACGCGCATCTTGCGCGTGATGCACGGGCGTGAAGCCCGTGCCACTGAGGGAGAACTGATGCAAGGTTTGATTCAGGATCTGCGTTATGGCTTTCGGATGTTGGTAAAGAGTCCGGCAGTTACGCTGGTGGCGATTATTGCTTTGACCCTGGGCATCGGAGCCAACACCGCGATCTTCAGTGTGGTCCATGCGGTGCTGCTGCGCTCGCTCCCTTATGCGGAAGGTGACCGGTTGGCGATTGTCTGGGAGAACCGCCAGAGCGGAAAAGGCAATGCCCAGAACGTAATCAACCTGGGAAACTTTTTTGACTGGAAAGAGCAGAACACAGTCTTTTCCGATATGGCCGCGTTCTTTGATCAGAATGCAAACCTCACCGGCGACGGCGAGCCCGAAGAAGTCCCCGCGCAGATTGCCACCACGAATCTGTTTTCTCTGCTGGGCGTGAATCCGATCAAAGGGCGTACTTTTGCGCCTGACGATGGCAAGCCGAGCCGGGCTCGGGTCATCGTGATCAGCTACGATCTTTGGCAAAGGCGTTTGGGCGGCGACCCAAACGTCATCGGCCGCAAGCTAATCCTCAACAACCAGCCCAACGAAATCATCGGTGTCCTGCCGCCCGACGTAGGGTGGTACGTGCAGAAGGGATCGATGTTGAGCCGCGCGCCGCAGATTTGGTCGCCATGGCAAATCTCAAACGAGTTACGCCGGCGCAGCGGTCGATTCGCACGCGCGGTCGCGCGACTGAAACCGGGTGTTACTTTCGAGCAGGCGCAGAACGAGATGAACATGATCGGCGCCCGGCTCGAGCAGCAATATCCGGAATTCAATACCAAGTGGGGCGTGACCGTCGTCCCATTACGCACTCAGTTCACCGGCGAGATCCGCAAACCTCTTTTGATCCTGCTCGGCGCAGTAGGCTTTGTCTTGCTGATTGCGTGCGCGAACGTCGCGAACTTGCTGCTGGCCCGCGCTACCTCGCGCAGAAGAGAGATCGCACTGCGCGCCGGTCTCGGCGCCAGCCGATGGCGAATCGCACGACAACTCTTGACTGAAAGTGTGCTGCTATCGGTCATCGGCGGCTTGCTTGGTTTGCTACTCGCGTGGTGGGGGACGAAGGCGCTGCTCGCACTCAGTCCTCCCGAGCTGATGGATCTACGAACAACCGCGGTCAATATACCGGTGTTGATTTTTACAGTCGGGCTGACTCTGCTTACCGGAATTGCCTTCGGCCTGATTCCGGCGTTCGAAGCCTCACGCTTCGATCTGAATGAGCCACTGAAAGAAGGTGGCCGGAATGTAGTTGGTGGAACGCGCGCGCATCGGGTGAGAAGTATTTTTGTGGTGGCCCAAGTGGCCTTGGCGCTCGTGCTCCTGGTCGGCGCAGGTTTGCTGATGAAAAGTCTCAGCCGGCTCGAATCAGTCGAGCCCGGTTTCGATGCGAATAATCTACTAACCATGCGCGTCAACCTCCCGCCGCGGAAATATGACAGCGATGCAAAGTTGATCAGTTTCTTCAAGCAGGCGGAGGATCAGATACGTGCGATCCCCGGCGTGGAATCGGTGGGCGCGATAAACACGCTTCCATTCGACGGCCCTCATTCGGGTACCAGGATCGCAATCGAAGGCCAACCTAAACGCGCGCCGGGCCAGGAACTAAGCACGGGCGTTTGCGTGACGGACGAACATTATTTTCAGACGATGCGCATTCCGCTGAAGCGCGGACGACTCTTCACGGCACAGGAAGTGGTTGAGATGCGTCACGTCGTGGTCATCAACGAAGCGTTCGCCCGCGAAAACTTTCCGGGGCAGGATGCCCTGGGTCAACGAGTGACGATCGAAATGAAAGATGAGAACCCGCCGAGTGAAATCATCGGCATCGTCGGCGACAACAAACACAAAGGTCTGGACAGTGAAGTAGAGCCGATGGCGTTTTGGCCGCACGCAGAGCTTGTCTACTCCTCGATGACCATCGCGATTCGCACGCGTGGGGAAAGCACGAACATCGCGGTTGCCGCGCGCAACGTAATTCATCAGCTCGATCCCGATCAGCCAATCGGTGAAGTAATCACGATGAACAGCCTGATGGCGAGATCGGTTGCGCGCTCGCGATTCAACTCGATGCTGCTGGCGATCTTTTCTATTGTCGCTTTGGTGATGGCCGCGGTTGGGATCTATGGCGTGATGTCTTATTTGGTTTTGCAACGGACGCACGAGATTGGTGTGCGAATGGCGCTCGGCGCACAGCGCGCGGACGTGCTTAAACTGATCTTGCGACAGGGAGTTCTGCTCGCCATCACCGGCGTGGGTGTGGGCCTGGCCGGATCATTTGGTTTGACTCGTCTTATCTCAACGTTGCTGTTCGACGTGGCGGCCACAGACAAGATGACGTTTGCCGCAGTGTCGGTCGGTTTGTTGGCGATCACCTTTCTGGCGAGCTACATCCCGGCCTGGCGAGCCACGCGAGTCGATCCGCTCGTGGCGCTCAGGTACGAGTGAAGTCATCGCCTTCTCTGCCTTTGGGAGAAGGGTTGAAAGGATAAATCGTAAATCGGGAATGATCTTATGGGAACTCTATTCAAAGACATTCGCTTCGGGATTCGCAGTCTGATTAAGCGGCCGGGCTTCACTTCGATCGCGGTAATCACTCTGGCGCTGGGCATCGGCGCCAACACGGCAATCTTTAGCGTCGTCAACGCGACGCTACTGCGGCCATTGCCATTCAAGGATCCGGAACGCATCGTCATGATGTGGGGCTACCTTCCGAAACTCGCGCAGACGAGCGAGAAACTTCCCTCATCTGCCGCAAACTATCTGGGCCTGGTAAAGCAGACTCAGACGTTGCAGGAACTCGCGGCGTTTCGGCAATGGTCATGGCAGCTAACGCATGCGGGCGATCCGGAACAATTGCAGGGTGTACGCGTCTCGGCAAATTTCTTTGCGGCGCTCGGAGCCAGCCCGGCCCTCGGCCAAACGTTCACGCCCGAGCAGGATCAGGAAGGCGCAGCGCCTGTCGCGATCATTAGTCATCGTTTTTGGCAAAGAGAATTCGCGGCCGACCGGAACGTGTTGGGAAAGAATCTGACTCTCGACGGTCACACCGTGACTGTCGTCGGAGTGATGCCACGTGACTTCGAGTTTCCCGGCGGAGCCAACATGGTTCCCGGTCTTCAGTTCGCCACCAGGAACGATATCTGGAGACCGCTGGCGATGACGGCTCAAGAGCGAAACAACCAGGGAAGTCTGAACCTCGCTGTGCTTGGCCGGCTGAAGCCCGGCATAACGATCAATCAAGCTGAAAACGAACTGAGATCTATCGAAACCAGTTTGCCGCTGGGGACGATCGGCTACACCGTTAACCTAGTTCCGCTACAAAAACAGATGGTAGGCAATATCCAGCGACTGTTGCTGGTGCTGCTGGGAACGGTCGTGTTCGTGCTGCTCATCGCGTGCGCGAATGTCGCCAATCTCTTGTTGGCCCGCGCCTCGTCACGTCAGAAAGAGATGGCCATTCGTGGCGCGCTCGGGGCCGGACGCTGGCGGATCATAAGGCAACTGCTGACTGAAAGCATGCTGCTCTCCTTACTTGGCGGCTTGCTCGGATCTCTGCTGGCGATTTGGGGAACGCCGCTGCTCGTCTCTTTGATTCCTGACAAAGTCCCGCGCATTCATGAGATCAGTGTCGACCTTCGCGTCCTTGGCTTTGCCTTGCTGATTTCGATCATCACTGGCATCGTCTTCGGCCTCACCCCGGCGTTGCAGGCATCGCGCATTGATCTGAACCAATCACTCAAAGAAAGCGCCAGAGGAACAACCGGCGGCCTGCGCCAGAATCGACTGCGCGCATTTCTGATTGTCTCTGAAGTTTCACTGGCCGTAGTCCTGATGATCGGCGCGTCGCTCTTGATCAAGAGTTTCGTGCGCCTGCTGGACGTGAAACCCGGTTTCGATCCCTCGCATGCGCTGACTATGGAAGTTTCGCTGCCGACGCTGCCGCCATCGAAGTATGCGAACGACCAGGAGCAAGCTGCCTTCTTTCAGCAAGTGCTTGACCAGCTCAACCACTCGCCAGGTGTGACGGCCGCCGGAGCAGTTCTGAGTTTGCCGCTTACCGGCGCCGAAGAAAGCACCGATCTGTTTATCGAGGGCCGGCCGAGGCTGACTGCCGACCAGAGGGCGCAAGCAGATTACACCGTTGTCACTCCTGATTACTTTCGGGCGCTCCAGATTCCTTTGTTGAAAGGACGTCAGTTCACCGACCGCGACAGCAAGGACGCGCCCGGTGTGATCATTATTAATGACGCTCTCGCGCATCGATACTGGCCGGATACGGATCCGCTGGGCCAACGCCTTACGGTCGGTTTTGAACAATCCCCCCGCGAGATCATCGGCGTCGTCACCAGTGTCAAACAATTGACGCTAAGCGCCGTCGCCCTACCGACGATGTATCTGCCGCAGCTGCAACGACCCGCTGGAGACATGACGATCGTCATCCGCGGTAACGGCGATCCGATGTCTTTGGGCGCTCTTGCGCGAGCGCAAATCCATTCCGTGGATCCGACCATACCTGTAACAAATATCAGAACCATGGACGAAATCTTTTCGGCCTCGGTCGCCCAACAACGTTTCTCGATGCTGCTGGTCGGAGTGTTTGGCGCTTTGGCGGTGGCGCTGGCGGCAATCGGCATTTACGGCGTGATGGGTTACGCCGTCACGCAGCGCAAACACGAGATCGCTGTACGAATGGCCCTGGGCGCAAAAACAAACCAGGTCTTGAGACTAATTCTTAAGGACGGACTGGTCCTGGCATCGCTGGGTGTTGTGATCGGGTTGGCAGGAGCGTTTGCGTTGACGCGCTTGATGAGCAGTTTGCTATTCGATGTGAAGCCGACTGACGCGCAAACCTTCATAGCAGTTTCAGCGCTGCTGATATTCGTGGCGCTGCTCGCCTGCTTCATACCCGCGCGTCGCGCCAGCAAAGTCGATCCGTTAATCGCGCTACGTTCTGAGTAACGTCTTTGTTAGGAGGGTGGATATGGAATCGTTAATCAAAGACCTTACCGATGCGCTGACGTTTGCAATGGTTTCGGCAGGCCTAGTGCTGGTGGCTTTGGTTGCCTGCTACATACCAGCGCGTCGCGCCACCAAAGTCGATCCGCTGGTGGCGCTCAGGTACGAATAGGCAAGCGGCGAACGGGAAACGAACATGGATTCATTGTTCAAGGACATTCGCTACGGCGTTCGCAGCCTGTTGAAGCGCCCGGCCTTTACGGCGATCGCGGTGGTCATACTCGCGCTGGGTATTGGCGCGACTACGACAATCTTCAGCGTCGTCGATGCGCTGCTTTTGCGCGCGTTGCCTTACCCCGATGCCGGGCAATTGGTGATCGTCCGCGAGGTCGGCGCCCAGGGTAATCAGATGGCGCTGACCGGACCAGACTTCGAAGACGTACGGGCCGGCAATCAAAGCTTTTCCGCCCTGGCCATTTCGTCAGTTAGCTTTCCACTGGTCGTGACCGGAGCCAATGAGGCGTCGCGCTCGCGCATCGCTTTTGCATCCCGCCGGTTCTTTGAAGTGATGGGTGTGCAGCCTCTGCACGGGCGCGTCTTTCTTCCCGAAGAAGAAAAGTATGGTGGACCAGTCGCAGTGATTCTCAGTTACGGTTACTGGCAAAAGGTGTTGGGCGGGCGCGCTGATTTCAGCGTTACACGGCTGAACGTGGATGGCGTCAATTGCAACGTCGTCGGGATAATGCCGCCGGGTTTTGATTACCCCGCCGACACTGAAATCTGGATCACGACTAATACCGATCCGCCGAGTACTTCGCGCGCCACGCACAACTTGCCCGTGATTGGGAGATTGCGCGCCGGCGTTACGCTCGAGCAGGCCCGCGCCGAGCTGAGCGGCATCGGCAAACAGTTGCGCCAAAGGTACGGCGAACAGATGGACGCTGTCGATTTTGCGTTGCTTCCATTGCAAGACTTTCTGACGCGCAATGTGCGCCAGGGTTTGTGGCTCTTGTTGGGGGCGGGCTCATTGTTATTGCTGATGGCCTGCGCTAACTACGCCAATCTCCTGCTCGCCCAATTCACCGTCCGCCAACGCGAATTTACAGTCAGGTCAGCGTTAGGCGCATCGCGTTGGCGGTTGGCGCGACAACTAATTATTGAGAACGCACTCGTGACTTTACCAGCGGCCGCGTTGGGCGCTTTGTTGGCAAGCTTTGGCGTCAGCCTTGTGTTGGCGCTCGGCGCAGACATGCTGCCGCACGTCAACGCCATTGCCGTGGACGGGCGCGTACTCGGCTTCTCGTGCGGATTGGCCGTGCTGATCGCAGTTGCGTTGGGCCTGCTCCCGGCGTTGCGTCTGGGCAAGCAGGATCTGCAGGCAAGTCTGAAAGAGGGCCGGGGACAATCCGCGGACACAACGAAGAGGCGATTGCGCAGCGCGCTAGTAGCTGTGCAAATTGCGCTCACTTTGATCTTATTCGCCGGCGCCGGCTTGCTCGGGCGCAGCTTCCTCAAGGTGATGCAGATCGACCCGGGCTTTAAGACCGAGAGCGCCATTGCGATGACTCTGTCGCTCCCCTCAACCATTACCCCGGAGCAAGACGAGCAGCTGCGCCAATTCTATTCGCAACTGCTTGAACGGTCGGCACATCTTCCGGGCGTGACCGCGGTCGGCGGTATCAACGTCTTACCGCTTGCCGATCGCGGCGGCGGCGGGAATTCGCCTCCCGTGTTGCCTGCTTTTTTGATCAACGACGATCCGGCGCAAAAAGGTTATGCGATATACCGCGTCGCCAGCTCGGGTTACTTTGCGGCGATGAATATTCCTTTGTTGCGCGGGCGCATGTTCGATCATACGGACACTACAAAGTCATCGCACGTGGCGGTCATCAGCCAGTCACTTGCGCGCAGGTATTGGCCCAACGAAGATCCAATCGGCCAGCAGATTCAATTCGGCAACATGGATCAGGACAAGCATTTGTTGCACGTCGTCGGCATTGTCGGCGACGTGCGCGATGTCTCGTTGGAGGGCGAAGCGCAGCCAACCGTCTACGCCTTTTCTTTGCAGCGCCCGCAGTGGTGGCAGGTTTCGCGCCTGGCCATCGTGGTGCGCGCGCAGGACAGCCCACAGTCATTGATTCCCGCGTTGCGCGCGACTGTGCATGATCTGCGCGCGGATGTGCCCACGAGTTTCAAGACCATGGACCAGGTATTTTCCTCGTCATTCAATAGTCGCCGCTTCAGCCTTGTCATCTTTGGGATCTTCGCCATCACCGCGTTGCTGCTGGCAGTTGCGGGAATCTACGGCGTGATGTCCTACGTGGTAACGCAGCGGACGCACGAAATCGGCATTCGCATGGCGCTCGGCGCGCGCGCAGCAGATGTGTTGAAACTGATCGTTCGAAATGGAATGGGGCCGGTGCTGCTCGGTGTAACGCTGGGATTGGCAGGCGCCGTCGGACTCAGCCGATTGATGGTGAGCTTCCTCTTCGGGGTGACGCCAACCGATGCGCTGACCCTGGCAACTGTCTCAGCGGGTCTGATGCTGGTCGCGCTGATCGCGTGTTGCATACCCGCGCGGCG
>Ga0193729_1000813_pt1 | contig 16188 bp, 12 predicted proteins | sample U1c2metaG_FD_143036 | JGI IMG/M metagenome (GOLD analysis project Ga0193729, IMG submission 143036) | Soil microbial communities from a riparian zone of the East river system, Colorado, United States - U1c2 | ecosystem: Environmental > Terrestrial > Soil > Riparian zone | place: USA: East River...
GCATCCGATCATCAGTGGCATTGGCGGGGTTGGTTTCGAGCAGGGCCTTCGGCTCGATCCTTCGAATCCAAACCGCCTCTACACCAGCGTGCCCGGGTCGCTTTCCTCCGATACTAGCTGGATTTGGCACTCCCTCGACGGCGGTAAGACCTTCAAGTGGGTCGTCGGCGCCACCGCTCTTGAAGGGAAAGTCACCACTTGCTTTGGCGGCGGTGATACCGAAACTGGTGTGGACTCGGCGGGGCATCTCTATTTTGCCGACCTGACGCTCGCAAACTTTAGTACCTCACGCTCGGATGACCGGGGTGCGACCTTCACCTGCAGCAACACCGGCGTCCCAGATGCAGTCGTTGACCGGCAATGGTACGCGTTCGACGGCGACCCGACCAACGGCGGCAGCATCTACCTGGCGAATGACGAATTCGCACAAGCCCCCGCAACGTGCGGCTCACCGACGAACTTCGGTCAGAATATCCTCGTGATGTATCGTTCGCCGCTGCCAGGCGCGGAGGCGACCGCCGGGATTCAATTCGGTCCGGCAAATAAAGTCAGTAACCCGCTGGGTTGCGACGAAGGCATTATGGGCAACAACGAGGTGAGCCCTGTGGCAACCACACTGGGTCAGCCTACGGGCGGGGGCCAATTCGCCGTTCTCCCGACACCGGTTAAGCATGTTTTCGTCATCCACGATGATGCGCTCCTGAACAGGATTTTGATCGGCCGCTGCTTCCCGGTGGCGTTTGGCCCGCCTGTCCCCAATGTAAGCGATCCAAGCGGCTTGAATTGCGTTGATCTGCCGGTGGCGAACCTTGGCTCGTCGAATAAGACCGGCGGGAATTTCCCTACGATGGCGATTGACAAAGCGGGCAATCTCTACGCCGTGTGGGAGCAAGCACCTATCAATGACAGCGGTCAGGTGATCGGCGACACCGTGCTCAAGTACTCGTTTTCCACCGATCAAGGCAACACCTGGGCCGCTCCAATTCAAATTCACACATCAGGTTCACCCGTGGGCACCCTCCACAACAACGTGTTTGCCTGGGCCGTAGCTGGGGACGATGGACGTGTGGACATCGCCTGGTACGGCACGCCCGGCGTTGCACCGAATCCTTCTAACGGCCCCGACTCTTGCGCCTGCGACTGGAGCTTGTGGATGGTGCAGACATTGAACGGGCACGCTGCCACTCCAACCTTTACCGCGCCAATCCTGGCGAGTGAGCACTTTAATCATCGCGGCAGCATGTACACCCTTATTGGCGGTCAGAACGGCGACCGCACCCTCGGCGATTTTCTGCAATTGCGGATGGGTCCAAATGGCGAGGCGGAAATCGGTTACGCCGACTCGAATAATGTTGACGAAGCCTTTGCCCCGCACGGCATGTTCGTCCGGCAGAACGCCGGCAACGGGTTATTAGTGGCGCACTCCCCAGTGAACATTTCAGGGCTGGCGCCGTTCAACGCAGTGTCCGACCCAACCGGGGACGGCAAGTATGAAGTAAACGGTCTTAGCAGCGCCAATATGCCCCAGCTCGACATCACCCACTCGAGCGTCAGCCTGCCCACCAGGGCGCCTTGTTCGGCCGCCGCCCCTTGTTATCAGGTGGTGATGAAGCTAAACAACCTGTCTCTCGCGCCGACAACCACTCAGGATCCGGACCTTGATTTGGTCTGGCTTACCCAATGGTTCGTTCCATCCACGACGGATCCGAATGGTGGAAAGAATTTCTTCGTGTATGCCGAGTCGTTCAACGGCGGCGCGCTACAGTGCTTTGCTGGCGAAAACGCCGCGCAGGCAGTCGGCGGCGGGGTGACCCTGACATATCCCGGCATCACCCAACTGCCTGCCGCGAACTGCCTGGTGAGGACCGGCCTCAACGGCACGATCACGATCGACGTGCCACTCTCCAATGTGAACGAGCCCGGTGCGATTGATAACCGCCTGCACGAAGTCACCGCCAGCACGATGACGCTTCAGCAGCGTGCCAACACCGTCCCTCCTGTCGCTGGCATTGGCGGCTCGCTGTTCAACTTGATCGACGTGGCCCAGGGATACACATTCGATCCCACGCACCGAGGAGGAGGGTAACCCCGCTTCACGACATTAGCCATTGCACCGGATACAACGTGACAGTGATCTGATCTCGACCGCTGTAACATTCAGCTCTTCACTTGTCGCGCCGTAGTCCCGCGACCCCGGGACGAAGGCGGAACGCTTCAGCGATTCACGATTCACGATTTAACGATTTAACGATTTAACGGTTCAACGAGCGCGAAGCGCAATGTGTTCGTAGGCGAGGTACGTGTCATGCTCGCTAAATGCAGCGCCTGTGGGAAAGTCCTTGAACATTCTTGCCGTTGACGATGAGTTTGGCGTCGGGCACGCCCTGGCGTTCGCGCTCAGTAATCCTGCTCGACAGCTTACGCTCGCCTTTAGCGCCGACGAGGCACTTGCCAGAGTAACCGATCATTCCCAGCCTTTTGATGTTGTTATTATCGACCATAAGATGCCGAAAGTGTCGGGGATCGAGTTAATCCGGCGGCTGCGCGGGGTGAATTTTGGCGGCAAGATTCTTGTTTTATCCGCCCACCTGACCGACGAAAACCGGCGCGCCTACGCGGAGCTCAAGGTGGACACGATGCTAACGAAACCCTTCGACGTGCAAGAGCTTCGCGAAGTCGTCGACACTCTATCGCAGGTCGCCTAACGGGAAGACGCGGCCCCGTTTTCTTCCCCTCGGGTATTCCTCGCTATTAGGTCAATGTCTGCGATTGGTATCATGTGCCACTGGAGCCTTGCCCCACCTGCGGCTACGCGCTTTCCATCATCGATCATCATTGCCGTCATTGTGCTACCGCATCGCTTGCAATTCCGTCGCCGCCCTTTTATGCGAAACACCTGCAGGAAATGATTATGGCCGTGGTGGTGTTAAGCGTTCTCGTTTACTTGATCTTCTTTCGCTAACGAAAAGGCGCTGAGAGAACGAATCAGTCTTCGATTGGGGCGCGAGTCGCTACGCTGGTTTGGACCCGGAGGAAAATTGATCCTCTTTGTTCTTGAATAGGATATTGAACGTGGTCAGCGAGCCATAGCAGCGGGTGATGTATTGCTGCAAGTCAACCTTGTCTGCGTCAGTGAGTTTATCGCTCGCGTTCACCTTCTGCTCGAGCACCCGCAGGTTGTTGCGCATCATCACGATCTTGTGAAAGAACGTCTCCAGCGGCACTTCCTTCGCCTGCACCGACGCGTCAGCCGGGCGCAGCACGAGGGTGCCCCTTTGCCACCGGTTCGCGATGCCTTGGACAATCGTGTCATCTTTCTCCAGCCCGAGCGCCTCCACGATAACGTGCGCAGTTTCGCGGATGAAATTGCTCAGCGGCACCTGCAGCTCGGACACTGCTGCGGTCGGCTCCGCCGGGGTGAGCTCGCTCGACGCGGGAGCGATCGTCCGCTGCGCATCATCGAAGGAAATATCAGCAGTGAACTCGGTGAGTGTTTCACCTCACCGACGCCGTATTGCGGGTGCCGCACGTGCATCCCAATGTGAAGGCTCTGAATTGGCATCGACATCGCTCAACCTGCACCAGTCGCACGAACTCCGCCAATGCTGCCGGTAAAAGACCGCCGGGTCGGGGAGATTGGCGCTGTCTTCGAGCCTTGGCGAAGGTGGATCAACTTCTCAACGCCCCATTGTCTTACTAATAACGCGCCCCTTGTCGCAAGCCTAACGATTGCCGCGTGTCCATGGTCAAATATCCAGTCACGCGCAGGCCGTTGTCGCTCTGATAGCGCATGATCGCGCGCCGCGTTGCCGGGCCGAAGACGCCGTCGATTTCTCCGTGATAATAGCCTTGTCGCGCTAGCCGCTCCTGGGCGGCGGCAACGGTCGAGTCCGCGTTCTGATCGGAAGAATCGTAATTGCCCTGATCATAGTAATTCGGGTCGGCGCCTTCGTAAACGCCGGAATCATAGCCGTACGAATACGGATAAGAGTAATCATAAGGGTAGTAATCGTAGCCGTAGTAATCGTAGGGATATCCGTACCCCGGAAAGAATCCGAGATCGAAGATGAACCATGAGCCGTTAACGAACCGGCAACGGTGGCCGTGCCACGAATGATCGCGGTTACGGTCCCAATCACGATGCCAATCGGCCGAGCGCCGCGCGAAGACATGATTACTCCCACCAGCTGGGGCGCGGTTGCCATTCCCGATTGAACCGACATGATTTCCGCGATTCCGCTGGATTGTTCCAAGATTTCGAGCACGACTGTTCTCGAATCGCGCGACACCATTGTCGCGGCTGAGCGTTCCCGCCGTAAATTGGCGCTGACCAACTGAGGCGACCCTGCTCGAATGCATGTAGTGCGGGCGATACGCACTCGGCATCGAACGCACGCCGGTCGATGAGAAGCGTTGCGACGGCGCAATCATTCCGACATCGTTAACGCGAGAGCCTGACCCGGAACGGAACGTCGAAGGCGCGCTGCGCGCGGGTGCGGGGGCCGCGTGCGATCTACCCTTGGTGTGATCGTCGTCGGCTTGAGTGGAAACAGACAAGACCGCGCTACCGATCAATGCGAGCAAAAGGAGTTTGTGAGTTTTCATAATCTGGATGGCCCTCCGCTTGGACATGTTCAGTTATTGAACCATTCAATCAATCTTTCGTTGCGGCTTAGGTTTCTCTCCTTCTCCGATCTGCTGGCGAACGACAAATCAGCGGACGCGAAGACATCCAGCCGTTTTTGCTTCTGAAAACTATCGACATCGAGTCAATCAATTCTAATCTGTCAACGCTGTCTGTGGTACGCTCTGACCTCCGGTTCAAAGCAGTTTCATGGCTCTTTCAACTTCCCTGAGCGCCTTGGCCGAAATCCCACCCTTTCTTTTCTTCGCCAATTGTTTCTGTAACTTTTCAACCTTCTTGCGCACTCGTTTTTCCGATTGCTCCTTTTCCAGTTCCAACCGTTCGCGCTCGATTTGCAGCCGCTCCGCGCTGTGATCGCCTTTTCGAAGCTCGACGATGTCGCCGCACATTTCGCGCAGCAGACGCCATCCTTCGCGTCCCCCGATTTCGGCCACGCGCCGCGTCGCCACGGCATAACGGGCCACCACCCAGAGCGCCAGTGTGCCGGTGAGCGGTGCGCGACCTTCCGCGTTCCATTCCGTCGCATCCTCACCAAGCCGCCCGGCAATTTCGAGCGCTTCCCGCTGTGTCACCCAATCGCGATAGCCGCCTTGTTTCCATTCGGAAAGATTTTGCTCGCGAATGGGTTTCCCGCCGAACTCCGCGGCCACGATGGTCTGCACCTCGGACAGCCCATTGAGCCACACCACGAGCTTCTTTCCCTGCTCGCCTTCGTCCAGGCGGCGATTCAATTCTTGCCTGACTGCGAGCGGGAGCCGGGCGATTTTTCCGTTTCTAGTCTGGTTCATCGGTCGGATTCAGTCGGATTCACTCGGATTCCCTCGGATCGAACGGGTTGCGCACCTGCCGGCGGAGTTCATCCATCGCGGCTTTGGCTTTCGGGTGCTTGTCCGCATACCGCATCAGCGTTTCCAGCCCGATGACGATCTTCCGTTTCCATTTTAAGTCCGCGTCTCGCGACGTGACTGCCAGCCGCTCACGCTCGATCCGCAACCGCTCCGCGGTTTGATCGCCATGCCGAAGCAGCGCCCAATCCTGCACGAACGCGTGCAGCAATTTCAGACGGCTCTCGCCTTCCAGCTCAGCGAGCTGCTCCCGCGCCGCCAGCGCGTATTGAGGCGCGAGCCATCCTGCCACGGCATCAGTAATGGAACCGCCCACGACCTGCTGGAGTTCGTTCGCCTCCACGGCCATGGCGACGAGCGCGGTTTTGACTTCTTCAAGTGTGGAATCCTTCATATTAACATTACCGATATCTCCGACGAATATATCGGTTCTGGTAAGAGCTCTTCGACGATGCGTTCATCAACTGGCCACCTTTCGCGCGTCCGCCTGGATGCGCCAGACTGGCAAATGCCGCGCTATTTGCCGGGTGGCCGCCGATCCCACGACAACGGCTTTTCCTCCACGGGAAGGAAGGGAAATAACCGGCGGAAGAACTGCCCGGCTTCGCGCCGTGCGTCGTGCCATTTCGTGGCGTCGAACCATTTTCGTCCGGCGAACGGTTTGGTTTCCCAAATCATAAAGCGCGCGTCACGGCGAGGGTTGAGGATGTGGGACAGCTTGAAACGCGACAGCAATCGCATCACGGCCAGTCGCGTCAGTTGAGCGCGCACGTCACCCGGCTTGCGCCCCTGGTTGCTGGGTACCGGTACTTGCTTGGGCCGGTGCTTTTTGACCCATTGCCGGAATGCCTGCACTAATTCGTCGTTCGTATAGTTCGCCCACGCGATGCGCAAGACGGTGATCTCCCGGCCGCTCTCCCAAAAGAAAGACGGAGGAATCTTCTCATAAGGTGCCAATTTCCCTTCGTTCCGGAGTTGGCTCTCGCTTTTCCCAGGATTCTGACGCTGCAACTCGTGAAATGCAGAAATCATTTGGTTCCACTTCGAGCGGTAAAACTTTGCGATGTCTTCGGCCTCATGCCCGTTGCCCCTTTCGATCGGCGCGGGGACAAGTCCCGTGCCGTAGTTGGCAACGAGCGCACGATAGGCTCTTTCGGTTTGGGAGAGTGACTGCCACGGAGCGGGAAAATTTCCCGAGGTCGGTTGAGCCTCGGGGTGGCGGTAGTTTGGCGCGCACTCATCTTTGCTTTGATAGCTCACTCCCGGCGCAAGAAAACATCCGCGCAGGAACACTTCCGACGCGTCTCCGATGCTTTGCACCTTCTGGATATCGGCATGAAGCTGCTCATCTCTCGGGGCGTTTGCCCGCCTACTTTCCAAGCATCGTTGCCGCACGTCCCGAATGAACGCCGATTCGCGGGCGTATTCCCAGTAACAGCAACCAACCAGCTCGTCGACCGGCACTTCGCTGAAGTCCCAATCCTCGCGTTGCAGCGATGCCATAGTGCTTAGTTGCGTTTTAAGTCGGAGGCGATTTCGGCAAACTGGCTAAGAGCGGCTTGGAGGTCTTCCACGATCTCGGCAGCGATGATGTCAGGATCGGGGAGGTTGGCGCTGTCTTCGAGGCTTTCGTCTTTCAACCAGAAAATGTCGAGGTTGAGTTTGTCGCGCTTGAGTAGGTCTTCGTAGGTGAAACTTTTGAATCGCTGAGATTCTTTTCGTTCGTGGCGGTTCTTTGGATTGTAGCAGGCGACGAAGTCGTCGAGGTCTTCGCGTTTTAGCGGATTTTCCTTGAGGGTGAAATGCTTGTTCGTCCGTAGATCGTAAATCCAGAGCTTTGATGTCCACGGTTTCTCGGCGGCGGGTTTGCGATCGAAGAAAAGGACGTTCGCCTTCACTCCTTGGGCGTAGAAGATGCCGGTTGGCAGGCGCAGCAATGTGTGAACGCCGGCTTGCTTGAGCAGCTCACGGCGAACGGTTTCGCCGGCGCCGCCTTCAAAGAGCACGTTGTCGGGGACAACGATCGCAGCGCGGCCGTGCTGCTTGAGGATGGTGAAGACGTGCTGGAGGAAGTTGAGCTGTTTGTTGCTCGTGCTCGCCCAGAAATCGTCTCGATGAACGACCAGCGATTGTCGATCTTCTTCGCCGGCTTCGTTAACAATGGTAACGCTGCTCTTTTTTCCGAACGGCGGATTAGTCAACACGATTTCGTATTCGCCGTGTTTACCGGCGAGCGCGTCTTTCACCATTACTGGAACATGCGTCGCGTCGCTGCCGATGCCATGAAGGACAAGATTCATACAGCAGAGTCGTGCCACACTGTCGACCAACTCCACACCGCGAAGCTCTTCGGTGTTGAGAAAAGTGAGCTGCTTCTTATCGAGCTTGTTGTTGTTGCGGATGAAATCGTGCGCGGCGAGGAGGAAGCCGCCGGTGCCACAGGCTGGATCGCAGATCACTTCACCGGGTGCAGGGCGCATTACGTCGACGATTGCGCGGATGAGCGGACGCGGGGTGAAGTATTGGCCGGCGCCGCCCTTAACGTCCTCGGCGTTCTTTTGCAGCAGGCCTTCGTAAGCGTCGCCTTTGACATCGGTGTCGAGCGACGACCATTCTTCTTTGTCAATCAAATCCGCGATCAGCCGGCGCAGTTTCGCCGGGTCTTGAATTTTGTTTTGCGCCTTTCGAAAGATGACTCCGATCAGTCCCGGTTCTTTGCCGAGCTCTTCGAGCGTATGGCGATAATGAGTCTCCAGTTCATCACCATCGCGCTTCAGCAGTTCCGGCCACGAATACTTATCCGGGATCGGCGACTCCTTGTTGAATGGAGGACGGCTCTGCTCGTCCGCCATTTTCAAGAAGAGCAAAAACGTCAGCTGCTCGACGTAGTCTCCATAAGAGAGTCCATCATCGCGCAGAATGTTGCAGTAGTTCCAAAGCTTCTGTACCAACTGTGACGAGTTGCCTTGTGATGTCGTTGTCACAACAAGCGTTGCGTTACTTGCGTGCCGACCAAGTGTTTAGCTCAAAGAGGATCGGAGCAGAATTTGGATTCGTATACAGCGGATTAGTCAAGCCTCGGAACAGAAAGTGATATGTGGAACCATCAGTTCGGTTCTCGGTGCTTGCGGTGCCCGCTCGCGTGTAAAGGACAACGTTCTCGCCAGCCTTAACTTTCTTTGGGCCAAACCAGTAACAAGAGTGTTGATATGCACTTACCGCAGTATCGCTGACGTAATGAGAATCGAAGACAGCGTAATAGCTGAGGTCAATGTCGGTCTCGGCCCGAAAATGCAGTCGTTCCTCCGCTTTCCCTTTATCGGTTATCGTTACCCAGATGAGATTCATTTTGCTGCGCCTTTGCCGTTGCCGGTTCTTGCTCTAAATCGTCTCCTGCCGAGGTATGCGCCACCTACAAGCAGTGCCCCCACAATCAAAGTGATTATTCCGTTTGGTTGTTGGCTCCAGAAGGCTGGAGCGAGACCAATGATTGCACCGCCAACACCGACGCCGATCGTGAGCATCATTTCATTCGTCTCATCTGCCTTGAGCCGCTCCTCAAGAACCGCCGAACGTACAGCGAGGTCGTAATATTTCTGCATATATGCTTTGTAATCGTCACGGTCAGTTTCAGCACTCAACAACATCTCCAAAATCAGTTTTCGAGCTCCTGCACCAGCTAAGTCCTCGTCGCTAAGCTCCCGCTTTAACTGTCTAAATGCCGGTCTTCCAACAGCGGGCGGCGGTGGCGGCGCCGGTTCCGGGGTGACCGGAACTTCGCGTTGTTGGGATTGTTCTGGACTTTGAGCTTCGGCAGTCACACGTAAGAGAGGCATCTAAGCTTCGGTCAGGGAAGATGTCGAGAACTCATCATCGAAGGCTCGTCTCAGGATCGATTGACGCAGACGGATTGCGCGCTGGAATTCTGTCGAAATAACGCTTCCGAGTTCGTCAATTACGGAAAGCCGCTGCTCAGTCTCTCCCGCAACCCGGTGTTGTTCAGCGCGGGGTGGAACAGGAAGTACAATAGATTTTATCTCGCCGAGATTGAGTCGCGGACGACCGACGCCGTGAACCATGGCCTTTGTCCGCCTACGGATTGGGTCGGAATTAAGCGCCGCATTCATATACTTCGCTGCGACGTCGCGGTGCGGTTTAAAACGGATGCAATCGGCTTTGACGATTGCAGGACCGAGCGCCGGCGGAATTATGCATGCGCGCGGCGGGTTTTCACCGAACGCGGCGATGACGAGATCGCCTGTGAATACGCGATGCTTTTGAAGCCTCACGAAATGTGTCCCGGAAATGTGCGCTTCTTCATCAACGAATACTCCATCGCCAATATTTTGAAGGCGAATCACTCGTGGGCCGGAATTTGTGTAATGCTCAGTTTTCAGATTCGAGCCGAACGGCCCGTCAGTAATTGAGTTTGGTTCTGGCGCGGCAAGTTGCTCAACGGTCGCCCAAGCCCACCCTTCGGGAAGAGATGGAAGATCGACAGCGTTTGGGGACAGCGGTTCTTTATAATTGCTTTTGCCCTTCCAATTCTCGCGGCGCTCTTTGAGAATGCGCGCGCAAAGAACGTCAGCGGATTCGTAACTACGATTTTCTTTCCGCGCGAGGTCGGCTTCGGTCGGGACGAGACGGCCTTCACACGCAGCTTTGAGCACACTGGCGCGGTAGCGTTTCAGCGCGGTCTGCGCTCGCTTCAGCGATGTCACTCCCGCATCCAATCGCGTAAACTGCTTCTCAATCTCTGATACGATGCGTTGTTGTTCGTCGATGTCAGGAATCGCAACTTCCTTTGCATTGTAATCGTCACGACTAAGTCCCGGCACCGCCGTCGAGCGATCCATTCTGGCTAACTGAAGATGATCGAGGAGATATTTGAAGAAGCGCAGGTCCTTGTCATCGCTAGCTTCAGCAAAATAGACGGTATCGATCGGCCAACATGCTTCAGAACTGTAATGCGTTGCGCCAACCGTTCCCTTTCTGCCGATGATAAGCGTCGGTCCGCTCGTTAGCGCGCGATCGAATTTGTCAATTACGCCGCTCGAACCGTACACCGCCGTCTCTTCACGCACGACGCCGGCTTTGTCAGTCCGAGCCTTTCCATATCGAATCGGCAGAGCCTCTCCGAGTGTGGTTTGAGTCCATTTCGACGGTTGATTCACATCTTCAGAACCTCTTTGAACCAAAGAATGGCCGCTTCGCCTTCCTTGCGCGTGACTTCGCTGACGGTTCGACTATGACGAATTCCATTCCTGAGCTCTGCGAGTTGATCGAATTTTTTTACTAACGTTTCTTTGTTGGCAAAAGAGGGCTCAAAACGGCTCCACAATGCCTTGCTTGTGATCGCCTCTTGCAGTTCTCGCAGGTCGAAATACTCCAGTTTGCCTCGAGCCGTTGCATATCTCTCCGCATCCATCGCAGCGTTCTTTTTCAGAGCACGGCCAATTCGTTCATCAATTTTTTGCAAGATGTGCGACGGGATTTGCGCAACATTCTCAACTCGTTGCGAGACGAGAGAACGCAGTTGTAGCTCGATACCTTCTACTTTTTCATCGAGTTCCCTAAGCTGAGGTGCTAGGTCCAGCCGCTCTTTGATGAGGAGATTTTCGATCGCAGCTTGAATTGTTCTTTGGCGCTCAGCTATGAAGGCCTCGAAGTCATCCGGTCCGAACGGATCTCGTAATAAGATTGCCAGCGCTGCGGGCGAAACGAAGTGAGACTCAAGAATACTGCGGACGGTATTTTCGCCGTTTGCTTTTATTAGCTCGGGCAAATACGCGTTCGGAAGCCGTTCTGCGATCACGTGCCTATTTGTCTCCGCGGTAAGTGGCGTGCGGTTCAGAATGGAGTGGATCAGGTCGCCTTTAATATTCTTCCGGCCCCACGAATCCGGCACGATGTGATGGTCATCGAGGTCTCCATGTTGCGGGATGTTTCCACTCATCCAATCCCGGGCGCCTTGAAGGACGAGCAGGTTGAAAACGCCATTGTAGATAGAGGATCCTTTTTTCGTCTCATTTCGCAGTTCGAGACGTCGGAACCTTTCCGCGAATTCGTGGATCAACGCGGGCTCGGCTGCGTCGTCTTCCATCCAGGCTTTTAGATCAAGAAAGTCTCGCGCGGACGTAGACTCTACCGAACCCGAGTATCGATTGTTGAATACGGACGCCCAATACCAATGCCGCAGCTTCCGTTGCGCATCCAGCTGTCGGTTCGCCGGTAGGGTCCCGATATGAGTTCTCAAGGCAGCGAAGCAGGGCAATATGGAAACGTATGGAAAGTAGCTAGATGAAATGGCACCATACTCTTGCGGATGGCGAAGGACTTTTATCGATTCCTCTAACCGGCTAACGGCGCTATCCCATTGCTTCTTAAATTCCTCAATTGTCCGAATGAGTGTCTCTTTCCCTCGTGTTCCATCGGGATTACGGATGATCTTCTCTTGGCCCGGCAGCAGATAGTAGAGGTATTTCGGAGAGCAGTAAGCCTGTCGAAGAATGGACATTACTTGCAAGATGTAGACGTTCATCTTTTCCGACTCAACGAATTCAAGACGTTTAGCGGCTTCGCGCCACATGTGTTTTAATTGCAATCCCTTTGGCTTCAGGAGTGCGTTTACGAGGTCAAACGCATCGAGGCGAATGCCTTGACTGTTAATTTGCGTAAAGATGTCGCAAACCTTGTCGATCGCTAACTCCTCGTTTAGCTCGTTGTAAGATATTTGGTATTGATCAGCGATGTCCCCAATGATCTGGCCGAAGCCTCGCGCATTTTCCGCATGAACTCGAGCCTCCGTCGCACCTTTTTCATCACCAGCTTGGTCGCAGGCATCTGCTCGGTCATTCCAATGCTTCTCATAGGCCTGTACCCAGTTGGGAAAGTCGAATCGGTTTCCCCCGAGAACAGAAAGGGGAAAGATATGGGAGGAGAATTGGGCCTCCCTGCTGGCAAGTAGGTTAGTCCACCGCTTCCAGAGGGCGTCGTAGCCGAACGCTTCGTCGTGGCTATCCGCCATGAATTTGTCGACGTGGATAAAGAAAATGAAACGGCTCCGCCGATTAGGGAGAGGTTTGTTGGGCGAAAGAAATACGTAGTGTATGGCCGTCAACCGCTGTTGCCCGTCCAACACGATATGCTCGGCAGCGGCCTTGCCTTCGTAGCCGTAAATGGGCTCACAACTTAACGCCTCAAAGTTCTCTTTCTTACCTTTCCATAGCAGTAAACTGCCGATGTAGTAGTCGAGGAAGATGGACTTCATCAGCTCGCGGATGTCGGATGCCTTCCACTCGAATTCGCGCTGGAAGTCCGGGATCACGAATCGGCCTTCGCGAATTCTTCCGATCAAAGTGTTCAGACTTATGTGGTCTGGTTTTTGAGCGTCTTTCATACTCGTTATGCGGCGAGAGTCAGGTTTAGTTCTTCCATGATAGGCCAGAGACGTTCGCCGAAGGCTTTGTAGATTGGGCCCAAGACGTTGTCGGCTTCGAGGTGCTCGCGATCAACGCTGCCGCTGGCGCTGATGTAATCACGCATCTTTTCCAGCCATGCGAGTTGATCGGCAGTGAAAGTGATACCGGCGATCCTTTTCTCGTTCAGCCAAGCGTCGAAACGTTGGCGGACATGTTCTTCGAATGGTTCGAGTGGAGTCGTAGGTTCGATGGCGGTGCGGACGAGCGAGACGAGATCTGTGAACCTTCTCGTTTGCGAGCGATTCGTCGGACGGCTCCCGCCGCGGCGGGTTGACTCCGATCTATCGCCAGTTTTTTCGAAGGCGGACCAGATTGTCGGAACCGGCTGAGGGCCGAACTCGGGTTTCAGTTTTGTTTCCAGTTCGCGCAGCGACTCTTCGGTGAGTCGTTTGCGGAACGGCCGACTGTAAAGGATCTGAAGCGCTTCGATCTCGGCTTTGTGTTGTTCGATGTAATCGCGGAACGAAGTGATTATCCTTTTCGCTTTGTCTCTTGCGGCCTCATCGAGTCCAGCGCTGGTGAGGACATCAATTGTGGTAACGTCGATCGTTTGCTCAGTCTCTTGCTTAAATTTTGTGAGCGCTTCTCGAAGTTCTGGCTTATCGAATGGGGCGCACGCGGCCGCGATCAACGAGGTCTGCGATTGAGCATAGTCTTCAGGCAACACTTCTTTCGCTTCCACCCCAGGTCGATCGGCAGCGGTCGCCGCGATAACATCTGGATCGACCGCGCTTAACAGCGCTTTCGACATTTCACCGAGAGTTTTGCCACTCATTTTAACGATTTCGTCTTTCCGCGACTGTTCGAGTGCGCGGTCGAGACGCGCGAGGCGGCCTGCAAGCGTGGTCAGAGTATCTTCATCCCGTTTACCGATCGCTACGCCAAGCAGGAGCTTCTCAAGCGGAACGGTTGGCTTACGATCAAGCGGACGCGAATCAGTTTTGTCACTTTCGCAGACCCCGACAGCGTCAACGATTATGAAATGGGTTTTTGCACCCGCCTCCGCACCGGACACCGCCTGAAGATCGGTCGGACTTAAGACGCGAGTGCCACGTCCTTTCATCTGCTCAAAATACGTGCGGCTGCGGACATCGCGTAAAAAGACCAAGCACTCGAGTGGCCTTACATCTGTGCCCGTCGCGATCATATCGACCGTTACAGCGATTCGAAATTGCGGCGACAGTCGGAACTCCTGAATGAGGTTTTCGGAATTGGCGGGTTTTCCGGTTACTGGATGCTTAGCCAGATAAGTGATTTTCCGGCAAAAGTCGTTCCCGCGTCCAAATACTTCTCGGCAGATATGGACGATGTCTTCCGCGTGGGAATCGTCTTTGGCGAAGATGAGTGTTTTGGGAACGAGCTGCCTACCGGGAAATAGTTCAGGCAGTGCATCCTTGAATGTTTGAAGAACCGTGCGGATCTGATCCTTGACCACAACAGAACGGTCCAGGTCCTTTGCGGCGTAATCGAGGTCCTGATCGAGCCTTTCCCAGCGAACTGAGCGCGTCTCTTTACTCCGCTTGTCTACATAAAGTCCCTTCTCAATTTTTCCGCCTTTCTCCGTAACTTCAGTGCGGATTCGATAAACGTCGTAGCCAACGTTCACACCATCAGCGACGGCGCGCTCATGGCCGTATTCCATAATGAGGTTTTTATTAAAGAACCCGATAGTTTGCTTACTCGGTGTGGCCGTAAGTCCAATCAGGAATGCATCGAAATATTCGAGTACCTGCCGCCACGCATTGTAGATCGATCGGTGGCACTCATCGACGACTATGAAATCGAATGTTTCGATCGGGACATCAACATTGTATTCGACTTCTCTCACTCTTTGGTCCGCTGCCGCAAGTTCGAATCCGGACTTCTCGTCCAGATCTTCCGCAAGTTCTTCGCCACGAAGTATCGAGTAGAGTCGCTGGATTGTGCTGATCGCGACTCGAGCGACACCGTCGATCTTGTTCGATGATAATCGCTGAACGTTATAAAGCTGTGTGAACTTACGGCCATCATCAGCCGTGACGAATTGGTCGAATTCCGTCGCGGCCTGGCGGCCTAGATTAGCGCGGTCGACAAGAAACAGTACCCGTTTTGCGCCGGCGAATTTGATGAGACGATAAGCAAACGCGCACGCGGCAAAGGTTTTTCCTGAACCAGTAGCCATTTGGATAAGCGCGCGAGGACGCGCCTCCGCAAATGACTGCTCAAGATTTGTGATCGCTTCGACCTGGCATTCGCGCATGCCCGCAGTTACGAGCGGGTGCGCAAACGGCATTTTTGCGAGGCGTGCACGGAGGGTATTCGGTTCTGACATCCACTCAGCGAGAGTCTCAGGACGATGAAAGCTGAATACCTGCCGTGACCGCGAATGAGGATCACGTTCATCTCGAAAAAATGTCTCTACGCCGGTCGACTCATAAAGGAAGTGCAATTGACCCGGGGTGAGCGCCGCCAGAAAATCGGGCAAATTTACGGCATAGAAGCCGGACTGGAAGGCAACCGTCGATAACGTCGTTCCTTCCTTTTTCGCCTCAACGACGCCGATCGGTTTGCGATCGACGAGCAGCAGATAGTCGCATCGACCGGACTTGAGCGGAACTTCGCGTACCGCGATCCCACGCGCAGCCGAAAGATCAACGGCCTTGTAATCCTGTAACGTCCAGCCGGCTTGCGTCAGCATTGCGTCGATATTCTCGCGCGCTCGCTTTTCAGGCGTGGACATTTGTGAGGCGAGAACCTAGCCGAAACTTTCTCTGATGGAAAGCCGCCAAAGGAGCGTGTTCCAGAGGTTCGCCACGGCGAATCCGTCCTTTGGCGGATCAGAGGTCAGCCGCCGTCGCTAAGGGCACTCCGTGACAAGGGAGTCGAGGGGAGAAAAGGGAAGGCGAAGCAAAGGATCAATCGTTATTCATCGCCGGGATTAACGATCTTGAAAGTGAAGGCGGCAACGGCTCCGCCGGTCAGATCCGCGACAATGTGGATCCAAATTTGGGAGAAGTTTACCAGCTTCATCACGCCCGCGCCAACGGCTACGGCCGGGTTAAAGGCGCCGCCGGAAATGGCGCCGACGGCGAATGCGCCAACCATCACGGTCATACCGATGGCCAGCCCGTAGAAGGAGTTGTTCGCCGTGCCCTTGGCCGTGGCGACGTTGAGCACAACAAAAGCGAGCGCAAAAGTGAAGACAACCTCGGCTACCAGGGCTGCGGGAACATTCGTA
>Ga0193729_1000814_pt1 | contig 16181 bp, 8 predicted proteins | sample U1c2metaG_FD_143036 | JGI IMG/M metagenome (GOLD analysis project Ga0193729, IMG submission 143036) | Soil microbial communities from a riparian zone of the East river system, Colorado, United States - U1c2 | ecosystem: Environmental > Terrestrial > Soil > Riparian zone | place: USA: East River...
AAGAAGAGCAATAATTAATATCCAAAAAGCCGTTTTCAAACTGCGGAATGTGGGCATCAAGATATGAAACCACCTGTGGCCTTGCTCATCTATGTGCCTGACAAACCAATGCATGCAGTCTATTATCCGTTTACGACCTTTTCACCAGAGTGGCAAGCCCTAAACTACGCGCTATCGCACGACATACCAGGCCGTTTTATCGATTTGCCACAAGCCATTCAACTAGCAAAGATTGCAGAAGACCAGAGCGAGAAGCCACAGTCAACCGAAATACCAGCAACAATCGACGAAACAGCAGCACCAGAGATCAGTGAAGCGGCTGTAGCCCCGCCCACGACAGAAGCACCATCCGAGGACTCGCATGCAACGAGTCTCCAGGATGATCCACTGGCTCTGCTTGCCCAGGCCGCAGGATACACGGATCATGAGCTGTGGTGGGAACGGCAGATTGAGCAACGACACAACGCAACAGGCCTATTTGAAGGCATCCTTGAAGCAATGAGCGAACTGCGTGCCAACACTGCACCGAAAGATGAGCAGGAAGCACAACGCGAGGCCCATATGCGCCAGATGATCCGAGCAGCCCAGAAAGACGGCTATCAGCGCATCGCCGTTAAAACCGACACCGAAATCCTCAAAGGGTTGAAACGTGTCAAAACTGAAGCAACCTGGATACCCTGGACCAACTCGCGTTTATCATATCGCAGTGGCTATGGCGCAGGGGTTAATTCACCTGGCTGGTACGAACATCTCTGGACTGTTCCTGGCAATGTCACCACCCGCTGGATAACAAGAGCAGCACACCTTTTACGTGAGCAGGGACTCGACGCATCCTCAGCCAGTGTCATTGAAGCAGTGCGACTCAGTTATAGCTTGGCCGCCCTGCGAGATCTGCCAATGCCAGGGCTGGAGGAATGCCATGAAAGCATCAAAACGGTTCTGTGCAATGGAAATGCCGAACCGATGAGTCTCATTCGTGACAAGCTAGAGATCGGCGAAACGCTTGGACAGGTACCAGCTGAGACCCCCATGGTTCCACTCCAGCGGGACCTAGAAACTCGGCAGCGCCAGTTGAGCCTCAAGCCTTCAGCGGAAATTAAGAAGCTTGAACTCGACCTGCGCAATGAGAATGATCGCGCACGCAGTCAACTCTTGCACCAACTCAGATTACTGGGTATTGAGTGGGGCACACCACAACTCGTCCATGGGAAAAAGGGCACATTTCATGAGCACTGGCAAATCCGCTGGCAAGTTGAATTCGCAGTGCCATTGATCGAGGCCAACGTCTGGGGCAATACCGTCGAGTCTGCCGCAACCACCTTCGCCAGTCACACTGCTGACAAAATTGAAGAGTTACCTCCGCTAACCGAATTGCTGGGTAAAACAATACTGGCGGAACTATCTGGAGCGATTGACCACCTATTAGAGGCCATCCAAAAGCGAGCTGCCGTCTCTGCCGATGTACAACATTTGATGGATGCATTACCTCCGCTAGCACAAGTGGCACGCTATGGAGATGTACGCCAGACTAAAGCAGAACACATCCTACCTGTCATAGACGGCCTGTTCGAGCGCATCATCATTGGCTTACCAGGAGCATGTGCCTCGCTCGATGATGATGCAGCACGATCCATGATCAGTAGCATTGACAAAGTGCAAGAGAGCATCAGCCTGCTAAACCGTGAGGAACAACGTCAAGCATGGCAGAGAACACTACGTACATTAATAGAGCGAGAAAGTATACATGGGCTACTATGTGGCGGATCATGTCGCCTATTATTAGAGCAGAATGTACTGGATGAGGACGAACTACAAACGCTCACAGGGCTAGCACTCTCCACAGCTAACCCAGCAGTTCAAGCAGCTGCCTGGATAGAAGGCGTGCTACGAGGAAGCGGACTGCTTGTTCTCCACCAGGATGGGCTCTGGCGTGCATTAGATCGCTGGATGAGTGAGCTTGATACCGAGGCTTTTGATACCCTCTTACCTATTTTGCGGCGAGCATTCTCCGGTTTCCAGACCCCTGAGCGCAGAAAAATGGGAGAGAAGGTCAAACATTTATATGCTCCACGATCAAGGGAGGCAGGTCATAGATATAGTACACACATTGATGACTCTCTGCCCATCAACCAGCAGCGAGGAGAACGCGTACTGCCAGTATTAGCGCAAATTATGGGTGTAACATACAATGGCAATTGAAGAGACAGAACGTCTACGTCGCTGGCGGCTTATGCTAGGTAAAGACGTACAAGAGTGTATGTGCTCAGGTACAGGTGAGGGTACAGGTGGAAATCTGGAACTGAGTAAGCATGATCTAGGGATGGACCGTGTACTGGACGCCCTCTACGATTCGGAGCGTTCTGCAGGGCTAGGAAGTTCATCGCCAAACGTCGCACGCTGGCTAGGGGATATCCGCACCTACTTCCCGTCCTCAACGGTACGCATCATGCAGCAGGATGCCTTTGAGCGTCTCAACCTCAAGCAGATGCTCCTTGAACCAGAGATGCTGGAACAAGTAGAAGCGGATGTACACCTCGTCGCCTCCTTGCTTTCGCTCAGCAAAGTTATTCCGGAGAAGACCAAGGATACCGCACGACAAGTGGTACGCAAAGTCGTTGAAGAATTGGAACGCAAACTAGCCAACCCATTACTGCAGGCCGTACGAGGCAGCCTTAACCGAGCAACCCGTACCTACCGTCCACGCTACAACGAGATCGACTGGGACCGCACCATACGCCTAAACCTGAAAAACTATCAGCCCGAACACGGCACGATTATAGCCGAACGGCTGGTTGGACACGGGCACAAACACTCCTCTCTGCGTGATATAGTCCTATGTGTCGATCAAAGTGGCTCAATGGCCTCCTCAGTCATCTACTCAGGCATCTTTGGTGCCGTCCTAGCAACGCTCAGAGCCGTCAGCACACGGATGGTCGTCTTCGACACATCCGTTGTCGATCTCACCGAGGATTTGCAGGACCCAGTCGACCTGCTCTTCGGCACCCAACTCGGCGGCGGCACAGATATCAACCTAGCCCTAACGTATTGCCAGCAAATCATTACCCGACCGACACAGACCATCCTGGTACTGATTACCGATCTCTACGAGGGAGGTAGTCGAGAAGGAATGCTGCACCGAGCAGCAGAACTAGCGGGCAGTGGTGTCCAGGTGGTATGCTTGCTCGCTCTCAGTGACCGAGGAGCACCGGGCTTCGATCGGCATAATGCAGCCGCGTTGGCCGAAATGGGAATCCCAGCCTTTGCCTGCACACCAGACCTATTCCCAGATTTAATGGCAGCGGCTATCCAGCGCCAGGATCTGGGAATGTGGGCAGCAAGGAATGACATTGTGACAGCACGTGGGGAAGAATGATATACTATCCGATTTCACAAAATGAGGTTTTCTAAGTGGTGCATTCGCCAAATTCGTGGTACTTTCACGCGTGCTTGCGTAACAGAAAACAAGCTCGTAGAGCACATAGAAAAGTGGCATGAACTTAGCGAATGCACCACTAAGTACAGGCGGGCACAAATTCAATCCGATTTGATCCTCTCATTCTGATACCAACTTGCTTTCTGAAGAGCAATCTTCAAGTGAACCTGCGAGCGGAGTTGATCCCGTGACAATTGCATTACTGGATGCAAGTTGGTATGAGGTCTCTTGCCATCACAAACTCGGAGCACATTTATGACCGTGTGTACTACGGAAAGGTCACAGTAGAACTTTGCAGTCTTCCCTAATGTCAAGTAAAGCATACCTTCCTAATTCGCTCTGCAAACTATATACTAATCTTTAGGCCACCTGCCTCTCACTCGTCTTCAATCCCTGTTTCCAAAGAGAGGATTTCTGATAAAGCATTATCAGCTGCTTCACGTACAGCCCGTGACTGTGAGTGAATTCTAAGGGTGTAGAGACGTTCAATAGCGATATCAGGAATGTTACGTCGTAACTTCCCCAATGCTTCAGCGGCTTTCATCTGAACTTCCCAATAGGGCCAGTCTAATAACTGGGCCAATTTATCGAGAAGAGAAGGAGAAGCATTTTCCAGGCTGCTAATAGTATTGGCAATGGAACACTGGGCTAAAGAGCTAACTATAGCACTTGGTCTCTTTCTTTCTAAGAGTGCAACCAATTCAGCACTAACAACTGGCAAAATATCAGGATGAGTTTCCCGTAGCACTCGTACTACCACTTTACGTACATGCTGGTTGCTATCTCCAAGAGCAGCAACTAATGGCTCCACTGGTACATGCCTCTCTAACTTCGCTAAAGCACTTGCCGCTCCTGCTCGTACAAGTACAGCACTATCTTTTAACGCATTTAACAAAGATGCTACTGATTCTGGTTCCTTAAGATCACCTAAAGCCTCTACTGAAGCTAATCGTATAGCATCATCTACAGAGTTCAGCGCATCGATAAGCAATTTTATCGGCACACGTATACCAAGCCTGATTAGTAATTTTGCTGCATATACCCGTACATGCCAATCTTGATTATCAAGAATTGTCAGGAGTGGCTCTACCGGAACACGCTTCCCCATACGCACTAGCACTCTCACTACTGATTCTCGATCTCCCTGCCCACTGATCAATGCAGCTAGCAACGGCTCTACTGGTGTTCTTTCTCCCAATTTATCCAAAGCTACTAATGCTGCTGTTTGCACTAGATGTCGGTCATCATTGAGAGCAGCTAGGATAGGCTCTATTGGTACTCGAGATCCCATTTTTCCTAACACATCTCCTGCTGCTATACATACATGCTCATCATTGAGAGAAGTTAGTAGTCTCTCTAGCGGCGCCTTTTCCCCTAATGCACCCAATGCATGTATTGCAGAAACACGTAGATTCATAAACTCATTCTTATTATCTAGTATAGCTAACAAAATTTCCAATGGTACACGGTCTTTCAGAATATGTATGGCTGCCATTCTCACTGATGTTTGCCTATCATTTAAAGCTACCATGAGCTGTTGCTCTATTATCTTTTGCTTCCCCAGCGAGTACAGCGCGTACATAGCTGCAACCCGTATCCCTGTATTTTCATCATTTAAGGCTGCAACAAGCAACTCAACTGGCACTTGCTCTCCCAACTTCCCTAACGCTTCAATCACTGCAATCCTTACTTTTGCATCTTTGTCATTTAAGACTGCAATAAGCGACTTAACTGGCACTCGCTCTCCCAATTTCCCTAGCGCTTCAACTACTGCAATTCTTATCTCTGCATCTTCATCATTTAAGACTGCAGTAAGCGACTTAACTGGCACTCGCTCTCCCAACTTCCCTAACGCTTCAATCACTGCAATCTTTACTCTTGCATCTCCATCATTTAAAACTGCAACAAGCGGCTTGACCGATGTATGTATACCAGCATTTCCAAGTATTTCTGCAGCTACTGCTCGCATCCACCAAATGTAATCATCCCAAGTACCAACAAGTCGCTCTATTGGTCCATATATTCCTAACTTCCCTAGGGCACGCACTGCTGCATTAAGCACTGGCACATCATCATCTAAAGCCTCAACGAGTGCTCCAATTGGAGCATTAGATCCTAGATCTTCTATTACTTGTATTGCCAATATCCTCACATACATATGTCCCGCTTTCAGCGCTGCTATTATTGACTCTAGTGGTGCCTTTTCTCCAAGCGAACCGAGAATCTTCGCTGCTTCCACACTAACTTCGGCTCCCTTATGCAAAATAGAGAGCAAAAGATCTATAGGCGTGCGCTCCGCCAGCACTTTTATTAGAGTTTCTTCTAGCACTTCCTTCAGAAATGTATCCCCTTCATCAAAGATATCTAGTAATGGTTCTATCGGTACACGCCGCCCCAGATTTCCTAGTGCTCTCAATACTTGTACACGAACAAATCGATTACTATCATGTAGAGCATTTATCAAGGGTTCCACTGGTGCGTACTCACCAAGTTCACCTAATGTCGCAGCAGCTATGCTACGCACCTTCCCATTTTTATCCCCTAAGGCAGTTAATAATAATTCCACAGGTGCTTCTGATCCCATTTTCCCTAATACCCTTAATCCCTCTATACGCACTTCTGTATTACTATTATTCAATTTAATTATTAATTCTTTTATAGTTGCATATTCTCTCATTTCTACTAAAGCTTGTAAAGCAAAGCGACGAACCTCAGGTTGTGTATCATTTAAAACAATTTCTATTAGACGTTCTATTGGTGTATGCTTTCCAAGTTTTCCCAAAATTTGTACACCTAGTTTGCGCACATCTGGATTCCAGTCATTTATTGCAACCTCTAGTAGATCTATTGCTGTCTTTGCTATTCGAACATTTAGATGAGCAAACTCTTTTACAAAGGATTGTAGCCGTTCCCAGCGCATTCCCTGCCCGGCCGTAGAAAATAGTCCTTCTATCCAGGCTGCTATAATCTCGTCTTCTAAATTTTCCATTTCAGCATTATATGAACTCATTACACTTGATTCTGTTATTTCAGCAATAGGTTTAAGTGCTAATATTAAACCCATATCACCTGGGTCCCCATATATTGATGATCGTCTTTGTTGCACTAGTGTTTTCAACCAAAGCAGTGCATTCTGCACACCACGTCTCCCATAGTGTTGCACGAGTACACCTACCATTAAGCGTAACACCTCTATCCAACGACTGTAGGTGCGCTTGCTCCAAGCAAATTTCCATCCTTGCTCATGAGCAGCTTGATCTCTACTGTTAAGACGTTGAGCCAACTCAAGTGCTGCTAAATATTCCTGAAAGGTCTGATGTCGGAAACCATAGGTATCATACGCCACCACCTCCAGTATCCCTGAACCAATGATTCGATGTCCAATCTCTTCTGTATTCCATTGTTCATCATGTCTCTTACGAACCACTCGTAAAAGTCGCAGTAAGTCGTTACGCGTGAATGTACGACCTTTTTCTTGATACATCTCTAAGGAAAGACATGCTAATATAGAGCGCAGCATCTCTTGCTGCGTTCGGTTAGGTTCACGTATCTCTAGGACAGAATTGATTACATGCTGGTATAGTGTGATGCGGCTTGAAGGTAGCATTCCTGTATGTACGAAGACGACAGCTGTCAAGCTAAACAGTAGAGGATTTTCGCCCCACGCGGCTGCCTGCTCATGTTTTTCCAACATGTCTGCGAAAGCTGATACACTATTCTCAACTAGTGTATGCTCTGGATGCATCAATCGATATAACTCGGGTAAAAGTCGCTTAGCCAGTTCTTGACGCATGATAGACGTCATTGGCAGAAGTTCCCATTCAGTGAACTGCTCATTCCCTAGTAATCCGCCTTTGTATTCAGTGAAACGGGAACCAACAATGTAAATACTGCTTGTGCTTGACGCCCATTCATTGATCAGCTTAATCTTCTCTGGACGCAGTTTGGGAGCAACTTCGTCTAAGCTATCTAAACACACAAATGCATGTCCTTGTTCAATAGCTTTCCATATTATTTCGGAGTAGCGCTCATCTACCATCATGTCTTGTATAAGATAAACTAAATATTCCTTGAGTGTCTTCCCTGAGCGAGCAAGGTCAGGTAAGGAGATAAAGACAGGCATCAGAGCTTTAGGATCAGTGAGAGCTTTCTGTGCACGATCACCAATCAAATACTGGAGCAACACAGTTTTTCCAGTACCAGGACCTCCTAGAACAATTATGGAGTGCTTCGAGCTTATCTCAAGAGCTTCATGAATGTTCTCAGCAATTACAACAGGAGGCGGCTGTTGCCCTGGATTGGGGGATCGTGAAATATCAGGAAATACATACCGGGGGTCTGTATCACTGTATCTGAGTTCTCCTAAGAGGGCACGCCGCTCCTCGCGAACAAGATCTTCAGCTGCTAGGGGATCACGACGCAGTTTTAATGGCTGAAAGATGGCTTGAAGGGAGAAGCCTTGGGTAGGACCAATGGGAAGTGCAACGGAGCGGTATCGTCTGATCACGCCCTCCAGGTACTTGGAATGAGCAACAGCTTCCCACAGACAATTTGTCCAGCGTTTATCGTTCTGGTGGAACTGCCGTTGCTGAACGATCAATTCAGGGAAGAATCGAAGCACGGTTGAGAGCGGAATCGCTCGTCCCCCCAGATCATTATTCCGGTCCCGCGTGAGCTGTACAATGCCGCAAACGTAACCTGTCCGTATGTTTAGGAGCGGAGCGCCACTCAATCCGGGTCGGACCTGTCCTGTTTTGAATTTGAGCTGCTCTCCTTCTTCGCCAGCTTTCCCTTCCAGTGAAAAGGTAGTTGGGTCACCATTGGAGTAATTATCGGGGTAGCCATAGCTATATAGGGCATCAAATGGGATAGCTTCTTCACGAAAGTAGACACATGGGTGTTCAGCTAGATTCACCTGTAGCAGTGCCAGATCATGATCTGGCAAAAACTTAGTGATCTGCACAGGATACAGTTGCCTATGCCAGTATACCTCAACCGAGGTAGTATATGGTTGAGCTATCTTGATCACATGAGCACAAGTGAGGATGAGGCTAGGAGCGACAAAGAAACCTGTTCCATGTCCCGTTTTTCCCGGGATCGATACTCGCACAGTACATTGGTACAACAGTTCATAGAGTTGTTGCTCCATAGCCTCTCCCAAATCTACTCAGAAGATGCTTCACCCCATTCAAGTGTAATTTTGAGATTAGAAGTGCCAGTACCCTTGACCAACAAAGCTGTCAATTGACCTGATTCAAGGGCAATCTCAAGCCCAAACTCAATACTCGCTTTCTTTGGTTTCACCTTCTGTAACGTTGTGACTACTGACCCCGCAAGACCTTCAATCACATCAGTAACTTCTTTGAATGATGGCAAGGTGAATGCAACTTCTTCTTCACCTCCCAGCGACGTAGCCTGAATGTGCACAATAGTGCCGTTGGCAAGTTCTGCCTTGATGATCTCAGTTCTGGTTCCCATAAGGATCTCCTCATTACCGTTCGTAGAGGGAGCGCATACATTCTGGCAAAGTGTGTTAGGCGAATGATATAGAAGCGCTCTAACATCTGCGTTCTCTGGTTTTCAGAAGCTTGGTTTTGCTAGATATTGTATCCTTACCTTTTGCTGTAGCCGCTTGACATCTGCCATAGTCCTATTCTACTATACTATTCCTATCAGATCGGGCTCACTTCGATATAGTATGAGAAGAAAGTACGCCATCTAATTCGGAAAAAGGAAGAGATTTTACATTAGTTGCTGAGAGGACTCCAATTCAGCAGAGTCAGTTGGAGCGTCATCGACAGGCAAAGGCAGTGCAACTGAAAAAACACTGCCCGAGCCGGGAGAACTCTCAACATGGATCTTACCACCGTGCCGCTCCACAATCTGGTGGGAGATATATAATCCCAAGCCAAAGCCAACGCTGGAACCTGTCTGCACTTCGATACTAGGGGCACGATAGAAACGCTCAAAAATCTGGGGCAGTTCTTCAGGAGGAATACCAACTCCCTGATCGCGAACCGAGATTATACAGAGATCGTCTAGTCGCTTTAAAGAGACATGAATAGGAGAACGAGCGGGGGAATATTTTCGTGCATTCGCTAATAGATTAAGAATAACCTGGCTAATTCGTTCAGCATCCACATCAGCCTCGATAATCTCATCAGCGATATCAACATGAATAACAGGAGAAGGATTGCTACCCGCTTGAAACTCATCGACCAGAGATTGGCACAAATCTCCCATGTTACAGCGTCGGCAATGGAGCGCAAGCTTGCCCGTCTCGATATAAGAGATGCTTAGCAAATCGTTCACCAGCACTTCCATACGACGGATGGAGTTTTCCATGCTTACCAGATTAGTAACCTCCTGCGAGCCAGCACGGATCAGTCGGCGATGAAGCAATTGCGTCATTCCCTTGAGACTGGATAGTGGCGTCTTCAGTTCGTGCGAAGCCATACTAATAAACTCATCTTTAGCCGCATTTGCTTCCAAGAGTTCATTTGTTCGCTCCTGCACCTTTAATTCGAGTGATTTAGCATAACCCTCTAGTGCCCGTTGCTGTTCCAATACCTGGAGCTGTAACTGATGTGTCTGGATAGCACGACGCAGTGCCGCAACAAAATAATCGCGGTCAATCGGCTTCTGAATAAAATCATAAGCTCCGCCACGTAATGCTTGAATAGCAAGATTATGATCTCCATGACCGGTAATCAGTAGAGTGGGCGTATTCTGGCGCAACTCCCGGATCTTCACCAACAGAGCCAACCCATCCATCCCCGGCATTTTGATATCGCTTACAATCGCATCATATTCACGTGCACGAATCAACTGTAGAGCCCCAGCAGCAGAATCCGACGTATCCACATTAACATTTGGCATGCGCAAGAATAGGGCTTGGGGAAGAGCTTGTAACAAAGCCGTATCATCGTCAACAATGAGTATATTTGCGCTATTAGTCATCATAATCCATCACTCACTTCAGAACTACTCATCATATTGCAACGGAAGCTGGATCAAAAAAACAGCCCCCTCGCCAGGATGATTCTCAACGATAATTGTCCCCTGATGCTCTTTAATGATCCCGTATATAATCGACAGCCCGAGGCCAGTACCTGCACCGACCTCTTTTGTGGTAAAGAAAGGATCAAAAATGCGCTGCTCCAGGCCCGCTGGGATACCAGGGCCAGTATCGCCCACACTAATATCTACCATTGGCCCTTTTGTCGCACACGTAATCGTTATCAGCTTACGGGGTGCACTGACAAGAGCATCACGCGCATTTGTCAAGAGATTAATAAAAATCTGCTCCAATTGAATCGGATTCCCCATTACCACTATATCCCCAGCTGGAAAATGCAAAGAAGTCTCAATCTGCCGGAGGCGGAGTTGTTCCTGCATGAGCGAAATGGCCCGCTGGATAACCCGAGTAATTACCACAGGTTCTCGACTTACCGAAGCTGCTCGTCCGAATGTTCGTAGATGCGAAATAATCTCTGTCGCTTTCCAAACTTGCTGCATAGCGTTATTCAGCTCCTGTAAGATACGTCCAGTATTAGTATCCGCCACGCCAAGTTCAATCAGATCGATCGCGTTGCCCACAAACAGGCCAATATTGTTCAATGGATTATTCAGCTCATGAGCCACCCCAGTTGTCAACTCACCAAGTGTAGCAAGCTTACCTGCCTGCACAAGCTGTTCTTGCTTCGATCGCAGTTCTTGCTCACGAGACTTGACCTCCTCTGATGTTTCTTTGAGATCACTCATGATATGAATCATAGCTTTACGGCTATTTTCCAGACGTAAATTTGATTGGTGTGAATCTTGTAAAAGATGCATCAAAGCTCGCCGTGAATTCTTTAGCTGCTCAGTCTGCTTGGCAAGGCTGCTGCGTTCTTGCTCATAGTCCGCCAGAATATGGATCATGGCCTTGCGCTGATCGGCCAATTTCCGATTGAGGGTGTTCAGGTCAGTTAGAATGTGGATAAAGGCACGGCGCCGCGTTTCGCTCTTGATCACACGCATTTCAAGAGCCTCTTTTTGCTCCAGCAAAAGCGCATACGCCTGTTGCAGTTCTTCCAAAGTCAGTTTTTTGTACTCGGCGTCCTCGGATACTGGCTGCAGCAGCACTTCATTCATTTAGATTGACCTCTACTAAGTTTTTCCAGTTCACGCTTCAAATTCTCAATCTGCTTCTCCAAGGCAATCATCTTGAGTTCACGACCGACCACCACTTCCTCGAATTTCTCTAGATCGAGAATTTTCTCCTGCAGCTCGGCCTTCGATTCCTGCAAGTCATTTACGACCTTCTCATACGCACGCATATCGCGCAGGATACCAATTGCCCCAATTGCCTTCCCATTAGTATCACGTAAAGCCGAGGCATTTAGCGTCGTCGGGATTACTTCGTGTGATGCCGTACGTGGATTGAGGCGGGCATTTCGCATTACGCCCCGCTCAATCACCTCTCTGAGTGCTGCCAAGAACTCACGAGTTTCCTCCGGGCTAATGAAACGAGAGAGAGACTGCTCCAGCACTTCATCAGTTCTAAATCCTAGCAGCTCATAGACTGCGTCATTGGCTTGCAAAATTTTGCCTTCCAAGTCTGAAACGAAGATCGGGTCTGGAGCGTTCTTAATCAAGCTATCTGAATACGCAAGAGCCTTATCCAACTCACGCATATCGCGCAGGATACCGATGGCCCCGATCACTTTCCCATCGTTATCACGCAAGGCTGAAGCATTCAGTATTGTTGGGATGACTTCACCTGAAGCACTACGTGGACTCAGACGAGTATTGCGAATCACGCCACGTTCAATCACTTCTGTGAGTGCTGCCAGGAACTCACGTGTCTCATCTGTGCTTACAAAGCGCGACAGGGACTGCTCCAACACCTCATCGGTCTTGAATCCCAACAATTCATAGACGGCATCATTGGCTGACAGGATTTTCCCTTCCAGATCTGAAACAAAAATCGGGTCGGGCGCATTTTTAATTAAACTATCGGCATAGGCACGAGCTTTATCCAGTTCACGCATATCGCGCAAGATACCGATCGCGCCGATTACTTTTCCTTCTGCATCACGTAAAGCCGAAGCATTCAGAGTCGTAGGAATAACTTCATTTGATGCACTACGCGGGTTGAGACGAGCATTTCGCGTTGCGCCACGCTCAATGACTTCACGAAGAGCGGCAGTAAATTCACGCGTCTCCTCTGCACTGATAAAACGGGAGAGGGATTGCTCTAGTACTTCATCAGTCCTGAAGCCTAATAATTCATAGATTGCATCATTAGCTGACAGAATTTTCCCTTCGAGGTCGGAAATGAAGATCGGATCGGGCGCATTCTTAATAATGATGTCGGCATCAAGCGAACCATGTGACTTACTGGTATGCTCACGATTTTGGTTCGCAACTGTCGGAACAATGTTATCTAGCACGAAGGACCTCCGCGATATGACTAGAGCATGCCATTAGCAAGCTACGGCATGAGTGACAGTTGTGCTGTAAATGCGCAAACAAAGGAGACTGCTTCTTCGTGCAATCTACTCTTATGCAAGCGATATATGCAAGTATAACAGAAGCTTTTGCTGAAGCGCAAGAGCACAAACTCATTTTATTGTAGAGCTTATACAATACAATACCGAGACTCTTCTAGAGATTACTATACAACACATAGTTGACTTCTAGCTACCATAGTCCCCTTTTTGGTTAGTGACCTTGGCAACAAGAATGATCGATGAGGGAAACTCCAGCAGAAGGAAAAAAGCTCAGAAGGGCTATTGACTTCGTAGTATGGATGCGATATTATAGGACTCGCGAACAGCAACAAGCCGGTGTGGCGGAACGGTATACGCGCCTGTCTCAAAAACAGGTCCCGCAAGGGTTGAGGGTTCGAATCTCTCCACCGGCATGACTCGTCTTCCCCTGTCGATGGACGTCTATTCTGAGCTTAAATTCCCGTCTGAATGTCTACTGAGATCGCTCAAAGTCTTCTGTTGTCTATCGGCTTTGCTGTCAGTTTTGCTGTCAGCTTTAGCCGAATAACAGGGCCTGAAAAGCTCAAATGAGTCATCCCACGAGGACCAACAGACAAACAAAGAAACCTGTATCTGGAAAAGTCTACCTTCCAGATACAGGCTTCTTTCCATACTATGGGTGCTTCTTCTTCACAATAATTATTTTTATTTAAATATTTTATCATTTATACTCTTTTTGATTCATTTGATAACTGCCAAGCTATTGTTGTCCGTTATTGTTCCTAGTATGTTCTATTGCTTTAATATTCTGATATTAATTTAATAAAATATATTTATCTTTTTATATCATTAAGTATATTTTACTCAATTTAAAGCAATAGTTTCACATTACTCTTTCTGTGTTGCTATATTTCTTAACATTTCCATGATCTATTTCTTATACTCTTTACATACTTTTGTCTGCATAACAAGCAATCATTTCTATTTTCCTCTCTTTCAGGCACGAGTTCCTAAACCGTGTGTCGGAGGTTCGAGTCCTCTCAGCCCCACTGCTTGAACCCGCTTCTCAGGCGGGTTTATTTGTTAGAGAAACGTTTCTGTTTGCTCTTTTTTCGGCTTTGACAGCAACCGTGACAGCAACGCGGTTAGACGCGTGTGGACAGCAGTGTATTCAGCCGATTGACAGCATCTTCCTGCAAGGAAGGAAGGACATGGGAGTAGGTGTCAAGGGTCAGGCTGATCTGGCTGTGGCCGAGCAGTTCCTGGACAATTTTGGCATGGACCCCCAATGAGAGCAGTAAACTTGCTGCGCTGTGTCTGAGATCATGAAAACGAATGATCGGCAGCCCAGCTTTTGCCAGGATGAGACGAAATGACCTGCGAACCATATTCCCGACTTCAATCGGCCTGCCCACGGTATTGCAAAAGACCCATCCTTGCTCATCCCATGCTGGCCCTGCAGCAAGCCTTGCTTCATTCTGGCGAATGCGGTGATGTTTCAATGCCTCGATGGCCAGACGTGTCAGATGAATTTTCCGTCGGCTTTTCGCTGTCTTCGGTTCCGATACGGTAAATCCCTTCTTCGCCAAACGGGTAATTGTTCGTCTGACTTGCACCGTCCCCAGGGCGAGATCCAGATCCGTCCATTTGAGACCCAGGAGTTCTCCCTGCCTCATGCCGGTTGTCAGTGCGACAACGTACAGCGCCTCCAGTGAATCACCCGCAGCAGCTTCGAGGAACTGTTGAGCTTGCTCTCCGCTGAGAGCTTGCATTTCCTTCTTTGGCACACGAGGTGGATCGACAGCATCGCAAACGTTGCGTACCACCAGTTGCCATCGCAGTGCATCCCCAAAAGCACGGTGGAGAACCCGGTGGATATGTTTCACCGTCTGCGGAGCATAGCCCTCTTCCAGTTTCTGGTTATAGAGCTTTTGCAGATGTTGCGGTGACACCTTCTGGAGTTGGACCTTACCCAGCACTGGAAGAACGTGTAATTCAATGAGTTCACGGTAGCGCTCATAGGTCCGCTCTCGTACCTTGCTCTTGACCGTGTCTTTCAGCCAGGTTGTCAGAAATGTGTCAAGAGTCTGATCCTCGCCTAGAAGCAGCAGGCCTTGGTCTTTGTCCTGGTTTGCCTTTCTGACAGCTTTGATCGCCTCCTGCTGTGTCTTGCAATAGACTGACTTCCTTTTCCCATTCTCAAGAACGATGGAAGCAACCCATCGTCCGTCTTTGCGTTTGTAGATTGATCCTTCTTGATTGGCTCGCTTGCCCATACGTGTCACTCGTTCCTTTCTTCGTGACTGAATTGTGACAGTATGTGGGGCTCTCGATGAAAGTGGAGAGAACTTTGTTAAGGAACAGAAGTGTGTATCCAGCATGGTTTCTCCACTTCATATCTGTCTACCAACGCCTATTGTCGAACTCTATGAGAATAGTACACCATGAAGTGGGTTTAAGCTACTGTCTCCCCCCTTTTGTCATGGGAATGCTCGAGCAGTTCTGGCGCTGGTAAGATGCCATGCTCGATATGTTTCTGGAGTGCTTCCTGGATTGCTCTTCGAAAGATCCTAGAGCCGCCATATCCTTTCTTTTCGAGATAGAGAAGACAGTGTTGATAAGACAATAGGATGAACAATGTACATGAACTCTCCTTAGAGTCGCTGTTCGAGATCGTGGACATGGATGTAGAGTCGTTGCTCTCGCTCTGGATCTCCGAATGCGCGTTCCTCGTTTTGGAATTGCTCCAGAGCCTTTTCCAACGAGGGTTTGATCGCTGGATCGACATAGTAGTGGGCACTGTCAAAGAAGCGTGTCAGATCCACAAAGACCTTTTTCCAGGTCGGATAGGCCTTCTGGCAGAGTTCGATCTCGATGGCGCCCGTGATCTCAGGGGCATCTGGATCTTCTTCCAGGCAATAACGCAACACTGCATCAGGATGATGAGAACTCTGGTACTCAGGAGGGATCGATATATCCGACTCATGTTTCTGCTGAGTCTTGAAGTGCTCGTGCATCCGTTGGTACTCTCGCTCACTCTCCCACTGGAATCCTGGCCGCGATCCGTACCTCTCTTCGACCAAGACGCGTGTTTCATTGACCCAGAAAAGATGATTGAGTTCTGCATAAGGGGGGACGAGGGACCGTGCTGAGATCCCAACAAGAGCCAGACCCCTCTGGGTGAGGGAGATCCATCCAGGCTCATGATGATGTATTTTACGATAGGTGGCCAAACCAAGCCTTTTCCATCGCTGGATCAGTGTGGAGGTCTG
>Ga0193729_1000815_pt1 | contig 16177 bp, 18 predicted proteins | sample U1c2metaG_FD_143036 | JGI IMG/M metagenome (GOLD analysis project Ga0193729, IMG submission 143036) | Soil microbial communities from a riparian zone of the East river system, Colorado, United States - U1c2 | ecosystem: Environmental > Terrestrial > Soil > Riparian zone | place: USA: East River...
GAAATCGTAGATCACCTTGTCGATCTGCTGGGGGAGCGCGCCTTCTTCCATCATGTAGGAAGACTGGATGCCGCGCTGGCGCAGCATGCGGTTGCCGACGAAGCCCTCGCAGACGCCGACCAGCACCGGAATCTTGCCGATCTTCTTTGAGAGCGACATCACGGTGGCGATGACGTCCTTCTGGGTCGCCTTGCCGCGCACGTTCTCCAGGAGCTTCATGACGTTGGCCGGCGAGAAGAAGTGCATGCCTATGACGTCGCCCGGCCGCTTGGTGTAGTTGGCGATCTGGTTCACATCGAGGCCCGACGTGTTGGTGGCCAGCACGGCGCCAGGCTTGGCGACCTCGTCGAGCTTGGTGAAGACGCCTTCCTTCACTTCCATGGTCTCGAACACTGCCTCGATGATGACGTCCGCATCCTTGAGATCGTCATAGGCAAGGGTCGGCGTGATCAGCGCCATGCGCTTGTCGACGTCTTCTGCCTTCATGCCGCCGCGCTTGGCGGTGTTCTCGTAGTTGGTGCGGATGGTCTTCAGGCCGCGGTCGAGCGCTTCCTGTTTCACTTCCAATAGCGTGACTGGAATCCCGGCATTGGCGAAGTTCATGGCGATGCCGCCGCCCATCGTGCCGGCGCCGACGATGCCGGCCGTCTTGATCTCGCGCTGCGGCGTGTCGGCCGGCACGTCGAGCACCTTGGCCGCCTCGCGCTCGGCGAAGAAGTAGTAGCGCTGGGCCGCCGACTCCGGCGACGTCAGCAATTCCAGGAACAGCTCGCGCTCGCGCTTGATGCCCTCGTCGAACGGCAGCTCGACGGCGGCCTGCACGCACTTGATGATGCTCCACGGCGCCTTGAAGCCGCGGGCGCGGCGGGCGATGGCCTTCTCGGTCTCCTGGAAAAGGTCGGGCGATTCGAGCGTCGCATTGAGATCACGGACGCGCCGCCGCGGCGCGTTCTGGGCGACCAGCATCTGCGCATGCGCCACCGCGCCGGCCAGGAGATCGCCTTCGACGATGGCGTCGATGATGCCCTTGTTCTTGGCTTCCGGTGCAGGGATGTGGCGGCCCGCGATGATGGCGTCGAGGGCGTACTTCGCGCCGGTGAGCCGCGGCAGGCGCTGCGTGCCGCCGGCGCCGGGCAGCAGGCCGAGATGGACCTCGGGCAGGCCGACACGTGTGCTCGGCAGCGAGACGCGATAGTGCGCGCCCAGCGCCGTCTCGAGGCCGCCGCCCAACGGCGTGCCGTGCAGCGCGGCCACGACGATCTTGGGGCAGTTCTCCATGGTGGCGATGACGTCGTTCAGGTTGGCGCCCTTGGGCGGCTTGCCGAACTCGCGGATGTCGGCGCCGGCGATGAAGGTGCGGCCGCCGCCGATCAGCACGACGGCGTCGATGTCGGCATCCTTGCCGAAGGCCTCGACGCCTTCCTTAATGCCATCGCGCACTCCGGCAGCGAGCGCGTTCACCGGCGGATTGTTGACGGTCAGGATTCCGATGCGCCCCTGCGTGGAGCGAAGCACTGCGTCGGTCATGGGCGTTCTTCCCTGAAAATGGCCATTCGAGTTGGCCTGTCTTAGCAATCCCGGAGCGCCCCGCCCAGCGGCCTCGGGTTCCGCCGTGCGGAGGCCGCGTTATTTGTGATGATGCGACGCCCCAAGGCTCCGACGGCGCGCTCGCGCCGCGCAACACGACGACCGGCGGAGCAGCCGCCACGTTCTCGGCAGGCTGGGCAGGACAGGCCGACGATGCGAGCGCATGAACACCTCGACGAGCGAAGCGCTTCGGTCGTGCGCGAGGTCCGAAGACTAGCACCGCGGAATGGCCATCGCCACGGTGGCTCAGCCGGGAGTAAGCTCGCCGCCGGCCGACGCGTTGGCCCCGGCCACAATGCTTACAACAATCGAACAAGGGAGTGAGCCAAGATGCGTATCACTCGTCGTTACCTGGCCGCCGCCGGCGCGCTTGCGTTCGCGGTCGCTTCCCAGCCGTTGGTTGCCCATGCCGAATCCGCCGACGAGGGCGCGGTCCGGAAGGCAGTCGATGATCTCACCAAGGCGATGACGGCCGCCGACAAGGCCCAGCTCGAGGCTCTTGTCTCCGACCAGCTGAGCTACGGCCATTCCAGCGGCAAGGTCGAGACCAAGGCCGAATTCGTGGGCGTGATTGCCGGCAAGAAGACGATCTACAAGTCGATCACGCTCAGCGAGCCCACGGTCAGCGTGACCGGCAACAACGCCATCGCGCGCCACACTTTCGCCGCCGAGGTCGAAGTTGACGGCAAGCCGAGCTCGCCGAAGATCGGTGTGCTGCAGGTCTGGGTGAAGGACGGCGGAGCCTGGAAGCTTTTGGCGCGGCAGGCCTTCAGCAAGCCGGCCTGATCAGCCCGGGCCGAGCCCCGCCATCACGATGTCAAGGCCGGCGCGGAATTCACGGTCCGCGCCGAGCTTGGTTGCCGCCTTGGCGATTTCGATCAGCCGCGGATAACGCTCCGGCGGCAAAGCCTGCGCGCGGGCGACGTCGGGGGCCGTCTCGGCGGAAAGTGGCCCGGCGAGCTGCGCCTGGGCCAAGCCCATGACGAAGCCCGATACCGTGCGGAAGGCGATCAGCAGCTCCGTTCCCGAACGGCCGCTCAGCGCCAATGCATCGAGCAGGCCCTCCGCCCAGTCGAGCGTCGTCTCGTGCAGCGTACGCCGCGTCAGGATCAGCGGGATCACGTTGGGATGACGCCGCACGGTACGCCAAGTCGCCTCGACGATGGCCCGCACGTCGTGCTGCCAGTCACCGCGCGGGCGGGGCCGGCTGATCTCCGCCAGGACCGCCTCGACGACCAGCGCGTCGAGGTCGTCACGATCCTTGACGTAGTTGTAGAGCGTCATCGGACCGGTGCCGAGCGCCCCGGCCAGGGTGCGCATGGAGAGCGCCGCCAGTCCCTGCTCATCGACCAGGGCGAGGGCGGCGGCCTGAAGCTGGACGCGGGCAAATTTTGGCTTGGGCGGCATGATCTCTCCTTGACAACGTACAGTGTACGCAATACTTCGGGTTATTACGTACACTGTACCTCAAGGAGGCATCCATGACGACTCGCATGACGTTTCGCTCGGGCGGGCAGAGCTGCGCCGCATGGCTCACCGTGCCGGCGGGCGAGGCACCGCACCCGGTGATCCTGCTGGTGCATGGCGGCGGGGCGATCCACGCCATGAAGCTCGACCAATATGAGAAATGGTTTTCGGCCGCGGGCTTCGCGGTGCTGGCCTTCGACTTCCGCCATCTCGGTGAATCGGCCGGTGAGCCGCGCCAGCTGATGAGCGTGCGCCGCTATCTCGAGGACATCGATGCGGCACTGGCCTTCATCCGCATGCGACCCGAGCTCGATCCCACGCGCATCGGCCTGTGGGGCACCTCGTTCGGCGCCAGCCACGTCGTCGCCACGGCCGCGCGTCGCTGCGACATCGCCGCGGCGGTCGTCCAATGTCCGATCCTGCAGGGCCGTGCGCCGGCGCTGCGCTCGGGCCTGCTGCATCTCGCCCGTTTCACCGCGCCGATGATCTCCGACCTGACGCGCGCTGCCCTTGGACTGGCGCGGCGCTATGTGCCGATCGTCGGACGGCCGGGCGAGCTCGCCTTCGTCAACCGCCCGGGCGCCTATGAAGGATCGTACTCGGTGGTGCCGCCGGGCACCGCATTCGACAATCGGGTGCCGGCGAGCACCGGGCTCAGCCTGCTGTTCTACGACGCCGCGTCGATGGCGCGCCGCGTGCGCTGTCCGCTTCTGGTCTGCGTCAGCGACCACGAGGATCTCATGGATCCCGCCATCGCCGTCAGGGTGGCCAGGGAGGCCCCGCGCGGTGTCGCGAAGCACTATCCGGCCGACCACTTCGAGGTCTATCACCCGCCGATGGTCGAGCGTTTGGTGGCGGACCAGATCGCGTTCTTCGCACAGCATCTCGATCCGGGGCGTTAGTCCGCGCTAAGCTGCGGCGAACCCGGGAGGAGATCCATGGCATTCGCCGGCATCAACCATCTCGCCGTCCTGATCGCGGCGGTGGCAGGCTTCGCCTTTGGCGCGGTCTACTACATAGGCCTGTCCAGGCAGTGGCTCGCGGCGGTCGGTATGACCAAGGAGGCGGTGGCGGCCAAGCGTTCGCCGGTACCCTTCATCGTCTCGATCGTGGCGCTCCTGATCATGGCCTGGGTGCTGGCCGGCGGCATCGGCCATCTCGGGCCGGGCCAGGTGACGCTCAAGAACGGCGTCATCTCGGCGCTGTTCATGTGGCTGGGCTTCGTGATCACCACGCTGGCGGTCAACTATTCGTTCGGCCAGCGTCGGCCGATGCTCACCGTTATCGATGGCATCCATTGGCTGGGCGTGCTCGTTATACAGGGCGCCATCATCGGCGCGATGGGCGTGTGAACGAGGCCTGAATGACGACCAGACGTCCCCGCATCGAAGGCTACGCCATCGTCTCGCGCGAAGGCATGATCGCCAAGTCGGACGGTTCCTTTCCCGAAGAACTGAAAATTCCCGCCGATCAGCAGTTCTACCAGGAGTCACTCGAACGGGCGTCGGCGGTCGCCAATGGCCGGCACTCGGCCGAAGGCGGGCCCAAGGAGAAGGCGCGCAAGCGCATCCTGCTGACGCGGCGCGTGCAGCGGCTCATTGTCCATCCCGATAATCCCAATGTCGTGCAGTGGAACCCCGGCACGGCGTCCTTCGACGAGGCGTGGCATCGCCTCGGCATCGAAGACGGCATCCTGGCGGTGGTGGGCGGCACCGACGTCTTCGCCCTGTTCCTGAGCATCGGCTACGACGCCTTCTTCCTGACGCGGGCGCTGGTGAACGTGCCGCGCGGCCGGCCGGTCTTTCCCGGCGTCGGCAACGGCGTGGCGGCCGAGGAGCCCCTGAAGAAGAGTGGTCTGGTTCTGAAGAACACGCGGATGCTCGATCCGGTGACCGAGACGGTGGTGCAGGAATGGGGACCCAAGGCATGAGCGCCGGCGGCAAGCGGCCGACGATTGCGCGCATCTGGCGCGGGTGCGTGCCCCGGGAGCGGGCCGACGAGTACGAGAAATACAACTACGACGTCGGCATCAAGCCGTTGATCGACAAGGCGCTGGGCGTGCAGACCTTCCGCGAGGATCGTGAGCGCGAGACGGAGTTCATGACAATCTCTTATTGGGAGGATGTCCCGTCGATGTCCCGCTTCACAGGCGGGGACCCGACCCGCATCCACCATCTTGACCGCGACGCGGAGTTCCTGATCGAGCTGCCGAAGTCTGTGCAGATCGTGCGGCTGCTCACCAGCCACGGCCGTGCGGGCTAGCTAGAAGTCGACGACCAGCCCGTCATGAGCGGCTTCCAGCGCGATCTCGCGCTGGCGGCCTAGAAGTTCGGCGCTCATGTGGGTGACGATGGTGCGCTTGGCGCCGATGTCAGGCAGGCGCTTCGCCAGCGTCGTGTAGTCGATGTGGTACTTCATCACCTTGTCGAAGAAATAGGCCTCGCAAATGAAGAGGTCGGCGTCGCGTCCGGCCGGGATCAGCTCGTCGACCCATTCGGTGTCGCCCGAGTAGGTCAGCACCTTGCCTTCGGTCTCGATGCGCAGCGCATAGGACGGCGCGCCGCTGTAGTGCTTCATCAGGTAGGGCGTGACGGCGAGACCGTTCAGCTCGGCTCGCTCGTGCAGCTCGAGTTCGCGGATCTCCAGCGCAAATTTTTGCTGGATCTTGGTCGAGCCGGCGAACATCGCCTCCATGACTATCATCAGGCGCTCGTGCAGACCGGGCGGGCCGGCGAACAGCAGCGGCGCGGTACGGCGGCTGATGAGCTGGGCGTCGAGCAGGAAAAAGGGCAGGCCGCCGAAATGATCGCCGTGCAGATGGCTCACCAGCACGGTCGAGATGCCGTTGGGATCGACTTGCTCTTTGCGGATCGCCACCATCGAGGTGGCGCCGCAATCGATCAGCACGTTGCCGTGCGCCGCGCGCTCGAGGTGGAAGCAGGTGTTGAGGCGGCCGCCGCTGCCGAAGGCGTCGCCGGAGCCCAGAAACTGCAGGCGCATTGAAGACTTTGTCACCCCGAGCGCAGCGAGGGGCCTTTGAGGCCGCAGGAAAGGTCCCTCGCTGCGCTCGGGATGACAGCCCGGTTGATCACGGCGCCTGCTCCAGGCTCGAGACTTCGTTGGTGAGCGTCGTGCGCCGCATGTCGCGCACCTCGGCGTGATCGTAGCGCCGCGCGCGGTGCATGGTGACGCGGTTGTCCCACATCACGAGGTCGTAGGGCCGCCAGACATGGGCGTAGACGAACTTGCGCTGCGTGGCGTGCTCGGTGAGGTCGCGCAGGAAGGCGCGCGCCTCGGGCACCGGCCAGCCTTCGATGCCGCCGGCATGGCTGGCGAGATAGAGCGACAGCCGGCCGGAGGAGGGATGGCGGCGCACCAGGCGCTGGCGCACCGGCGCCCATTTCTCGCGCTCGGCATCGGTGAAATCCGTGAAGCCCAGGATGCCGCGCGAAAAGATCTGGCTGTGCAGGCAGATCAGGTCGTGCACTTCCTTCTTGCTCTTCTCGTCGAGCGCATCGTAGGCCGCGCGCATGTCGGCGAACTCGGTGTTGCCGCCGGTCGGCGGGATGTGGCGCGCCGACAGGAGCGAATACTTGGCCGGCACCGGCTTGAACGAGGAGTCGGAGTGCCAGAGCTGGTTGCCCAGCCCGAACAGGCGGCGGCGGTCGTCGCGCGCCAAAACCTTGTTGTTCTTGTCGAGGTTGGAGATGTCGTTCAGGTCCATGCTGACTCGCCGGTCCTCGGGGGCGGCGATGTCGCCCGTGGCCTGCTCGAGCGGGCCCAGGCTGCGGCTGAACACGAGCTGCTGGTCGTCGTCGATCTTCTGGTCGTGGAACACCAGCACGCCGAAACGGTCCATGCCGCCATGGACGGCAGCGACTTCATCCTTCGACAGGGGACGCGTGAGGTCGAGGCCCGACACGACGCCTGCGAAGAACGCGCGGTTCGCGGGATCGATGGGTTGGATGTCGATGGTCATGATGGGCGTAGCCTAGCGCGAACCGCGGCAAACGGCGAGTTCGAGTCCCGTGCGGCTCACGATGCCGCCCTGCGATAGGCGTGGGGGCTCGTGCCGACCAGCTTCTTGAACATGGTCGTGAAAGCGGCTGGGCTCGAATAGTCGAGGTCGAAGGCGATCGTCGTCACGGCCTCGCCACCCAGCAGGCGGGGCACCGCCGACAGCAGGCAGGCACGCCGCTGCCAGGCGGAAAAAGTGAGGCCGGTCTCCTGCCGGAAGAGCCGGGTGAAGGTGCGGCGGCTCAGGCCCAGCGCCCGGCTCCACAGGTCGATCGTGTCCTGCGCCGTCGGCCGCTCGATGAAGCGCCGGCAGCGGTTGGCCAGCCGCACATCGCCGGGGAAGGGGAGGCTGAGCGGCAGCGCCGGCGCCAGGCGGATTTCGTCGATCAGCAGGGACATGATCCGGCCGGCGCGGCTTCTCGGCTCGTATTCGGAGGGCAGGTCCACGGCCAGGGTCAGGAGCTGGTGCAGCAGCGGCGACACGCCCACGACCTCGCATTGCCGTGGCATGCCGCGCGCCGCGCGCTTGTCGAGATAGACGCTGCGCGTCGCCACCTGGCTCAGCATGGCGATGGAATGCCGGACGCCGCCGGGAATCCACATGCCCTGATGGGGTGGCACCATCCAGGTCCCGTGCTGGGTCTCGACCAGCATCGTGCCCAGCTGGGCGAACAGTAGCTGGCTGCGGCGATGGGCATGCGTGGCGTGCAGGTGCCCGGCCGGGTAGTCGTTGCCGACGGCCACGATCGGTCGCTCGACGCCTTCGATCTTCTCCGCGCGGACATGGCGGGCCATGGCCCGATTTTGATGGAATTCGGCCCATTTTTCAAAGCAGGCCGGACGCCGAGTGCCGATGCTCCGGCCCATGAAGCAGATAAGCAGAGCCGAGCTCTTCCTCGGCTTCCTCAAGATCGGCCTTCTGGGCTTCGGTGGTGTCGGGCCGTGGGCCCGCCACGTCATCGTCGAGGAGCGCCGCTGGCTCACCGACAAGGAGCTTGCCGAGGTCCTGGGCGTGGGTCAGATGTTGCCGGGCCCGAACACGATGAACGCGGCGGTCATCATCGGCGAGCGCTTCCAGGGCGTCCCGGGCGTGGTGTCGAGCCTGCTTGGCATGATGGCGATGCCGCTGGTGATCGTGACGGCGCTCGCCGCGGTCTACGACCGCTTCGCATCCATCCCCGAGGTGCGCGTCGGCCTGATCGGCGCCGCGGCCGCGGCCGCCGGCCTCGTCCTGGGCACGGCGCTGAAGATGATCCGCAATATCAAGCTGGCGCCTATGGCCTTCGTTGTCGTCGCCCTGGGGTTCGCTTCGATCGCCGTGTTCGGCTGGCCGCTGGTGCCGGTCGTGATCGTCCTGGCGCCGGTGGCCATCGTCTTGACGGCGCTGGGGCGTCGGACATGACAAGCGTATTGGCGGAACTCGCGCGGACCTTCGCGATGCTCTCCCTGGTGTCGATCGGCGGCATCAATGTGCTCCTGCCGGAGATCCGGCGGCAGGTGGTCGATGTCCATGGCTGGATGACCGATGCGGCTTTCGCCCACACCTTCGCCATCGCCAGCGCCGCCCCCGGTCCCAACGTCATCGTGGTGAGCCTGATCGGCTGGCAGGTCGCCGGCTGGGCCGGCCTCCTGGTCGCCACGCTCGCCATCATGATCCCGTCCTGCGCCCTGGCGTTCTTCGCCGCGCGTGTCCTTGCCCGCTGGTCCGATAGTGGGGCCGTCGCAGTCCTCAAGGCCGCGTTGGTGCCTCTCGGCCTGGGCTTGATGCTGGCGAGCGGCGTATCGTTGGTGCGGGTCGTCGATCACGACGCGCTCACGGTGGCGATCAGCGTGGCGACAGCCGCCTTTGTCGTGCTGAGCCGGCGCAATCCGCTATGGGCCCTCGCGGCGGGGACTTGCGTGAAAATCGTCGCGCTGCACATGGCTTGACAGGAGGGCAGGAGGCATTACATTTGAACAGTTGTTCAAATGTCCAAGGCCAAGCGATCCCTCCTGTCCGACGACGACGCCAGCGCGCTGGCCGACCTGTTTCGCTTGCTGGGTGATCCGAGCCGGCTCAGGATCGTGGTTTCCTGCCTGCGCACGCCGCTCGCGGTGTCCGACATCGCCGAGCGGCTTGGCCTGTCAGTGTCGCTGGTCAGCCATCATCTGCGCCTGCTGAAGGGGGCGCGGCTGGTGCGGGCGGATCGGCAGGGCAAGCAGGTCTACTACGTTGCCGACGACGCCCATGTGCGCCGCATGGTCGAGGACATGGTGACCCATATCGGGGAGCATTGAGATGAGCGCCCATTGCTGCGATCACGCCCACGAACGGGGAGCTGCCGCCGCGAACTCGCCGACCTACCGGCGCGTCCTCTGGGTGGCGCTCGCCCTCAACCTCGCGATGTTCTTCGTCGAGATCGGCGCCGGCCTCGCCGCGCAGTCGGCCTCGCTGCTGGCGGACTCCCTCGACTTCCTGGGCGATGCCGGCAATTACGGCCTCAGCCTGTTCGTGCTGGGCATGGCGCTGCAATGGCGCGCCCGCGCCTCGTTGCTCAAGGCCGCCAGCATGGGTGCCTTCGGCCTGTGGGTCGCGGCGACCACGATCCAGCACGCCCTGGCCGGCACGGTGCCTGAGGCGCCGGTCATGGGCGTCGTCGGCGCGCTGGCTTTCGCAGTCAATCTCGGCGTGGCGGCCTTGCTCTATCGCTGGCGCGAGGGCGACAGCAACATGCGCGCCGTGTGGATCTGCACGCGCAACGATGCGATCGGCAACCTCGCGGTGCTGGTCGCGGCGGCGGGCGTGTTCGGCTCGGGCACCGGTTGGCCCGACTATGTCGTCGCCGCGATCATGTCGGGCCTGGCGCTGGTCGGCGCCTTCCAGGTGGCGCGCCATGCGCTGGCTGAATTGACAGCCGCGCAACGGGTGTTGTCCCGCGCGTAAGCGTCATACGGACCGCGGGCGTCTCGCCCGCATCATGATCATGAGCGGGCGGGACGCCCGCGGTCCGGAAGACTAGGCCGTCGGCAGCTTGTAATCCTCGAAATGCTTGCGGAGCGCCGTCTTCAGGATCTTGCCGGTGGCGCCATGCGGGATGGCGTCGATGAACTGCACGTCATCGGGCATCCACCATTTGGCGATCTTGCCGTCGAGGAATTTTATCAGGTCGTCCTTGGTGACGTCGGCATCGGGCCGGCGCACCACGATCAGGAGCGGCCGCTCGTCCCACTTGGGATGGTGCACGCCGATCACGGCGGCTTCGGCAACGCCCGGGCAGCCCATGGCGGCGTTCTCGAGGTCGATCGAGCTGATCCACTCGCCGCCCGACTTGATGACGTCCTTGGAGCGGTCGGTGATGACCACCGAGCCGTCCGCTTCGATCTTGCAGACGTCACCGGTCTGGAACCAGTCGTCGGCACCGAACTGGCTCTTGCCGTCGCCCTTCATGTAGCCCTTCACGATCCACGGGCCGCGCACCACCATGTTGCCCGACACCGAGCCGTCGCTCGGCAGGTCGTTGCCGGCATCGTCGACGATCTTCATCTCGCAGCCGAACACCGGCCGGCCCTGCTTGGCGGTGATGGCGAAACGCTCCGCCTCCGGCAGATGGCGCTCGCCCTTGTTGAAGCGGGTGATGGTCCCGAGCGGGCTCATCTCGGTCATGCCCCAGCCCTGCGCCACCTCGATGCCATGCTCCTTCCAGAAGCGTTCGATCATGGCGAGCGGCACGGCCGAGCCGCCGATCAGGGTGCGCTTGACCGACGACATCTTGAGCTTGTTCTGGGCGCAGTAGTCGAGCAGTGCCAGCCACACCGTCGGCACGCCGGCGCTCATCGTCACCTGCTCCTTGTCGAGAAGCTCGTAGATGCTGGCGCCGTCGAGCTTGGGGCCGGGGAAGACGAGCTTGGTGCCGCAGATCGGGCCGGCATAGACCAGGCCCCAGGCGTTGGCATGGAACATCGGCACCACCGGCAGGATGGCGGTGTCGGGGTCGAGCGCGAGCACCGGACCCGAGCACATCATCATCGAGTGGATGACGGTCGAGCGGTGGGAATAGAGGACGCCCTTCGGATTGCCGGTCGTGCCCGAGGTGTAGCAAAGCGACGACGCCGTGCGCTCGTCGAAATCGGGCCATTTGAGCGTGCCGGGCTTGCCGGCGATCAGCTCCTCGTAGCAGAGCAGCTTGGGGATCTTGGACGAGGCCGGCATGTGAGCGCGGTCGGTCATGACCACGACGTGCTTCACCGTCTTGAGTTTGTCCCACACGCCTTCGACGATTGGCAGTAGGTTGAGGTCGACGAAGATGATCTGATCCTCGGCATGGTTGGCGATATAGGCCACATGCTCGGGCGCCAGCCGCGGGTTCAGGGTATGCAGCACCGCGCCTATGCCGGAGATGCCGAAATAGAGTTCGAAATGGCGGTATGTGTTCCAGGCGATGGTGCCGACCCGGTCGCCGAGCTTGATGCCCAGCCCCTGGAGCGCCTCGGCCAGCTGCTTGGCGCGCTTGGCCGCGTCCCGGTAGCCGTAGCGGTGGATCGGCCCCTCGACGGTGCGCGAGACGATCTCGACATCAGGATAGTAGGTGGCGGCAAAGTCGATGATCTGCGAAATCAGCAGTGGACGGTCTTGCATCAGCCCAAGCATGGCGTTTCCCTTTTCTACGCGTGCCGCTCGATATGCAGGCTTCTGAGGTTGGCGAGCGGCTTGAGGTCTGGTTCTAGACCGAGTCCCTGTCCGTCGGGAAGCGACACGCATCCTTCGGTGACGGCCAAAAGGTCGCCCAGCAGTCCCTCGCGCAGCGGATTGGGGTTGGCGTCGACCTCGAGCAGGCCGGGCCCGCGCACGGCGGCGAGCAGGTGCAGCGAATGCATCAGCCCGACGGCACCGCCCAGGAAGTGCGGGCAATAGGTCCGGCCGGCCGCCAGCGCCGCCCGCGCCACCGGCAGGCAGCCCGAATGGCCGCCCCATTTGGCGGCATCGGGCTGGATCACCCCGAAGAGACCTGAATCGATGGCTTCCTGGAAGGCGCCAGCACCGCGCAAATTCTCGCCGCCGGCAAGCCGGGTCGGGGCGACGGCGGCGACTTGCGTCCATTCGGCCATTGGTCGGTCGGCCGGCAAAGGTTCTTCGATCCAATCCAAGCCGAACTCGGCGAGCTTCGGTGCCATCCGGCAGGCCGTCGCCAGGTCCCAGCCCTGGTTGACGTCGACCATCAGCCGTTCGCCGGCCTTCAGTGCCTTCGCCACCGGCCGCAGCGAGCCGAGATCGGCCTCCTCGCCGAAGCCGACCTTGATCTTGTAGGCGCGATAGCCCGCCGCACGCGTGCGTTCGACCGTGTCGTGGGCGGCGCGGCCGGGATTGAGGCCCGAGGCATAGACCGGCACGGCCGAATCGTCGTCGGTCCCTCCCAGCGCTCGCCACAGCGGCAGGCCGCGCTTGCGCGCGCGCAGGTCGTGTATCGCAAGGTCGAGGCCCGCGGCGGCGGCCGAGAGGGCGCCGGCATCGCCGCTCTGGACGCGCAGCACGTGCAGCGCCCGGTCGATTTCGGCCCACAGCGCCACCGGATCGTCGAGCGACTTGCCGAGCGCCCGCGGCGCCACGATGTCGGCGAACAGGAGCGCGCGATGCTCGGCGCTGGCGGTCGGGAAGTTCGACCAGATCTCGCCCCAGCCGCGCGCGCCGTCCGAGTCCTCGACCTTGACGAACACCGCGACCCGCTCGGCCATGGTGCCGAAGGAGGTGCGGACCGGTTCCTGGATCGGCGCGCGGAAGACGTGCGCCTCGACTTTGGCGAGGGTAGGGGACGGCATCTATTTCGTCGCGGGATCCGCCACCTTCAGCAAGCGCGGTATTTCGCTCACTCGGCGGCCTGCCGGTTGTCGTCGGCCAGCAGGTCGTAGGTTCGCTTCTGATACTGGACCATGTAGTCGGTGTAGTACGTCGTCGGATATTTGGGCGGCTTGTCCGGACCGACGCAGGTCGGCACCGCCGCGATCGGCCAGTCGATGTTGCTGTCGCAGAAGAAGGCCAGCGCATAGCGCTCGCCGCCGCTCCTGTTCACCGCGCGGTGCGGCGTGGCGAGGAAGAAATCGTTGGTCCAGCGCTGCAGCAGTTGCCCGCCGTTCACGACATAGGCGCCGGGAAGGGCAGGGGCGTCGATCCACGTGCCACTTTGCGTTCGGATCGAGAGGCCGGGCACGTCGTTGGGCGCGAGCAAGGTCAGGAAGCTGGTGTCGGTGTGCGGCGCGATGCCGAACTCGTCAAGGGCGGCGGGCTGGTTCGGATAGTGGGTCGCCCGCAGCTTGTACTGGAAGTCCCTGAACGGCTCGTCGAAATAGGCCGGCGGCAGGCCGAGTGCCACGGCGTAAAGCGGCACCAGCTTCTGCACCAGCCGCTCCAGGGTGCAGCAATAATCGACAATCGTTTCCCGAAAGCCGGGCAGATCCTGGGGCCAGCGGTTGGCGCTGCGGAACCGCCGGTCGACCCGCACTTCGGGATGGTCGGCCGGCAGGTCGCGCGCCACGAAGAGCGCCTCGTTCAGGTTGGCCTTGGTGACGGTCTGCACCGTCGAGGTGCGCAGCGTATCGCCGCGCATGGGCAGGTAGCCGACATTGTGCCGGTCGATCCTGACATCCATCTTCCTGTCGAGCGGTTGGGCGTGGAAGCGCGCGGCCTGGCGGAAGGTCTCGCGGATCAGGGCATCCGGCACGCCGTGATTGACGATGAAATAGAAGCCGATCTCGTTCAGCGCAAAGCGCAGCTCGCCCGCGGTGCGCTCCATCGCGCCGGGCTCGCCCGCGAGATAGGGCCCCAGATCGACGACGGGGATGGTTTGCGACAGCCCGCTCACTCGGCCGCTTGCGGATAGACCGCGTCGTAGTTCCGCTTCTGGTACCAGACCATGTAGTCGGTGTACCAGGTGGTCGGGTACTTGGGTGGCTTGTCGGGGCCGACCGTGGTCGGCACGGCGGCGACCGGCCAGTCGATGTTGCTGTCGCAGAAGAACGGGATGGCGTAGCGCTCGCCGCCGCTTCGGTTGATGGCACGGTGCGGCGTCGCCAGAAAGACGTCGTTGGTCCAGCGCTGCAGCATCTGGCCGCCATTCACGACATAGGCATCCTCGATCGCGGGCGCGTCGATCCACTTGCCGCTTTGGGTGCGGATCGAGAGGCCCGGCACGTCGTTGGGGGCGAGCAGGGTGAGGAAGCTGGTGTCGGTGTGCGGCGCCAGGCCGAACTCGTCCTCGATGGGGCCGTCCTGGTGCGGGTAGTGCGTCATGCGGAGCGAGAATTGGGGTTCCCTGAACGGCCCGTCGAAATACTCGGCCGGCAGGTCGAGGGCGCGGGCGTAGAGCCGCACCATCTTCTGCACCAGCCGTTCCAGCGTGTCGCAATAGTCGACGATGGTCTCGCGGAAGCCCGGCAGGTTCTGCGGCCAGCGATTGGCGCCGCGGAAGCGGCGGTCGGCCAGCACGTCGGGATGATCGGCCGGCATCTCGCGCTTGACGAAGAAAGCCTCGTTGAGATTGGGCTTGGTGCCGGTCTGGATCGTCGAGGTGCGTAGCGTATTGCCGCGCAGCGGCAGGTAGCCGGTGCTATTGACGTCGATCTTTAGCTCGAGCTTCTTCTCGACCGGCTGCTCATGGAAGCGCTTCACCTGGTCGAACACGCCCCGGATCTTTTCCCGCGGCACGCCGTGATTGACGATGAAGTAGAAGCCGATCTCGGTCAGCGCAAAGCGCAACTCCTTGGCCGTGCGGTCGAGCGCGCCCTCTTCGCCCGCTAGGAACGGGCCGAGGTCGATGATGGGAATGGTCTCGGTGGCCATGGGTACTCCTTACACGAGGCTCCAGGGAGCAACGATAATGCCAGGGTCGCGTTGTGGTCCAGTGCGCGAGGCGCAGGAGGACAAATGATCCTCGGATTTCTCAGCCTGGTGACGGCGGCGCTGTTCGCCGGTGCCGCCTTTTATGTGAATTTCGCAGAACAGCCGGCGCGGCTCGCCCTCAACGAACGCCCGGCGCTCATCCAATGGCAGCGTTCCTATGAGCGGGCAGCCTTGATGCAGGCGAGCCTGGCGATGCTGGGCTTCGCGCTCGGCCTCGCCGCCTGGTGGTGGGAGGGCCGCGATCCGCGCTGGCTGGCAGGCGCCCTCGTCCTGCTCGCGCCGTGGCCCTATACGCTGCTCGTCATCAAGCCGGTCAACGACAAGCTCAAGGCCGCCGACCCGATCGGCGCCGGCGCCCAGACCCGTGCCCTGATCGAGCGCTGGGGCCATCTGCATGCCGGCCGCACAGCCTTGGGCGTGCTGGCGACCGCGATCTTCCTCTGCGCGGCGATGGCGCGTTAGGTCTCAAGGGACCGCGCCCTCAGCAAAGAGACGTGGGCCTGGAGGCCCGCGGTCCATCGTCTGGCGGCTGCGAACTATTTGGCCTAGGCTTTGCCGGCCATCCTGCGGGGAAAAACGATGACACGGTCAAGGTTCGCAACGGCAGCGGCGCTGGGCGGTTTCGCTACGGCATGGGCCGGCTCGGCTGCGGCCAGAACCGCCTTCAGCGCCGAAGGCGCCACGGGATCGTTCCTGACGCTCCTGACCGACCGGCTGGAATTCACGCTGAAGCAGATCCCCGCGCTGGGCCAGCATTTGGCCAACCTGCCCGACATCGTGGGTGGCCGGACCGCGCTCTTGCTGCTGGGCATCGTGGTCGCAGGCCTGGCGGCGGAATATATCGTGCGCCTGCTGCTGAGCCGGGCGCGGCTCCGGGGCTTCGACCGCCTGGTCGGCCATTCGCCGCTGCGCGCCTTCGGGCTGGCGGTGCTGCTCGACGTGGTGGCGTTGCTGGCGCTCGTGGTCGCCGCCCGCCTCGTCCTTGCCCAGATCGGCGATCCCCAGGCCGTCGGCGGCAGGCTGGGCCAGGAGACCTTCCACGCGCTGCTTTACTGGCGGTCGTTCAACCTGCTGTTCCGCGCCTGGCTCCGACCCAGCACGCCGGAGGGTCGCATCGCGCCGGTCGACGATGCCGCGGCGCGCGGCCTCCTGGTGGCGCTGAACTGGGTGGTCGTCCTGCCGCTGATCGGCGGCCACATTGCGCGGGCGCTCGAGACGACGGGTGCCAGCCGCGAC
>Ga0193729_1000816_pt1 | contig 16174 bp, 12 predicted proteins | sample U1c2metaG_FD_143036 | JGI IMG/M metagenome (GOLD analysis project Ga0193729, IMG submission 143036) | Soil microbial communities from a riparian zone of the East river system, Colorado, United States - U1c2 | ecosystem: Environmental > Terrestrial > Soil > Riparian zone | place: USA: East River...
CCCCACAATTTGGTCGCGGCTGATCAAGCCGCCGACGGTCCGATCTCCGATGGTAATCAGGAAAGACTTATCGGCAATCGTCGGCAGACACAACAAGCGATCGAGCGAGTCGCCAATGGTTGCCGCGCCGGCCGCGAACGCAGAGGTAATCTTGGGCGTGGATCGTACATCGCGCGTCATGCGCGGTGCCTTTCCCAGCAGCACCTCAATGGGCATGTCGACCGGCGTGCCGTGGAGCTGCGGATCAGAGACCACAAGCCGTCCATCTGCGGTGATTTCACCCACCGCCGCAAAGGGGCAGCGCTCGCGTTCGCAGAGTGCCGCAAATTGCGCGATGCTCCCCGGTACGAGCGCGAGCACGTAGCGCTCCTGCGCTTCGTTGCACCAGATCTCCATCGGCGAGAGTTCCGATTCCGCGCTGGGAATCTTGCGCAGGTCGATGCGCCCGCCGCGATGACTGTGTGCGATGGCTTCGGGCAACGCGTTCGACAGTCCGCCGGCGCCCACATCATGAATCAACAGGATGGGATTCGCATCTCCCAACGCGACGCAGCGATCGATCACTTCCTGGGCGCGGCGCTGAATTTCGGCGTTGCCGCGCTGCACCGATGCGAAATCCAAATCGGACGAACTTTGACCGCTGCCAACCGAGGAAGCTGCGCCGCCGCCCAATCCAATCAACATGGAGGGACCGCCGAGCACGATGAGAGGAGCGCCGATCACGACGTCCTTTTTTTCCACGTTTTGACGACGCACGCTGCCAAGGCCGCCGGCGACCATGATGGGCTTGTGATAGCCCCGAACAGCCAAGCCGCTCGCGGATTGCTGCTCGAAGACGCGGAAATATCCGCAGGTGTTCGGGCGTCCGAATTCATTGTTGAAAGCGGCCGCACCCACGGGTGCGGCGATCATGATCTCGAGCGCGGAGGCAATTCGGTCGGGTTTGCCGAAGTCGATTTCCCAGGGCTGCGGCATGCCGGGAATCTTCAGATTGGACACCGAGAACCCGGTCAACCCCGCTTTGGGCTTGGCCCCGATTCCCGTGGCGCCCTCGTCGCGGATCTCGCCGCCCGAACCGGTCGCGGCTCCAGGAAACGGCGAGATGGCGGTGGGATGATTGTGCGTCTCCACTTTCATCAAGATATCCATGGGCTCGAGGCTGCCGGCGTAGCGCTGCGTGAGCGGGTCCGCAAAAAATCGGGTGGCGCGCGCGCCCTCGATGACGGCCGCATTGTCGCGATAAGCGGATAGCACGCCTTGAGAATTGCGGGCGTAAGTGGCGCGAATCATGGCAAACAGCGAGCGCGGCATCGTCTCCCCATCGATGACGAAATCCGCATTGAAGATCTTGTGCCGGCAGTGCTCGGAGTTCGCCTGGGCGAACATCATCAATTCCACATCGGTGGGATCCCTTCCCAACGCGTGAAACGCCCGCACCAGATAGTCGATCTCATCGCTCGACAGCGCGAGACCCCAGTCTCGGTTGGCCCGCGCCAAAGCCTCAGAACCATGCACACCCAACGCGACGTGACGCAAGGGCCGCGGCGGCGCGGCATGAAACAGTCCCACAGGCTCCACGGAGTCCGCCCATACTGATTCCGTCATGCGATCATGCAGGTGGGCGGCCAATTTGTTCAGATCAGCGGCCGCCAACGCTGCGGTGGACTCGATGAAATACACCGTACCGCGTTCGACGCGAGTCACGGCACTCAATCCGCAGACGTGCAGGATGTCGGTCGCCTTGCTCGACCACGGCGACTCCGTCCCCACGCGCGGCGTGACCAAAATCTTGTGACCGCCGCGTGGACTAGGGGGCGAGTCGGCAACGGCCGTGCCATAGGTCAAAAGCTTGCCCAGCACATCGAGCTCGGACTCGCCCAAGGCCCGGGTGGCATCGACGAAGTGAATCCAACGGCTGCTTAAGGTCGTGATGCGCGAATCTTGGGTCTTGAGCGCGCGCAGCAGCTCATCGAGTCGGAATTGCGACAGCGCCGGTGCGCCGAAAAGGCTAAACATGCATCATTCTACAGGAACCGGCCTATTTGCGAGCGCTGGAGTCTCCGCCAGGCGTATAGATTGGAACCGGGAATTGCGAGACATTGGAGCCCTCGAGCGCCACGATCTTACTGACGCCCTGTTTCTTGACTTCATCGATGCGCAGCACCGAATGCATGGGCAGATAGGTGCGCTTTACTTCGTTGAATTCCGCCTTTATCTTCTCCTCAGCGGGGTCCACCACCACTGTGGAGCGTTCCCCGAACACCAGTTCCTCGACCTCGATGAAGCCAAATAAGCTGCCGTGACTCACTTTACGGGCGTAGATCTCATAGACCTTGCCTTGATTCACGAACAGAACCTTGAAAATGTGACTCGCTGCCATTTAGTAGGCTCCAACCATTGCTAGTATTTCACCATATTATACCGGCACTTAGCGCAAACCTTGAGACCCGCTGGAGGGATTGACTATGGCACTGCGCTTACGCGTCGTCAGCGAACACTCAACCCGCCTCGGAGCGCTTGCCACCAAAGTCTTTGGTGTGCACGGAGGCACCATTGGGCGCGCGACTGACAATGAGTGGATTCTACCCGACCCGGAGCGTTACCTCTCGGGCAAACACGCCCGCGTCGATTTCCGGTCGGGCACTTACGTACTGGTCGATACCAGTTCCAATGGGACGTACGTCAACGGCGCGCAGGTACCCCTGGGCAAGTACCACGACTACACCCTCAAGGACGGCGACTACGTACGCTTAGGCGAATACGAACTCTTGATCAGCATTGACCAGAGCAATGACTTTCCGCCCGAAGAGAGCGCCATCATTGCGTACGATGGCCGGTCACCCTCTTCCGCAGCCAGGAAATCCACCGCCAACGATTTGGGCGCAGACCTTGACCTCAGCGAGCTGCTGGAGCCCAGCAACTTTTCGGCCGCCGATTCCGGCGTGCGTCCGCGCGACGCCTACGGACAATCCCTGCCGCCGGTCGATCACCCGGCAGGCTCCGCGGAGGCTGCCGGAACTCCCTGGCACATGATGACCCGGCCCCTGAAAATGGAAACTCCGGCACAAGCGCCTGCGCAAACCGCGCTGCGAGAAAGCGCGCCGAGCACGCCAAGCCCCTTGGCGCGTGCGCAGAGTCTCCCGCTCTTCGAAGGTGATTTCGATATCGGACTCGCTTCATTCTGCCGCGGTGCGGGTGTCGATCCCAAGTCCGTGACGCCGGAAGCACGCGGTGCAGCCCTGCAGCTCGCCGGCCAATTGCTGCGCGAAGCGGTAACCGGACTCATGGATCTGAATCAAGGCCGCAACGAGTTTCGCAACAAGTTCAGGATTGCCGCCCCCGCGGCCGATGCGTCGGATTCACCCTTGAATCTTTCTCGAGGTGTCGATGAGGCATTGGTGCGATTGCTGACGACCGTGTCGACGCGCGCCGGATCGGTCGAGGCAATCCGCGAGAATTTCCGCGAACTCAAGGCGCAAAACGCCGCATCCCTGACCGCAATGCGCGCCGCATTCGAAGAGTTCCTGAGCCGCGTCAATCCGAAAGAGTTGGAGGAGCGCTTCGAGCGCGCCGGCAAGCGCGGCGTCTTCGGCGGTCAAAGCAAGGCAAAGTACTGGGACCTCTATGCCGAGCTGTTTTCCGGTCTGGCGCAACGGCCGGCCGACGGCTTTCCGCATTTATTCATCGAAACCTTTGCCAAGGCATACGAGGCCAAACTGCGCGCTTTGGTTCCACCGCGCCGCACCACCTTCGGCGGCGATCGCGACGAGCCGGACAGTCACGCGGTCGGCGATCTCTAGACCTCGCGCTCAAGAAACGGCGTTGCCCGTAGTAAAGTGACGCGTGCGGCTATTACTAGTAGAAGATGATGACATCGTTGCCGACGCCATCCTGCGAGGTTTGACCGCGGCTAACTATTCCGTGCACCGTGTCATGAGCGCCGAGGCTGCACAGGCTGCCATTGCCGACGAAGAGTTCGCGCTGGCCGTGATCGATGTGGGCCTGCCGGGCGCAGACGGCTTGACCTTGGTGCGCCGGCTACGCAGCGCCGGCAAGTCTCTACCCACACTCATTCTTACCGCGCGATGCACGCTGACCGATAAGGTCAAGGCGCTCGATTTGGGCGCCGATGATTTCTTGAGCAAGCCGTTCGAGGCAGCGGAACTGGCGGCGCGGTGCCGGGCGCTGATGCGCCGATCGAGCGGCGCGAGCAGCGGCGTCGTGAAACTCAACCGGATGAGCGTCGACCTGTCCGGCAAACGCCTTTGCATCGACGAAGCGGAAGTCGAACTTACGGCGCGCGAGTGGCTGGTGCTCGAATGTTTGTCGCGGCGCATCGGCCAGATCGTCTCCAAGGAGCGCATGCGCCAGACTGTTGCCGGCCCCGATCAAGACATCACGACCAACGCCGTCGAAGTGCACATCTCACGGCTGCGCGCCAAACTCGGCGATGCCGCCATCATCCGCAGCCTGCGCGGGCTCGGATATCGATTGGAAGAAACGAGACCCGCGTGACATCCTCCATCAGCCGCCGATTGATTTTTTGGCTGACCGTGCCGCTCATGTTGATGGCGCTGTGCGGATCGCTGGTGCACTACTTCAACAACGTGGCGCCGGGAGTCATCAGCAGCGACCGGCGGCTGAAGGACGCTGCGAATACTCTGATGACCCATGTGCTCGTCGACGATGGCGCGGTCACGCTTGACGGCAGCCCGGACCGCAAGCCGCCGCTGCCGGCAGCGGACTCGATAAAATTCGCGCTGCGCGACACGCAGGGCCGCTTGCTCGCCGGCGATGCGCAACTCCCCATCGTTCCGATGAGCGACGCAACCAGCCAGCTGCTGTCGATGTCGCAAGTCGACCAGCGCAGTCTGCGCACGCTGACGACTCGATTCGACACGCGCGCCGGCGTCATCTTCATCACGGTTGCCGACGTACACCCGACGACCGAAGCCGCCGTCCGCTATAGCTTCATGAGCACGCTGCTCTGGGATTTCGTGCAGTTGGACGTGACTCTGGTATTGGTGTGGATCGGCATTCAGCTGGGGCTGCGGCCGGTCAAGAAATTGCGCGATGAAATCGCGGCTCGCTCGCCGCTCGATCTGCGTCCTCTGGTCGAGACCTCAGTGCCGCGAGAAATAGCTCCGGTCGTGATCACGCTGAATCGCCTGTTCGCGACGCTGCGCTCGGCCGCGCAGTCGCAGCAACAATTCATCGCCAACACCGCCCATCAATTGCGCACACCGATCACCGGGATGCAGGCGCAACTTGACCTGCTGGCCGCCGAACCCGCCGCGCAGCCTGTCAAAAATCGCGTCCAGACATTGCAAGAAGGCATCCGGCAACTGGCGCGCGCCGCCAATCAATTGCTGACTCTGGCGCGAGCCGACCCAACCGCCAATATCGCCATCAAGAATCAACAAGTGGATCTCGGCGGCTTGGTGAGCGAAGTCGTCGCGAAATTCATCGACCGCGCGCTGCAATCGGATATCGATTTGGGGGTCGACGTCAACCCGGCCTACATCGTGGCGGACCCGTCGCTGCTTGATGATCTGTTGAGCAACCTGGTCGATAACGCCTTGAAATATACGCCGCCCGGCGGACGCGTCACCGCCACCGCCGGACTGCACAACGACAAGCCGTTCGTCTCGGTCGAGGACTCGGGTCCAGGGATTCCCGAGAGCGAGCGCCAGCGGGTTCTGCAGAGGTTTTACCGGATGCCCAATTCGGCTGGGCATGGCAGCGGCTTGGGACTGGCAATCGTGGATGAAATTGCCGCCCTCTACGGAGCCTCGGTCACATTGGATTCTGGAGCAAATGGCCGGGGGACCAAGGTTCTGGTGCAGTTCCCAGACTCGGCCACAACGCGTCGCTGACCCCCCGTCCCGCGGCTTTGGTGCCCTTTCCGCGAACTGCGTCTCGCTTTACGGGTTTTAACCGTCCATTCGTCAGGTTCGCGAAAGGCTATGCGGCTAGCCTTCGGGCCATGGATACCAAAGCGACCGGCTTTACGCTGCTCGAATTACTGATGGCCATCGCGGTTGCCGCGATTATCATGGCGCTGGCCATGCCGTCATTCCGGTATGTCACTAATTCCAATCGCATTGCGGGCGAAATCAACGGGCTGCTTGGGGACTTGCAGTTCGCGCGCGCCGAGGCGATCAAAGAGGGGCGCACCGTCACCGCCTGCGTGTCCCAAGACGGCGCCAGTTGCAGCGGCGCGACTTCATGGGAGAACGGCTGGATCGTGTTTTCGGACCCGGCGAACGTGGGCGTCGTCGACGCCAATGAGCTGCCGGTGCTGCGCGTACAAAGCACCTTCTCAGGCGGGGATACCTTCGCTGCGTCGAACGGCGTGGCCGTCATTACCTTCAATCGCGAGGGTTACGCCATCGGCATCCCCAACGGCACCTTGATCGCGCTGCATGATTCCACTGCCAATAGCAATTGGACTCGATGCCTGTCGGTCAATCTGAGCGGCCTGTTGGTGAGCGCAAAGTCTGGACAAATCGTGAACGGTGCAACGTGCAACTAGTCAGCCGCAAATATTCCCGCGCCATGCCGCCTGCGCACGCGCGCGGCTTCACCTTGCTCGAGGTCATGGTGTCGCTGTTCATCACCGCGATCGGCTTGTTAGGAATAGCCAAGCTGCAAGCTCTTGCCTATGCCAGCACCGGTTCTGCCAACATTCGGTCTCTCGTGGCCATCCAAGCTGCAGGCTTGGCGGCCAGCATGCATGCGAACCGCAACTACTGGGCAAATGGCTCGGCACCGGTCTCCTTTACCATCACCGGCACCGTGATCAGCGACGCGACTTTGGCCGGTGCTGCTACCGGCGTTCACGATTGCTGGTCGGGCGGCGCTGCGGCGCCCTGCAGCCCCGCCAATTTAGCCGCGTTCGATTTGCACACCTGGGCGCGAGCCTTGAACGGCATGCTTGCCAATTCCAATCCGATCACGACCATCAGTTGCCCAATCACTGCGCCGATCAACTGCACGATTCAAGTGACCTGGAACGAGCAGGCCGTTGCCATCAATAGTCAGGCGCAGGCCGCCACTACCGGCACGACGTTTGCGGCCCCCTATACCCTCTACGTGGAACCCTAACCCCATGTACGCGAAGTATTTCAAGACCGGCATTCGAAGCGCTCAGCATGGATTTACGCTGCTCGAAATCTTGATTGCGATGTTTATCGGCCTGTTTCTGGTGGGCGCCTTGCTCACCATCGTGCAGACCAACCGCACGGTCTTCGGCAACCAAAGCCAACTTGCACTGCTGCACGACAGCGAGCGCATGGCGATGACGCTGATGACGGATGTCATCCAGTCGGCCGGCTATTTTCCGGATCCGACCACCAATACTTCGGCGTTGCTCACGGCCACTGGGCCGTTTGCGGTGGGACAGTATCTCAACGGTGCGTTTTCAGCTGCTCCGCCGGGGGATACGCTGTCGGTGCGCTACGTCACGACGGGTGGCGACGGCATCCTGAACTGCAGCGGCCAGTCCCTTGTGGCCGGCGCCCCGACCACGATCATGATCAATACCTTTCAGATCCTGAACGGTCAACTCGTCTGCACGATGAACAACACCCAGTACAACCTCGTCAGCGGAGCGACCAACAGCTCCACCGCGCTCGGCGTAACCAACATGAGCGTGCTGTACGGGGTCAAGACCAATGTGGCAACCGCCGGCAACAACGTCGACACGTACCTGAACGCGAGCCAGATGGCGGGGAAATGGAATAGCGTCATCTCGGTTTTGGTTACTTTGACTTTCACCAATCCGTTGTATGTCGCAGGTCAAGCTCAACCGCAGAACGTCAGCATCCAGCGTGTCATCAACGTGATGAACCAAGCGGGCCCCATTCTATGATTATGCAAATACCAGGCTCGCAAAAAGCTCAACGCGGCATCGTGTTGATCTCGACCATGCTGCTCCTGATTGTTGTCACGATCATCGCGCTCAGCATGTTCCGAAGTTTCGGCATGCAAGAGAAGATCGCAGGCAACATGCGGGAAAAGCAACGCGCGCTGCAGGCAGCCGTATCCGCGGAGCAATACGCCGAGTGGTGGCTTAGCAGCACCGGGGCAATCTCGGCCCCCGTGACTTGCAGCGGTCTTCTGAATGCCAATGTCGGCGAAGGACAGATTTGCTCCAACAAGCTGCCGCTGATGGTCCCCGACGTCACCAACGTGCCGTGGCAAATCGCGGGCGCCAATGTCGGCGTCACCTATCTTCCGCCTAATATGCGGATCAATACGGCGACCTCGGTAACCGCGGCGAACACGCAGAACCCCACTTATTACGCGACGCCGAGCTTCTATATCTCCGATATGGGTCTATCGGCGGACCCCAGCATTCCCGGCAGAATCTATCAGATCGATGCTGTCGGCTACGGCGGCACTGTCAACACTGCGGCAGTCGTTGAAAGCACGTACGCGGTCTACACCCCCTTCTCATGTCCGAGTTGTCAACCATGAACACCAAACATTTATATTTGACCTTGGGGATCCTCGCTGCCGTCTTGGCATCCGGCCAGGGACGGACACAAACCGTCTACAGCGAAGACTTCACCGGGGCTAGCACCACCAATTCCTGGTACTTCTTCAGCGGTGCCTGTCTGACTGCGGGCACCTCGACCTCCACCACCAGTCCGGGAAACGTGCCCAGCTGCAAATCGTTGTCCAGCTACTATACGAACGCCCAGGATCGCGATCCGGCCCTGACCGGCGGCAACCTCGGCTACTTGGGTTCGGCCTCCGCCCCCGGCAGTTTCACGTCGGTGGTGTCCGATCCGGTCGGTTTTGGCGCACTCCGCTTTACCAACGGCTACCCTTATGGTCACAGCGAGCGCGGCGCCATTCTCTCGGCCAATACATTCAGTACCGGTTCAGGGCTCCAAGTCACCTTCAAAACTGTCACGTACCGCGGCGACGGCGGAGGCGCCGGCCATGACGGCGCCGACGGCATCAGTTTCTTCTTGATGGACGGCAGCAAACCGGCCGGCATCGGCGCCACGGGCGGCAGCTTGGCCTACAGCTGTTCCAATAACAATCCCAACTATGACGGATTGAATGGCGGCTACATCGGCCTGGGCATCGATGAGTTCGGCAATTTCTTGAATGGTAAGAGTTTGGTCCCCGGCTACACAGGGACGAACATTGCGACGGGCGACAATTCCGCCTTCGGCTACGGATACAAGCCAGGCCGCATCGGCTTGCGCGGCGCCGGCAGCATTTCGTGGGCGGCGCTGAACGGCGCCTACGGCACGAATCCCAATAACACCTCGATCCCTTATTACCCGAGCAGTCTGGCCACGATTTTCACCAGCTTCAACTATTCCTGCAGCACCGGCACGCTGACCGGCACGCAGTGCGCGACCTGCCCCGCCACCTATGCCTGGACTGCTGCAAATAATGATTGCGAAAGATCAACGAGCCCAAAGAAAGTCAGTGCCGCGTTTGCACCGGCCACCGCGACAGCGACAGGAAATACCTTGGCGGTGCAGGCGGTGCAGCAGGCCTGTTCGACCGGGCACTTGTACAACTACGCGACCGCGGTGACGACCGGGACCGCCACCGATGCCGGCGCAGCGACCCTGAGCAACCCCAATAACACGCAAGGCATCCTTGACTACGCGCCCATTCCCAACGCGTACAAGGAGCTCACCTCTTTTTCGATCGCCAATGAGAGCGCGACGACACGTGCACAAGGCACGCCTATTTTCTACAACCTGAAGGTCACCCAGGACGGCCTTTTGAGTTTGGCCTACAGCACGGGCGGCGCCTACTCATCCCTTATAAAGAACCAGTCGATCACGGCGTCCAACGGCAGCTTGCCCGCCACCTTCCGCTTCGGATTCGCGGGCTCGACCGGCGGCGACACGAACGTCCACGAGATCATGTGCTTCAAGGCAGCCTCTGCCGACACGTCGGGCAGCTCGGCCACGGTGAACGAAAAGCAAGCAGCAAAAGTCGAGGCGGGCACGCAGGCGTATTTCGCCTTCTACAATCCGAATGACTGGACCGGCGCGCTTACGGCCAACAACTTGATCGACACCAACGGTGTGGTGAGCGTGCAGCAACGGGCGAACTGGGACGCCTCTTGCTTGCTGTCCGGTACCACGGCGGGCAGTCCGGCAAGCGGCGGCGGCTGCGCCACGACGAATGCAAGCGGCCCGACAGCGCCTGTGCCAACTTTTGACAAGCGAGTCATGCTCACCTGGGATCCGATCGGTCAATCCGGCATCGCCTTTGAATGGGCGAACTTGAACAGCCTGCAGCAGGTGGCCCTCGATGCGGGAGATGTCGGCGATACGGCGGTCACCGCTGCTTACCGCTTGAACTACTTGCGCGGTGATCGCCGCAACGAAATCACGACTTTGGGAACGGGCTTGTACCGCGCGCGCGATGGCGTGTTGGGCGACATCGTCGATTCAAGTCCCAATTGGGTCGGTCCGCCCTCCGCTGCCTACACGGCGACCTGGAAAGACCGGCTTCAGCCGGCCGCGACCATGCCGGAGAACGGCGGCCAAACGTATCTGCAATTTGTCGCCGCAAAGCAGGGTCGTCTCAACGTGGTCTATGGCGGGGCCAATGATGGCTTCCTGCACGGATTTCGCGCAGGAAGTTTCGATGCGAATGGGTTGTTCTGCGGAACTACCGGCTCGTTATTGACCGATTGCTCCTCGACCCCCAATGACGGCCGAGAAGTGCTGGCTTTTATGCCGGGCTCGACTATCGTGAACGCTGCTTCCCCTTCAAGTCCTGGAGGCTGCACGGATAGCACGCACACTGGAACCATTGTTCAGAACATCCGCGGTCTCACGCCGGCCATCGGTGCCAATATTTTGTGCATCGATCCAACACTGGACTATTCGAACACCCAATATGGTCACAACTTCTTCGTGGATGCGACGCCAGGAACGGGCGACCTATTCTATGGCGGTACCTGGCACACCTGGCTGGTGAGCGGATTGGGAGCTGGCGGCCAGGCCATTTTTGCACTCGATGTCACGGATCCTTCCGCAACCAACTACCAGGAGACCAACGCATCGAATATTGTGATGGGCGAATGGAATGCCAATACCATCAGCTGCGCGGGCTCAGGCGGACCCTGCGGCAACAATCTTGGCAATACCTTCGGCGTGCCGCAGATTCGCCGGCTGCATAACGGCAATTGGGGCGTGATCTTTGGAAACGGCTTTGGCAGTGCGTCTGGAGACGCGGGCATCTTCGTCATGTCGATCGACGTCAATACTGCAGCCAAGACATTCTACTACCTCAGCACCAATACCGCGTCGGGCGGCGGCAACGGCATTGCCTACGTGGCTCCCACGGATTTGGATGGCGACCATATCACCGACTACGTTTACGCCGGCGATCTGAACGGCAACGTCTGGCGATTCGATCTCACTAACAGCGATCCCACGCAATGGGCGGCTTCGGCGGCTCCTTTATTCACCGCACCCGCCGGACAACCGGTCACGAGCCAGGTACTGGCGATCTCGAATAGCGCCGCCCCGGGACCCCCGCGCCTGATGATCGAATTCGGCACCGGTCAACGCACGCAGATCACCAATGCAGCGCCCGAAGCCTTTGCCGGCGGCGCGCAGGCAATTTACGCTGTGTGGGACTGGAACATGACGGCGTGGAACACCATGTCGCCCGGGGCGCAGTACGCCAGCCTCGCGGCGACCACCGCGGCGACCGGCTTGTCCTCGCCGTTCACAGTCAAGGTCTCCTCGGCGGCTCCGACTGCAGCCTTGCAGAGGCAAACCTTCACCATCAACGCGACGACGGGTGTCAGGGAAGGAAGCAACTTGGCGGTTTGCTGGCAAGGCACCACGTCTTGCGGTACGACCAACACGCAATTTGGCTGGTACGCCAATCTACCGGGCACCCAGGAGCAGGTCATATTCAACCCGGTATTTTTCAACGGCGCATTCATCGTCAACTCCACTCTGCCGGCGAATAACATCGCCACCACCTGCACCGTCAATCAGGACACCGGTTTCACCTATGCTGTCTCGGTTGCCAATGGTGGGGTAATCACCAATGCGTTCCCGAATTACACGAAAAATGGCCTGCTGATCGTGGATCCGATTGCGGTAGGAGTTCAAACCGACGCGACCGGCAGCGTCTATGTGGTCGGAACCGCCGAGGGCACGACCAACATCGTTTACCAAACGGTGTCGGGCATTCCGGCCGCACAGAAAATCAATGTTCCCAACAATACCAAGGCCAAGCGCTTGACCTGGATTGAACGCCGGTAAACTGGAGTATCAGATGTCAACGCAATTTCAGCGCCGCAAATCAGCTTCGGCCGGATTTACTCTGATCGAACTGATGGTAGCCGTGGCGGTAGTCGGCATTCTCGCGACGATCGCGGCGACGTCTTATCAAAGCCAGGTGCAAAAGTCCCGGCGTACCGATGCGAGAAGCGCGTTGCTGGACTTGGCCGGCCGGGAAGAAAAACTTTTCAGCACGACGAATGCCTATAGCGCCACCCCGTCCGATCTAGGCTACGCGGCCGCCGGCGTGCCGTTCCCCATCGTCATCGGCAGCGGCTACTACAATGTGAACATCGTGGCCGCGGCGCCGGTTCCGCCGGCGCTGCCGGCTTACACGCTCACGGCGACGGCGATCAACGCTCAGGCCAGCGATGCTAGGTGCAAGACCTTGACTCTGGATCAAACCGGTCTGCAGGGTTCGACCGGAACTGGCACGCCGGCTGAGTGCTGGGGACACTGAAGCCGGCGCGCATCACAAGCTATTAACCAACTATCGAGCGCTGTATCCGCGTCCCTCGACGCACGCCACCATGGCCCGGTTGTAATCAGATCCGTTCTGCGCAACTTGGCCGGCTTGATCCGACGCCCACTTCTGGCATTCAGCTTTGTCGCTCGCCTGTTGCTCAGCGCTCTGGCCATTTTTCGGGTACATGAAAATCTGTCCCGCTACAGGCCCGCCGGGGCCAGGACCAGAATCCGGCGCCACGTCGCCGGCGGGAGCCGGCCCGGATCCAGCGACGTCTGCGGAGCCGCTTGAATCCACGACCGGCGGGGGATCCGTCGCGACATAGCCGTCGTAGGTCGGGTTCCAAGTGTAATAGACGTCATTGGCGTAGTAGTACGGCACTCCGCTGTACCAATAGGTCGCATAGGCCAACGGCAGGATGGGCAGGAACCACGAAAACCCGTAGCCGTAGTACGCTCTGGGCCAGAAGCCGCCGTGCCAGTAACCGCCGCGCCAACCGGCTCCGCGCCAACCGCCCCCGTGCCAGCCGCCGCCCCAGGAACCGCCGCGCCAGCCGGTCGAGTAGCCATGGCCCGCAAATCCTGCGCCGTGACCAGCGTAGGCTCCGCCACGGTATCCGCTGACAACATGACCACCACCCGAATAACGCCCCGATCCGGCGAAATGAGCGCCGCCGCCTGGACGCCCGACTGCACCGTGGCCGCCGCCTCCGGACATACGGCCACCGCCTCCGCCGCCACCCCCGTGGCCGCCTCCGCCGCCTCCGCCGCCACCGTGGCCGCCTCCGCCGCTATGCTGGGCCAATGCCGCCCCGCTGCCGGCTAGCATCAGTCCCAGCACGCTTACCGCCAAAACGCCCTTGCCCTTGATAGTCATATGCCTCTCCTTAACCTCGCAGCTGCGTGCAGCTGCTTTCTCAAGACATGATCAATAAGACCCTACGTACTCAACGCGGTTCAGGGCGTTTGGTGCACATAACATTAGCTTAATTCCGCAGGGCTGCATTGAACATGACATAGGCTGTTCGGCCCGGCGCGGGCTCGAAAAACCGCGTGTTGGTCTCATTCACGATCACAGAACCTACATATGCTCTATTTGCGAGATTATCAATGCGGGCGAATTCGCTGAATCGCCAATGCTTTGACTGCTGCTCAAACCCGGCACGCCAATTGGCCACCCAATAACCTGCCGCCGCGTCCGTGTTGCGGTCGTCGGCATAGATTTTTCCGCGCCCCAGCGTCTCCAGGGTGGTCGAAAAGCCCAACGGGCTATAACTCCACGTGAGTCCCAAGTACACGGAATTCTGCGCAACCGCAGGGAGGAAATTTCCGGCGGCCACAGGCAAGTAATTGGCGGGCGGCGGCCCGCTCGGATTGCTGAGCGGATTGCACGGCGCCGCTACGCAGGTGAAATACGGCTGCGCCACCACCGCGCGGATATAGGTATAGGCGAATCGAGCGCTGAATCCGCCGGCCCAGTCGGCACTCGCTTCGAGTTCCAGACCCCGCCTGCTGGTCTCGCCGATATTTTGATTCACGGTGCGTCCGCCGGAGTTTTGCAGCACCGCCAGTTCATCGGCGGTTTTAATGTAGAACGCCGCCAGATTGGCGTGCACGTGGGCGTTGCCCGCTTTGATGCCGGCTTCGTAGTTGTCGCTGCGCGCCGGCTTCAATCCGAGATTCAGTCCGGGAACACTGCCATCCACGGAGCGATACGCCAAATCATTCAAGGTCGGAGTCTCGAATCCCTTGCCATAGGATCCATAAAAATTGATGGCGTCGGTTGCCCGAAACGTCACTCCCGCGACCGGATTGACTGCTGAGTATCGAACCTCGCTGCTCGCCGCATCGAGCACGGCCAAGTGTCCATGCGAACTCACGTCGACGAGACTGTTGCGCACCCCTGCGATAATTCGCCAGCGCGCCGCCGGGTCCCACTGCGCTTGCAGATATTGATCGAAATCGTACACATGATTGGCCTCGTCGCGGCGCAGCGCCCCTTGCACTCCCAAATCCGAGCCGATGAAATTCAGATACCCTTTGCGCGCTTCCGCCAGATCGTCATAGTTCACGCCGGCGACGAGCAGCAGGGGCGTGCCGCCAAGCATGCGCTGATCCGTCATATGCAGATCGACGCCCCAATACGCCCGATCCAAATCGATCTCACCCCCGGGATAAAGCGGCGCTGCCTGTTGCGTCGCCTGCGGTATCGCTTGAAACTGGGTCGTCGCACGATGTCCGGTGTAAACGCTGGCGGACAAATCATCGGCGGCGCTGAAGTGATTTTCGTAAACCGCGCCCACTTGTTCTTGCGCCAGCGACTTGCGGGTGTTGTACGTCACGGCGTTCACACCGGCCTGGGTGGGATCGGCGGCGAGCTGCGCGCGCGTAAGGCCCAAGGGATCTTGCACAAACGGCGATTGCACGGCGTTGGCAACCACCGTTAATTTCGACGTATCGCTCAAGGCTCCGCTCGCCTTCGCGTTGAAAAGATTGCGCTCCGCATTGCTGTGGACACGATAGCCGTCGGTTTGAAAGTGCGATGCGTCGACCACGTAATTGACGAGGCCGCTATCGCCCGTCGTTTTCAGAGCATAGCGCTGCGTATTGAACGTGCCGTACTCGGCCGTGCCGGCGAGAGAATAGCCGGGCTTGGCGTCCTCGGTAAAAATCGCGATGACGCCGCCCGATGAGTTGCCATACAAGGCCGAGAAGGGGCCGCGCAGGACTTCGATATGATCCGCAGATCCTAAATCGAATTGCGAAAATTGCCCTTGACCGTCGGGCATGGTTCCGGGAATCCCGTCGGAATACAGCCGCACCCCGCGAACGCCGAAACTGGATCGGGCGCCGAACCCGCGCACCGATAGCTGCAAGTCCTGCGCATAATTTTGCCGGCTTTGCGCCGATACGCCGGGCACCGTCATCAGCGACTCCGACAGATTGACCTGCAGCTGCCCGCTGCGAATGGCGGCGGCATCGATCCTATCGATCGACACGGGCAAATCGCGGCTATCCTCGGCAATACGCGTGGCGGTGATCACCACAGAGGGCAAATCCCCGGCGCCCTCGCCCAACGCCGCGGCCGGTGCTGCGAAGAGCCACGGCAACAAGGCAAGGCCGCCGGCGGCAATCCGTCCGTGCTGCATCAAAAGACCCTTCCCGCTTGATTTTGCATTATGTCTGAAGGACTATTCCGCTCAGTCGCTAAAGGACGGGCGTCATTTGCCGCTATTTAAGGACTTGAGCAAATCTTCGCACAATCACGGGTTGAACACGGCACGTATCGCACTGATCGTTGCCGCAAGCGTTACTGCGGCCGGCGCCAGGGACGCTCACTCGAACCTGTCGGTCAGCGCCACGGTTCGCGCCATTGCGAACATCGAGCGCCAATCCGCGCCCACTGCCCTGCAAAT
>Ga0193729_1000817_pt1 | contig 16171 bp, 17 predicted proteins | sample U1c2metaG_FD_143036 | JGI IMG/M metagenome (GOLD analysis project Ga0193729, IMG submission 143036) | Soil microbial communities from a riparian zone of the East river system, Colorado, United States - U1c2 | ecosystem: Environmental > Terrestrial > Soil > Riparian zone | place: USA: East River...
GGAAGCGGACTATCCGGCCGTTCAATACATTCCACGTGAGGACGTGGATTTTTCGCAGTTGGAAAGGACCGATCACGCTACCTACTGTCCTTATAAAGGCGAGTGCAGTTACTACAGCGTTCCCGCTGGAGGAGAAAAGTCCGTCAATGCCGTGTGGACGTATGAGGATCCGTATCCTGCTGTTGCGCAGATCAAGGGGCACGTCGCGTTCTATCCCGACCGAGTCGATGAGATAGCAGAGCAACCGCCAACAACTCGTGAATCGTCAAAGAGCGGCCTTCCCGTGTTCGGCGACAAGTTTGGGGAGTAACGTTGAATATTGCTCGTTTACAGCAGCCGCTTTTCACTCCTGTTCGCATGGGCGTGTTGGAGTTGCGGAACAGGATAGTCATGGCTCCCCCTCACCCGCATGCGTGCGGCCAACTCCGGGAATGCGCCCACCGACCTTCACGCCGAATACTATGCGCAACGCGCCTCGGCCGGTCCCTGAGCTAACCCAAGGAGGTACAACTATGGCTAATCTTACTAACAAAACGGCGCTTGTTACGGGAGCTTCTCGCGGAATCGGTCGCGCTACTGCATCCGCGCTTGCCGAGGCCGGTGCGCACATCCTGGTACATTATGGCCGCTCCAGGCAGGAAGCGGAATCTCTCGTGGCCGGCATCCGCTCAAAAGGGGGACGCGCTCAGGCGATCCAGGCGGACTTAGGAACCTCAGACGGAGCAGCATTGCTGGCCAAGGAAGTTCGCTCGATTGTCGGCGAGCGATTGGATGTGCTTGTGCTGAACGCCGGAATCAGCAAGGCGGCACGCATCGCGGATTACACGGTAGAGGATTTTGACAACCTCTTTGCGATAAACGTCCGAAGCCCGTTCTTCCTGGTGCAGCAGTTGTTGCCAGTTTTTGTTGAGGGCTCAAACGTCATTGTTATCTCTTCCGCTCTAGCCCGTACGGTCGTGGGCAAGCCCGGTTTGGAAAATCCTTCGACTCTCGCTTATGCCTCTACCAAAGGAGCAATCGAGACTTTGCTCAAGAATTGGGCCGCCATTCTCGGGCCGCGCGGCATACGCGTAAATGCTGTCGCACCAGGAGTAATTGACACGGATATGTCGAATTTTACGAAGACAGAAGCGGGTCGCGAGGTCGCGCTGGGAATGCAGGCATTGAAGCGAATCGGCAAACCGGAAGATGTTGCGGACGTAGTTGCGTTTCTGGCGTCGGATGCAGCGCGCTGGATCACTGGTGCGAGCATTCCGGTAGACGGAGGATCAAAGCTCTAAGACTGCGGAGTAACTTGCAGGTGCCCCTAAGATGAACACTCCAATACTGCGGTAACGAAAGGATGAGGAAATTGGTATGAATCAGACGATACAAGAAAAAAATAAGGCACTCGTTCTTGAGGCTTTTGACACCCTCTTCAACAAGCGGGACTATGAAGCAGCTGAGCGGTTTTGGTCGCCCAACTATATTCAGCACAGCGCTCACATCGAACCGGGTCGCGATGGTCTTTTCAATCTTATCAAGAGCCTCCCGCTAACCTTGAAGTACGAATCGGGAACGATCGGGGCTGAAGGAGACTTTGTGATCGTACACGGACGGTTTTCCGACTTCGGACTGCCTGCGAATTGGATTGCAGCCGACATCGTTCGCATTGAGGACGGGATTCTGGTCGAGCATTGGGATGTCATCCAGGACGAGGCCACAAAGGAGCAATCGAAGAGCGGCCTGCCGATGTTTGGCGACCGCTTCGCTTCCTGAACCAAGTCACCAAAGCGGCGCTGCGTTCGTGCGTCCTTCCGACTTGAATTAGGTGTCAGTAGTCGATCAGAGAGATGGCAGAGGAGTAGGAGTCGGAGTAGGAGTTGGGGTGACCGAGGCCGTTGGTACCGGCGAGGGGGATTGCTCTGGGGTCGCGACGGGAGTGGGCGTAGGAATGAATTCGCGCCGAACAATATTGTCGTTGGTAGACGTGGCAGCAGCGGTGCTGGTGTGTGATCCGGTGTTCGTGTTCACAGTCGTATTCGCGCCAGTCTGTGTAGTCACGGTCGAGTTACTGTTCGGCGAGCCACTAGGCACCGCGGTGATCCGAGTGGCTTGGTTGCGGGTGCCGATCTGCGCACCAGGATTTATCCCGGGGTGTGTTCCGATGTTCGTGTTTGCTCCGATATTCGGAATACTTGGGGCGTTTGTCCCTGTTCGTGGAACTACCGTCGAGCTGCCGCTCGAGCCGCTTTGTCCCGCGACTGTGCCGCTGGGTGCAGCGGGTTTATTGCTTGCGCTGGTTCCGGTTCGAGGCATTTGCGCCAGACTGAATGGTACTATCGCACCGCACATCACAATCATTCCAAGTTTAATCGATGTGACCTGGCTCATATTGTTTTCCCTCCGTCCAAGTCGCCCTTTGTTTGGACGACGTATCTTTGTATCTTTAATTCCCTGAAATATCCGGCTCGCGCAGATCCCCGCTATTGCGCACGCGGAGGATTTTTCAGTGCCACGCCCGAGGTGATCGGTGCTGCCTCGTTCGAGATAAAGATGGACCTATTAGGTACTCGAGGGGCGATACCTTCGGCGCGGCAACGGAATGAATTGAACTTTGCTTAGAGGTCGTGTTCAGACTACTGACATGTGACTATTGACCTCTGACCATGGCTGGCCTGTTTGATCCGCTCGCGATTCGAGATCTGAAGTTTGCCAATCGGGTCTTCGTCTCGCCGATGTGTCAGTACTCGAGCCAGGGCGGATACGCTAACGATTGGCATTTCGTTCATCTTGGAAGTCGCGCCGTCGGTGGTGCCGGCCTGGTTCTGACTGAGGCAACGGCCGTTCTTCCCGAGGGACGCATTAGCCCGCATGACCTCGGCATCTGGGCCGACGAGCATATCGAGATGCTGAGTCGAATCGTCAGTTTCATTCATGAACAAGGAAGCATCGCCGGAATGCAGCTGGCCCATGCCGGTCGCAAAGCGAGTACCCGCCGGCCATGGGAAGGTCAGGGAACAATTCCTGAAAGCGAAGGTGGTTGGAAGAAGGTCGTCGCCCCAAGCGCGTTAGCGTTTACCGACAACTATCCGATGCCGCAGGCATTAACGAGTGATGGCATTCAAGAAGTCGTCGCTGCTTTCGCAGCGGCTGCGCGACGCGCTTGCCAGGCCGGCCTCCGGGTCCTCGAGATCCACGCCGCGCATGGCTACTTGATTCACGAATTTTTGTCGCCTCTTAGTAATAAACGCGCGGACGATTACGGCGGTTCATTCGAGAATCGAACCCGGCTCTGCCGTGAGATTGTTGCGGCAGTTCGATCCACCTGGCCGAAAGAACTGCCATTATTCGTGCGCATCTCCGCGACGGATTGGATCGATGGTGGCTGGGACATTGATGACTCAGTGAAACTCGCAGCGCAACTAAAGCCAATGGGAGTTGATCTCATCGATTGCTCTTCCGGTGGTAACGTGCCCCACGCGAAAATTCCGGTCGGTCCCGGATATCAGGTGGCCTTTGCCGAGCGTATCCGGCGCGAAGCCAAAATCAGGACCGGTGCTGTGGGAATGATCACTTCGCCGGTTCAGGCAGAGCACATCATCCGGACGGAACAGGCAGATGCGGTGATCATGGCCCGCGAGTTTTTGCGTGATCCATATTGGACATTGCGCGCGGCTCGAGAATTAGACCAACCCATCGCCTGGCCTGTCCAATATCTCAGAGCGGCCCCGGAAGGTGCGCAGCCCCGGGTTCCAGTAGATTTGAAGAGTTTCGAATCGTGCTTCGAGGAACAACACGGTGTTCCCGAACGGTGAGGCTCCGCGATGATATTCGTCGGGTTGCGGTAGAGTTCCCGTCACCGCATTAGCCAACGGCGCCCGTGAATGCTGCTCACTTAAACCGTGGGAATCGTTCCGCCATCGATGACATATTCGCTGCCGGTAATGGAAGAGGCACGGTCGGAAGCGAGGAACGCGACCAACTCCGCGACTTCCTCAGGGCGGCTTGGCCGGCCCAGCGGAATCCCGCCCAGCGAATTCATAAGACTCTGACGCGCGGCCGCGCTGTCAGTCCCCGCTTGCGCCGCGAGTCGCTCGATCAACGCTTTGGCCGCCTCGGTTTCGGTGAACCCGGGTGCAACACTGTTCACGCGAATGCCGTGCGGGCCGACTTCCTTCGAGAGTCCTTTGCTATAATTAGTGAGCGCGGCTTTGGCGGCAGCGTAACCCAGAGTTGCTTCGAATAACGGGAGCGTTCGCTGAATAGACGAAATATGGATGATGACTCCCGAGCGTTGCTTCAACATCGCAGGAAGAAAACCACGGTCCAAACGCACCGCCGAAAAAAGATTCAGCTCGAATTCCTGCTGCCAAATCTCATCGCTCAACGCCAGCGCGCCGCCGCTCGGCGCGGAGGAACCGCCGACGCTGTTGATCAAAATATCGAGGCCGCCGAGCCGGTCGAAAGTTGTCTTGATGACATGTTCTGCTCCTGGGCGCGTGCTGGCGTCCGCTTGAATGAACTGTTCTGCATTGCCGCCTTTCGGGACGGTTCTGGCCGTCGCGAGAACCAACCCTCCGCCGGCTACCAGCCGATGCACAATCGCCTCGCCAATCCCCTTGGTGCCGCCGGTGACGAGGATTCGTTTGCCGGTGAATTCGTTTCCGTCGGAAATGATCTTTGATGACGCGGTCATATTTTCTTCACTAAAGAAATTTTACCAGTGCCTCACTTGTCTCCTTTGGCCGTTCCTCGAGGATCCAATGACCAGTGTCCTTTAGCACCACGACTGTGACTTCGGTCGCGACCAATTTCATCTGCGCGGCAAGCTCATTGCCTAAAGATTTGTCGCCGCCAATCGAGAGCACCGGCATTGTCAGTTTCGTTTGCGAGAGTTTTGCAAAATCTTTGGCCAGTTGCGGCCACGACACGAAATAGGCCCAGGAGGCGCGCATCCGGCCCGGTTTCGAATACGCCTCGGTGTAAGCCTTGCGGTCCGCTTCCGGAATCGAACGCGTCTTGTCCGCGGCGAGCACGTTCCAGAAATATTCGAAGTAAGTGCGCTCGCGGCCTTGGACTAACTTTTCCGGATATTCGCCGTTGAACCGAAAATGCCAGATATTCGGCGCGTTGTAGATCGCTTCCCATCCGGGAACGCCGGGAAGAAACGCGTCCATCACCGCCAGCTTCTCGGTCTCGTTCGGAAACTGCGTCGCATACGCGTACGCCACCATCAATCCGATATCGTGACCGACCACTTTCGCTTTCTCGATCCCTAACGAGCGCACGAGCGCGTGAATCCGACGCGCCGAAGTGATCATGTCGATCTCCGCGTTGTCCGTTGGAATCGATGAGTCGCCGATTCCAGGCAGGTCCGGCGCGATCACGGTAAACTTCTCCGCCAGCAGTGGAATGATCGGCCGCCACATTCGCGAAGTTTCCGCAAAGCCGTGCAACAAAATCACCGCTGGCCCGCGACCGGCGGTCAAATAATGCAGTTCGACGTTGTCGATCTTCGCCATGCGCGAATCGATCCGCGGTTCCGCGTAGGCCGAGCCAGGACAAACGAGAACTGCAATCAAACAAAAGATCTTACGCATGAGCACGAGTCTTACATGTCAGCACCAACTTCCGAGCCTTTTCTGGTCGCAACGGTGCCGATGCGCTGAATGTCAACGTTGCGAACTGCAAATTCGGGAAATTCTTTCGGATACAATATTCCCGCGAGAATTTCGATGCTGTCGACGATGCGCGGCCCTGGCCGTGCGAAGTACGCACTCGCATTGACGAGATAAATGTTGCCGCTGCGCGCCGCCGGAAGCGAAGCGAATTCCGGAAATTGTTTCAATAATTCGTAATCGCGGCGCGCAAGATCGACATCGTAGCCGCAGAGCGCGAGCACGATAATGTCCGGGCCCGCATTCAGCACTTCCTGCCAATCGATCTGCGCCGACGGCCGATGCTTGCGGCCTAACGGATCGTGTCCGCCTGCGATCTCGACCAGCTCCGGTCCCCAATGACCGGAACAAAACGGCGGATCGACCCATTCCATCAGAAAACATCGTGGTCGATCGGCAAAATGCGCAACTCGCGCGCGGACCCCTTCCACTCGCGCTGATAAATTGGCGATCACTTTCTCCGCGCGTTCCAAAACTCCGCATGCCTGTGCGACATGACGAATATTCTCGAAAATATCGGAGAGACTGGTTGGTTCCAGGTTCACAAGTCGCGGCGGTCCGGGCAGAGTTTCAGCGAGCCGGGCTACCGTGCCATAACCGACCGCGCAAACGTCGCACAACTTTTGGGTAAGGATCACATCCGGCCGCAGCTCGCGAAGGAGCGGCTCATCGATCGTGTAGATCGTCCCCTGCTCGCGCAGCGCGCGGCGCACCCATTCATCCACTTCTTTGCTCGCGAGTCCGGCATTGTGCACCGGACAATGGGTCACGCGCGGACACGTATTGGCTTCATTCGGGAAATCGCACTCATGCGAAACGCCGACCACCTCATCCATCAATCCAAGCGCAGCTGCGATCTCAGTCGCAGCCGGCAGGAGCGAAACAATCCGGCTCACGAATGATCACTTTAATGATTCCCGTAACGATTCCGAAATAATATCTGTCCTCTGTTGATTCATTCGCTCCCGCTCACTCACCGCCTGCCTTGGCGGTTGGACCATCTACCCGGCGGCTTCCAAGCACGCCGTGTTCTCTGTCCTCGGAATTCGGCGTTGGACGTTGAGCAGCCTGCTCGCGAAAGCTTTCGGAGTTGGGCGTTTTCCGAATGAATTTCTTCGTGGTATTTAAATACGATCGCGCATTACATTCATTTAGAGACCGCTAGCATGAATGTCATCGGAACAGTGGAAAGCCTTTGGCGTTATCCGGTCAAAAGCATGCGCGGCGAAGAGTTGGACGAGATGTTCGCCGGCTACGCGGGGGTTTACGGCGATCGTCTTTTCGCTTTCGAAAGCTCGGCCAGTCCAAAAGGCTTTCCGTTTTTCACCGGACGCGACCAACGTCAGATGATTCGTTACCGCCCGCGCTTCCGAAATCCGGAGAAGGCGGCGCGACCGATTAATTTGGCCGAAGCTGAAAGTTCGGGAGCCAATCCCATCTCGGCGAATGCGTCCGAGTTGATGATTGAAGTTGAAACGCCAGACGGAAAAACTATCGCGATCGACGACCCGGCTTTGATCGACAATCTGCGCGTAAACATCGACGGAAAACACGAGCTCAAATTGCTGCGTTCGGACAAGGCGATCACTGATTGCCGTCCGTTGTCGATCTTTGCCGTCCAATCGGCGAAAAAACTTGGCGAAGAAACAGGCGTGAAAGTCGACAAGCGCCGCTTTCGGGCAAACGTCTATTTGGATTTAACATCGTCCGACGGTTTCGCTGAAAACCAATTCGTCGGCAAAACATTGCGAATCGGATCGAAAGTTGTCGTGTCGGTCCTGGAGCGCGATCCGCGCTGCATGATGATCACGCTCGATCCCGACACCGCAGAAAAAACGCCGGCGATCTTGAAACAAGTCGCGCAAGCCCACGAAGGCATGGCCGGTGTTTATGGCGCCGTGTTAGTGCAGGGCATGATTCGTAAAGGGGACTCGGTTGAATTAATCGACTAAGTCTCGCACCTGGTTGCTCCCTTGCTCTCCGTGCGTTTTTCTCATTTAGACTACCCGCATCATAAGCTGCTGCCGATGCATGAGAGCTGGAAATCGCTACCGCGCCCGCAATAACTTGTTTCATTACTTTCCGCCTTCATATTTGAGCCAAGATGGAACGTCGCCTCGCTGCCGTCCTTGCCGCCGATGTGGTGGGCTATAGCCGCCTGATGGGCACGGACGAGGCAGGCACCCTCGACGCGCTAACCAAAGTACGAAGCGAATTCATCGACAGCAAAATCGCCGAGCATCAGGGGCGCACTGTCAAGGTCAGTGGTGACGGGCTCCTCCTGGAATTTCCCAGCGTGGTCAATGCCGTCAGATGCGCCGCTGAGATTCAGCGCGGCATGCGCGATCGCAACACGAACGTGCCGCAGGAAAGACGCATCGAATTCCGGATCGGCGTCAATCTGGGAGATGTGATCGTGCAGGATGAAGACATTTTTGGCGATGGTGTCAACGTCGCGGCGCGGCTTGAACGGATCGCCAAGCCTGGCGGGATCGCTATCTCAGGCTCCGTTCGCGATCAGATCGGTAACCGGTTGGATCTTGTTTTCGAAGACATGGGCGAGCATAAGTTGAAGAATATCGAGCAGCCGGTTCGGGTTTATAGTCTCTCGCAGGAGGAATCAACCATCGCGAACACCGCACCCAATCCCGATCAGCGGCCGTCGATCGCCGTGTTGCCATTCAGCAACATGAGTGGCGATCCCGAACAGGAATACTTCAGCGACGGCATCACTGAGGACATCATTACCGACCTGTCGAAAATCTCCGGGTTATGGGTCGCGGCGCGCAACACCGTCTTCACCTATAAAGGCAAACCGGTAAAGGTGGAGCAGATCGCACGCGATCTGGGCGTCGCTTACATTCTGGAGGGAAGCGTACGAAAGGCCGGCGCACGCGTGCGCGTGACGGGCCAGCTAATCAGCGCCAAGGACGGCGGACACCTTTGGGCCGATCGTTTTGATCGTGACCTGACCGATATCTTTGCCATTCAAGACGAAATCACGCGCGCGATTGTAGAACAGCTCACCGTTAAGCTGCTGCCGCAGGAGAAAAAATCGATTGAGCGGCCGCAGACAGATAACATCGAAGCCTACACTTATTATTTGCGCGGCCGGGAATTCCTTCATCGGCACACCAAGAGTTATTATCAGGTCGCGCGGCGGATGTTCACCAAAGCGATCGAGCTCGATCCTCGCTACGCCCGCGCTTACGCCGGCATTGCCGCCTGTGATTCCTTTCTCTTCTATCATTACTTCCAATACGAAACGGAGAAAGCGATTGAGAACATCATGGCTGCCACCGGGAGAGCGCTTGAGCTGGATGACGGGCTGGCCGAAGCGCATGCCTGCCGCGGCGTTGCTCTCACCTTTGCCAAACGTTTCGAGGAAGCGGAAACCGAGTTGAAGCGTGCCATCGCTCTCGATCCGAATTCCTTCGAAGCACATTACTTCTATGCCCGCTACTGTTTCGTTGGAGGCGAGCTCGAGCGCGCTGCTGCCCTTTTCGAGCGTGCCGGCGAAGTTAAGCCCGATGATTATCAGTCTTGGTGTCTGCTAATTCATGTCTATCGTTCGCTCGGTCGTACGGATAAAATCGAGGCCGCTGCCCGCAAAGGCATTGCGCTGGCAGAAAACGAGCTTGCCATGCATCCGGAAAACCCGAGACCAGCTGCGCTCGGTGCTGCTGCTCTCCTTGCTATTGGCGAAACTGAACGTGCCAGAGAATGGCTAACGAGAGCCCTCGCTATCGACCCCGACGATCTTCTTACTCTCTACAACGCAGCGTGCATCTACGCGCACCTCGGCGAAGCGGACCGCGCTTTGGATCTGCTCGAGCGTTTTATCCCCCTCGCCAATGACCTGAATAGGGCGTGGATCAAGCACGATTCCGATTTCGACTCGCTTCGGGGCCACCCGCGTTTCCAAAAAATCCTGGAACAAATCGGGTAAAAGGTCGGGGCCGAAGGCAGATTCGCAAAGGCGATTCGGTCGAGTTGCTAGACTAACCGCACTCTGCTCGTTGCCTCGAAGTTCACGCGGGAATTTCGCGAAGTTTTTCGTAGATTTCCGCCATGAGCTTCATCAGTCTCGAGCAGCTGCCGTTTGTCGGAATGTCGTATGAGTTCGTCGGCGAAACCCAAGGCGCGCCCTTCTCGGCCTACATCGTCAACGCCAAGCCTGGGCAAGGCCCGCCTTTGCATAAACATCCCTACGTCGAAGTCGCATTCACCCTCGAAGGCTGCGGCACCATCACGGTCGGAGATGAACAGCGCGAAGTGAAAGCGGGCGGTATCGTCGTCATTCCGGCGAACACACCGCATCGATTCGTTAACTCCGGCGACACGCTCTTGCGCCAAATTGATGTCCACGCGAGTCCGCGATTTATCCAGACGAATCTCGCATGAAGATTTTCAGATCGCTGCTTCGCGTTACACGACGAGTTTCATTACTCAGCGGCTTTCTTCGCCAATGTTTCGATTACGCTAATGCTTGGCAGCAACTCTAGTGGAATGCCGTGCCGCTTCTGCAAATAGGCCGGACTGTTGTACGTGACCCAAGCCTTTCCCCGCGCATCCTCCCAAATCAAAATTTTGAGCGGAAGGTCGATGGCGCTGCTTGGCGCCGCCAGCATCACGGGAGTGCCTGCCTTTGGGCTCCCGAAGATGAAAAGCTTGGTCAGACGCATTTTCATTCCCGCCTTTTCCGCTTCTCCGCTGTGATCGACTAAAGCGAACAACGTAATACTTTTCGCTTGCAGGATTCCCTTCAGTTTCTCGACCGTTTCATTGACCGAGCGACTGCTGGGTATATCGACCAGCCCGTTGTCATTGTTGGGATCCATTCTTGCGCTTCCTTAAACCACAATCTGGTCGGCCATCCCGCCATATATTAATGAGACAACCATCTCTTTGGCGTAGAACTCGTGCGGGAAACCAAGTTCGATCCGGCTGGCTTCATCAAGCGTCTTGAATTGCTCGGCGGAGAGCGAAAGATCGAAGTTGCCGCCCGATTCACGGAAGGCGTTGTAAACTTTCTGTGCTTCATCCTTGGGCGAGCCCCATCCCCAATCTTCACCAAAAGTCATCGTGCCGAGCGCGAGCTCCGAAACGCGCAGGCCGGAATTTCCGAGTAGTCTGTATTTCATAGTCGTTGTGTTCGAAACAGAATCGGCAGCGTCGGCGACGCCGCAAGTGGCGAGCTCCGACTACTAAATCATGAAGAGAACGCCCGTTTTCGCCATTCGTAGACGTCATCGTCCTTGTTACTTGGCATCGGGCGAGCAAGGCGGGATTCATCTTCGCCTGGCACAGGACCGAGGGCCGCGCGAGTCTTCTTACCGCGAAAGCGGTTGACTGGTTGTTCGAGTAGTTGCCATGACACAGCCGCGACTAGGAGCGTTACAGTGCCGAATAGGATCAACCGCACCGACGGCATCGTCAGCATCCATTGCATCGGCCGTGGCAACCAACGCTCAAAGAGCATCGCGACGAGTATATGATATATATAGAGGCCGTAGCTGATCCGGCCCGCAAAGACCAGCCCGGGAAGGGTCAGGAACCGGGCAATGTAGCCATCAAATCCGGTCGCCGTGCGCGCCACCAAAACTACAAAAGCGGCGGCTTCGAGCGGCTCGACCATTACCGACCTTAACCGCGTCCCGTCGCCGAGCCGCCAGATCGCGGCCAACGTGAGCATTGAGAAACAAATTGCCGCGATCAACCAACCGGCGCGGCTGGGCCGGAGTCGGCCGCCACACCAGCCGAGGGCTGCACCGGCCGCGAGAGAGTCGAGGCTGCCGAAAGGCAAAACCCAGCGGGCGATCATTGGCACCGAAAAAATCACGCAACCAATTCGAAACGCGACCCCAGCCAACGCGACGGAAACGATTGTCTGCAGCATCCATCGACGTGGAAGCAGCAGGATGAACAGCGGCCAAAGCAGATAGAATTGCTCCTGCACGCAAATGGACCAAAGATGCGAAGAGGCGAGCGGCCACTCGTTTTTCAAGGCAATCAGCCAATTGACCGTGCCGGTAAATACCCACGCCCAATTCTGGCGGATCGTGCCTAGACCAAGGATTAGCGCAATGATGACATAAACCCCGTAGGCGGGGGAGATTCGCAGGAAGCGTCGCCAATAAAATGCGCGAATCACCTTACCGGCTGATAAACCGTCAGCCTCCATCCGGCCCCGGGCACGTCGCAATGAGGCCGTGATGAAATAGCCGCTCAAAACGAGAAAAAGCCGCACCCCGGTCGCGCCGAGATGGATCCAATCCGGCAACGGAAAATTGGGAACATCCGCGCCGAAATGATCGACCATCACCGTCAGCACAGCGAGCGCTCGCAATCCTTCAAATTGCGGCTGATAACGGTCCGCCGAATTCTCGAGCGGTGAGGTCTGCTCCGACACGATCGCGCTTGCTGCACCCGACCACCAATACGAGCAGCGAGCAACCCTGAGCAACGACATCCCGATGGTGTAGACAGATTGCGGCGCGATTAGTTACAAACTTTTATTTAATTGACGTTGGACCGTTCGACGTTTGCTTGAATTTCACTTCTCAACCTCTTCCAATGCCGCGTTGTCCCTGGGCGATTACTGAACCGAACCTAACCTATCACGATCAGGAATGGGGCGTGCCGGTTCATGACGATCGGAAGTTGTTTGAATTTCTGATCCTGGAAGGCGCGCAAGCCGGGCTGAGTTGGACAACGATTCTCAAGAAACGGGAGAACTATCGCGAGGCGTTGGATGGTTTTCGCGCGGAAAAGATCGCGCGCTACGGCGCGCGCGATGTGAAACGGCTGCTCGGCGACGCCGGGATCGTGCGGAACCGGTTGAAGATTGCAGCGACGATCCAGAATGCGAAAGCGTTTCTCGCGGTCCGGAAAGAGTTCGGCAGCTTCGACGCTTACCTCTGGAGTTTCGTTGGCGGCAAACCGAAACAGAATCGTTGGCGGAAAATGTCTCAGGTGCCGGCGCGAACAACGGAATCCGACGCGATGAGCCGCGATTTGGTTAAGCACGGATTCAAATTCGTCGGCTCAACCATCTGTTACGCGTTGATGCAAGCCACCGGCATGGTCAACGATCACCTCGTATCATGCCCACGACACTCGGAACTCGGGGGCACGCGCTCCTAACGTTAGTTTATCCGACCCCCCTGTCGCGCCGTAGCCTCGCGCGAAGGCGGCTCAACTGCTCAACCCTCTCCGGTCCCGATCGACATCCGCCATGCTCGTTGTGCCGTACTCAGCCTCTCAGTCGGCACCGCTCTTCGCATATTGCGCAATCCTGGCCTGCGCTTTCCAGTTGGGAGAGGCGCCGGTCCAATCTTGACTGCCGGCTGCGGTGGTAAACTTTGTGCCAGTTTTTCAAAAAACGCCCGGCGGTTCTGATATAATATCTGACTAATCGTTAAGTACATTGCTGGATATAGAGCGCAAGAATTCCTGTTAGGTTGCGCTGACTTTCCCTTCCAATACTAGAACCCGGCTCGGCTTAATTTTATTCCCCGGGTGACAGGACTGGCCGCTGTTGTCGCCAGGGCCTAGAGCAACTTCTTGGGAATATAAATTCGCCAGATTGGTATGAAGGGATAAAGGCCCGCCAATTCAAATCATGTCTATCACGATTGCCAATATCCTCAATTTTGCGGGGCCGGACATGATTACAGTCCTCGTCATCGTTTTGCTCCTGTTTGGAGCGAAGAAGCTGCCCGAACTCGCCCGAGGGATGGGCCAAGTGGCAAAAGAGTTCGGTGCAGCCCGCGATGAGACAGCGCGAGAACTTAGTCAGTCCGGCCCCAAAGCCGTCCGACAGCCAAAACTAGTTGATGAAAAAAGCGAGGCGCCATCCGCACCGTGATGCAATCGGGGGCCGGCTAACATTCAATAGAACGCCGATGCCAATGGTAATGCTGAAGGGGTTGGCGTGCATCGCATATCCGTGGTTGCTCGTTTTGGTTAAGATCGCCCACTACATCGATCGGCCATACACAATCGGTACGTTTGATTCCTCTAAGCGTCGATGACCAGACCGTTGGCCGTTTATTACGAACATCCAGATTGGTTCCTACCGCTGTTCGCCGAACTCGACGCGCGCAAGATCAGTTACTTGAAGCTGGATGCTTCGCGTCATTCCTACGATCCGGCCGCAATCGCCGCAGATTTTTCACTGTTCCTCAATCGGATGAGCGCGTCTGCGTATCTGCGCGGGAATAGTCAGGGAATATTTTTCACGCATGCTTACCTCGCCCATCTTGAAGGAGCCGGTGTTCGAGTACTCAACGGCAGCTGGGCCTTTGCCTTGGAGGCCTCTAAAGCGCGACAACTTCGGTTGCTCCGCTCGCTCGGAATATCCTTTCCGAAAACTCGGGTCGTCAATTGCATCAGCGAAATTCTTAGTGCTGCGCAGGAGATTGGTTTCCCTCTGTTGATTAAGCCAAACATTGGCGGCCGCGGCGCCGGCATCACGCGTTTTGATTCGATCGAGCAGCTCGAGGCCGCCATCGAGGCATGCACTTTGCAACTGGGAATCGATCAGATCGCGCTTATTCAAGAATTCATTCCGGCGCGCAACGGCCAGATTACGCGGGTGGAAACGCTTGGCGGTAAATTTCTCTACGCCATCAACATTCTCGTAACCGGCGAGAGCTTCAATCTTTGTCCGGCTGAACTGTGTCAGATCGAAAGCGTCGCCGAAAATCCCGGGGCGAATACCGCTGGATTGAAAGTCGAATCATTCACGCCACCGCGCCCACTCATCGACGCCGTTGAGAAAATCGTCGCGGCGGCCGGAATCGACGCCGGCGGCGTGGAATACATGATCGATGATCGCGACGGCCGCGCCGTCTTCTACGACATCAACGCGCTGTCGAACTTCGTGGCCGATGCCCCCCGCGTCATCGGCTTCGATCCGCATATCCAACTGGTCGATTTTCTCGAGCAGCAACTGGGGAATCACTAATGCGTTACGGTTATTGGTTACCAGTCTTTGGCGGCTGGCTGCGAAACATTGACGACGAAGCGATGGAAGCGAGCTGGAACTATGTAAGCAGGTTGGCCCGGCGTAGCGAAGAAATCGGTTACGACCTGACGCTTGTGGCCGAGCTGAATTTAAACGACATCAAAGGTGCCGGTGCCCCAACACTGGATGCCTGGAGCACAGCGGCCGCGCTGGCGGCGGTCACAGAACGGCTCGAATTAATGGTCGCGGTGCGTCCGACGTTTCATTCGCCTGCGCTTCTCGCCAAACAAGCCGCCAACATCGATCACATTAGCGGCGGCGGACGCCTGTCGTTGAACGTCGTCAGCTCTTGGTGGGCTGACGAAGCCAGGAAATATGGAGTCGATTTCGAGCAACACGACGATCGCTACGCGCGCACGGCGGAATGGCTCGAAATCGTGGACGGAATGTGGAAGAAGGAACGATTCTCTTTCACTGGAAAATATTACCGCGTCGAAGATGGAACGCTCGCACCCAAACCGATCAGCCGGCCGCGTCCGGTAATTTACGCAGGCGGCGAATCGGAAGCCGCCAAGAATTTAATCGCTCAACGATGCGATGCCTACGTGATGCATGGCGATCCGCCGGATCGGATTCGCCAGAAAATTTTCGATATGCGGTCACGCCGCGAAAAACTCAGCTCGCCACCGATGCGGTATGGCGTCGCGGCCTACGTCATCGTTCGCAGCACAGAAGAAGAAGCGCAAAAGGAACTCGCTCGCATTACAAACGTCAAAACGTCCGCAGCTGGATTCGATAACTACCAGCAGTGGCTCAGCGGCACCAAGCTCGAGGGACCGATGTCGATCCAGGAATATTCCGTTTCCAACCGGGGATTACGTTCGGGCCTCGTCGGTACGCCCGATCAGGTCGCGGCGACAATCGCCGAATTCGAGAAAGCAGGCGTGGATCTGCTTCTTCTCCAATGCAGCCCACAACTCGAAGAGATGGAGCGCTTTTCGGCCGAGGTCATTGCCAAAACAAAACCCGTCCGAAGTGTCGGGTAAGACCATCTCAATTGTTCTGGCGCTGACTTCGTCTGCCGTAGCGACTTTCCGCCGTAAGAAAATCCGGCCCCTCGCGGCGTAGCACGGAGAGGCTGTTCACATCGCTAATCCTTCCATCCTGAAAAGACCAATACGTCCTCCTTCTCCTGCGGATCTATCGGCTGGCTTTCGTTCAGGGCGATTTTCACAACCTGAACTGCATGTTGCCCGAGCAGATTTACAATCTGGCTGCGCCAGATGTTTAAATAGATCCCGAGTCTCCAGCTGCTCCCGCTTTGCGGCGTGGGAGTGATCGAGAGTGGCCGACCCATTTCTGACAATGGAAATCTTCCTACCAGGAAAACTTTGTGACCTGCCTTTAATTCGGATTCGATGCGCAAGAGAATATCCTGAATTGCATCCGGATTCAGCATGACCGGCCGCGCCAGATAGGCCCGGTGTTGCAAGTGATCGCCGACTGCCGGCACGGAGGCCCAGGGTGCCGTTCCTCGATA
>Ga0193729_1000818_pt1 | contig 16168 bp, 7 predicted proteins | sample U1c2metaG_FD_143036 | JGI IMG/M metagenome (GOLD analysis project Ga0193729, IMG submission 143036) | Soil microbial communities from a riparian zone of the East river system, Colorado, United States - U1c2 | ecosystem: Environmental > Terrestrial > Soil > Riparian zone | place: USA: East River...
ACTTACTCGCAATGGCATCGTGACGGACTGGAAATTGACACGCCGAGTTTTGCACCGGGGGTTTGCATGGGGACTTGGGAACACACAGAAGGCAGGACCGTCAAGCTCTTCCACGTGGGATGGACTCCCGGCGGTATCCCAGGTCACCCAGAGAGCGTACGGTTCGAGTTGAGGGAACTAAATACTGTCAGCGTCGACGGAAACAGCTTCCACGGACCTTATGATCAGAAGTTCTTCGACGCGAATGGAAACCTCGTCGCTGAGGACAAGGGCATCATCCATGCAACGCGCCTTTCTGTTAGCGACTACTAATCGACCCAGGCGCGACCACTCACCGCAGGAGCCTCAAAGACGGGCTCCTGCGTGGGAGAACCTCGGTCTGATCATTGATCAACAATTTCGAGCAGCGAACGACGTCTATGAACAGGACATGAGCTATCTCAAAATGAAGATCTGGTTTGGATTCGGCGATCGTCAATCTTTTCTAAATCTACTGCCACTGTAAGCTTGCTAAGATCTTCTCATTCACGGTTTCTTTTCTGCAACCAGTTCCTGAAAACGGGGATCGTTGCGAATCGGATCCCAGGTCGGGTCAAGGCGCAGAAGTGCCGGAGTAAACCCAAAGCCATACGGTATTTGCAGCAGCCGCTTGAGAATGGGAATGGCATGGTCGGCGTCGCCCAACAAAGCGTAGATCTCAGCCATGGCCTCATCTCTCGAGGGGCCTTCAAATGGATCCTCCGAGCTGGGCTGCATGACCACCCCTTTTTGTCCTTCGGCAACAGCCGAAGTTGCGTCGCCCAAGCCGGCGTAGGCGACGCCCAAGCCAGAATGCAATTCCGCCGCCGGGGCAGAATCTGGCGCGGCCTTCCCAAGTTCCCGTTGGAATTCCTCCGCGGCTTGTTGGTAGGCCGCTTTCGCGGCGGCCACGTTACCGGCGCGCTGTTGAGCCAGGCCAAGCATGAGAAGCAGGCCCCCTTTGCCCTCGACTGGTTTTTCGGTCAATCCCTTTTCCAGAATCTTCGCCGCCTCGGTGTAACGTCGCCTTTTCAAAGCCAGCTCACCGCGGATCGCCGCATTAGCGCCGGGATTCGTCATCACTGAGTCTAACGCATCGAGATTTCCCATCGCGCAAAGGGCATACGCTTTGAGTCCGAGCGCATCTGTATTTGTCGGGTCAAAGGTAAGGATGCGGTCAGCGATGGCCAGTGCGTCCGAAAAATGGCGGACAGTCACATAGGTTATCCCGAGAGCAGAAGCGAGGGTGATGTTACGCGGATCAAGTTCGACGACGCGGCGCAGCGACGCGATTGCTTCATCCCAATGCCCAAGTCGCCGTTGGATCAGGCCCATCGCCGCCAGGACGTCAACATTATTAGGAAGATTGTTCTCAGCCAGCTGGAACTCCGCTAACGCCCCGGTGAAATCGCGCTGTCCGTAATAGCGGTAATAACCCAGAGCAAGGTGAGTCTCGGGCAGGTTCGGGTCGAGTGCGCGAGCACGATCGAGGGAATCCTTGGCCGCCGCCAGCCGCGCCGGGCTTGGATCGAGTCCTAACCAGTAACTATTGCTCTGCACACTGGAGAGACGAGCCCAAGCCAGTACAAAATGGGGATCTAACTTCACTGCCTCTTGATAGGAATGGATCGCACCGTCCACGGTAGCCTTATCAAACGGGGAGCCAGCTGCAAATGCGCGACCACGCAGATAGGCATCGTAAGCGGCGGTATTGTTCGTCGGCTTTGCCTCCACCCGCGCCTTCTCCTGCGGACTTAGTGTCGCACCCACGCCTGCGGCGATCTCTGTCGCCAACTCGCCCTGCAAGGCCAGCGAATCAACCAGTGTGCGATCGTAGTCTTGAACCCAGATATGGCGATCCGTTAATGCATCGATCAGTTGTACGGAAACCCGAATATGGTTTCCAGACCGACGGACACTACCTTCGATGACATTGCTGACACCGAGTTGCTGTGCAATTTCTTTGAGATTGCGGGTAATGCCAGTTTTATACTGCATCACCGACGTGCGGCTAATTACCTTCAGATCCTTGATCTTGGCCAGACTTGAGAGTAACTCTTCCTGAATTCCATCAGCAAAGAAGGCGTTCGCCTTTTCCTCACTTAGATTGTCCAACGGAAGAACCGCAATGCTTTTGTCAGGAATGGATACAGCAATTGCGCTGGGTTTCGGAGCGACCCGATGAGATAGAAGCCAGAAACCAGTAATTCCGGCAACTACCAGTAAGGGTATGCCGATTATCAGCGACCGTTTGCGAGCAGCGATGTTGGAAGCGCGATGATCAAGCGAGCTTTTTTCCTCTCGGGCGCGTTTTACCTTTTCCGGTAGCTGAGGATTCCCAACTTCGTCATCATAGAAGTTAACTACTTCAACTCGAACGCCGTGTTTAACTTCTACTACTCCAAGCTCGTGCAAGTATGGCTGCCAATCTTCATACTGGCCAAGATCATCCGCCACGCGCTTGGAAAGAAGAATATGGCCGGCATCACCACAATCCATCACTCGCTGCGCCATATTTATTCCAGCTCCAGCAACATTGGATCGATCATTCACGTCGGCAACGGCATCAACCGGACCGCTGTTGATTCCCATCCGGAGTTGTAGGGCGAGCGCTCCCGCTTGCCGCCGTTCTTCCCCGGCAGGCGGGAGCGCCTGCCCTACAGCTTTGCTAATCTCGAGCGCGCAGCGCACGGGCGCATCAGGACTAGTGAAGAAAGCTAGCGCCATTCCATCGCCCGTCGGCAAACGCACCAGTTTATCGGCCGCTTCCGCGCGGCGGAACTGTTCCGTGGCCCGGACTACTTGGTTCAACTGCTGGAGTAACTTGCTCTGCCGATTGATAGGCAGCTTCGAGTAACCCACAATGTCGATAACTAAAACGTGAGCGATCTGGAGCTGACCATCTTGTTTGTCTTCAGAAGACATGTGAATCGCGACGCCGAAGCGCCAGCGAGTATTTTCCTAGTTGCGCCACCGGCCGTCGAGACGAAAGCCACCACTTGGCATTCTCCTGGTTATTCATTCTCTTTATTTGGACCCAGCATCTTTCGGCGCGAGCGAGGCGACGATCTTTTCGAATCGCGGGTCGGCGCGAATGGGATCCCAAAGTGGACTCAAACGGAGCCAGCCGTAAGTGGGGCCACCCGGTTTCCCCACGACCAGCTCCAATTGCTTAATGGCGAGGTCTCGCTCCCCAATTCTCGCACACATCAAGGCAAAATAAGCAATCGCGTCTGGGCGCTCAAAGACACCCTGCACAAGTTCGAGCCCCCTCTTTCCTTCCTGAATCGCTTCTTGCTTGCGCCCGAGCTCAGCATCGATCATGGCCAATCCAAGGAGCGCCTGCCCGTCCTCGGGCTGCCCTCGGACGATCTCCTCTTGGTCACGACGTGCGGTAGTGAAGGCGGCCTGGGCGGTCGCCATGTCCGCTTTCAATCGTGCCGCTAAACCTACCCAAAAAGAACGACCCAATTCATATCCATCATCAAAAGACTTTTCTTCGGGAAGTTCTGCGGCAATACGACTGGCTGCATCAAAATCGCGTTCGAGCATGGCGAGATAAAAACGCGGAGTTTTGAGTCGCTCGGTGTTGGTTGGATCTTCGGCGATGATCTTCTGGATTTCGGCGCGCCAGGTTTGGATATCGGCTCGTTCATCCAGTTCAATTTCCACAAGCCCCAATCGTGGACCGATATCATTCGGCTTAAGAGCGCGTAATCGATCCAGTGCCTTCCGCATTCCGTCATAGTTGTGCAGCATTTCATAAGTGGTAAGGAGAGTGGTCAGGCTATTTTCGTTCCTCGGATCCAGCTCACTTGCCCGCTCCAGATTGTGCACGGCCTGCGGCCAAAGACCCTGGCGACGATCTATCAGGCCCTGCAATTCGAAAACGCGCGGGTTATTGGGCAACGTGCGACCGGCAAGCGCAATTTCGGCTCGAGCGCGATCGTAATCGAAGTATCCCCAATAGAAATGCCAGGCCAGGGCAAGGTGCGCTTCTCCTGAATCTGGTTGCAGTCGAAAGGCTGCGTCGATCGCGGACTTGGCCAAAGCCAAACGCGCGGGGGTATGGTCGATCGGTTTCAAGAAATAAATCGAATCGTGCGCCCGCGCTAACCAGCAATAGGCAAGGAGAAAAGCCGGATCAAGGGCAAGAGCCTGATTCAAGAGGTCTACCGCTTGCAAAAGATCTTTGTCTTGGGTCGAACTAAAAGCTGCGCCGTCGACCAAAGGGACGGCACGAACATAAAGATCGTAGGCGGCAAGATTTTGTGTCGGTACTTGTTCAATGAGTGCTCGTTCGCCCGGGGAGAGCTTGGCCTGAAGTTCGTTGGCAATCGCGTGTGCGATCTCTGTCTCGATTGCAAAAACATCGGACAGAGCGCGGTCGTAGGTCTGTGCCCAAAGATGCTTATCGGTGCGCGCATCGATTAACTGCGCATTCACTCGCACCTTGCCGCCAGCCCGTTGAACACTGCCTTCCAAAACATGAGCGACGCCAAGTTGCTGCGCGATCTCGCGCAGATTCCGGGCCGCGCCGGCTTTATAGATCAGCACCGAAGTGCGGCTAATCACCTTTAAGTCTTCTACCTTGGCCAGATCGGTCAAAATTTCGTTCTGCACGCCATCGGAAAAAAAAGCGTTCTCCTTTTCTTCGCTTAGGTTCTCGAACGGCAGAACGGCGATGCTCTTGGGCGGGATCGCAGTCGCACTGGAACTACCGATCGATTTGGACGCAAGATGGGTTGCCAGCCAGAAACTCGCGGCTAAACCGAGCAGGAGAAGCAAAGCGAGTGTAACGACAATTGAACGGCGTTTCCTTCGTCTATCCCGGCGCGCAGAAAACTTGAGCTTGGTCGGTACGCTCCCGTTCCCAAGCTTATCGGTGCAAAGATTGAAAATGTGAACGCGAACTCCGTGCTTTACTTCACACTCGCCAAGATTATGCAAGAACGGTTGCCAGTGACGATATTGCTCCAGATCTTCCGCGACACGGCGCGAGAGGAGAATATGGCCGGCATCTCCACAATCCATTACCCGCTGCGCCATGTTGATTCCGGCACCGGTTACGTTGGTGCGGTTATTGACATCGCTAATTGGATTGATGGGCCCGCTATGCACACCCATCCGCAGTTGGATGTGAGGATAGCTCTGCAAGGCCTGGCTGATTTCCAGCGCACATTTCACCGGTGCTTCGACATTATTGAAAAATACCAGTGCCATCCCATCGCCGGTTGCTAACCGGATCAACTTGCCAGCAGCGTCCGCTTCCCGGAATTGGCTGGTATCGCGGACGACTCGGTTAAGTTGTTCTAGTATTTCACTCTGGTCATTGATCAGGAGCTTGGAGTAACCAACCACATCCATGAACAGGACATGAGCTATCTCAAGATGAAGCTCTGGTTTGGCTTCGGCCATCATCACTCAAGTCCAAACATGCTGCACCGGTAAACCGGATAAGATTTGTTCCCGTTCACGGTTTCTTTTCTGCCGCCAATTCCTGAAAGCGAGGATCGTTTCGGATTTGATCCCAGATCGGATCGAGTCGCAGTAGCGCCGGAGTAACCTTGGGCGGTGTCTGCAGCAGACGTTTGAGAATGGGAATCGCATGATCGGCATCCCCCAGGAGAGCGTAGATATCCGCCATGTTCTCCTCCTCTGCGGGGCCATCTAATGCGTTTTTGGAAGTGGGATTCATGGCCATCGCTTTTTGTCCTTCGGTGATAGCAGACGCCGCTTCGCCCAAACCTGCATAGGCCCGACCCAACCTGCCATGCAGCGACGCCTCGAACAAATTACCCGGCGCGACCTTCTCAAGCTCGCGCTGAAAACCCTGCGCCGATTTCTGGTAGGTAGCGCGCGCCGCAGCTGCATCGCCGGCCCGCTGCTGACTCAAAGCTAGAAGAAGTTCGGCGTCGCCCCGCTCACCGTTGGTTTTGGTGGCCAGCCCCTGTGAGATTATTTCTATGGCCGCGGCATAACGCCGCTGGAACAACGCCTGTTCACCACGTAGGTCCGGATCGATACCGGGATTTGCGAGCAGCAATTCTACTGCCTGCAGATCTCCCATTGACCAGAGGATATCCGCTTTCCTAGCGAGGGCAGTTGGATCGGCCGGCTCCCATGCAAGTAGCCGATCAACCGTGGCGAGAGCTTCGGGGAAACGGCCCAGACACATATACGCAATCGCGAGATTGTTATAGGCATCATTATATCGCGGATCGAGTTCGACGACGCGACGGAATCCTTCAATCGCCTCTTCCCAACGCCCAAGCCGGCGTTGGATAAGAGCGATTGCATTGGTGACATCAACGTTATTCGGAAGACCCCGCTCAGCTTGCTGGAATTCCGCCAGTGCCTCGGTGAAATCGCGCTGCCCGTAATAGCGGTAATAACCAAGCGCAAGATGAGTTTCCGGCAGATTTGAGTCAAGCGCGAGAGCATGATCGGCGGCATCCTTGGCTGCGGCCAGCCGCGCCGGGCTTGGATCGAATCTCCAGTAGCTCGAGCTCTGCGCTACTGAGAGACGTGCCCAAGCCAGCGCAAAACTGGGATCCCACTTCACCGCCTCCTGATAAGACTGGATCGCATTCTCCGCATAGGACATCTCATACGTGCGAGCGGCCAATGCGCGGCCACGCAGATAGGCATCGTAAGCGGCAGGATTGTTCGTGGGCTTCGCTTCCACTCGTGCCTTTTCTGGCGGGCTCAACGTCGCGCCCACGCCTGCCGCGATTTCCGTCGCTAGCTCGCCCTGCAAGGTAAGCGAATCGGCCAGCGTGCGATCGTAGTTCTGCGCCCAGATGTGGCGATCCGTTAGCGCATCGATCAGTTGTATCGAAACCCGAATATGGTTTCCTGACCGGCGCACACTGCCTTCCACCACGTTGCTAACACCCAATTGCTGCGCGATTTCTTTGAGATTGCGGGTGATGCCGCTCTTGTACTGCATCACCGAAGTGCGGCTGATTACTTTCAGATCCTTGATCTTGGAAAGATTCGATAGCAACTCATCCTGGATGCCGTCGGCAAAGTAAGCATTCTCCTTTTCCTCGCTCATATTTTCCAACGGAAGAACCGCAATGCTTTTGTTCGGAATCGATGCCGAAACCAGGCTGGTTGAGTGTGGAGCTATCCGATGAAATAGAAGCCAGGAAGCAGCAATTCCGACAAGTGCTATTAGGAGCGCCCCAATTATCAGCGACCGTTTGCGAGCCGCGATCCTGGAAGCACGATGATCGAGCGCGCCTTGTTCCTCGCGGGCGCGTTTTACCTTTTCCGGTAGTTGAGGGTTACCAACTTCTTCATCATAGAAGTTAACTACTTCAACTCGGACGCCGTGTTTAACTTCGACGGCTCCAAGTTCATGCAAATATGGCTGCCAGTCTTCATACTGGCCCAGGTCGTCCGCTACGCGTTTAGCAAGAAGGATGTGGCCGGCATCACCACAATCCATCACTCGTTGCGCCATATTTATCCCAGCTCCTGCAACATTGGATCGATCATTCACGTCGGCAACGGCATCGACCGGACCGCTGTTAATTCCCATGCGGAGGTGTAGGGCAAGCGCTCCCGCTTGCCGCCGCTTTCCCCCGGCAGGCGGGAGCGCCTGCCCTACAGCTTTGCTGATTTCGATCGCGCATTTCACCGGCGCGTCAGGACTGGTAAAGAATGCCAGCGCCATCCCGTCGCCGGTCGGCAAACGCACCAGTTTATCAGCCGCTTCCGCGCGACGGAACTGTTCCGTGGCCCGAACTATTTGATTTAATTCCTGGAGTAACTCGCTCTGCCGATTGATCGGCAACTTCGAGTACCCCACAATGTCGATGAACAAGACGTGCGCGATGTCGAGCTGACCGTCTTGTTTGCCTTTGGAAGACATGCGAATCGACGCCTGAAGCGCGTAACGCCCAGTTTCGTAGTTGCGCTCGCCACCGTCGAGACGAAAGCGACCCGAGCGACACTCGCGCTAGTAATTCGTTTTCGGCTCCGGCCCGGCGAGAATTTTCTGGAAACGCGGATTGCTTCGCAGACTATCCCACCTCCAGCTCCGCAACTGGGTGAGCGTAATTGGCGCCACCCCTCCGGCTTCCACCGACGGCGTAGTGAGCAACTGTTCCACAAGAGTGACGGCCTTTTCGGTCTCGCCCGTCAGCGCATACGCCAGCGCGAGATTAGTTAAATACCGGGGCCGTTCGATCGCATCGTTCTCGGGAACGAGATCGATTGCCCGGTTGCTCTCGCGCAGCGCCTCCTCCTTCCGATTCTCCCTATCAAGCAAAATAAATTGCCGGTGGCAAGGCAACTACAATCGCGGAAACGGCTGTTGCGATTGCTTCAGGATTTCGTCGAACCGCGGGTCCTTGCGGAGCTCGTCGAAGACTGGCTCGTACTTGAGCGGCCCATAATATTCCCCAAATGGGATCTGCACGAGTTTTGCGAAGCTCTGCAACGCCCGCTCGTGGTCGCCCGCGTAGATATAGGCGTAGGCCAGCCACTTCACTCGGTCTCCGTTCTCCAGAGCATCTTCGGAAACCGGATGTTTCTCTACGGATTGCTCGCACAAACGCACGGCCTCTTCTTTCTTTCCAAGGATGAACTTCACGCAGGACAACGTGTCAGTCAGCTCCCCCTCGTCGTCACGACTGCCGGGATGCCGCAGGCGTTCTTCTAATTGCTTCTCTGCTTCCAGCGCAGCTTCCTTAGGACCTGGAGTTTTTGTGACAAATGCAAGCTTCAATTCTTTTTCCCAGCGATCGCGCTCAAGGTCTGGGTATTTCGCTGCCTCCGCGAGCAATCTTCGGCATTCCTGGTAATCGCGTTTCCAAAAGCTGCGATAGAAAAGCGGGACGAACTCTTCTGATCGCTCATTGAGGTTGAGCTCTTCCAATATTTTATTGCCGGCGTCCACTTCACCGCTCCAGCGCAGCTGAACAGCCTCTTCCATTCGTGCTCCCCGCGTCAGTCGCGGGAAACGCTTTATCAAACGTGCACGGACGCGATCAGCTTCATCCCACCAGCGAAGTCCGCGAGCAGTGTTGGCAGCGTTGTAGTAGCCGGTAGGATCTTGGGGGTTCAGTTCCGTTGCTCGTTCGAACTGGGCATAGGTTTCCTGCCACCGGCCGAAGCGGCGATAGAGAAAGGCGCGGGTCAGTGTTACTTCAGCGCTATTCGGCAGCAACTTCGCGGCGCGCTCGAGTGTGGCCAGCGCACGGGAAAAATCGAGATAAACATAATAGATGACTCGTGCTTGCGCGTGCAGCGTTTCACCAGCTTCCGGGGCGAGACGGTGCGCCTCTTTCAAAGCCGCCTCCGCGCGTGATCGGAACTCGGGGTTCGGCGGATCGCTCGCACGAAAGAGCTGAATGTTAGCTTCAGTAAGAGCCCAATAGGCGCTGGCAAACTTAGGATCCCGCGCGATTGCCTGTTCGATGAACTGCACCGCGCGCGTGTAATCATCTCGAACCTTGTCGTCGTCGCGATCCGCGTCAGATATTTCCATCAAGGCACGGGCCCGTATGTAGCTCTCGAACGCAGCAATATCGTGAGTAGGCCGGCTGGCGAGCTCCGTGCTTTCACGTGGAGAAAGCTTGGCGCCCAGCTGATTGGTGATTCGCTGTGCGATCTCGCTCTGAAACGCGAGCACGTCAGTTACATTGCCATCATAAGTCTCAGCCCAGGCATGCGTGTCTGTCCTGGCGTCGATTAGTTCGACGCTCACGCGCACGTGTCCCGCCTCACGTTGAACACTGCCTTCCACGATGTAAGAGACACCTAACTCATCCGCGATCTGTTTTAGGTTCCGGTCTGTTCCCGGCTTGTAGCGCATGACACTGGTGCGGCTGATCACCTTCAGGTCTGCTATCTTCGCCAGATTCAAAAGAACTTCGCGGTGCACACCTCCGGCAAAGACGGCGTTCTGTTCTTCAGTGCTCAGGTTCTCGAATGGAAGGACAGCGACACTCTTCTCACGGTTGGCGACAGCTTCCGCAGTCGCTTCAGCTCGGAGCCTCGCGTGGCGCTGCCATGCCCACATGCCCGCTGCGATTCCGGCGAGCAATATTACCAGCGTAGCCGAAACTGCGCGCAAGCGCCGTTTCCTAACGAGCCGTTGCTTCCGCAGCTTCTGGGGAACGCCGGGGTTACCGACACCGTCAGAGTGGAGACTCGCTATTCGGACACGAATGCCATGCTTTACCTCGACTTCTCCGAGCTCATGCAACTGCGCATTCCACTCGGCATGCTCCGCCAGATCATCAGCTGCGCGCGCTGAAAGCAGGATGTGACCGGCATCACCGCAGTCCATCACCCGCTGCGCGATATTCACTCCCGCGCCCGCAAGATTGGGCTTGTCGTTAACGTCCTGCACCAGCTCGACCGGCCCACTGTGGATACCCATGCGTAAAGGCAGGTGCGTGGTGCCGTGCAACGCCCGACTGATCGCCATCGCACAACGGGCCGGTGCGTCCGGCTTCGTAAAAAACGCGAGCACCATACCGTCACCGGTCGGGATACGCACAAGCTTACCGTCTGCTTCAGCCGCTCGGAACGGCTCGGTCTCGCGGACAATGGCGTTTAGCTCACGCTGACGCTCGCGCTGATCGCTCGTCAGGAGCTTCGAGTAGCCGACAATGTCGATGAAAAGGACGTGAGCGATCTCGAGATCAAAGTCCGATGGAGATTCCGCGGCCATTCAACAGAACACAGAATCGCAATCGGCGAGGCGATGGTCAATGCTGCGGCTTTCTGTAGCCGGGGCCGCTGACCCCGGTCTGGGAAAGATGCGCCCGCGCAAATGTTTCGCGACGTAGATCGCCCCGCTCGGTGCGGTGCTAAATTAATATCGAGCAAGGGACTGCTCGATCCACCCTCGGGGGTCAGCGACCCCGGCTACAATCTAAAACTTCTTCTTCAACGACACGTACCAGAAGCGTCCTTTGATGTCGAACGTTGACTCATCGTAGCCGTTCTCAAAGACTCCGGCGCCGAAGGGGGGATTCAAATCAAAAATATTGTTCATGCCGGCGGTGATGGTGGTGCCATTAAGCCATGTTCGCCATCCGCAGGCGCTGTACTGCGCGGTTGAGGTGGGCGTAACATTCTTGCCTTTACCATCCTTCGTGCTGACGCTTTTGCCGCCATCTTTAGTGTAGCCTGCTACCTGGTTCTCAACTACTGGGGTAGCTAAATTGAAGGTGTAAGAGATAATAGCGTCCACCGTGGTCCATTCTCGAATCTTCCGCGGTGGGAGGTCGAACGTGGCAGGAAACGCGGCCGCTTCGCTGCCTTGGCCGAAGTAATGGACCGTCACACCGGCATCGAGACCACCCAGATCGTAAAACGCGCTCACGTAAAAACGATTATGCAGGAGGTAGCCGGCGAAAAATGTGTCCTGTCCCGCATATTCGCGCTCGTGGTCGCCGATATTGATCGCTGCCACGTAGCGCGAAAGATAATTCCCGTTCAAGGTAAAGGTGAATGTCCCCAAATTTCCGCGGCCAAGGATTGAGGTGTCAAAGGCGTAGACCGCTTCATAATCGATCCCTTCCGTGATCGTGCGCGAGATATTCTGAATCAAATCTCGAATAAGGATAATTTCACCGGTAACAGGGTCGCGAACGATCAGGTCCGCGAATCGACCGCCGATGGGACTGCCATTAGGTAAAAGTCCAGTACGAGTAGCGTAGTTCTGACTCACGATGAACTGTGGCTCGATAAAGTTCGTCCGGTCGCGCAAATCAATATGGTAGTAATCTACGCTCAGAGTTAACCCATGAAGAAACTTCGGCGTCCATACCAATCCATAATTCCAGCCATAGGCGACCTCTGGCCGGAGGTTCGGCTGTCCGCCTTGGAGGGTGCGCGGTAAGACCTCTTTCGGGGGTTTCTGGGTTTCAGGATCCACCTGTGCAGGATCGAAAACATCCGAGAATGTCTCGGCCGCCGACGGCGCCAAATCGGAAAGGTTGGGCGCGTGAAACGCCTCGGTATAGCTCGCACGCAGGGTCAGGCTTGAGTCGAAGGGTTGGTAGCGCACCGAAAACTTCGGCCTCTCTGCCGTGTCGGTGTCGCTGTAAAACTCGAAACGCTCGGCTATTTGGAATTCGAGGCTATAAGCTCCGGGAAACTTCCAGCTCGGACTCGTAATCGGGATGCGAAGTTCCCCGTAATAAGACCAGACATCGCGGGTACCGCGTGTGGCTTCCAGATCGACTGCGCCGATAGTGCTGAAAGTAGTGTTGAGAGAGTCCGGATGTTCGTTAACCGTTTCCTTCCGGTGCTCGGAGCCCAAAGCAAAAGAGAGCGGACCAGCTGGCAGCTTGAAGAGGTCGCCGTTGAGTGCGGCCGATTCGTCAGTCAGCGTTGCTACCCCCCTGTCGTGGAGCGTAATTAGCACGCGGTTAAGCGCGGCGGGCGTGTTTACGTCGCGCCCAAAAGGGTTGAACGCGGTCGCCGGGTTGGTATCCAGTAGCGCCTCACGCAACCCCGGCTTGCTCACGATGCCGCTAGCGAGACTGCCATGGTCGTTCGAGTTGTAACGGAAGCCAATCTCGTAATTCCAGGTTTTGAAATAGTCGCCGAATTCACCCAGAGTGCCTCGTAGACCCGCGTCGAACAGATAGTCGTCGGTCGAATCCTTAAATGTGCGGGGGCCAGGTGCGAGCTCGCGATAACGAACGCCCGTCGTTACGGGAGTTCCATCCGGCAGGAATGCGTCGGGCGTCGTAAATGGATTGAACGGATTGCTAAGCGGCACACTGATCCCCCCTGGACTCACCGCCGTGACACGGTCAGCCCGCTTGAACGGGTCCGGCGCGAACGGGACCGGAGCCAGGGTAGCGTCGAAAAACGTGCGAACGAATTTAAAATCGGCGAAGACCTCGAGATATTTGTCGCAAAGTTCGCGATTAAATGAGCCGTAAAAATATTGCCGGTCTGCGGGTGAAATCGCCGAGGTCAAGGCGGCAAAGTTGAAGGCGAAGTTTGGGTCACTGGGTGGCAAAGATCTTTGGCGAATATAATCTGGTGATGTTGCTGCGTTCGCGGCCGAGTGCGGAGTTGGCGTCAATAATCCCGGTCGCAGAATAAATGCGGTGCGGCGACCGGTAGCGGGATTAACAAAATCTACGCGCCCGGCGAAATTTGCGCTGCGAGTGTCAGCTCCCCCAAATCTGTCCAGATTTGCATTGCTGGAGATGTCACGGTCGCGGCTGAAGATCGCGGCGCGATCGTAATCCTCGGCAAAGATGACGATATCGGTTTTATCATCTCCAGTGCCCGCCAAAAGGTAGCCTTCGCGTTCGGCTGCATCATTGGACGCGCCCAGATTGGTATTGCCGTAACTGGCTTCCATCTCGAGCCCGCGGAACTTATGTTTTAGAAAAATATTAAATACGCCGCCGATAGCGTCCGATCCATAGATCGCCGAAGCGCCGTCTTTTAAAATGTCGATGTGATCGACGAGCGCGAACGGAATCAGGTTTAGGTCTACCGAGGCGCCCATGGCGAAACCAACAGGTGCAACGCGCTTCCCGTCTACCAGCACCAGGGTCTCTTTTGGAAAAAGACCGCGCAGGTTTACTTCGGTACGGCCATCGCCACCATTGGCGATGTTTTCATTTACCGCGAAACCAGTGATCGCCGGCAGTTTCTCGGTCAGGTCGGTGGGGGTGCGCACGCCTAGCTTCTGAATGTCTTCTGGGCGATACGTATCGACGGGGTTAGGGCCGACTTCTTCTGCCGTGGGAATATTAGAGCCGGTAACGATGACACGTTCGACTTCCGCCGTTGCGCCAGCCGGCTCGGGGGGCGGTTGGCCTATCGCGCCGGGAACCAGATCTTGCCCGGAAACATTTACCGCAGTTAACAGCCCAATGACGAAAGCAATGGCTGCTCGCCGCTGACTCATCGCTTGTTCGATCGGACCCGTCCTCATTGTGAGCCGTTGCGTAGCTCGCGTGAGTCTGGGTAATCAAACTCAGCGAAAGCAAGCTAAATCGAAGCTAACGAGATTTAATCGAGGCACCTCACCGCTGCCCAACTGCAGCAGATTCAGTCGAGTTTTATTGGCTCAGCTGCCTTCGCAATAATTTTTTCGAAACGCGGATCGTCGCGCAGATCATCCCACACTGGATTCAGTTTTAGATCGCCAGCGCTGGGACTTCCGGCAAGATTTGCAATCTGCCAAAGTTGATCGAGAGCCGCATCGCGTTCTCCCGACCACAGGTAAACGACCGCCAGCAAGGTAGCAATTTCGGAAGCCACTCTGGCATCTCGAGGCCTTGGCCAAAGTTCCACCGCATGTCGCCCTTCCTGAATCGCGTCTTCTTTCCGGCCAAGAGCAGCATCGATCTCAGCGATATAGGCGCGCGCTTTGCCTTCATATTCGGACAACTCCTCAAAATTCTTCGCTAACCATTCCTCAAACCCAGGACGCGCCGCTTCGAAATAAGAGCGCGCTTTTTCATTTTGACCTTGGGCGCGCGCGATTCTCCCGAGTATTTCGAAATTGTGCCCTCGGCCATAGCCATGCGCTGCACCTTTCGGAAGCACATTGCGCGCGAGTGCCACTTCTTCTGCCGATTGAACAATCTCCGCAGCTTTTTCGTACTGCCGTTCCATAATGAGTACGTTTGCTACTAACAAATTCAGGCCCTCTAGGCCGGCATTTCGGTTCGGATTCGCGTCAAGCGCCGCCATCGCTGCCTTTGTGTCGCCTCTTGCCAATGCGATCGCGCTCTTTGAGCGCCAGTACGGGCCGGTTAATTGCTGCGAAACGGAGCCAATCATCTTGTCGCACAATTTTTCGGCCTCGTTGTAACGGCGCAGGGTAATCCAGAGATCAATCAGGTTGCTCGCCGTCACCTGATCTCGGGGATCAAGCTCGTTTGCTTTCGCACGGTCTCGCAATGCCTTCGCCCACTGGCCACGCTGTTCCTCAATTTCTCCTCGAAGGCTGAAAACTTCGACCTCACCGGGTAGAGACCTGGCCGCGATGGCTAATTCTTTTTCAGCGCTTTCGCGATTCCGCTCCGCGCGATAAACATATTGGGCCAGCGCGAGATGAGCCTGCGGCGAATCCGGAGAAACGCGCAGAGCTGTGTCGACCGCCTCCTTCGCCTTGGGCAAACGCTCCTTGTTCCAATATTCGTGCGCATAAAGATCGAGTTGCGCTTCACTCAACAAACAATACGCCAGAGTGAACTTCGGATCGCGAGCAATGGCGGATTCCAGCAAAGTAACGGCATTGACCGTATTTGTTTGACCTACGGTGCTGATAACTCCGAACTCATAGACGAGAGCGCGTGCACGTAGATAAAGATCGTAGGCTTCCTGATCTTGCGTCGGTTTCTGTTCGATCGCCGCCTTTTCGTTGGGAGAGAGCGCGACTTTAAGCTGTCCTAGGATCGCTTCCGAGATTTCGCTTTGCATCGCGAAGACATCGGCAAGGTCGCGTTCGTATTTTTCACCCCACCGTTCTGCTTCGGTCCGCGTATCAATCAATTGTGCGCTCACGCGGATTTTCCCGTTAATTTTGCGAACCGTGCCTTCCAGAACATAGGCGACCTGCAGGACTTGCCCGATTTCGCGAGGACTTGTCGTGCTGCCGCGATATTGCGCAACGCTTCGCCGGCTGATAACTTTCAAGTCTGCTACTTTTGCCAGATCCGTCAGGATGTCGTCCTGAATACCGTCGGCAAAGTAAGTGTTTTCTTTGTTGTCCTCGAAATTTTCAAAAGGCAAAACGGCGATGCTTTTTTCCAGCAAACCGGCGGCGCCAGCCTTGTAGGCGGAAGCGAGGGCGACTCGGCGCTGCCAGATCCAGGTGCCGAGCCCAATCCCAAGCACAAGTAGCAAGGCTAACAAGAATGCGGCAGAAAAACGGCGCCGCTTTCTTCGCGCCTGCCGCGACAGCATCGCCGCCCGCTCCTGCTCAGCTCGCTTGACCTTGCCTGGCAATTCCGGATTACCGAATTCTGCTCCGTAGAGATTGGTGATAGCGACTCGCACCCCATGTTTCACTTCAACTTCACCCAGCTCTTGTAAATATGCTTTCCATTCGCTGTACTGCGTCAGATCATCTGCCACGCGTTTCGACAACAGGATATGCCCTGCGTCGCCGCAATCCATCACTCGCTGGGCAATGTTG
>Ga0193729_1000819_pt1 | contig 16162 bp, 19 predicted proteins | sample U1c2metaG_FD_143036 | JGI IMG/M metagenome (GOLD analysis project Ga0193729, IMG submission 143036) | Soil microbial communities from a riparian zone of the East river system, Colorado, United States - U1c2 | ecosystem: Environmental > Terrestrial > Soil > Riparian zone | place: USA: East River...
GTCCGTGTCGATCGGGTCACCGAGCACGTTGAAGATCCGTCCCAGCGTGGCCTTCCCGACCGGGACCGTGATCGGTGCGCCGGTGTCGATCACGTCGACGCCGCGAGGGATCCCGTCTGTCGAGTCCATGGCGACCGCGCGGACGCGGTCGTCGCCGAGATGCTGCTGAACCTCGGCGATCAGCTCGCCGTCCGGCCCGTCCTCGACCGGTACCGCAACCTTCAGTGCCGTGTTGATCTCCGGCAGCGTGTCCGTGAAGACTACGTCGATCACGACGCCCTTGATCTCAACCACCTTGCCGACGTTCTGCTGCTCAGGCATGCGTCTCCTCGAGGATCGGAACCGGGCGGCCTCGGAGGCGCCCCACCAGCGCCTTAAGTTTACCCAAGGCCCAATTGGGGCGGTTGGGGAGGCTTTCCGCGTCGTAGGCCTTCAGCATCGCCGACACACGTTCGGCATGGTCCAGGCTTCAGACGTAGGAGCTGATGAGCGAAGGAATCGGCACGAGACTCACAGTATCCGTCTCGCCGCAGGTGAAAGCGTTACGCGCGAAGCTCGGGCGCCGAAACGTTGCGGGTCAGACCGCTAGTTCTGAGGTCCAGGGTGCCGCGGAATCTGGCTCGCCTGAGTCTGGGCTCGGCGGAGGCGAAGCTGGTTGTTTGTCCGTTGGGCCTTCTGCAGCTGCATGGCTCTCAGGTCCAGGCTGTTGAACGCCGCCTCAGGAGGCGGTGACGCGTGGATCACAGCGCCGGAGTGGAGCGATGCGAACACGCCGCCGAAGACGATCATCACGACCGCGACGGCAGCGGCCGCCGGGAGGCGTAGGGACACGACACTCCTGCGTCGCGAAGGGACGGCCACCGGCCTGCTCAGCCGCTCCAACTGAGCACCGCGCAGTGCTGTGGCAAACCTCTTGGCATCGAGCTTGAACATCCGGCAGTCCTCGCAACGGTCGAGGTGCCCGCGGAGCAGGATCGACTCGAACTCCGAGAGCTCGCCGTCGATCTCGGCCGAGATCGAACTGCGCATCTGTTCACACTTTTGGGAGCGTCCTCGCACCATTACTCAGTGTGACGAAAACTCCGGTTGACGGTTAGGCAGTTTCCAGGAAGTTTTTGGAGCCCCTTTCATGATGGGGCCTCGTCGCCGGGGTGCGATGGTCGGTTCCTGGCAAGGACGCAGGGAGTGCCCGTATCAGCAGATACGGGCGCGACCGAGGACGCGGCCAGGGGCCGTCCAGCGCGGCCCGGCGGCTCAGTGCTTCATTGTGAAAGGAGCTCTTACGCACGTCTCCCAGCTGGTTAGAACAAGGCATGGCGGTTGTCCGACGCCGCGCCAAGGACGATGAGCACCACTCCCAGCACGACGAAGACCGCCGAGGAGTTGATCGATTCCTCCTGCTCGTCCCTGGTGGCCCACCGCAACCGGCGCTTGGCCGGGTTGTAGAGCATCCCTCCCGTGTCGACGTCTCCCTTCGGTCGAACCGGCCCGCGGTTCCCGAAGAAGAAGCCCGCCAGCAGCAGAAAGCTGCCGACCAGGTAGAACCCGAGCGCGATCGACGTAGGCAGGGACGCGCCGAAGAGCAGTCCCAGCACGATCGACACCAGGGTCGTTCCGACGCCGATCACGACCAGTAGCTTCGTGAACCGGCGGAGAGCCGGAAGGAGCATCTGCGGCCTAGGACACTGCCGACGGTTCGGCCGGCGGGCCGGCCGTTCCCGGCTTTCGGAACTCGTCCGCCGCGAGCGGCCAGCGCTCGAGCGGGTAGCGGCGGGTCCTCGACGTCGCAGTGTCCCTTCTGGAAACGCGGGCAGCGCGGATGGAAATTGCAGGCGTTCGGCGGGTTCAGGGGGCTCGGCACGTCGCCTTCGAGCACGATCGGCCGGCGGGCGCGGCCACGCGCCGGATCGGCGATCGGCACCGCGGAGAGGAGCGCGCCGGTGTAGGGATGCTTGGGCTGTTCGTACAGATCCACCTTCGGTGCGAGCTCGGCGATCTTGCCGAGGTACATCACCATCACCCGGTCCGAGATGTGCCGGACGACATTCAGGTCGTGGGCGATGAACACGTATGTGAGCCCGAAGTCCTGCTGCAGGTCTTCGAGCAAGTTGAGGATCTGCGCCTGCACGGAGACGTCGAGTGCCGAGACCGGCTCGTCGCAGACGATCAGCTTCGGGTTGATCGCGAGTGCGCGCGCAACGCCGATCCGCTGACGCTGGCCGCCGGAGAACTCGTGCGGGAACCGGTTGTAGTGCTCGGGGTTGAGGCCGACGACCTCGAGCAACTCCTGAACGCGTCGTTTCGTCTCCGTCGCGGTCCCCAGCTTGTGCACCTCGAGCGCCTCGGAGACGATCGCGCCAACACGCTTGCGCGGATTGAGTGAGGCGTACGGGTCCTGGAAGATCATCATCATCTCGCGCCTGATCGGCCGCATCGCCGGGCGGGAGAGGTTCGAGATGTCGCGGCCGTCGAAGACGATCTTGCCGTCGGTCACGTCCAGCAGCCGCATGATGCAGCGAGCCAGCGTCGACTTGCCGCAGCCGGACTCCCCCACGATCCCGAGGGTCTCCCCCGACTTGACGGAGAAGCTGACGCCGTCCACGGCTTTGACCGCCCCGATCTGCTTCTGAAAGATGATCCCGCGGGTGACGGGGAAGTGCTTCTTGACGTTCTCGACGACGAGCAGGTCTTCAGCCATCGGTCAGTGCCTCGTCACTTGCCTAGCCGGCCTGGGCCATTGTCGCTGCAAGCAGCTTCGCGGCCTCTCGATCCTTGGTCTCTTCGTCCAGATGGCAGGCCTGAAGATGCGACGGATCGTCGGAGATGCCGACGAGCGGGGGGTCGACTGTCTTGCACTTCTCGAAAACATACGGGCAGCGGGGGTGGAAGCGGCAGCCACTCGGCGGCCTGAGCAGCGAAGGCGGCTGGCCGGGGATCTGCACCAAGCGGTCGACGTCGGCGTCGAGTCGCGGGAGCGACCCGAGCAGTCCCCACGTATAGGGGTGATGAGGCCGGTTGAACAACTTTTCGACAGGAGCCTGCTCTGCGACCTGCGCCGCGTACATGACGAGAACGTCGTCCGCAGTCTCGGCGACGACTCCCAGGTCGTGCGTGATGATGATGATCGCGCTGCCGAACTCTTCCTGCAGCTTCTTCATCAGATTCACGATTTGCGCCTGCGTCGTCACGTCGAGCGCCGTCGTCGGCTCGTCGGCGATCAAGAGGTCGGGGTCGTTGACGAGCGCCATCGCGATCATCGCGCGCTGGCGCATTCCCCCGGAGAACTGGTGAGGGTAATCGTCCATGCGGCGGTCGGCGCGCGGAATTCCGACCGCCTTGAGCAACTCGACCGAACGGGCGCGCGCACCCTTTTTCGAAACGTCCTGGTGGAGCTGGACCGCCTCGACGAGCTGGGTCCCGATCGAGTGGACCGGGTTCAGCGACGTCATCGGGTCCTGAAAGATCATCGCGATGTCGTTGCCGCGGATCTCGCGCAGACGGCGCGAGCCGGCAGTGAGCAGGTTCTCCCCGTTGAACAGGGCCTCACCGCTGGTGATCGTGTTCTTCTTCGCGTTCAGGCCCATGATCGTCAGGCAGGTGACGCTCTTGCCGGATCCGGACTCACCGACGATCCCGAGTGTCTGGCCCTTCTCGACGCTGAAGTTGACGCCGTCGACAGCCTTGACGATGCCGTCGTCGGTCTGGAAGTAGGTCTTGAGGTCGTTGACTTCGAGGAGCACTAGCGCCCCCGCAATTGGAGAAGGTGCATTAACTGAGCCTGATTCTCGGATCGATCCAGGCGTACAGCAGGTCGATCAGCAGGTTGAAGACGATGATCGCGAACGTCGCGAAGACGACCACCCCCATCACGATCGGAAGATCGGTTTCGCCGATCGCGCGGAGCGCGAGCTTTCCCAGCCCGGGCAGGTTGTAGATCGTCTCTGTGAAGATCGCGCCGCCCAGCCCGATGCCGATGTCCATCCCGAGCATCGTCACGACCGGCAACAGTGCATTGCGAAGGACGTGCGACCGGAGGACGCGCGACTCGGGCGCGCCTTTCGCGCGGGCGGTACGCACGTAGTCCTCGTTCATCGCCTCCATCACGTTGGCGCGGATCATGCGGACGTAGAGCGCAGCAAATAGGACCGCGTACGTGAGCCACGGCAGGAACATGTGGTACGCCCACTGCACAGGGCCCCCGCAGTCGGTCGAGGGGTTGATGAAGTCGCAGTAATTCGAGATCGGGAACCAGCCGAGCTTGAACCCGAAGACGTAGGCGAAGATCAGCCCGATCCAGACAGGATGGGCCGAGATCCCGATCAGGACGAAGGTCATCGACGCCCTGTCTAAGAGCGATCGGGGCCGAAGGGCCGAGAGGATGCCGACCGGCAGCGCGATCAGCAGCCAGACGATCACTCCCCCGAAAACGAGCGAGGCGGTGACCGGAGCGGCACTCAGGATAAGCGTGGAAACAGGCGTCGCCCGCACGTACGAATGCCCAAGATCCCCCTGTGGGAGGACGAAGACAGGCACGCCGCCGACGCGGACCGGCACCGGCTTGATCAACCGCCACATGAACCTTCCGTACTGAACGTAGACGGGGCGGTCGAGCCCGAGGTAGTGGATCGCCCGCGCGCGCGTCGCCTGGCTCGAGCCCTGTCCAGCGACCTTCGAGGCGAGGTCGTTAGGAACGAGGAAGAAGATCACGTACGTCACGAGCGTGACCACGAAGAACAGGACGGCCGCCCAGAGTATTCGCCTGATCAGGTACCGAAGCATCCCACCGCCACCCTCGAACCGAGTTTATACGAGGCGAGGCGCCGGCCCTCTGTGGACCGGCGCCCCGCCGTTGAGCCGTCTTAGAGCGACGGGCTCCTTATTTGAGCGCCAGCTTCCCGAGATCGATCTCGTAGATGGGCGACTGGACGATCGACTTCGTATCGACGCGCGAAGAGAAGAACTCGCGGTCGTTGCGGTTGTCGATTCCAGCGATCGGTGCCCAGTTCTTCTGGATCGTGTTGTCGAGGTTGCCGTACGCGGAGTAGCGCGCAGAGCCCTTGAGCGCTGCGGCCTTGTTCATCAGCTTGTTGGCCGCCGCGTTGTTGAAGTAGGACGTGTTGTTGTTCTGCACGTCCTGGATCGTCTGACCCGACAGCAACTTGTTGATGTAGTCGTACGGATCCGGGAAGTCCGCGGACCAGCCGACGATCGCGAAGTCGTAGTCGTTCCCCTTCTTGCCGAGCGCCGTGAACAGACCGCTCTGGAAGGGCTTGTAGTCGATGTTGGTGTAGCCGATTGCGTTGAGCTGCGACGAAGCGAGCCGCTGGATCAGCGTCCCGGTCGTCGAGGCCGTGTACCAGTAGTTGATGTGACCCGTGTGGCCCTTCGAGAAGCTCTTTGCCTTCGTGATGTCCTGCTTGTTCGTCGGGTACACCGTGCACCTCTTGTACCCGGGGATCGCAGGCGTCAGCAGCGAGCACTGCGCATCACCGGCCCTTGGGCCACGGATCTTCACGAGCGACTTGCGGTTGATGCCCCACTCGACCGCCTTACGTGCGGCGAGGTTGGCAAACACGCCCTTCGTGGTGTTCATCGTGACGTAGTCGGAGACCGACGTGGAGAACACCTGAGCGCGACCCTTCGTCCCGTACTTCGCGAAGAGCTGGCCCCAAGCGGTCGGCGCAAGGCCGTCCGCCGGCCAGTCGAGCTGACCCTTCTCCGTCAGCAGGAGCGCCTGGTCCTGCTGGATGCCGATCGTGTAGTCGATCCCAGCCAGGTTGCCGGGCATCGGAGCTGCACCGAGCGGCTTGTAGAACTTGTTCAGCCGGATCTTGATCTGCCGGTCCGGCGTGTACCCGGCGACGTAGTAGCGACCACCTGACGCAAGCGAGCTCGGCGAGGTGATCGGCTTCAGGGCGAGGTTCAGCGGCTCCGCACCGGTCGGCGGAAGCGCGACCAGCGTCGGAAGCAGCGCGTTCGCCGACACCAGCTTGATGATGAAGGTGTACTTGCCCTGCGTTACGAGGCCTGAGACCGAGCCCTTACCCGTGGTGTTGTAGGCCAACGCGCCCTTGATGTTCACGGAAACCGGGTCGGTCAGGAACGACGCCAGCGGCGACCCGACCGCCGGATTCAGGACCCGGAGGAACGTGTGCTTGTAGTTCGCCGCGGTGATCGCCGTGCCGTTGCTGAACTTCATCCCGTGACGAAGATGGAAGGTGTACGTCCGTCCGTCTCTCGAGACGGTATAGCTCTGAGCACCCTCGTTGAGCAGCCGGTAACCGCGGCCGCCTATAGCGTGGGCGAAGTTCAGTAGAGGCCGAGCCGTCAGCCACTCGTACTGCCACTCTGGCACGTAATACGAGCGCTGCGGGTCGATGTTTTCGATGCCGGCGAACAGGCTGGCTTTGAGAATGCCGCCCTGCTTGGCAACCGAGCCCTGGGACGCGCTCTGCTTGTCAGCGCTCCCCGTGCTCGCAATGCCTGATGCCGCCAACATTGCCGCTCCCACTGCCAACATGGCAAGCGAAAGCGTCAGTCGCTTATACATAAGACTCCTTTCCGCTGTAACAAGGCCGGGACAATAATCCGGCCACAGAACCTCTGCACAACCTTTGTGACGTCTGTGGCCCGGTTTGGTTAGCGCGTTTCTAGCGCGTCGCTCGAGGATCGAAGGCGTCGCGCAGGCCGTCGCCGAGCAGGTTGAAGGAGAGCGTCGTCAGCAGGATCGCAAGCCCCGGCCAGACCATCAGCCAGGGCTGGGTCAGGTAGTACTGCGGCCCCGTCGCGAGCAGGTTGCCCCAGCTCGGAATGGCCGAGTTGATTCCCAGCCCGAGGAAGGAAAGCCCGGCCTCCAAAAGGATGTAGGTCGCGACCGTCAGGGTCGAGTAGACGATGATCGGCGCGATCAGGTGCGGGACGACGTGCGAGCGCATGATTCGCGTGTCGCTGGCACCGATCATGCGCGCGGCCTCGACGAACTCTTTCTCGCGCAGCGAGAGCACCTGCGCCCGCATGATCCTCGCCGGATAGAACCAGCCGAACAGGCTGAAGACGATCACCAGCGTGATCACTCCTGGAGCGAAAATTCCTAACGTGACGTGGTTCAGCTGCGGGCCGACCGTCGCGCTCAGGGCGATGATGAACAGCAGTGCCGGGAAAACCATCGTCAGCTCGATCACTCGCGAGATCGCCGTGTCGATCCAGCCACGGTAGTAACCGGCGATCGTGCCAAGGATGATCCCGATCACCATGACCCCGAGCGTCGAAAGGACGGCGACCTCGAGCGAGACCCGCGCTCCGTAGAGCAGGCGGAGGAACTCGTCGTTTCCCAGCTGCCCGTCGGCGCCGAGGATGTAGAGCTGGGTGCCGTGGGGATGACCTACGCAGCCCGTAGGCGGCACCGCGAAGCCCGAGCACGGTACGTGCGACAAGGGACCGACCGGCAATGCCGCGAGCCCGTGGCTGCCGGCGTCCAGGTTGACCTCGTTGGGCCCGTGGCCGAGGAAGTGCTTGGCGATCGGGCCGCCGACCGCGGCCGTCAAGATGAGCAAGATGATGAAGACGCCGCTGCCGATCGCGACCTTGTCGCGCCGGAAGCGCCTCCAGACCTGCTCCCAGTACCCGCGAGCGATAACCGCTTCGACTTCGCCGAGTTCCCCGTGTGACTCGGCCGCGACCGCAGACGCGAGACCGGCTTGCGAGCCGACGAGATCGCGCTCTTTCTGCTCGGTCGCCACAGACTTACTGAATATAGCTCAGGGATTAAGCCGCTACATGCGATTAGACGCCGTCAAGCCCGTCTGGTTAGCCCGTGAGCGCGTCGGCGCCTGCAACCACTTCGAGGATTTCTTGCGTGATTTCGGCCTGGCGGGCGCGGTTCATCGCCAGCGTCAGGCTCGCGATCAGGTCGCTGGCGTTACTCGAGGCATTGCGCATGGCGGTCGTTCGCGCCCCCTGCTCCGAAGCCGCGGACTCGAGCAGGGCTCGGTAGAGCTCGGTCTCGACGTAGACCGGGAGCAGCCGTTCGAGGATCTGCTCGGGCTCGGGCTCGTAGATGAAGTCGCCTCGTAGGGCGGCCTGCTCCGCGTCGTCCTCCCCGCCTCGAACCACCTGCTCCGGGATCGGCAGCAGATCCTGGACGGTGACGTGCTGGACGAGCGCGGACTGGAAGTGGTTGTAGATGACGACGACGCGGTCGACCTCTTCGTTCGCGTACAGCTCGGCGGCCCGCCGGGCAATCGCCTGAGCGTCGGCGTACTCCGGACGCTCGCTGAACCCCTGCCAGGCCTGAATCAGCTCGTAGCCGCGGAACGTCAGGCTCGAACGGCCGCGGCGGCCGGCGACGAGCCAGCTGACCTCGACGCCCTCGCCTCTTAGCTCGCGTTCGAGCGCAAACGCCCGTCGCAGGATCTGTGCGTTGAAGGCACCCGCAAGGCCTCGGTCGGCCGTGATCGGCAGCAGGGCGACGCGCTTCACGTCCTCCCGACGCTCGAGCAGCGGCAGCCGTACCGACCCGGCCGCCCGCGCAGTTACGCCCATCAGCTCGAGCATCCGGTCGGCGTAGGGCCGCACCGCCTCGATGCGGGCCTGCGCGCGCCGCAGCCGCGCCGACGCGACGAGCTCGAACGCCTTGGTGATCTTCTGCGTATTGCCGACGGAACGGATCCGCCGCTTCAGGTCCTGGACGGTGGCCACTTAACTGCCGGCGAGGGACTTCTCTTGCACCGCGAAGGTGTTCGCGAACTTCTCGATCTCCTTGCGAAGCTTCTCCGCCGACTCGTCACTGAGTGCCGTCTCCTCGCGGACGGCTTTGTAGATCGAGCCTTCGGTGCGGAGGTGCTCGCGCAGTTCGTCCTGAAAGCGCGGCACCTGGTCGGCCGGTATGTCGTCGAGGAAGCCGTCTGTACCGGCGAAGATCGCCGCAACCTCCTCCTCGAGGGCCCAGGGCTGGTACTGCGGCTGGTTCAACGTCGCGACCATCCGCTCGCCCCGCGCGAGCGTCTTCTGCGTGGCCTGGTCGAGCTCGGATCCGAACTGAGCGAAGGCCTCGAGCTCGCGGTACTGGGCGAGGTCGAGCTTGAGGCGGCCGGCAACCGAGCGCATCGCCTTCGTCTGCGCGTTGCCGCCGACCCGGGAGACCGAGATGCCGACGTTGATCGCCGGGCGAACGCCCGAGTAGAAGAGCTCCGACTCCAGGAAGATCTGTCCGTCGGTGATCGAGATCACGTTCGTCGGGATGTAGGCCGCGACGTCGCCGGCCTGGGTCTCGACTACCGGGAGCGCGGTCAGCGAGCCTCCGCCGAGCTCGTCCGACAGCTTCACGGCGCGCTCGAGCAAGCGTGAGTGCAGGTAGAAGACATCGCCGGGGTAGGCCTCGCGGCCCGGCGGCCGGCGGAGGAGCAGCGACATCTGCCGGTACGCGTCGGCGTGCTTCGAGAGGTCGTCGTACATGCAGAGCGCGTGCTTGCCCTGGTAGAGGAAGTACTCGCCCATCGCGCAGCCCGCATACGGGGCCATCCACTTGATCGGCGCGGCCTCGGCGGCTCCGGCCGTGACGATGGTCGTGTAGTCCATCGCGCCGGCGTCCTTCAGGCGCTCGTAGACCTGCGCAACGGTCGATTCCTTCTGCCCGATTGCCACGTAGACGCAGAAGATGTCCTGGTCGCGCTGGTTCAGGATCGTGTCGACGAGGATCGCGGTCTTGCCGGTTCCGCGGTCGCCGATGATCAGCTCGCGCTGGCCCCGGCCGATCGGGATCAACGCGTCGATCGCCTTCAGGCCGGTCTGGAGCGGCTCCTTCACGGGCTGGCGGTCGACGACGCCGGGCGCCTTAAATTCCATCGGCCGCGTTTCGGTGGTCTCGATCGGACCCTGTCCGTCGAGCGGCTGGCCGAGCGGGTTGACGATCCGGCCGATCAGCGCCTCGCCGACGGGGATGCTCGTTACGCGGCCCGTCCGCTTGACGACCTCGCCTTCCTTGACGTGCTCCCACTCGCCGAAGAGCGCAGTGCCGACGTTGTCCTCCTCGAGGTTGAGCGCGAGGCCGGTGACGCCGTGCTCGAACTCGAGCATCTCGAGCGAGACCGCGTTCTCGAGCCCGTAGACGCGCGCGATCCCGTCGCCGACCTCGAGCACGCTGCCGACCTCGGCGAGGTCGGTCTCCACGTCGTACTCCTCGATCCGTCGCTTGAGGATCGAGGTGATCTCTTCTGGCCGTAGCTTCAAAGCGTTATCTCCTTGTCGTTAGTTCTTGGCGAAGCCGGTCGAGCCGGCCCCGCACGCTCGAGTCGAGACGTAACGAGCCCGCCTGGAGGACGAGGCCGCCGATCAGATCGGGGTCGACCCGCTGGGTCGCCTCGACCTTGCGGCCCGAAGCCTTTTCGATCTGCGTGATCACGTCGCGCGCTTCCTGATCGGAGAGCTCGACGGCCGTGGTCAGTTCGACGTCGAGGATTCCTTCCTCCTGGGCAACCAGCCGGTCGAACTCGCGCGCGATCTCATCGATCTCGCCGGCGCGGTTCTTCTCGGCGAGCAGGAGCAGGAAGTTGCGGACGAGACCCTCGTCCCCGCCGAGCAGCTCCTCGAGTGCCGAGGCCTTGATGGTCTTGTCGAGCTGCGGGTTCCGCAGGAGCTCGCGCAGCTCGGGGACCTGGCGCTGCGCCTCGACGAAGTCGCCCAGCTCCTCGCGCACGGCGTCGAGCCGGTCTCTTTCCTTTGCGGCCTCATAGAGGGCGCGCGCGTACGTACGCTGGGCCGACGCCATTAGTGGCCCTCCACTAGTGGCCCTGCCGGCGATAGTCAGGGTATTTCTGGCGGCACCCGGGCCCGCCATGCGGCGTCCTCGGTCGCGCCAATATGTCGTCATATTGACGCTCCCTGCGTCCTTGCCTGGCGACCCCGGTCACTCGCCAGAAACACGAGACCATCACCGGCAGGGCCACTAGTCGTTCCGCTCCAGGACGCTGAAGTCGAGCTCGCCGATTGCCTCGTCGATCAGGCGGCGCTGATCCTTGTCGTCGAGCGACTTGCGCGTCACCTTCTCGGCGGCGACGAGACTGAGCTCGGCGACCTCGGACCTGATCGCTTCGAGCGCACGCCGCGTCTCTGCCTCGATCTGCCGTTTGGTCTCCTCGAGGCGCCGCTGCCGATCGACCTCGGTCTCTTCCTTGACCCGCTCCTGCATTCCCTTCGCGACCTGACGGGCCTCGGAGAGGATCTCCTCGGCCTCGGTGCGCGCCTGGCCGATCAGCTTGCGGTGCTCTTCGAGCAGCGTGCGCGCCTCGTCGCGAGCCTCGTCGGCCTCGTCGAGCGCGCGGCGGATTCGCTCGCGCCGCTCGTCGATCAGCTTCTGGATCGGGCCGAAGGCGTACCTCTTCAGTACGAAGAGAGAGATCAGGAAGCAGACGATCGTCCAGATCATCAGCCCGGGCGTGACCTGGATCAGCGGGTTCGAGCCGAGCAACATCAGTGGTCCTCCTGGGCCGCCACTAAACGAGGACGTACGCCAGGATCGAGCCGAGCAGGCCGTAGAACACGACGGCCTCGGTCAGGGCGAAGCCGAGCCACTGGATCCCCTGGAGCTCACCGCGGAGCTCCGGCTGGCGCGCGACCGACTGGATCATCGAGCCGAAGATGTTGCCGATGCCGACGCCCGCGCCGAGCGCGCCGAGGCCCACGCCGAGGGCCAGGCCGATCGCCTTGCCGGCTTTTGTGACATCCCCTGTGGTCGCAGCGACAAGAAGAGTGCTCATGGTCCTCCTAGTGTTGGGGCTCGATCGCCGAGCCGATGTAGATGGCTGACAGGGCCGCGAAGATGAACGCCTGGATCCCGACGACGATGATGACTTCGAACAAGTAGAACAGCACGGCGACGGGGATGACGAGTACGGCGAGGTAGACGGACTGGAGGATGAAGAGAAGGCCGATGAAGGTCAGGATCAGGATGTGCCCCGCGAGCATGTTGGCGAAGAGTCGGACGGAGAGCGAAATCAGGCGCATGAATTGGCCGAGAACCTCGAGCGGCACGATCAGAGCGAGCAGCGGCTTCGGCGCGTCGGGGATCCAGCTCTTGAAGTAGCGCACGGGCCCGTTCCAGCGAATGCCCTCGAAGTGGGTGAAGACGAAGGTCAGGAGTGCGAGCGCGAGCGTGACCGAAAGCGAGGAAGTCGCCGCGTAGATGCCCCAGACCGGCACGCCGTGCCAGGTCTCCCCGGTCAGGGGGAGCGGGATGAAGCCGATCAGGTTCACCACCAAGATGAAGAGCAGCAGCGTGGCGACGTAGGGGAACCACAGCCCGATCGCCTTCGAGGGCAGGCCCTGCTCGGCGATCTGTGTCTGCGCAATCTCGTAGAGGGCCTCGCCGATCGTCTGGCGGCGATCGGGCAGCAGCGCAAGCCGCGACCGCATCAGGAAGAGCCCGAGCAGGATCGTCAGCACGGTGCCGATCAGCAGGTACGCGACCGCCTTCGTGATCGACAGGTTCAGAGGGCCGAGGTGGATCGGGATCCACTCGTGCTGCTCGAACTCGGTCGTCGGATCGAACGTCCCTCGCGCAAAAGCCGGCGCAGGAATGCTCAGCGCGAGGAGCGTCGCAATCGCGAGCGCGCGCCTCATGCCTTCGGCTCCTGGACGTAGTAGCTGGCGATCGAGACCGAGAGCTCCGCGGTGTAGGCGAGTCCGTAGAGGAGCGCAGCTGCGAGCCCGACCGTGCGATTCGAGGCCGCAACGGCCACGAGCACGACCAGCACTGCCAGGAGCCTCCCCATCATTCCGAACGCCAGCACGCTTGAGGCCGCGAGGTTATCCGCGGAGGGGCGAACGCGCGACAGCAGCAGGCCGAGGCCCTGAACCCCGAGCCAGACAATTGCCGCGATGGCCCACCCGGCGAACGGCCAGTCGGCAAGGAGGAAAACGGGCAGAGCGAGGGCGATTACCCCTGCCCCCGCGGCCACGGGAAGTAGCCGGCCGGGAACGGGCCGCGGCGCTCCGAGCGTGGTCGTTCTCACGAAAGCGCCTCGCGATAACGGAAATAGACCGCGACGATTCCCGCCGGGACTCCAACGACGGCGCCGCCGAGAATGCCGTAGCCGACCGAGCCGGCGACCCAGCCGACGAGGGCTCCGGCGCCGACCGAAGCCGCGGTGGTCGCGGCGAGGAGCATGCCTGCTCCCGCCGGCTGAAACGTCGGGCGGGAACTGGGCTCCACGGGGCGAGCATAGCAGAGCTTGTGACACCCACATCTTGGCTTTTCTCCATAAAAACAGCCCTTTTTCGTGGGACTTTGTTCACGCGATATCTTTGCATCCATGCCCGACTTTCACGTCGAGACGATCGGCAGCGGACCGCGTGTCATCCTTGTGCACGGAAGCGTCGGCAACGGCAGCGCGACGTGGGAATCGGTCAGGCCGCTCGCCAACCGCTACACGCTGGTCATTCTCGATCGGCCGGGCTATCCGCCGAACCCGCCCCTGGACAGTGCTGACTTCGAGCAGCAGGCGATACAGATAGCGGCGCTCGTGCAGCCGGGCGATCATCTCGTCGGTCACTCGTATGGAGGCGTAATCTCACTGCTGGCAGCGGCGCAGACGGATGGGTTGCGCTCGCTGACCGTGAACGAGCCCCCGGCGTTCGGCGTGGCGCGGGGTGATCCGCACGTCGAGGAGTTCCTCGCGAAGATGGAGCACGCCCCCGCCGATGCGCGCGAATACCTGGCGTACTTTCTCCCGCTCGTGGGCAGCTCGCTGAAGGTTGCCGACCCCTTGCCGCCGGCGCTGGAAGCGGGTGCGCGGGCGGCGATGGTCGAGCGTCCGCCGCACGAGGCGAGGATTCCGCTCGACGAGCTCGCGCAGGCGCCGTTTCCGAAGCTCGTCGTCACGGGAGGACACAACCCGGTCTTCGACGCCGTCGCCGACGTCCTCGAGCAACGACTCGGCGCGCAACGGGCCGTGGTGCCCGGCGCCGGTCACAGCATTCCTCGCGCGCCGGGCTACAACGAGACCCTCGTCCGCTTCCTCGACTCCGCGTGATTCAGCTCCCGTTCGAGACCGAGCGTCTGATGATCCGGCCCTTCGAGCCCGACCGCGACGCGGAACCGCTGCATGAACTCTGGGGCGACGCCGAGGCGATGCAGTTCATCCCGGGCGGCGCGAAGCGGACGGTCGGCGAGACGCGCAGCCGCCTGGCGGCGCTTCGTGGTCGCGCCGCTGAGGGCTGGGGCTTCTGGGCCGTGGAGGAACTCCAGGGCGGTCGTCCCGTCGGTGGCGTCGGCCTCTATCCGCTGAACTGGGAAGGGCCTGAGATCGAGCTCGCCTATCACGTCGTTCCGTCCGCCTGGAACCGCGGCTACGCGAGCGAAGCGGCGGCCGCGTTGCTCGCGGCAGCCTGGGAGACCGGCCTCGACCACGTCGTCGCCGTCGCGATGCCCGGGAACGCAGCCTCGCGCCGGGTGATGGAGAAGCTCGGCATGAGCCTCGAGGGCTCGACGCGGTATCGCGAGTTCGATGTCGTCCGCTACTCGATCGAGCGCCCCGAGTAATGGCCAGGGTCTGGGTCGATCTGACGAATCCGGCGCACGTCGTCGTCCTGCGGCCGCTCGTCGAGCTGCTCGAGGCAGGCGGGCACGAGGTCACCCTGACCGCGCGGCCACTCTCGCACACCACCGAGTTGCTCGACGACTGGGGCCATCCGTACACGGCGATCGGACACCACGGCGGCGCTGGACGGGTCGGCAAGGCGCTCGCCGGGACCTCGAGGACGGCTCAGGCCTTCAGGTTCGCGCGCGGCAAGCGCTTCGACTACGGCCTCGCTCACGGCTCGACCGACCTGCCACCCGTCGGACGACTGCTCGGGATCGCGAACACCACGATGTTCGACTACGAATGGGCGCGCCTCCAGCACGAGCTCAACTGCCGCCTGGCGACCCGCGTCCTTATCCCCGACGCGATCCCGGCCGAGCGCGTCGAGCGCTACGGGGCACGGCCGCCGAAGCTGGTTCGCTATCCAGGGCTAAAGGAGGAGTACTACCTCGCGGGGTTCGAGCCGGACGAGTCGGTGCCCGCGGAGCTCGGCGTCGATCGCGAGCGCATCCTGGCGGTCGTCCGTACCGCACCGTCGTACGCGCTCTATCTCGGTGGCTCCGAGAACGAGCTGCTGCCGCGTGTGCTGCGGCGACTGGTCGACGAGGGGGCGCAGGTCGTTGTCCTCGCCCGCACCAACGAGCAGCGCCAGAGGCTGCGCGAGCTCGATGCGGGCTTGATCGTCCCGGAGCGCGCCGTGGACGGCCGCAGCCTTGCTGCACTGGCCGATCTCGTCGTCTCGGCCGGCGGGACGATGATCCGCGAAGCCGCCGTCCTGGGAACGCCGGTCTGGTCGATCTTCGAGGGACGTCCCGGCGCGGTGGACGAGCAACTCGCGCGTGAGGGCCGGATCCGATTTCTGCGCGACCCGGCCGAGCTCGTCGTCGCAAAGGCGACCGAGCGCCGGCCGCTGGGCGGGCGAGATCCGGCCGACCTGCTGAGGCTCGCGGTACCGCTTTAGAACTAACGGCGGCTGCTCGCGCTCAGCGCGCGCTCAACGGCCTCTTCGCGCTCAGGCTCGTCCGGAAGCTTGCCGCGCCGAAGCAGCTGCAGGTGACGCGACTTGAGGATCTCGAGCGAATAGACCATCCAAACCGACGCAGCGAGCACGACGATCCCCACGCCGAGCGCGATCAGCGTGTTGTCGAGCTGCCAGTGACCCAGCGGGCGCGGCGGCTCGAAGCGGAGCAGCAACGCATAAGCGGAGAGCAGGAGCGCCCACAGATGCAGGTACGCGGCCGTCCGCCGCTGCGAGTAGCCGATCCGCATGAAGCGGTGGTAGAAGTGATTCTGGTCGGGAGCGAAGGGCGAGCGTTTGTACTTGAGGCGCTTCGCGATCACGAACGACGTGTCGAGGATCGGCACGGCGAGAACGAGGAGAGGTCCGGCGAGCGCGATCGTCGCCGCCGTCTTCAAGACGCCCTGGACGGCCACGCAGGCGAGCAGGAACCCGAGCGCCAGAGCGCCGGTGTCGCCCATGAAGACCTTCGCCGGGTGGTAGTTGTGGCGCAGGAACGCCAGCGTCGCGCCGCAGATGATCGCAGCGAGGGCCGCCGCGTCGAAGCGGTGGAACGAGGCTGCGAGGA
>Ga0193729_1000820_pt1 | contig 16156 bp, 12 predicted proteins | sample U1c2metaG_FD_143036 | JGI IMG/M metagenome (GOLD analysis project Ga0193729, IMG submission 143036) | Soil microbial communities from a riparian zone of the East river system, Colorado, United States - U1c2 | ecosystem: Environmental > Terrestrial > Soil > Riparian zone | place: USA: East River...
CTGTGTGCATGGTCTTGTGGTCTGTCGTCTTGTGGTCCCGTAGTCGGTGGTCAGTAGTCGGAGGGCCATGGCGAATATCTCCCTTTGTTTGAGAAAAAGAAGTGACGGAGGTGGCCGGTTTCTGATTCAATTGCGTTTATCGCGATCTGATGAACGGGGGCCGAATCACCAGCGAGGAAAGGTCGACCATCAGCATGTACATCGGCCTCATCATGGTGGCCGTACTCGGCGCCGGCGGGATCTACTTCTTTTTTCTCGCGCGGGAAAGAACAAAGGAGGTCACAGGTTTCGATCCGAACCGGCCCCTGCCGAGCGACGCCATTTTGAGAAAGCGGTTAAAGCCGGACCAGTATTTTGTCGTGCGGGAAGCGGGCACAGAGACCGCCTTCCAAAACGCGTTCTGGAACAACGAGCGCACCGGCATCTACGTCGATGTCATTACCGGCGAACCACTCTTCACGTCGCTCGACAAATTTGATGGCGCCACCGGCCGCCCCACGTTTACCAAACCGATCTCAAAAGATCTCCTCGTCGAGAAACCGGACACTTCGCACGACATGCAGCGCACCGAGGTGTGCGCCAAACGAAGCAATGCCCACCTCGGCCATCTCTTTTCCGACCCGACGTCGCCGACCGGACAACGCTACGCCGTCAACTCGGCCGCCTTCCATTTCATTCCAGTGGAACGAATGAAAGAGGAAGGTTATGGAGCGTTCCGGCCGCTCTTGGAGAAAAAGTAGCGTGCGAAGTGCGCACTGTCTCATTAGCAGGCTTGGAGGTCTTTTTTTCCGCTTCAACGCTTGTATTCGGTCGATTCCCATCTCCCTCACCGCTACCGTCGCGGCTTTTCCGGCCATGCCGCTCACCCCAGTCGCTCCATTCAACGATGTAACGGTGTAACGGTGTAACGCTTCAACGCTTCAACGCTGTGACGATCTCCAATTCCATGGTTCGCAAGCGCACGCGACGCGACTTCCTTTCCCTTGCCGGCAAAACGCTCGGTCTGGCCGCGCTTTCTTCGGCAACGGTTGCCTCGTTACTGAAAAGTGTCGAAGCAGCGACGAAGACCGTGGCGCATCTGACCCCGGAGGAGGCAGCCATGGACGAAGACTACTGGGCCATCATTCAAAACTCTTTCACCGTCACGCGTGGCATCATCAATCTGAACAATGGCGGCGTTTCGCCCAGCCCGCGGATCGTGACCGAAGCCTTGGTGCGTTACCTCTGGCAACAGGAAGACGCCACCGCCTATACCATGTGGCAAATCCTCGAGCCACAATCGGAAACGATTCGAACCGGCCTGGCGGAACTTTTCGGCTGCGATCGCGAAGAGATCGCGATCACTCGCAATGCTTCCGAGTCACTCGAGACACTTTTGATGGGCATGGACCTCAAGCCGGGCGATGAAATTCTCACCACTACCCAGGATTATCCGCGCATGCTTACCACGCTCCGTCAGCGGGAGAAGCGAGAAGGCCTGAAGCTTAAGCTGATTCAGATTCCCATTCCGCCCAAGAACCTCGATGAGATTAGCTCGGCATTTGAAAAAGGAATTACCAGTCGAACGCGCCTGATTCTGATTTCGCATCAGATCAACATCACGGGACAGATCACTCCGGTGAAGGCTGTCTGCGCCATCGCCCGCGCCAAAGGAATTAAGACAATTGTGGACGGCGCCCATTCCTTCGCGCAGTTCGATTTCAAACAGAAGGACGTGGGTTGCGATTACTTCGGCACCAGCCTGCATAAGTGGTTGTACGCTCCCAAAGGTACGGGCATGCTTTACGTCAAACGCGATAAGATCGAAAAGATCTGGCCGTTGATGGCCGCGGAATCCAAGCAAGCATCGGACATCCGCAAGTTCGAAGAGATCGGCACGCACTCGGCTGCGCCAAAGCTGGCGATTGGCGAGTCGCTCCTGTTTCACAACGGGATCGGCGGCAAACGCAAAGAAGCGCGATTGCGTTACCTGTCACGTTACTGGATGAACCGGCTCAAAGATGTGCCCAAGGTTCGCTTCAACACTTCGTTCGATCCGAACCAATCGTGCGCCATCGCGAACGTTCACATCGAAGGGATAAATCCCGACGCCGTTGTTAAGTATCTGTTCGACAAACATCACATCTTCACCACGCCCATCGTTCACGAAGAGTTTCAGGGCATTCGTATCACGCCCAACGTCTACACCACGCTCAGCGAACTGGATCGTTTTTGCGAACAGATGGAAACGATCGCGCGCCACGGATTGCCGTCGTAGCCCTCGAGGCTTCTTGCCTGCCGCGCCACGCCGTAGATTAACGAAGGCGGGTCGCGCCGGCTCGTCACGTCGAAGCCTTAGGCGAAGATGGAAGCGTGGCGTAGGCGGATCGTCTTTAAGCCGGACCTGGATTCGCTAGGAGTGAAGAATGAGACGGGGAGGCCGCGAGGCCGACGAGCTGGGAAGTGACGAGTCAAGATGTCGAGGCTAAATTTGTCGCGCTAACGGAAGACGCGAAATGTTAAATGTTTAGACGCGACCCCATTTTCCTCCCCCATTTCATGCAGACCTACCCTTTGGCACTGAATATCATCAGCGCTTGCTGGATATTATTTGCTGTCATCTGGTTATTGGCGGCTTTCTGGACCAAGCGGTCTGTCTATCAGGAAAGCAGGTTGCAACGAATGCGTTACGTCATACCAATACTCGTCGGCGGTTTTTTGCTGGCGAAAGGCCATCGGCTGTCTGATCCGCTCAACCATCGCGTCATTCCACACGTTGAGGCACTGGCATGGACCGGCGTCGTCTTATGCGTCGCCGGCTTAGCGTTTTGTATCTGGGCAAGGTTCACGCTCGGGCGCAATTGGAGCGGTGCGGTCACATTAAAAGGAGGACACGAGCTGATTGTGCACGGGCCCTATGCGTTGGTGCGTCATCCAATTTATACTGGGCTACTGACCATGTTTGTTGCGACTGTCATCGTGCTGGGGCATGTCGCCGGAATTGTCGCTGCGCCGTTCGTATTCGTAAGCATCTGGATAAAATTGCGCCACGAAGAAAAGCTCATGCTCAAGCAGTTCCCGAAGGAGTATGCGGCTTATCAGCAGCGCGTGAAGCGCATCATTCCGTTCATCCTTTAAAACTTCTGGAGGTCTTCGATGATCTCGGCGGCGATGATGTGGGGGTCGGTTTCTGATTTGAAACCCCGTCGCTGCCTACGCTCCCTCGCTGCTGCCCTCGCAGCTTTACCTTCTATGTCGCTCATCCCATTTGCTCCATTCACATGTCAGCTTTTTCTTAACAATGTGAAAAATGAAGATTAGACCCCACGTCTCTCAAGCACGAAGCGGTGGTAATCTTAGAAGATGCGGCCGTGCGGTAGATGTGCTCCTCCATGTTGGTGGCCGGTGCACAGGTCGGCATTCGGCACTGGGATCACCGACCCCAGGAATTGCGGCTGCCTCCGGACGTTTAGTGCCTGCTCCAGAGCATAGCCGAACCCGATCAGTTGCGGCTCATGCAGGAAGGTGCTGTAGATGAGCATGCCAGCCGGCCTCCCGTTATCGCGAATGCCTACGGGAAGCGATAGGTTTGGATAACCGGCTACCGCCGGCCCGGTCGAGTTCGTCAGGTGTGGCGCGACAATGGCATCGAGATTTTGGGCAGCGAGTGCATTATTAATTCCCGAGCGCGCTGTATTTCGGGCGTGTGTTCGCGCGGCCACGTAAATGGGATTCGTGGGATAACCGCTGGTCTGTTCTGAGAGTTCGAAGATCTCCTGACCATAGTAAGGCATCTCTTGCTGACAATGCGAAAGGTTGAAGGCAATCAAATCAGCCAGCGTTTGCCTGTCTGTGTGCGTGACCGTTGCGAGGTAATCCGCGATTTGCGCCTTGAATTCATACAGCAGTGCCGTGGTCTCATCATTAGTGTAGGCGAACACGTCGCCTGTATCTGTATCCACAACAGTGGCGCCGAGGCTTTCCATCACAGCCAGTGCATTCTCCGCAAACGCGACCGTCAGTTCGTCGCCCGGAATGCCGCTACCGTAGTAGGAGTAATCGAAAAAGCGAACGTCGCGCCCGATCCGCGCCCCATTGAGTGCGCCCGGTTGGAGAAACTGCGTGTACTCGCTCGGCAGCTGGTGTCCGAGCACTTCGCCAAACGGCGACTGCAACGCGCCCAGCAGGATTGCAACGTCGGTGACGCTGCGCGCTATTGGACCGGCGGTGTCCTGTTGATGGGCGATTGGAATAATTCCGTCTTGCGAAACAAGGCCGAGAGTTGGTTTGAACCCGACAACGTTCTCAACTGCGGACGGTCCTGTGATTGACCCGTCTGTCTCCGTGCCGACCGCCGCCGCACACAGATTCGCAGCAGCACCGTTAGCGGAGCCAGAACTCGATCCCCAAGATGTATAGCTCAAGTCGTACGCGTTGATTGTGTTTCCGCCCCGCGCGCTCCAGCCAACGGCGAGCGGAAAGCAAGGAATAAAGCTGCGGAAGTTTGCCCATTCGCCCAGATTCGCTTTGCCAAGAATCACCGCGCCAGCTGCGCGTAACCGCTGAATGATCACCGAGTCTGCTGGCACGTGATTGCCGTAGATCGCGAGCGATCCTGCCGTTGTCTGCATCTGGTCGTCAGTCGCAATGTTGTCTTTCACAAGAAGCGGGATTCCATGAAGCGGACCACGAACATGTCCGTGGCGGCGCTCGCTATCCAGACCCGCAGCGATGGCGACTGCATTCGGATTTACTTCGATGACCGAGTGCAAGAGGGGATTAAGGGACTGGATGCGATGAATGTAACCCAACGTCAGGTCACGGCTCGTGAGTTGGCCTGAAGCCATGGCGGCTTGAAGCTGAGGGATTGTCAATTCAACAAAATCAAAATTCGTCGCCGATGCGGTTGACCGTAATAAGGACACGAGGCCGCCAGTTAGCAGCGCAGCGCTACCGCCAGCAGCGGCGCCGATAAATTTTCGACGCGTTATTTCGTGGTCGAGGTCAGGACAGTCAGAGTCGTGCTTGTTCATGTTGTTTCTCCAGGTGTGCTGTTTCGCGAATGAACAGCGGTGAGCTTATAATTTGGCGACCTGTATCGGAAGAAATCCGGTCGGGTCGGTTTCGAGTGTGGGGTGGGTCGTGTTCGCGCGGTCAACTCCATAGCCCTGCCACGTAATCGTTCTGAAAATGTCCGACTTTGCAAGCAAAATCTTTCGAGCAGTCGTCATTTACCTATGAAAATGAAATGACGACCCTAACGCGATTCGAAAACGCTTCCAACATTTCGCAAAGCCGCGCGATTTTGATGAAAAGTTGCGGCAATCAGCGCGTTAACCGCATCTGCTGATAATCGACGCTTTGCACGATTCGCGCAGAATTACGCAGTCCCACTGTCCGAATTTGTCCGAAATTTACTCCGCGCGTGGCGTAAGCGAAGGACGTACCTGCTTAAATGGTGGTCTGGACGGTTTCGTTCAGGCTTTGACCTGAGGCGCAATTCGTTGCGACCTGCACTTCAAACATCTTACGGTTGAACACATCTATTACCCGATTGCCCAGAGCAGCGGGAAAGTCCTTCAGTTGCTCAGGGCTTTAAAGGCTCGTGGAGGGGATCGAAAGGCTGCTCAGATGAACGCAATCGCTCCTTGGCTTCGCGGTATTGACGCTTCAATTCTTCCGAGCCAAGCAATTCTTCCCCGTCCACAGGTTCGGAATCGGTGGCTTTCTCCACCTGCCGCAGAGCGTCTTGGTTGGCGTCCTTATCTTCCACGCCTCAAATTATAGGGCATCACGGCGCTTTGCGCCATTTACAATTTCAGCAGCCTGCGTTCGCAGCGCTGAAGCGCTAGGCGCAAACCGCACATGTCCATCCGGCAAATACTGAAAGTTCCAGCCTTCGTACTCGGCGATCTGTTCTATTCCAATCTTCTCCTGCATGGCGGAAACGTCAGAGCATAGTAAGGACAATTCTTCGCAGCCAACGCGGCCCTCGCCGAACTGCCGAATCTCTGATCGTATCTTTTCAACCTGGGTAATAACTTCCGGTTTGGAGTAGGTCGCCATGCTAGGCAAGGGCAGCACATAATGAGCCATTTCGTTATCTGAAAAACCATACTCAAAGCCTACCAACACCACGCGAGTTTATATGACATATAGTTTGTCTACTGTTATTTGCTGACCGGTACAAATTCGCGGCACAGTAAGCAAAGCTCTTAGTGTCAATCAAATAGCGCACGGCTCGCGCGCAGATCGACATCTACCATTTCGACCTGGTTTCGGGGGGTAAGGTTCCTCCCGCAAGTAGCGGCATTTTCTGCTGATTGGAACGGGCCATGCTTCCCCATTGGGGCGAGAACTTCTGCCCCCTTTGCAAAGAAAAGCGAAAACTGTACTGGCAACGGCACTGCTCGGCGTCGCCTGGGTAGGCTCGATTCTTTTTGGCGTGCGTGCGTTGCTAAACTACGAGAGCTCGCCTGGCCGGGTGGGTTCTGTGCCTAACTCATGGCCCGCGGACTCCGCCATCCATCTCGCTGATGACCGTCCCACATTGATAATGCTGGCGCATCCGCAATGCCCGTGCACGCGCGCGAGCATGAACGAGTTGGCGGAGGTCATGGCACGCGTCAGAAGCAAGGTTCAGGCCTACGTCTTGTTTTACACGCCAGAGGGATCTGGTGCCGATTGGCAAAACACCAGTTTGCGGCAATCCGCCGCGCAGATTCCGGGAGTGACGGTGCTCTCCGATGTAGATGGTGCGGAGGCGCGCCGGTTCGGCGCAGAAACTTCGGGACATACATTTCTTTTCGATCCATCGGGGCGTTTGCTTTTCAACGGCGGCATCACGCAATCACGCGGCCATTCCGGCGATAGCGTTGGAGAAAACGCAATCATCTCGCTCGGCAACAATCACGGTAGCGATCGCTCCAAGACATGGGTGTTCGGCTGCCCGCTTACTGATCGCCGGCAAGCAGGAATGGGGCCTCCATGTTTGAAATAGCAAAAAAAGCGGCAGCGGTGAGAGAAGCCCTTGGCGCGGCGGCCGGGTTGAGCAAACTGGATTTATCGGCCGCGCGCGCGGACGCTCTCTTTCGACAACAGCAGCAGGAGATTTATCGCAACACGGATCAGCTGTTTGCGAAACTGATGTGGGTCCAATGGTTGGCCGCGATCGGCATGGCGATCGTCATCTCTCCATATACGTGGGCCGGCCAATCGAGCGCGATTCACATTCACGTTTGGGCTGCAATTTTCCTGGGCGGCGCGATCAGCCTCTTTCCGATCTGGATGACGCGCGCATGGCCCGGCGCCGCCCCAACGCGACACGTTATCGCGGTGGCGCAGATGCTGATGTCGGCTTTGCTCATCAGTGTAACCGGCGGACGAATCGAAACACACTTCCACGTCTTTGGCTCGTTGGTCATTCTCTCGTTCTATCGTGATTGGCGGGTGCTCATTCCCGCGACCATCGTTGTCGGGCTGGATCATTTCATTCGTGGCGTTTATTGGCCATACTCGGTGTACGGCGTCCTCAACGCCAGTCCGTGGCGATCAATCGAGCATGCCGGCTGGGTCGTGTTCGAAGATTTGTTTTTGGTGATCTCATGTTTTCGCAGCATTCGTGAGATGCGTTCGATCGCTAGCCGGACCGCCGCGCTGGAGGCAAGCGAACGAAATTTTCGGCAAATCTTTGAGGAGGCGCCGATTGGAATGGCGGTGGTCGGACTCGATGAACGCTTTGTACAGGTGAACACTGCGCTCTGCCAAATGGTGGATTACTCCGAGCAAGAGCTAAGGGCCCAAACTCCATTAGATATCACCTATTCCGAGGATCTCGAGCTGAGTAAACAGCTGGCGGGAGCAATGCTCCACGGCACGGGGCGCAGTTGCGTTGAAAAACGTTATGTCACGAGGAATGGCGAAGTGGTCTGGACAACACGGACAGGCTGTATCATTCGAGACGAAGCCGGCAATCCACAGCATTATCTCATAATGGTGGAAGATATTTCCGAGCGGAAGCGAACCGAAGAAGCATTGCGCAAAAGTAAGCGCGACCTCGAAACCGCTCTCCATGCTAATCAACTCATCATGGACAATTCGCAGGACGTAATTTGTACAATAGATGAAGCGGGCCGATTCGTGACGGTCAATGCGGCATGCGAACAGCTTTGGGGTTACACGGCGGCTGAGCTAGCGGGGCGTGATTATATCGATTTCGTTCATCCGGAAGATCGGCCGAAAAGTAAACAGGCGGAGGCAGAGATAAAGACCGCTGAGAAAGTCACTGACTTCATTAGTCGCTGCGTCCGCAAAGATGGCACGTTGGTGGACGTGCTGTGGTCCGCGTCTTGGTCGGAGACCGATAAGATGCATTTCTGCGTAGCGCACGACGTGACCCAGCGTGCCCTAATGGAGAAAGCGCTGCGCGAAGCGAAAGAAGAAGCGGAGCGCGCAAACAAAGCGAAAAGCGAATTTCTCTCCCGCATGAGTCATGAACTGCGCACTCCGCTCAATGCCATTCTGGGATTCGGTCAATTGTTGGAACGACAAACTCCGACGGAAATCCAGCGCGACCGCATCCGTTACATCATTAACGCCGGTCGGCACCTTCTCGATCTTATCAACGAAGTGCTCGACATCAGCCGCATTGAGGTCGGTAGGATGCAACTTTCGCTCGAGCCGGTTTGTGTCGCCGACGCGCTGAAGGAAGCGCTTGATCTCATACGTCCGCTCGCCGCTGAGCGTGCTATTCAACTCTCCACCTCGGCCGAAATGGATCCGTCGGTCTATGCCCTCGCAGATCGTCAGAGGTTCAAACAAGTTTTGCTTAACCTGCTCACAAACGCGGTGAAGTATACGCCTGTCTCGGGCAGCGTTACTGTCTCCTACAGCGCGAATGGTGCTGGAAAGGTGCGCATTTTTGTCACCGATACCGGTTCCGGAATTCCACAGGAAAAGCTTATCCGGTTGTTTACGCCGTTCGATTGGCTGGGCGCGGAGCAAACTAGTGTCGAAGGTACGGGCCTCGGTCTGGCACTTTCCCAGCGTTTAATACAAGCGATGCACGGCTCGATTGGCGTCGAAAGCACTCTCGCCAAGGGCAGCACTTTTTGGGTTGAACTTCCTCGGACAAAGTCGCCGTTGGAAGATGTTCCATCGCACAAGAGAACCGGCCGCACACGAGCGCCCTCGCGGGCTGCGAACCTCACGGTTCTTTATATCGAAGACAATCTCTCTAATTTGACCTTGATCGAGCAAATGCTCGGGGAGCGGCCCGAAATCGAGTTGCTCACGGCCATGCAAGGGAGCGTTGGGCTTGATTTGGCCCGTCAGCATTCACCAGATCTTGTCTTACTGGATCTTCATCTGCCTGATCTGCCGGGGTGGGATGTGCTTTCCCAACTTAGGGCTGGGGAAACAACTCGCCATATTCCCGTTATTGTCATCAGCGCTGATGCCACCAAGCGTCAGATCGAGCGCCTCCTCGCCGCCGGCGCGACTAGGTACCTTACTAAACCCTTGGACGTAGCGGAGTTCTTTCACGTCCTGGAAGAAACAACCACTTCAAGGAATGGTGCCAAATCTTTCGCGGCGGCTGCAGTTTCGGCCTCCGATTTAATCGAAGTTGCGCACCGGACATGAACAGGTCAGACCAATGGCAGGATGATTCAGCGCACCTAGCCAAAATGAAGATTCTCGTCATCGACGATGAGCCTGTAAACGTCGCACTGCTTGACGAAATCCTCGCCGAAAACGGTTACGCGCATGTGCACTCAGTCTTGGATTCCCAGCTCGCGATCGAGACTTGCAAGAGCTTTCAACCAGACCTGGTCCTCCTCGATTTGATGATGCCACCTCCCGACGGCTTCGCTATTCTTGAGTCGCTTCGTACCGAAGGTGACGAAAACTTTCTGCTCATAGTCGTTCTTACCGCAGACACGAGCGAAGACGCGAAACGGCGCGCGCTCGACGCGGGAGCAACTGACTTTTTACTCAAGCCTTTCGACTACACCGAAGTGGCGTTGCGCATTCGCAACCTTCTAAAGAGCCGCCGCGCGCATCTGCTCCTGGACAATCAACGCGCCGCTTTTGAGGACGCCGTGCGTGAGCGCACTTCAGAGTTGCGCGCAACAATCGCTCAGTTGGAAAAGGCGGATGAACTCTCTTCGCAAGAAGTCTAGTTCGTGCCGTATGTCGACATAGGGCCTTGGAATTTCACCGATCCGTCTTGCTTCTGGCCGTACTCCTCTTTGCCGCGACCGCCTTGGGACCGGGCAGCGAAAGGCGTAAAAATCTCTAAGACGTCAAAATTCAAGTCCGTTTGCGTCTGCAATTTTGCCCCTTCGGCACGCAAAAGGATTTAGACTTCGCGCGTATTTTTTGAATCCAAAATCACCGCTGACGCATCTCAATGAAAACCGAGGTTTCTATGATCCAGGATTTCAAGTTTGCGTTGCGGCAGCTTCTTAAGTCACCAGGATTTACGGCCGTAGCGGTATTGACGCTCTCGTTGGCGATCGGAGTTAACTCCGCCATTTTTGCGCTAATTAACAGCGTGGTTCTCCATCCGATGGTCCCGCTGCGGCCGCAGGAAGTCGTGAACGTTTTCAACTGCCGCCAAAATGCCAGCCACGATTACCGGCAGTTCTCCTACAATGAATATCGGGAGCTGCGTGAGAACAGCGCTGACCTGTTTGTCGATCTGGCCGCGCTCGAGTTCGCGGTGGCCGGTATCGGACGCGATCACGAGATGCGGCGCAGCTTCGCGTTCCTCACCTCGGAAAACTATTTCTCGCTGATGGGTGTCCAGCCATTTCGCGGACGATTCTATAACGCCGAAGAATGCAAATCGAACGCGAACATTGCGGTGATAGTAGCGAGCTACGGATTTTGGAAGCGCCAGGGCGGTCGCAACGATTTTGTCGGCAGTACGCTCCAAATCAATGGCCAGCCTTACACCGTGATCGGTATTACGCCGGATGGATTCAGCGGCGCGAGCGCGTTGATTGCGCCCGATATTTGGGTGCCGCTCGGCGTTCGTTCGCAGCTCGGCTCCGCCTTTGGCGATTCCGAGACGATGCACGATCTGGCGAATCCAAAAAATTATGCGCTGAATCTCACCGGCCGAATGCGGCCCGGCCTAACTATCGAGACCGCGAAGTCGCGGCTGCCGGTCTTGTCGCAACGGTTCAATGCCATGCAAGCGGCCGATTCCGAATTTGCGCGTGAAGTGCAAATTCAGAAGCCGTCGCGTTTCAGCCTGAGCACAGCGCCGGAGGATGACGGCCCGATCACGTTGATCGGCACGTTGCTCATGACGATGGCCTGCGCGGTCCTGCTCATCGCATGCCTAAATCTGGCGAACATGTTGCTCGCTCGCGGCACCGCGCGTTCGAAAGAGATCGCCTTGCGCATCGCGCTCGGCGCGTCGCGCTGGCGAATCATTAGGCAATTGCTTTGCGAAGGTCTCTTGCTCGCGATTTGTGGCGGAGTCGTCGGGCTCGTTCTCAGTGTCTGGTGCAACAATCTCCTGCTCCATTCGCTCGCCACTTTGCTCAACAACGTGAACTTTTCGTTCATTGTCGATCTTTCGCCGGACATAGCCGTGCTCGCAGTGACGGTTCTGTTTTGTCTCCTCGCCACGGTGCTATTTAGCCTCGGCCCCGCGCTCAAAGCGACGCGTGCCGATCTGGTTAACGACTTGAAACAACAAGTCGGCGAGCCTGCGCGCATCGGGCGGTTCAGTCGTTTCTTTGCGCCGCGGCATATCTCGGTCATGGCGCAAATCGCGCTCTCGCTCATGCTGCTGTTCGCCGCCGGATTATTTTTCCGTGGCGCGCTGAAAGCCGCGGGCTTGAATCCCGGTTTCGTCGCCGCCGGTGACCTAATCACCGAAATGGACTTCACCTTGCTGAAGAAAGAACCGGCGGACGCGCGACGTGAGATCTTCAACATCGCGCGCCGCGCGCGAGAACTGCCCGGCGTTACCGCAATCGGCGTTGCCACAATGCTGCCTTACAACAATTTCACCAACACGCGCCGGATCATGTCAACGCGGACAACATTGTCGAACGATCCGAAAGCGCCCGATCCCGGCGCAACCGCGCTCTATACCGCGAGCACGCCGGGATATTTCGATGCGATCGGCGTGAAGTTGTTGCGAGGCCGCGATTTCACGCAGGCCGAATGCGAGGACAAAGACGGACGGCGTGTCGCCATCATCGACGAAGAGATGGCGAAGAAGCTTTTTCCAAATGAAGATGCGGTCGGCCAGCATGTTCGCTACATCACGCCACCGAAGGATGGCTCGCCTAACGACATGGAAGTCATCGGAGTTGTCGGCACACATCGCCATGATGTGCAAAACGACACGCCACTTATGCGATTGTTTGTTCCATTCGCGCAAGGCTACAGCGGCGATGTGGTCCTACACGTTCGATTCAACACTCTGGATCGACAAGTGGTAGCCGGGATGATCCCGACCATACGCTCCACCTTGCGCGAAATCGATCAGGACCTGCCGATTCTGACCATCGCACCATGGGTTGATCTGATGGAAAGAAGCGTCGGCCTTTGGATCGTTAAGTTGGGTGCAACCCTCTTCGGCGCCTTCGGCGCAGTCGCGCTTCTTCTTGCGATCGTCGGCGTTTACGGCGTGAAAGCGTACGCCGTCGCATGTCGCACCCGCGAAATCGGCATTCGCATGGCGCTCGGCGCGCATCGTAAGGATGTTTTCGCGCTCATCATGCGCCAAGGCGCGATGCAGACGGCGCTTGCTGTCAGTGTCGGACTTCTGCTTTCATTAGGTGCGGGACGTGTGCTCTCGCAAATTTTGTACGAAGTAAGTCCAAGCGATCCATTCGCGCTGATCAGTTCGAGTGTGTTGCTCGCGGTGGCCGCACTCCTCGCCTGTTTTCTTCCGGCGCGTCGCGCCATGCACGTGAATCCAATTACCGCGTTACGCACGGAATAAGAGACAGAGAGAGAGACTGAGCACACATTTCGGCGAATGGAGCGATTGGGATGAGCGACATAGAAGGTAAAGCTGCGAGCGAGTGTGGGCAACGAGCGAGTTTCAATGGAGCGATTGGGATGAGCGATCCCGCTGCGGCGGGACTGCGAGGGAAGCAGCGAGCGAGCGTGGGTAACGAGCGAGTTTCAACTGGGCATGGGCGGTGGCTGCGTTGCTGGTCGCGCTTGAAGTTGAGAACGATCCATTCCATCATCTGCTTGTGAGCAAAGTCGAGCTAATGGAAGCCGAACTGCGTAAACTTTCGCAAGCAGAGCTTCGTCAAATCCGCGACTGGCTCGACGACATGATTGAAGACGAGCTGGAATTTACGCCCGAGTTCGAACGATCGATTCAACGGGCTGAACGCGACATGGCGGAAGGAAGGACCGCGCGCGTTCGTGAGCCCGAGGCGGAGTGAGCGCAACGCAGGTTTACTACTCGAGTTTCGATTCTGTCTTTCTCAAGCTGCCGGCAACCCTTCGCCTGCGTATCGAAAGACGAATTGATGAAATTGGTTCGCGGCTCGCGACCTTTCCGCATCATCGGTTAAAAGGATCGAATCGCTTCCGCGCTCGAGTGGGTGACTATCGAATCATTTACGCCTTCGACTTGGACGAGAACAAGATTCATCTTCTCGCGATTGGGCATCGACGAGAGATCTATCGACTTTAGCGTTTAGACCCGCGATTTCGGCGAATGGAGCGAATGGGATGAGGGATCCCGCTCCGGCGGGACTGCGAGGGAAGCAGTGAGTGAGTGTGGGCAACGAGCGAGTTTCAATGGAGCGAGCCGGGAGGCCGCGACATAGATCACACAACCCGAGGGGCGAGGGTAAGAGAGCGGGAGGCGATCGAATCAAAGCTTTCGGAGTTTAGACACGGCCCCATTCTTCCCCCGCGAATCAACTCTTCAACATCTCAACGCTTCCTGTCGGCTCCCCAACATCTTTTCTGCATTGACGCGCATTCATGCAGTGCCTACGCTCGCTGTTGTACGCGTGTCTCAGAACGCGCTTGCTTAGATTTGGTTCGTCCTGAAAAGGGTGCGCGGGTTTCTGGATGAGCTTCCCTGAAACCTAAACCAAGAAAACCATAGCACATGAACTCGAAACTCGCCGCGTGCGCGGCTTTTACCGGAGTCAGCCTTTGCGCTTTTTCCCTGGCGCTTGCGGCTAACGCATCGTTTGTCGGCAACTGGAAGTTTAATCCCGAGAAGAGTCAGCTCAACGGACTCACCTACAAGGTAGAGGATGCTGGCGGTGGCCAGTACACCTTCGTCTTCGGTGATGACAAGGAAATCCTTGGCTTCGACGGAAAGGAACATACCACGAAGTACGGGAACACGTGGTCGATCACGAAAACGGCGCCAAACACCTGGCACTGGGTGACCAAACGCAACGGGAAACTGGTGAATGATGCCACTTGGACGGTGGCAGACGATGGGGCCACCTCCGCCTACGTCAGCACGGAGACACGTCCGGATGGATCGACCTCGCGGGATGAAACACAGCTGAAGCGAACTGCCGGCAATAACAGCGGCGGCCTCGTCGGGACGTGGGAGAGCACCACGATCAAAATCGGCTCACCCACCACGTTCGAGATCGCGAAATGGGAGGACGGCTACTCGATGAAGAATCCGACCTATAAAGGCCAGATGAACTTCAAGCTCGACGGCAAAGATTACACACCGAAAGGGCCGCGCGTCGCGAAAGGCACCACCGTTTCCGCCAAGGCCATGGGCGCGGATCAGATGGAATTGACCTATAAGCTAAAAGGCAAGACGACAGAGACCGATCTCTGGGAGGTTTCGGCCGATGGCAAGACATTGACCGATACAGTCACTTACCCCGGCGAGAGCAAAAAGGAAGTGGACATCTTCGACCGTCAGTAGACGACGGACCCGAACAGCCGTTCGCCGGCAGGATGCTTCAACTCCCCTGCGCCTTGTAGCCACGGCGCTCAGTCGCCGTGTCGCGGGGCCGCGCCTAGGCCTCGACAGAGCGAGGCGACTACACCATCTCGGACAAACACCAGTCCAACGCCGGTGCGCGTCGCACCTCCGCGCTCCACTCTCAACCTTTCAACGCCTCAACCAGCCTTGTCGCGCCGAACCCGGATCAGCGCCTCAACCTTGCGACGAATGTCAAAGGCGGCTGATTTGAGTGATCTAAAAAAAAAGCATCCAGTCGGGCCGAAGTTTTCGAATTTTCAGCGACAGTCTCCGCTGGAGGCTAAACAAAGGAAAATCTCATGAAAAAAAATCCCTCTTCGCAGTCCGGCCTCTTTAATCCGCGCGCCTTCGTGGCTTTCATTCTTTGTTCCGTTGGCGTCTTGCTGGCTATGGTCAGTTTCGCGGCGCCGGCATCTAGGCCCACCTTCGGGCACCCGATCATCAGCGGAATTGGCGGAGTTGGTTTCGAGCAGGGCCTGCGGGTCGATCGTTCAAATCCGAATCGTCTCTACACTAGCGTGCCCGGCTCGCTTTCCTCAGACACCAGCTGGATCTGGCGTTCTCTCGACGGCGGCAAAACCTTCAAATGGGTCGTCGGCGCCACGGCTCTTGAAGGGAAAGTCACCACCTGCTTTGGCGGTGGCGATACCGAAACTGGTGTAGACTCGGCGGGGCATCTCTATTTTGCCGACCTGACGCTCGCAAACTTCAGTACTTCCCGCTCGGACGATCACGGTGCGACCTTCACTTGCAGCGACACCGGCGTTCCAGACGCAGTCGTTGACCGGCAATGGTATGCGTTCGACGGCGACCCGACCAACGGCGGCAGCATCTACCTGACGAATGACGAATTCGCACATAGCCCCGCAATGTGCGGCTCACCGACGAACTTCGGTCAGAATGTTCTCGTCATGTATCGTTCGCCGCTGCCAGGCGGGGAGGCGACTGCTGGGATCCAATTCGGTCCGGCAAATCAAGTCAGTAATCCGCTGGGTTGCGACGAAGGCATTATGGGCAACAACGAGGTGAGCCCTGTGGCAACCAGACTGGGTCAGCCTACGGGCGTGCCAGGCCAATTCGCCGTTCTCCCGACACCGGTTAAGCATGTTTTCGTCGTCCACGATGATGCGCTCCTGAACAGGATTTTGATCGGCCGCTGCTTCCCGGTGGCGTTTGGCCCGCCTGTCCCCAATGTAAGCGATCCAAGCGGCTTGA